>Ga0208741_10000001_pt1 | contig 370943 bp, 345 predicted proteins | sample CryBogCBE03Jun09_FD_184576 | JGI IMG/M metagenome (GOLD analysis project Ga0208741, IMG submission 184576) | Freshwater microbial communities from Crystal Bog, Wisconsin, USA - CBE03Jun09 (SPAdes) | ecosystem: Environmental > Aquatic > Freshwater > Lake | place: Crystal Bog, Wisconsin, USA...
CAAGCAGTCCGATATCGAGACCTTTGCGGCTCTCTCGGGGATCCCCACGATCAATGCCCTCACCGACGAGGAGCATCCCTGCCAGATTCTGGCCGATCTTCAGACGATCCGCGAACTTCGCGGATCACTTGAAGGGCTGAAAATCGCTTTCATCGGTGATGCCGACTGCAACATGGGCAGGTCCTGGATCTGGGCCGCCGCCCGGCTTGGCTTCGACCTGAGGCTTGCCTGCCCGGAGCACTACCAACCCCCGGCCGATCTGATCGCCCGCGCCAAACTTGCCGGCGGCGCGGTGACGATCACCGAGAACCCAGAGGAGGCCGCCGGCGGCGCCGATATCCTCTACACCGATGTCTGGGTCAGTATGGGCAAGGAGGAGGAGGCCGAGTATCGTGCCGCCCAGTTCGGTCCTTACCAGATCAACGACAGCGTCCTTGCCGCAGCAGCTCCCGATGCCCATGTCCTGCACTGCCTCCCCGCCTATCGTGGCAAGGAAATCACCGCAGAGGTTTTTGAGCGTCATGCCGCCGCCATTTTCCAGCAGGCTGAGAACCGCCTCCACGCCCAGAAGGCGGTGATGACGCTGCTGAAGGCGGGGGTTTAGGCTCTGGGCTATTAGGCTGTTAGGCAGAGATGGGAGCACCATGACAGAGAGCCTGAAGCTGACTGCTGTTGCGCCGTTCGGAAACGAACTCGCCCTCTCTTGGTCCGATGGGTTGGAGCAGTTCCTGTCGCTTGAACAGCTCCGTCGGGCGTGTCCCTGCGCCGTCTGCTGCGGTGAACCCGATGTCATCGGCCGTGGCGATACGCCTGCCAGCAACTACAGAGCAGGTAGCTTTGAACTCAAGAGCTACGACTTTGTGGGCGGATACGGACTCTCACTCAAGTGGGCGGACGGCCATGCCACTGGAATTTATTCCTATCAGTATCTTCGGGGTCTGGGAGCTTAGAAGCGGCGTTGTCTGAGGCGCAGTGAATTCGCGATCACGGAAGCGGAGCTGAGGCTCATCGCCGCTGCTGCAATCATCGGGCTGAGGAGCATTCCCGTCCATGGGTAGAGAATGCCGGCGGCGATCGGGATACCAAGGATGTTGTAGGCAAAGGCGAAGAGGAGATTCTGCCGGATGACTTTCAGGATGGCGCGGCTCAAGCGGATCGAACCGACAATGCCCTCCAGTGAGGGACGCAGCAGGATAATCCCTGCGGTTTCCTTGGCGATGTCGGAACCAGCTCCCATGGCAATCGAGGCCGATGCTACAGCGAGGGCTGGAGAGTCGTTAATGCCATCGCCTGCCATGGCGGTGCGGTATCCCTCGGATGCCCAGGCACGGAGTTGCTCCGCCTTCCCTTGGGGTGAACATCCAGCTTTCCAGAGGGTAATGCCGAGTTGACCTGCAATAACGCGGGCCGTCTCCTCGCGATCACCAGTGATCATGGCGGGCGTTACGCCCAGCAATCCGAGTTCTGTAATCACCGACCTGGCCGAAGGACGGATCGCGTCCTGAACGGCAAGCAGTCCGGCCGGCTTTCCCTCGATTGCAATGGCGATGAGGCCAGAAGATGCATCGGAAGCCAGGTTCTCCAAATCCGTGACAGGAACGTTTCGTTCACGCAGAAAAGCGATGCTCCCAACGAGCAGCTCTCGATCGCCGAGGTATGCGGAGATCCCGCCTCCGGGCCAGGCCGTAAAATCCGTGACCGTATCGGGTGTGATAGTCCGCTCCGCCGCCGCACGCATGATTGCACGGGCCAGGGGGTGCTCGCTTCCCACCTCGGCAGAAGCGGCAAAGGTGAGGAGATTCGTTTCCGTAAAGGGTGAGAGAGCGTGGATGCCCGAGAGTTCAGGCTTTCCCTCCGTTAACGTTCCGGTTTTGTCGAGGGCGAGAAGCGTCGCCGAGGAAAGATTCTGCAGTGATGCTGCGTCGCGCACGAGAATCCCGTGTCGTGCAGCCACACCCATGCCGACCATGAGCGCCATCGGTGTGGCGAGTCCAAGCGCGCAGGGACATGCAATCAAGAGGACGGCAACAGCGGACTGTAGTCCCATGGACCATCCGCCCCCCAGAGCTATCCACGCGAAAAAAGTCGTTGCCGAAAGGCCCAGAACAATGGGCACAAAGAGAGCGGCCACCCGGTCAGCGAGTTGCTGGACAGGAGCGCGGCTTCGTTGGGCTTGAGCCACCGTGGCGATAATTCCGGAAAGAAGCGTGCCGGCACCAGCCAAGTCAACTCGGAGGAGGAAGCTCCCCTGGCGGTTAAGCGTACCCGCGGAGACTCGCGATCCGGCCTGCTTCTCGACAGGAAGTGGTTCGCCTGTGAGCATCGACTCATCAATCGAACTCCATCCCTCGGTGATTGTGCCGTCAGCAGGGATTTTTCCTCCAGGGAGGATACGGATCAGATCACCCGTGTGGAGTTCTGAAACTGAAACCTCTCGGTCGCCTCCGGAAGTCACAAGGAGAGCTTTCGGTGGAGTAAGGTCGAGCAGTTCCCGCAGGGAGGATCCTGCGCGCGCGCGTCCCCGAGCCTCCAGCCACTGACCCAAGAGGACCAATACCATGATCATCGCGGCTGCCTCGAAATAGAGGCCATGATGGGCGTTACCCAGCACCAACGCCGTTATGCTCTGTAAAAAAGCGGCTCCGGTCCCAATGATGATAAGGGAAAACATATTGAGCTGACCTCCTGCAAAGGAGCGCCAGCCCTTTATCCAAATGGGAGCCCCGCACCAAAAGATGACGGGTAAGGAGAGTAACAGCTCCACCCATCCGATAAGCTGCTCGGGGAGAAGGCTCACACCCACCATCGGGGACATGGCTATCAGGAATAAAGGCACGCCCGGCACCGCCGCCATAAGCGTCCGCCTACCGACAAGAATCACCTCATGGTCCTCCGTGCTATCGGGGATCAACGGTTCCAACGGCATCCCGCACTTAGGACAATCACCGGCTTTGTCAGAGAGAATCTCCGGATGCATCGGACAGGTAAAAAGCGTCCCTTCGGTCTTTGCGGCCGTCGGGGTTTTGCCGTGCGATTGATGATCAATGCAGCACCCGCTCATGATTTTTGGCGAAGCTGGCAAAGCTCGCGCCCTTCGCGCCCTTCAAAAGCATTCGTAGGGAGCCATTCATCGAGAAGTTCAAAATTGGAATTGAAGAGCGTGGCTATTTCTTCGCGCGAGACTCCATGAGGAGGACCGGAAGGCGCGGCGGGATTGAGGTAAAAGATGGCGAAATACTGACCGCCCGGTTTTAGAGATCGGGAGATGGCCTGCACGTAGTCTCTGCGCGATGCGGGAGGAATGGCGCAGAAGCAGGTGTGCTCTACGACCCAGTCGAAGCGGCCAATCCATGAAGCAGGAAGGGTAAAGAGATTGCCTTGTTCGTAGTGTTCCTCACGGACACGCGGATAAGAGCGGGCGAGCGCAATCGCGGTAGGTGATAGATCAAGCCCGATGACGTTGGCTCCGCCCGTTGCCAAGGCTCTAACATCATGGCCAGGGCCCGATCCAGGAACGAGTACTTCGCCCAGGATGGGATGTCTGGTGAGGAATTCCTTAAGGGCCGGAGCGGCGTACCCCTCGTCCCACGGGGTGTCACCCGATAGGTAGCGGGCTTCCCAATCGACCGGATCCTCTACCGGCTTCATCTCCTCCGCTCGTTCCTTATTAAAGTCGAACCCATGTGGTTCCGAGGGCGATACCGAGTTGATATTTACGCGCATGCTCCCTGATAAGGAAGGGGAGTTCGACACGCCGATGCAGGCGGAACATTCCGTCCAAGCGGCGCGTGAGCTCGGCTTCGCTGCGACGATCGGAGTCCACTCCACCGATCCAATTGGCTTTCGGCGTATATTCCTCCAACCATGTGAACGGGGTGGTGAGCAGGAGTTGCCCTCCCTGTTTGACGAGGCCGGGCAATCGCGAAAGAAATGCCTCCGGGTCGGGAAGGCGGCAGATCAGGTTCGCCGCCAAGACGACATCGTACGGCCCCATGGCGGCAGGCAGAGCCGTGGCGTCCTGCACGGAAAACGAAATTCTACTCCGATCGATTTCAGCGGGGACGTTGGCCTGAAAAGCTTCGGTAATGCCCCCCTCGAGCAGGCGCTCTCCATGATGCGAACCTTCCAGCTGAAGCCTCTTTGCCGCCCTGATGAACGAGTCGGAGTAGTCACTGGCCTCCACGCGCAAGCAGGTGCGTGCAAGTTCAAAGGCCGATGCGCCAACAGAGCAACCGGCTTCAAAGGCCGTGGCATCAGGCGTTAGGAGGGAGGGGTCCAGTAGCTCGCGGACACAACGCACGGGGAAGGGTGCGTCCGTTATGGCACGATCGACGGGGAGTGCTTCATGCCTCAACTCCCTCTCCCCGCCGTAATGGAGAAGGAGATATTCCCCCAAGAGCTTGGGCGACTCGTAAAGCGAGGCCACGGTCAGCTGGGCAAAATCTGGCCGGGGTCTCCCACCGCATCGGAGGGAGGAGGAATATGGAGCGTGGTTCCGGTCGGAATCTCAAGAGGTTCCTGATGAATGGCCGGTTCGTGGATCACATCGGCAGCGCTCTCGGCGGAGGCGCTGGCAGAGCCGCTTTGCTGAACCTCTCCAGCATCACCCGTGAGGGTCTCATCCATGGGTTGGCCCTCCGCTGTCTCTGTTATCTCGGCTGACTCAGGAGTCTTTCCTCCCGATAAGGTGCCCGGGGAAGCAGGCGTTTTAGGCACGGGTTTTGTCGCTGCCTGAAGATTTCCCATGGCGAAGTCGATCACATGACCCTGATGCAGGAGCCAAAGCAGATCGGCTCCCAGAGCCTGCTCGCGACGCTTCAAGGTCTCTGTATCCACGGCCGTGGCGGTGGAAGTGCCTGCTGCGGGCTGGGGTGCCTCCGCGCCCTCGGCATCTTGTGTAGCTTGCACGCCCTCGGTTGGAAGTTCGGCTGGCGCCGTTTGATCGGCACCCTCCGTGCGGAGCGCAAGCAGGGCAACCCACTGCTTGTCGCGGTTTTGCTTTGGATGAGCCTCGAGATACTCAAGAATGGCACGGAAGTTCTCGCCGATGGGGGTAGTCTCCCGGTCGAGATAGCGGGGACGTGCCATGGAGACATTGATGATTTTCTTGTGTGACTTGAAGAGCTGCAGTCCGCGATTGGTCAGCTCCTTGCCCAAGACCTGGGCAAGCGGCAACGGGAAGCGATCCATCTCCTGAAGGTTCTTGAGAAGAAGTTCACGCAGGAGCGGAGTTGATCCGTGCAAGGCGACACGACCTTCAAGGGTGATGTCGCGTCCGGCGGATTCGACTTCGTTCTCCGCGTGGTGCTCCGTGAAATGAACGACCACCTGTTCCCAAGTAAGCCCCTCCTCCATCTTGGTTTCCGAGGTCTCCTCAATAGCCGGCGCCTCATCTCCTGCGGGCTCCTCCGAAGTTGTTTCGGCCGCCGCCTCCGCGGGAACTTCAGCCGCCGGCTCGGGCGTGGTTTCCTCGACGGGTTCGGAGGAAACCTCAGCGGGCGTCTCTCCGGTGGGTTCCGTCGTTTCGACAGATTGCTGGGCACGTGCTTCTTCGGTATTTTCCACAACCGCTTCACCGGGTTGTTCGCCAGGAGTTTCCGTGGGAGCTACTTCCGCACCGGGAATGTAAACGGTCTTGGTGGACTGCTCTGTCTTCCATTGCTCGATGAGCGCCTCATCACGCATCATCTTGATACGGGACTTGTAGACCTCGAACGGCATGTTTCGGAAACGTTCGGCGTGGAAGGCGATCACCCGCGAGGTGTACTCGTGATGATTCGGAGGCCCGAAGAGAACGCCGCTCATGCCGCACTGGGCGACCACCGAGAAGTTTCCCTTCGGCGGTTCGGTCGTGACGGAGGATTTCCGGTAGAACTTCTCGAGGTGTTTGGAGAGAAGGTGCGTGACCGCCTCCTTGCGGGTCTGCCATACGGATCCGTCTGCTTTGGCGCGATACAGGTCTGCCGTTTCGTCATTCTCCGCCTGAAGACGGACGCTGTAGCGATCGGAAAGCTGGACGATCAGACGTGCAAGCTCGAAGAGCGGGTAGGCTTTGGCGCGCGAGCGGACCTGCTTGGCGATTCCCTCGATGGCACCGGCTTCGGGAAGGAGCTGCAATTTCCATCCTTCAAGAAGGGGCTTGGGTGCGGGCTCCGGGCGCCGGTCGCGCTCCTCGCGAGGTCCCCTGCGCTCTCCACGATCGTTGCGATTTCTTCCTCCCTCATTGCGGGAACCGGCGGGGCCGCGATTCTCCCGGGGGCCTCCACCGCGGTTATCTCTTCCAGCTCCTTCACTGCGGCGTCCCTCCGTGCGGTTTGAGCGATCAGGGCGCGGGCCCCTATCCGGTCTGGGGCCGCGGCCTTCTCGGCCACGCCCTCCGTCACGACGATCGCCGAAGCGTTCGGGGCGGTCTCCATCGTCATACTTCGCGGCGAGACGTGCCGAACTGTCGGCTGTCTCGGTGGTCCATGCAGGACGGAATATGTCGGAAAGATCGATCCCCGGGGAGGAGAGATCTGCAGGTGCGTTGGAGTCGTGGCTCATGGAAAGGGTCACGCTAGCATGAGAGGCATGGCTGTGGGGAAGCTCGAAAGCGTGCCAATCGTGCCGAATATCAACCCGTGTCAGGCCACGATGAATTCCGAAAGCGATACTCGAAGCCGTTCGGGCAGCGTCGCTCGGACACGACTACACTCCTCTTCATACGCCGTCTCGTGCACCACTCCCTCGCGATGAAGCCTTGCGAGGAGCTCCGGGCGGCTGTGCGGAAGCAGCAATTCCAACTCCTGATTACTCTCGCCGACAAGATTCCCAAGGTGCTCCACGAGCACATCAAGCCCTTCGCCCGAGTGCACGGAGACAAAGAGGGCCTCGGGGTAGGCATTGCGTAGCATGGCCCGGGTGATCGGATCCTCAACCTGGTCGATCTTGTTAAAGACGGTGATCGTCTTCTTGTGATCGGCGCCGAGATCGGTCAGCACCTTCATGGTCGTCCCGTAGAACTCGAGCACGCGGGGATGGGAGGCATCCAGCAGATGGATGAGAAAATCTGCCATGACCGCTTCCTCCAGCGTCGCGTTGAAGGATTCCACCAATTGGTGGGGAAGCTTACGAATGAATCCCACCGTATCGGTTAGGAGGAGTGGCTGCTTGTTCGGAAGATCGATTTTGCGGGTTGTCGTGTCGAGCGTCGCAAAGAGGGCATCCTCGACCAGGACTTGAGCCCCGGTAAGCCGCCGCAGCAAAGAGGACTTTCCGGCATTGGTGTACCCGACGATGGCGACATTAGGAACGGGAGCCCGCTTGCGATCCTTGCGCTGGTTGGCACGGTTGCGACGCACCTCGACAAGATCCCGCTTCAACCGGTCCATCTGACCGCGGATCTTTCGTTTGTCCTGTTCCAGCTGGCTCTCACCCTCTCCCTTCGAGCCGATACCGCCACCCTGCTTGCCCAGATGGCTCCAGGCGCGGGTCAATCTGGGAAGCGAGTAGGACATGCGCGCAAGGTCGACCTGGATCTTCGCCTCGCGGGTCTGGGCCCGTGTGCCGAAGATATCGAGGATGATCTCCTGGCGGTCGATCACGGTGATCTTTGCAAGGGTTTCCCAATTGCGTTGCTGCGCCGGCGTGAGTTCGTTGTCAAAAATGATGACATCGCAGTCCAGCGAGCGTGCATGCTCGCAGATTTCCTCCGCTTTCCCGGAGCCGAGAAAGAAGCGTGCCTGCGGCTCCCTGATCTGCACCAGAAGTTTTCCCACGACCGGCACTCCGAGCGTACGGACGAGCTCCCCGAGTTCGTTCAGCAGATCCTCGGCGTCCTCGCGCGGTTCGGCGACGGTATGTGCCCCCACAAGAAGGGCCCGCTCGACTATCTTGTCTCGGGGTTTGATTTCAAACATGCGGGGAGCAGGGAAGCGTTTTGCGGTTTAGTCTCTAGGTTTTTAGGAGCAGAAGCTTCGGTAAGGTAGCATGATTTTTCCCCAGAGCCTAAAGGTCTGGAGTCTGCTCCCCTTTCAACGGTTCCAAAGGCATCGGCCGATCATGCTCCAGATGCTCACAGCAAAGCGCGAAAAAGTCGTTTTTGTTGCCGACGCGTCGAACCGCATGCAGGAACTCCGGACCGATGCCCTCCCCGATGAAGTTCGCATACTTCTTGATCTTCTGCACTCCCTTGGGCTCCGGAATCTCGGGGTCGCAGACCGCCTCATAGAGCGCCCGGATATAGGCCAGCACCTCCCGCCCCGTCGGATAAGTGACCGGCGCCCCGGCGAGATGCTCCCTGATCTGGGAAAAAATCCAGGGATTGCGGACGGCTCCGCGTCCGATCATGACGCCCCTGGCTCCCGTCTTGGAGAGAACAGTTGCCGCAACGCCGGGCGTAGAGACATTTCCATTGGCCAGGACAGGGGAGGTTAAAACATCCGCCGCGAGGCGGATGAGATCCTCGCGGATTCCCCCCCGATACATCTGGAGCACCGTCCTGCCATGAACGGTCACCAGATCGATCGAGTGCTTGGTGAAGAGCGGGAGGAGCCGTTCGATTGTCTTCTCATCGTCGAATCCCAGGCGCGTCTTCACCGTCAACTTTCCGGGGATCGCCCCCCGGAGAGCGCCAAGGATGCCGTCGATCCGCGGCAGGTCGCGGAGCAGTCCGCCGCCTGCACACTTCCGGTAAACGACCGGGGCGGGACAGCCGAGGTTCAGATCGATCGCGGCGATCGGATACTGCTGCAACTCCTTTGCCGTGCGGACCAACGCGGTAATGTCATTGCCGATCATCTGCGCAATGACTGGACGGCCCGTGGGATTCGCGGTGATCGAGGCCAGGATCGGTTTGTCCAGGCATGAGGTCGGCGTGACTCGGAAATATTCCGTGTAGTAAAGATCCGCACCCCCGAAGCGGGTCATCAGTCGCCAGAATGGAAGATCGGTCACATCCTGCATCGGTGCCAGGGCCAGCACCGGCGCGGGTGATTCCACCACCTGGTCGAGTGTCCCAAGTTTAGCCGCGTGATTCATGGTCTGGCAGTTCGCTCGGGCTTCACGGATTTCCGTAACTGGGCAAAGAACTCCGCCGCCGCGCGCCCGGGGGGCCGCTGTCCGGGCCACGCCACCACGATGGTGCGCGAGGGGCTTTTACCAGCGAGCGAGCGGTAGATCGGCCGCTCGGCATGCTCGTGCCGGACAGCCATCGCGGGAACGAGCGAAATACCCATTCCTGCATGAACCAAGGATTGGAGTGTCTCCAGTTGGGCGCTCCGGAAACTGATGCGCGGCTTCACATCGCCGCGCGTGCAGAAACCGAGGACCTGATCCCCGAGGCAGTGGCCCTCCTGCATCACGATCAGGCGTTCCTTTTCCAGGTCCTGGGGTTGAAGTTTCTTCCTGCGCGCCAGGGGATGTTCCCGGGGAAGCGCGATGATCAGTTCCTCCGTCAGGAGCGGGTGGATTTCCAGGCGATCCCTTTCGAACGGGGTGCTTAGAATGGCCAGATCCACTTCGTAGCCATGGAGACGTTTCAACAGGCGGGCTGTCGGCTCTTCATGCACCACGACCTCCACGCCGGGGAAACGCTTCAGGAAGGAGGCGGTGACCTTGGGGATGAGATACGGGGCTATCGTGGGAATGACACCGATCGTCACCGTCCCGGTGAGAAGATGCTTCGCATCATCGGCCTCACGGCGCGCGGCATCCACTTCCTCCAGGATACGCAGCGCGCGGCGAAGAAACACCTCCCCATGAGGGGTCGCCTTCGCCTCCCTCTTGGTCCGATCGAAGAGCCGCTCCCCAAGCTCCTCCTCCAACTTCAGGATCTGCTGGCTGAGCGAGGGCTGGGAAACATGGCACTGCTCGGCCGCACGGGAAAAATTCCCCGTCCGTGCGATCGCCACGGCGTAGCGGAGCTGGTGCATTTCCATAGGTTGTTCCTATGGTTATCACAGGTAACAAGTATTTCAACAATAGGTCGCGGCCTCTATGATGAACATGTTCACCCCAGCTCATTTCCAACCAAGAACCCATTATGACCACCGATTCCATGTGCCCCTTCTCGGGCAACGTCCGCAAGCAAGCCATCACCGGCGCCTCGATGAATAACGTCTGGTGGCCCAATCAGCTCAACCTGAAGCTTCTCAACCAGAACTCCCCTCTCTTCGATCCGATGGAGGAGGGATTCGATTACGCCAAGGAATTCGAGAGCCTCGATCTGGAGGCCGTGAAAAAGGATCTCACCGCCTTGATGACGGATTCGCAGGATTGGTGGCCGGCTGATTTCGGACACTATGGTCCGCTCTTCATCCGCATGGCCTGGCACAGCGCCGGCACGTACCGCACCGGAGACGGACGCGGCGGCGGCGGCAACGGAAGCCAGCGCTTCGCGCCCCTCAACAGCTGGCCTGACAACGGCAACCTCGACAAGGCGCGCCGCCTCCTCTGGCCGATCAAGCAGAAGTACGGCAAAAAAATCTCCTGGGCCGATCTGATGATCCTAGCCGGGAATGTCGCCTTGGAGTCGATGGGCTTCAAGACCTTCGGCTTCGCCGGGGGACGCGAGGATATCTGGGAGCCGGAAGAGATCTACTGGGGTGCCGAGAAGGAGTGGCTCGCCGACGAGCGTTACAGCGGAGACCGTGAACTGGAGAATCCCCTGGCCGCCGTGCAGATGGGGCTCATCTATGTGAATCCCGAGGGACCGAATGGCAACCCCGACCCGGTTGCCGCGGCACGAGATATCCGCGAGACCTTCGCCCGCATGGCGATGAATGACGAGGAGACCGTGGCGCTGATCGCAGGTGGTCACACCTTCGGAAAGACCCATGGAGCAGGACCTGCCAGTCATGTGGGACCCGCCCCCGAGGGTGCTCCCATCGAGGAGCAAGGCCTCGGATGGATCAGCGATTTCCGCAGCGGCAAGGGTCCCGATGCGATCACCAGCGGCCTGGAGGTGACCTGGACACAGGCCCCCACCCAGTGGACCAATTATTACTTCGAGAATCTCTTCAAGTACGACTGGGAGCTGACCAAGAGCCCCGCCGGCGCCCATCAGTGGGTTGCCAAGAATGCCGAAGCTTCCATCCCCGATGCATTCGACTCCGGAAAGCGTCACCTCCCCACGATGCTCACGACCGATCTCTCGCTTCGGTTCGATCCGGCGTACGAGAAAATCTCCCGCCACTTCCTTGAGAATCCCGGCCAGTTCGCCGACGCTTTCGCCCGCGCCTGGTTCAAGCTGACCCACCGCGACATGGGTCCCCGCTCCCGCTACCTGGGCTCAGACGTGCCTGCCGAAGTGCTGATCTGGCAGGATCCGATCCCCTCTGTTGATCATCCGCTGATCGGCGAGGCTGAAATCACCAACCTCAAGGGCCGCATCCTCGGCTCCGGGCTCAAGATCTCCCAACTGGTCAAGACGGCCTGGGCTTCGGCCGCATCCTTCCGCGGCAGTGACAAGCGCGGCGGTGCCAACGGTGCCCGAATCCGCCTCTCACCCCAGAAGGATTGGGAAGTCAACCAGCCGGTCGAACTCGCCAAGGTGCTGCAGACGCTGACCAAGATTCAGCAGGAATTCAACGGTGCCCAGACCGGTGGCAAGAAGGTCTCGCTTGCCGACCTGATCGTTCTCGGTGGCTGTGCGGCCGTCGAGGAAGCGGCCAAAAAGGCGGGCCTCAGCGTGCAGGTCCCCTTCACGCCTGGTCGTATGGATGCCTCCCAGGAGCAGACTGATGTTCACTCCTTCTCGGTGTTGGAACCTGCCGCCGATGGATTTCGCAACTATGTCCGGAAAGGTGCGGAGGGCTTCACGGCCGATCTCCTGATCGATCGGGCGAACCTGCTTACCCTGACTGCTCCGGAAATGACCGTGCTTGTCGGTGGCCTCCGTGCCCTGAACGCCAACTTCGACAACTCCGAACACGGTGTCTTCACCAAGCGTCCCGAGACCCTGACCAACGACTTCTTCGTGCATCTCCTCGACATGGGGACAAAGTGGCAGAAGTCCGCAACCACCACCGGTGTTCTGGAAGGCCGCGATCGCAAGACCGGCGAACTCAAGTGGACCGGTACCGTTGCCGATCTCGTTTTCGGATCCAACTCCCAGCTCCGGGCGCTTGCCGAGGTCTATGCCTCATCCGATGCGCAGGAACTCTTCGTGAAGGAGTTCGTCGCGGCTTGGAACAAGGTGATGAATCTCGACCGCTTCGAATTGAAGTAACTCCCTGCGGCTCTTCATCTCACCGCCTCTACGGGAGATCCGAAATTTTCCCGTTTCAGTGATGATGGCCGCCGGGGCCGTGCACATGACCGTGCGCGAGCTCCTCGGCAGTCGCAGTGCGTACCTCGCGGATGGTGATGTCGAAGTGGAGATTCATTCCGGCAAGCGGATGATTCCCGTCAAGGGTGACCTTGTTGCCCTCAATCTTGGTCACGACGACAATCTGCTCACCCTGGTCGCTGGAGGCCTCCAACTGCATTCCCTCCTCCAGTTCATCCCCTCCCTCGATCTGATCTGCGGAGACCACGGCGATCTTTTCGGGATCGGTGAGTCCATAGCCTTCTTCGGGGCTGACGCTGATCTTGAAGGAATCGCCGGACTTCCTCCCTTCCATCGCCTTCTCCAGCCCCTTCACGATCTGACCATTCCCATGGAGGTAGGCGAGCGGTCCTCCATCCTTGGAGGAGTCGATGATCTCATGGTCATCATCGGTAAGCGTGTAGTCGAATAGAACAACGGAGTCGGTGGTGATGGTCATGGATGGTTGGGAAAGTGTGTATGTTGCTCGGGGACACTAGTGAGAGCCATTACGAAGGCGAGCGGAATCCGAAACCTTTCTTTCCGGCTGGAGAATCGAGGGACAGCATGTAGAGCTACAGCAACGATTTCTCCATGCCCCTGATTGCATCCTCCACTTACCGACCGCCATGGGGACTGGCGAATGGGCATCTTCAGACGATCCTGCCCGTACTTTTCCGGCGGGTTGCACCGATCAACTGCGAGAGGGAACGCATCGAGACCCCTGACGGGGATTTTCTCGATCTTGATTGGAACCGCGATCAGCTCTCGCAGTCCCTTGTCATGATCACCCATGGGCTTGAGGGGAACTCCGCGAATGCCTCCGTACAGGGAATGGCTGCCGCCTTCCATCGTGCCGGATGGGATACCCTGGCCTGGAATCTCCGAGGCTGCAGCGGGGAGATGAATCGTCTCCTACGCACCTACCACAGTGGTGCCTGGGAAGATCTCCAGTGCGTGATCAACCATGCCGCTGGTACTTACCAAAACATCGTCTTGGTCGGCTTCAGCATCGGAGGAAACCTCACCCTTAAATACCTGGGAGATCATGGCTCATCGATCAATCCAGCTATCAAGGGAGCGGTGACGTTCTCCGTGCCGTGCGATCTCGCATCGAGTGCCCGAGTTCTTGAGAGCCGTATCAACAGCATCTACATGAACCATTTTATGCGGGATCTCCGGCGAAAAATCCGTGAGAAGGCCACGGCATTCCCCGGCGGGATCTCCACGGAGGGACTCGATCACATTCGCACCTTCCGTGAATTTGACGGAACCTACACCGCCCCGCTGAATGGCTTTCTCAGCGCCGAGGATTATTGGGCAAAGGCCAGCAGCAAGCCCTCACTGCGAGGGATCACCGTGCCGACCCTCCTCATCAATGCACTAAACGATCCCTTCCTCGGTCCCGAATGTTTTCCAAGGGACGAAGCAGAGGCTAACCCTCATCTTTTCATCGAACTTCCCGAAAGCGGCGGCCACCTCGGCTTCCTCACCTTCGAGAAAGAATACTGGTCCGAAACACGGGCGGTGGAGTTTTTGAGCGATGCGGTGGAAGGCTTTTAGGTCAGTGGCAATCGGGAAAACTGTTGCCGCACGGCTAGCTTTCATCCTCTCAGGAATGTTTTCCAGCAATAGACGTACAGACCCCTTTTCTCCCCATGGGAATCGGAAATTGATATCTGCACTCTAAGAAGAAGCGTTGGATACTTTTTTGATAGGTTGGTATTTCTCTAAATGCTCAGTTCTTTTATGGCCTCAAGAAAGCGCAAGTTAGGAGACATCCGTTCAGATGGGAAAATCTTCTGGTGCTACCAAAAAAACCTTCCGGTATCTATGAGTACTGGATGACCCCGGATCGTTTTGCCGAAATGAAGGCAAAACACAAAACGATCGGGAGAAAATCATACGAAAAGTTCAAAGCCACCAAGTCAATAATAGACCCCAAACGCAAAGGACCTGCTCCAAGGTACGAGTTGTTCGCGTATGGCTCTGATCCTGACAAGGTGGGCAATCCATCCGAGAAGATTGGTATCTACAATAAACCGGGAACTGGCCGCGCATACTATGAGCCGTTCCGACCATGCAACGGTTGTGGGAAGCTATACCGACCAGATTCAACTCTCTGGAGAAAAGGTGGAGGGCTTTATTGCAAAGCAGGTTGTTTTCAAACTGCGACCGCCACCATTCGGATATTCGCCTATCGAAGTGATCCACTACTTTCGGGTGACCACACGCAAAAGATCGGAATCAGGACAAAAAACGGCCGCGGCGTTGGTTATTACGAGCCTGTCCGTAAATGTGACGGATGCAAGAGAGCGTATAGACCTCTTACCATCCGATGGAATAAAGGGGAGGCTAGATACTGCTCAAGCAACTGCCACAACTCTCACACCTCTCAGTATGAGTTGTTTTCATACGGAACAAACCCAGATGTGGTTGGAGATCCATATTTGAGGATCTGCATCAAGTCCAAGCGTGGGGGTTTGGTTTACTATGAGCCGATCCGGCCCTGCGACTTCTGCAAAAAACCTTACCGACCCGATAGCGCACGGTGGCGTCTGGGTGCTGTACGCCATTGCAGTTCTGGATGTGCAAGTGGGGCAATTTACGAAAAAAACAGGCAAGACTTGACCGCATTTCAGAAACGCAGAGCGATGGCGAGAGATAGCCGCCAATACATACAACTTGCAATGAAGGGGCGAATCTCCGATGAGGCTTGCTTTAGGCTAAATGGATGGACGCCTAGTCAACTTATCTTGCACCTTTCAGAAGAACTTAAAAAGCGACATCCTAAAGCACATATCCGCTATTGGGGAAAAAGAGGACACAAGTATCACCTAGAGGTTGATCACATTCGTCCGGTTTCTTCATTCGTAAAGGAAGATCCCGATACCCCTTTATGCGTAATCAATGCGCTCTCAAATCTGCAATTGCTCCTAAAGGCGGACAACAATCGGAAAAAAGACAAGTTTGACCCTGCGCGCGATCTCATCTCAAAGAAATTCTGGATCATAATCAGATCCCAAAAATCATGAAGATCTCTGGATCGAATAAGCTTTTGAGAGTTTGAAAGTTTTGATGCCGCGCTAGGCCGCCAAGCGAAGCTGTATAAATTATACTGCGAGCGCAGGCGAACAACGCACGGCGCAAAAATCTCAAACTCCCCCTTACAGGAGTAGGAGGGCGGGGGACTCTAGCAGCTTTCGGAGTGCCCCCATATACTCCGCCGCAACCGCCCCATCGACGACACGATGGTCGCCGCTGAGAGTAATGCTCATGCGGTGACCGATCTCGATCTCGTCGCGGCTATTCACCACGGGCTTCTTGACGATCGCGCCGACTGCGAGGATCGCGGCCTGGGGAGGATTCACGATCGCACAGAACTGCTCGATGCCGTAGGAGCCGAGGTTGGAGACGGTGATGGTGCCGCCCGCGTATTCCTCGGGCTTGAGCTTCTTGTCACGCGCGCGGAGTGCGAGGTCCTTGACGATGGCGCTGATCTCCTTGAGTGAGAGTTTCTGGGCATCGCGGATGACCGGGGTGACGAGGCCATCCTCGACAGCGATCGCGACAGAGAGATTCACGCTGCCATACTCGATGATGGCGTCGCCTGCGAAGGCGGCGTTGACCTTTGGCTTCTGCATGGCGGCGCGGGCGACAGCAGAGAGGGCAATGTCGTTGAAGGTGATCTTGCCACCGCTGGCCTCGATGTATTCCTTACGGAAAGCCATCATCGGAGCGGCATCGATTTCGATCGTCAGGTAGAAATGTGGGATCTGGGTCTTGCTCGCGAGCAGACGCTCGGCGATGACGCGGCGCATGCCGCTGAGCGGCACGCGGGTCTCGGACATCCCGGCGATCGGAGTCGGGAGGATGGCTGCCACTGGGGAAGCACCGGCTGCTGCGGGAGCGGAGCCACCCACGGGAGCGTTCTCGACGTCAAAGGCAATGATGCGGCCGCCAGGGCCGGTGCCCTGGAGTCCGGCGAGGCGGACGCCGCGGGCGTCGGCGATCTTGCGGGCCAGGGGAGTTGCCTTGACGCGCACACCCTCATTCACATTTCCTCCGGCTCCACCATTCCCAGCTCGGAGAGCTGCGGCGCGTGCCCTAGGAGTGAGCGGACGACCGCTCGAAACGGACGGACGGGAGGCAGGAGCTTCAGCGGGAGGCGCAGCTGGTGCGGACTTGGGTCCTGTGGATCTTTCGCCGGCTTTTTCACCCTCTTTAAGAACCAGTGCCAAAGGAGCACCAACGACGACCTTGCCGCCTTCAGGCACAAAGATCTCGGCGAGCGTCCCCTCCTCGAAGGACTCCATCTCCATGGTTGCCTTGTCGGTCTCGACCTCGGCCAGAATGTCACCCACCTCGACCTTGTCCCCCTTCTTCTTGCGCCAGCGCAGGAGGGTTCCCTCCGTCATGGTGTCGCTCAACTTGGGCATCGTGATCTCTGGCATGGTCGTGAAGGGTGGGCTGTTAGCGGGTTAGGCTGTAGGCGGTTAGGAAAAGAAGTAAGGGAATCAGAAAGAGGAAAGGACCTTGGCGACTACGGCCTGGGCATCAGGAAGCTGAAGCTTCTCGAGCGGCATGCTGTAGATGGCCGGGGCGTCGAGGGCGGTGACACGGAGCACGGGGGCGTCGAGATCGTCGAAGGCGTGCTCGGCAAGGAGGGCCGCGATCTGGGAGCTGACGCCGCAGAAGGGCTTGTTCTCGTCGACAAGGACCGCGCGGTGAGTCTTGGCTACGGAGTTGAGGATGGTCTCCTCATCGAGCGGACGGATGGACCGAAGATCGACGACCTCGGCCTCGATGCCATGCTCTGCTGCGAGGATTTCGGCAGCGGCGAGGCAGGTAAGGACTGCTCGGCCATGGGCGATGAGGGAGACGTCGATACCTTCGCGCTTCACCTCGGCGACTCCCAGAGGAATGGTGTAAGCACCATCGGGAACCTCACCGAGGTCACCGTAGAGGAGGGTGTTCTCCATGAAGCAGACGGTGTCGTTATCGCGGATGGAGGCAATCATGAGTCCCTTGGCATCGTAGGGAGTCGCGGGGCAGACGACCTTCAGGCCCGGGGTGTTTGCCAGAAAATTTTCCGGGGTGTGGGAGTGGGTGGCGCCGACATTGGTACCGCCATTCGCGGGACCACGGACGACCATCGGGACATTGATGAGACCGCCGGACATGTAACGAATGCAGCCGGCGTTGTTGATGATCTGGTCAAAGCCGACGTAGGCGAAGCTCCAGAACATGAGTTCGACGACCGGGCGCAGCCCCATCATGGCCGCTCCAACGCCGAGCCCTAAGAAGGCCGCCTCACTGATCGGGGTGTCGATGACGCGCTTCGATCCGAAACGCTCCCAGAGTCCCTCGGTAACCTTGTAGGCGCCGTTGTACTGGGCGACCTCTTCTCCCATGAGGAAGACATTCTCGTCGCGGGTGAGCTCCTCGGCGAACGCGTCGTTCAGGGCCTGGCGGTAAGTGATGATCGGCATGGGCGTTATTCGCTGAAGAAGAAGCGACCGGTCTGGCCGGCCTCGGTCTTGTGATCCACCTCGTGGTAGATGTCCTCAAAGATGCTCTCCTCGGTTGGCCAGGGGCTCGAGATCCCAAACTCGGCGGCGGCGGCGGCTTCGGCCTTGGCCTCGGCATCGATCTTCTCGATCTGTGCCTGAGTCACGACCTTTTCCTTGAGGAGCTGATTCTGCCAAATCGTGATCGGATCGTACTCCGTCTTGTAGCGCTCAATCTCCTCGGGGGAGCGGTACTTCTTGGCATTCGCATCGGCAACGGAGTGGCCGTAGTAGCGGTAGGTGGAGACCTCGAGAACCATCGGCTTGGACTCCTTGCGGGCACGCTCCATGGCGGCGCCGAGGTTGGCACGCAGTTCGTAGAGATCGAAGCCGCCGCAGGTCGCCCACTCGACGCAAAAGCCCTCGGCACGCTTGGCCAGGGAGCCATTCACGGCGGAGGAGCGCTCGAGGCTGGTCCCCATGGAGTAGCCGTTATTCTCGATCACATAGACAATAGGGAGATCCCAAAGAGCAGCCATGTTGAGGCACTCGCTGAAGACGCCTTGGTTCACGGCTCCGTCACCAAGGAAGGCGACTGCGCAGCCATTGATCTTCTTATACTTGATCGCAAAGGCGAGGCCGAGGCCGAGCGGGGTCTGGCCGGCAACGATTCCGTGGCCACCCCAGTAGTGCTTGTCGGGTGCGAAGAAGTGCATCGAGCCACCCTTGCCCTTGGAACAGCCGGTGCCTTTGCCGAAAAGCTCGGCCATGCACTCGTTCATCCCCATGCCGACTGCCAGGGCGTGGCCGTGGTCGCGGTAGGCGGTGATGATTTCGTCGTGACCGTTCATCAGCGAGGCAGTGCCGACGGCAACAGACTCCTGGCCATTATAGAGGTGGAGGAAGCCCCCCATGATCCCCTGATTGTAATATTTCAACGCCTGCTGCTCAAAACGGCGGATGCGGAGCATCTCGCGGAGGAAGCCTACCTTCTGGGCGGGCTTGAGGGAGGAGTTGAAGGGGGATTTGGAAAAGTCCGCATTGGAAGCGGTTGTTGCTGCCGACTTGGCTGGCGGGGCAGCCTTGGTCTTCGAAGATTTTGCGGCGATGGGCTTTTTCGTAACGACCTTGGCCGGAGACTTTTTAACCGTTTTAGCGATCTTCTTGGCGGCCGCTTTGGGGGCTGCGGGACGGACCACCTTTTTCGGGGCGGTCTTTTTGGATTTCGAAGGTAGTGAAAGCGTGCGTGCCATAGGCCTGGGTACCATCCGCGGAATGCCGGTTGGGAAGCGGAAACTATCCCGAAATCAGCTCCCAGAGTGAAGGCCAAAGTGCAGTCTGGCCGAAAAGAAAAAGGAGCCGGTTTCCCGACTCCCTCTCCGGATTAACAATTGCTTGGCGGTTACTTCTTGCCGGCGGCGTCCGCCTCAAGCGCGGCCTTCACGGCCTCCTCGATCTCGGCATAGAGCGCGGGATCCGCCTTGAGCAGATCCTTGGCGGCGTCGCGACCTTGGGCAATGTTGTTGCCCTTGTAACCCATCCAGGATCCGCGCTTCTCGATGATGTTCTTCTCAAGGGCAAGATCGAGCAGGGAGCCGGTGGAAGAGATTCCCTCGTTGTACATGATGTCGAACTCGGCCTCGGTGAAGGGAGGGGCGACCTTGTTCTTCACGACCTTCACGCGGGTACGGTTGCCGGTGACGGTGCCGTCGGTCTGCTTGATGGCGCCGATGCGGCGGATGTCGCAGCGAACGCTCGCGTAGAACTTGAGGGCTTTGCCGCCCGGCGTGGTCTCGGGGTTGCCGAACATCACACCGATCTTCTCGCGGATCTGGTTGGTGAAGATGCAGCAGCAATCGGCCTTGGAAATGAAGGCGGTGAGCTTCCTCATGGCGGCGCTCATGAGTCGGGCCTGTGCGCCGACGACGGAGTCGCCGATCTCACCCTCGAGCTCGGACTTGGTGACAAGGGCGGCGACGGAATCAAGCACGACAACGTCGACGGCATTCGAGCGGACAAGGGTCTCGCAGATACGCAGGGCCTCTTCACCCGAGCTGGGCTGGGAAACGAGGAGTTCCTCGAGATTCACGCCGAGCTTGCGGGCATAGGCGGGATCCAGGGCATGCTCCACGTCGATGAACGCCGCAACGCCGCCGCGCTTCTGTGCTTGGGCAACGACGGTGAGGGTAAGGGTGGTTTTTCCCGAGGACTCGGGGCCGAAGATCTCGACGATGCGGCCCTTCGGGAATCCGCCGACGCCGAGCGCGCGATCGATGAGCAGATTGCCGGTCGGGATGGAGGCGATGTTGACCGCGGCAGCCTCGCCGAGACGCATGATGGCCCCGTCACCGTAATCCTTGGCGATCGCCTGAATGGCTAGGTCGAGGTTCTTCGCGCGCGCTGTGGCGGCTTTGTCGGTTGCTTTGTCGGTGGATTTCTCTGCGTCTTCTTTGGCCATGGTTCGGGAAATAAGGGTGATGATTCGGTGAACCATCACGTTAGACCTCCGTGCGTGGGGAGCAACCGGAAAACGGCGGCTTGCCTTTATGAGACGACTTTCTACCTTGGGCGGCTCGGAATGCGTTCACTTCCCCCCTCCTTTCTCCCACGCCTCGCCAGCACGGTCATCCTGTGGGGGGCGATCATCCTCGCCTACCGACTCAGTTCCGAGATGGCTTTTGCCATCCTGATCAGTATTCCCGCGCTGGGTGCTCTCTGGGAATACTTCGCCCTCCTGAAGGCAGGGGGTATTTCCCACCATCGGGGAATGGGCATGGTGGCCGCCCTGCTGCTGATCATGCTGAATTTTTCGCTGCTTGGTTCCGCTGATCCGATCCTCCGATTTGCGATTTTTCCCGGGGAAGCCGCGGTCATGGCCTTCTTCGTGATGGCACTCTTCCTCAGGGAGTATGGACGTCATAACCCGGGCCGGGCCACGGCCGAGGGCATCACGTTCACCCTGCTCGGGGTGATTTATATCCCGTGGCTTTTCCTCTTCATGGCGAAGCTTCTCTATCTGACTCCCCGCTCTCCGGAGGGTCATCTCACCGGGCAGTATCTGGTGCTCTTTGTGGTCGCAGTCACCAAATTTACCGATGTGGGCGCCTTTCTTTGCGGAAGTCTTTTCGGTCGCACCCCATTCTTTCCAAACATCAGTCCAAAGAAGACCTGCGAGGGAATCCTGGGCGGCATTTTGCTGGGCGTGGCTGTGGGGTGGGGAGTCTTTTTCTTTTTTGGAAAATTCCTTCCTCCTTTCCCCGTTATCATGGTGTGCGGTCTCGCCCTGCTGCTGGCGATCGCCGGGGTGGCCGGCGACCTTGCGGAGTCGTTGCTGAAACGTTCCGTGCATTCGAAGGATTCGGGTCACGCTCTTCCGGGTATCGGCGGCGGTCTCGACCTGATCGACAGCCTGCTTTTCACGTTGCCTTTGTTCTATTTCATCCTGCTCTTCGCGCCGCATCCATGAAGAAACGGATCGTCGTACTGGGCGCCACCGGTTCGATCGGTGAAAGCGCGATGCGCGTTGCCCGGGAACTCTCGGACAAGATGGAGGTGTTGGGTCTCTCGGGAAAGAATAACGTCGATCGGCTTTTGCAGCTGGCCCGCGAATTCCCGGAAGCACAACTCTGCGCGGGTGAGGTCTCGAGTGCTGAAGATCTCAGCCGCAAGCTAGGTCGGCCGGTTCTTCACGGTGCCGAGGGGCTCGAGTCCCTCGCTGAGTTGCCGGACGCCGATCTGGTGATGGTGGCCATCGTCGGCACGGCCGGGCTAAAGCCGGCACTCCGGGCACTCGGTGGTGACAAGGACCTGGCCGTCGCTAGCAAGGAGATCCTCGTCATGGCGGGAGAGCTCGTGATGGAGACGGCCCGGCGCTCCGGCAGGAGGGTTCTTCCCGTCGACAGTGAACACAATGCGATCTTCCAATGTCTGGAGGGACAGGACCCCTCGGCGGTGAAGCGCCTGATCCTGACCTGCTCGGGCGGGCCCTTTCGGAATGCCAAATCAGCTGCCGACCTTGCCGCCGTCTCTCCCGAGCAGGCACTCCGTCATCCGACATGGTCAATGGGGAAAAAAATCTCGATCGATTCGGCAACCCTCTTCAACAAGGGTCTCGAGATGATCGAGGCCCGTTGGCTCTTCGACATCCCGATGGAAAAAATCGACGTGGTGATCCATCCCCAAAGCATTGTTCATTCGATGGTCGAGTTCGTCGATGGATCGATCCTGGCCCAGATGAGCTCCACCGACATGGCGCTGCCGATCCAGTATGCACTCACCTATCCGGAGCGTTTCGCAGGGCCCTGCGCGCCGCTCGATCTTACCATGGTGGGGAGGCTTGATTTCGAGTCGCCACGAGCCGATCTCTTCCCCGCTCTTGATCTCGCACGCCGCGCAGGAACAGAGGGTGGAACCCTACCCGCCGTGCTGAATGCTGCAAACGAAGCTGCCGTGGAGGCCTTTCTTGCAGGACGTCTTTCTTTCCCCGGCATTTGGCAACATGTGGCCCGCGCAATGGATGAGGTTCCTTTTGTGGAACATCCCACGCTTGATCAACTGATTCTCGCAGATCGGGCGGCACGCGAGATCGTCTTCCATTAGGATACGAAAAAGCCCCGCGCCTTATACAGGTCACGGGGCTTTTTAGTGGATAAAACCTAATTAGCGAGAACTAGGCCTTGAGTGCGTTCTGATAGTTCTGCTCGGCGTGATCCCAGTTGACCACGTTCCACCAGGCCTTGAGATAATCCGGACGGCGGTTCTGGTAGTGGAGATAATAAGCATGCTCCCAGACGTCGTTAGCGATCACGGGCTTGTTGCCATCCATGAACGGGCTGTCCTGGTTGGGCAGGGAGATGATCTCCAACTGGCCCTGCTTGTTGACGATGAGCCAGACAAAGCCGCTTCCGAAGCGCTTGACGCCTGCATCCTCGAACTTGGTCTTGAAATCCTCATAGCTTCCGAAGGTTTTGGTGATTGCCTCTGCAAGCTTTCCAACCGGAGCTCCGCCTTTACCCGAACCCATGATCTCCCAGAAGAAGGTGTGGTTGGAGTGTCCTCCCCCGTTATTGCGAACGGCTGTGCGTATTGCTTCGGGAACTGCGGAGAGATCAGCGATCAGTTCATTCACAGGCTTGGCGGCAAGCTCGGGATGATCCTTGAGGGCATTGTTGAGGTTGTTGACGTAGGCTGCATGATGCTTGTCGTGATGGATCTCCATCGTGCGGGCATCGATATGCGGCTCAAGGGCGTCAAAAGCGTAGGGAAGCGGTGGCAATGTGTAGGACATAGACCTAGAGCATGACCACGCGGGTTAATTGGGCACAAGCAGGATCTCACGGCGAAAATGCCTGACCCCGCCAAGAGCCGCAGTTTTTAGCGACCGTTCTAGTAGACGTCCTTCCTGTAGCGCTTCGACTTTTTTAGCTCCTCGACATAGGCGGCTGCCTCCTCCGTGGACTTGCCACCGGCTTTCTCGACGACCTGATGCAATGCTGCATCGACATCCTTCGCCATGCGCGAGGCATCGCCGCAGATATAAAAATATCCACCCTGCTCGAGCCATCCGTAGAGTTCCTCTGCCTCCTCCAGCATGCGGTGCTGGACATAAACCTTCTCAGCCTGATCGCGGGAAAAAGCCGTGGAAAGCTTGTGAAGAACCCCCTCCTTTTGCCATGTCTCCAATTCTTCGCGGTAGAGGAAGTCGGTGGAGGATTTCTGATCGCCGAAGAAGAGCCAATTCTTACCCGTGGCACCAGAGGCCTTGCGTTCCTGGAGGAACGCCATGAAGGGTGCAATGCCGGTTCCCGGACCGACCATGATGGCATGGGTCGCCGGATCCTCGGGCACGCGGAAATGCTTGGCGGTATGTACGAAGACGGGAACAGGAGCGTTATCGGCGCGGTCGGAGAGGAACGTTGAGCAGACACCCTCGCGCTTGCGACCATGAGTCTCATAGCGAACGGCGGCCACCGTGAGATGGACCTCGGTCGGATTCGCCTTCTGCGATGAGGCGATCGAGTAGAGGCGGGGCTGGAGCTTGCGCAGGCATTTCACGAACTCCTCGGGTGTGAACTTTGCGGAGGGATGAGCGAGCAGGGGATCGATCACCTCGCGACCCCAGACGTAAGCTTCGAGTTCGGCGCGTCCCTCAGGGGTCGTCATTGGAATGAAGTGTGCGGCTGTGGGATCCTTCTCCGCTATGGCGGCGAGGAGCTTCTTGTCCTTCTCCGTGATCACATAGCTTCGGGTCAAGGCTTCACGGATCGAGACCGTGTTTCCATTTGGGTCGGTCACCGGCTCCTCTCCGCTGAAACCCAGGACGCCGAGAATCTCCTCCACAAGGGCGGGATTATTCGTCGGGAACACCCCCAGAGAATCACCAACCTCGTAAGCGATGCCGGAATCTGCCAGGTCGATCTCGAAGTGCCGGGTGTCTTTGGCAGAGCCCTCACCGGTCAACTTGCGGTTCTTCTTGAGCTTTGCATGGAATGGATTCTTTCTGGAATAAAGGGCGTTTGGATCAGCAGACATCAGTGAAGAATAAAAGGTTTAGCGGTGCTATCAAGTCCTCAGCGTAGCAATTACCGCGCCTATTTTTAAGGGACGTCGTCCGTGACAGGATGTGGAGGGTTATCGAGTTGGCGGGATTCGGCGTTTTGTTTCCTGATCCAGACCGCAAGCACGGAAATATCGGCGGGGGTGATTCCGCTGATGCGAGAAGCCTGACCCAATGTTTCCGGCGCAAACATGGCTAGTTTTTGTCTGGCCTCCAGGCGAAGGCTTGGGATGGCTTCATACGCTAGGTCCCCAGGAATTCTTTGTTCCTCCTGTCCGCGTTGCCTTTCTATTTGTTCCTCCTCGCGTCGCAAATATCCTTCATATTTGAGGTCGATCTCCATGAGGCTCCAGATTTCGGGAGCGTATTTGACGTAGAGCTCCGTGGGAAGCTTCTCGGGCGTATTCTCCGATCTCTTTAGCCATTGGGAGAGGGGGATCCCCTCGTGGTTGATGCTCGAAATATCCCTGCTGATAGCGGCTATCGTTTCGCTTTTCCTAAGGAAGGCATCACGCCTTATATCACAGGCTATACCTATATCTAAAGCCCTATCAGTCAGCCTTATATCACAATTATCTTGGCGAAGGCGGAGGCGGTATTCGGCGCGACTGGTGAACATCCGATATGGCTCCGGAGTCCCACGCGTTACAAGATCATCAATCATGACTCCTATATAGGCCTCATGGCGTTCCAGACGAAAAGGCTGCTTCCTCTGTATTTTAAGCGCTGCGTTTATTCCAGCGATCAGTCCCTGAGCAGCAGCCTCCTCGTATCCAGAGGTACCGTTGATCTGGCCCGCAAAATAGAGGCCCTCGATTTTCTTTGTTTCCATGGTCCCATGCAACTGATGGGGTGGGCAATAATCGTACTCCACCGCATATCCTGGGCGGAGGATTTCGGCGTTTTCGAGCGAGGGAATTGATCTGATGAATTCGTACTGCACCTCATAGGGCAGGCTCGTTGAAACACCATTGACATAGATCTCTCCTGTGTGGCGTCCCTCGGGTTCCAAGAAGATCTGATGCCTCGACTTCTCCGCGAACTTGACCACCTTGTCCTCGATGGATGGGCAGTATCGGGGTCCTACACCTTCTATTGCCCCTGCATAAAGAGGGGACTGGTGAAGATTCGAGCGAATAATCTCATGGGTGCGTTCCGTGGTGTAGGTAATCCAACATGGAATTTGTTCCACATGGAACATTCCATCTTTAAAGTGATTCAGCGTATGAAGGTCGTCATTTGTCCGCTGGATGCTCTCGGGAATATAGGAGAATCGGGGCTCCGGCCTATCCCCATCTTGACGTTCACACTTTGCGAAATCGATTGATTTGGCCAGCAAGCGGCACGGTGTTCCTGTTTTGAATCGACCAACCTCAAAGCCCAATTCCTTAAGGTGGTCGCTTAAGGTAGACATGGAGTCCCCCATCCGCCCGCCCGCCTGAGTTTGCATACCCACATGGAGAAGACCCCTCATGAATGTTCCGGTTGTCACGACCACGGTTTTTCCTCGGAACCTCAGACCCATGTTTGTCTCAACCCCTGAAACGTGATCGCCCTCAATAATGAGTCGCGTAATATTGGCCTGCTTAAGAGAAAGATTTGGCTGGTTCTCCAGGATCGCCTTCATGCGAAACTGATACGCTTTCTTATCGCATTGTGCCCGCGGCGCTCGAACGCTCGGTCCTTTTGATGCATTAAGCATTCTAAATTGTATACCTGTGGCATCCGTGTTCAGTCCCATCAATCCGCCGAGAGCATCTATTTCCCTAACCATATGTCCCTTGGCTAAACCACCTATAGCCGGATTGCAGGACATTTGTCCTATCGTGTCAGCATTCTGGGTTAGAAGTAAGGTATGGGCACCGATGCGCGCAGCCGCATGAGCGGCCTCGATTCCCGCATGCCCGGCACCGATTACGATGACATCGAATTGTTTTGGATAATCAAACATCTCTATTGTTCCACGTAGAACTTTGCGTAAGTATTTTTATATTAATATTTTGTAATAATTATTACGAATCGATTCATTTGGGGATTCATTTGGGGATTCATTGTGGAGAAATGTTGTTTCCTGATGCCTGTATGTTCCATGAAACATCACGTTCTCCATTTTCCCTCCATGAAAAGGGGTATATTCACATGGGCGAGAGCATGAAGATCGCTTGGTTCCTTAAAGGGTTAGAGGTCTGAAGGTGATCTTGTTCACACAATTACTGTTATTAAAAAATTGGCATAAAAAGGTTTTTATCAATCCAGTATGTGAACAATCCTTGTCGCGGTTGTTTTTATCTCGTGGTTTGGTAAGAATTCTTTCAGTGTGTGCTTGGAGCAAATAGAAAAGGATCCGGCATGGGAAGTGTATCCTACAAAAGAACCCGTTCCCTATCCGGCACGAACTTTCTGTGGATCTTGGTAGCCGGATTTTTATGCTCCCTTGTGGTTCATCTCCTCATTCTGGATAAATCTCGTTCTTGGGTGGTACCGGGTTTTTCCGCCGCCCATTACGATACGATAGTGCCAAGAACATTCAGGATGAAGCGTGTGGAAATCGATCCCAAAACGATCGAAGAAACCAGGGTGGAAGAAAAAAAGGATGTGGTGCGTCCCGAAGTCAGCGTAGCTGTGGAGAAGCCCAAGACAGATGACGTGGAATCAGCGACGGTTTCCATGCCGAAAATGCTTCCACCCAATGCCATGGTTCCACAGGAAAAACCGATGGTATCCGCATCGTCATTGATCACTGACGATCACCTGCAGAACATGGGGATAGCTCCGCCCAACACCCCGGCGATAGATATTGCGGAAAAAACAGATGCACCTTTTTCTCTGCCAGAGCCCAGGGATTCCAAGGTGCAGCAAGATAGTGGCCCCAAGATAGGTGAAGCGACCGCCGGAAGCGGGGAGAAGTTTAGCAATCTCGATGATCTGCTTGCAGGAACAGCGAAAGTCACCTCTCAAACTGCCCCGATCCTGATGCCTACGGACCTGCTTTTTGAATACAACTCATCGATTCTAAGAAACGATGCAGAGCAATCGCTTGCAAAGCTCGGAGATCTCATCAAAAAAAACAGTCAGGCTATCTTCAGAATTGAGGGACATACGGATTCCTTCGGCAGTGATGAATACAATGATCTGCTGAGCCTGAAACGTGCCGAGGCGGTGAAGGAATGGCTTCATCAACACGCTGGCCTTGATGCCAAAAACATGCCGACAGCCGGTCTTGGCAAAAGGCATCTACTTGTTCCCCCAACGGGAAGTGTTTCTCAGCAGCAACTCAATCGCCGAGTGGAGATCGTCATCTCGACACAATAAAGGGAAGACCATGGAAGGCATCATCCCCATAGCTGAACAGCGAGCCCGAATACTCACGGAGGTGGCTCATAACCTGGCGGAGATATTTGAAGGGGAGAAAGAGCTGCCGATTTCAAAACTCCAAACCTTCAGGAAAAAGGAGGAGCATCGTCTTAAGATTTGGCATAGGGCAGGCGGAGGTGGAAAAGAGATTGCGGGGCTCAGAACGGAAATCGTCGATCTCTTGGTGAGAGAACTGTTTTTGTTTGCATGTCGCAAAGAAAATGGGGGGAGAGAAATCCCCGGGTTTGTGATCAGTGCCTTCGGCGGCTATGGCCGTCGGGAACTCAACCCCTTCAGCGACGTTGACATCACGTTCCTTCATAATGGAAGCAAACCCACGGACATGATGGAGCGCATCATCTCCATTTGCCTCATGGCACTTTGGGATCTCGGGTTCAAAGTCGGCCACGCCACGCGGTCGATTCAGGGGGCCCTGGAACATGCCAACTCAGACATGATGACGAAGACTGCCATGCTGGAAAGCAGGTTGCTTGCGGGAGACAAAAAAATATTTTCGGCGTTTCGAAGCCAATTCGAAAAGGTCTGTGTCTCCGGAAAGGAGAAAGATTACATCGCCTTCAGGATGGAGAACCTCAAAGACCTTCGGTCCCGCTATGGGGCGATCGTCTTCATGCAGGAACCGAATATCAAGTCGGGCTGCGGCGGGCTGCGCGATTATCAGAACCTACTTTGGACAGGGATGTTCCATTCGGGGGCCTACACCACAAAGAAACTCGTCGAGGAAGGCATCCTTCGTGAGCGGGAAAGACGTTCCCTGGAGGAGGCCCAGGACTTCCTTCTCAAAGTGCGCACGGAGATGCATTACCAGACCGGCCGTCCTTCGGAACAACTCACCCTCCAACTACAGGGGAAAGTGGCAACAGCTTTGGGCTATCCGGAAAAGAACATCCTAAGGCGATGCGAAGCCTTCATGAGGGATTACTATCGTCACACGCGCGCGATCCATCTCATTACGACCCTGGCCTTAGGGAGAATCCGCGAGCAGCACGGAGGGGGTGCCGGGATGCTCAGCAAACTGCTGTCACGTCAGGAGAAGGTGGATGATATGGTAATCCGCAACAGGGAAATTTTTCCCAGCGCGAGGGATATCTTCAACAAGGATCCTTCGAGGATGATGAGGGCGTTCCAGCTAGCACAGACGCGCGGACTGACATTTTCCGCGGAATTGGAGGATCTCGTGAAACGCAGGCTTCACTTGGTGGACCGCACTTTCCAATACAACAAGGAAAACAGAACGGTTTTTCTCTCGATCCTCTCCAGAAAGGGGGACGTGGGGCGCATCCTCCGCCTCATGCATAATCTTGGATTTCTGGGAAAGTATCTTCCCGAGTTTGAACCGCTGACCTGTCTTGTTCAGCACGAGTTTTTTCACCGGTACACGGCAGATGAGCACACGCTTCTTTGCATCGATAAAATCGACGCCCTGCTGTTAACCACGCTTCCTAAACTAAAAAGGTACGGGGAGTTATTCCGCAACTTTGAGGATCCTGCAGTGCTTTACCTGGCCATGCTCCTTCACGACACCGGTAAAGCCGACAACACACGCCATCACGAGGAGGCAAGCGCCGCGGCAGCCCTGAGGGTTGCGCGACGCCTGCAGCTTTCACCGGCCAGAAAAAAAATGCTGATCGCGCTGGTCGATTCGCACGGGGAGCTGAGTGGAATGGCCCGCTCTAGAAACGTCGAGGATCCTGCCACGGTGGAGGAGCTTGCGGAAATCATTCGCGACCCGGCCACCCTCGACGCCCTCATGGTGATCACGCTTGCCGATGGGATGGGAACGAGCGACGAAGGGTGGAGCGACTGGAAAGAACAGATGGTCTGGACGCTGTATCATCAGACCCGCGCCCTGTTGACCAACAGCCAAGGTTTCAACGAGGAACGGCGGCAGCGCAGGGCGGATCTCCTCCAGAAAGTCTCCGCCGCATTGCCGGAAAAATTCAAGGAGGAGACGGACGCCCATATGGAGGGGATGCCGGAGCGGTATTTTCTCACCAAGGATGTGGCAGAGATTTACCAACATCTGCGGTTGTTCAGGCGATTTTTTGAAGAAAGCGTGAACACGGACGGGCCCAATCTTTTTCCCGTGGTGGAATGGATCGACCATCCGGAGGCCGGATATGCCGAGGTGTTGGTTTGCGGATGGGACCGGGAAAGGTTTCTGGAGCGTATCGCCGCCTCATTTCTCGAGGCGGGTATCAATGTGCTGGGAGCAGACATCTTCACCCGCAACGACAACCTAGCGCTGGATATCTTCAAGGTGAGCAACCACCGCAACGAACCCCTTCCCAGGGAGAAAGATCGCCAGATTTTCGAACAAAAGCTACGGGAGCTCTTGCTCGCACCCGGTAACAGGCTTGTTCCCGAACCTACGAACCGATCCCTCCTGCGTCGCAAGAGAAGTTCCGAAGAGGAGGATGAGTTGCCCGTTTGGGTGGTCTTCAACAATAATGCCCACCCGTCCTGCACGATCCTCGAGGTTCAGGCACCGGACCGGATGGGGCTACTTTATCAATTGTTGCGCGCAATTTCTCCCGGAGGAATCACGATCGAGGCGGCCCGCATCGCAACGGAGCAGCGGGCGGCGCTCGACGTCTTTTATCTTCGTAACAAGGAGGGATCGAAGCTCGTGGATCACCAGCTCTTGCTTCGACTCGAGCGGCGACTGAGGGCTGCCTCGGCGCGAGCCGGGACCGCCTGAGAAATCATGAGGTTCCTAGCGCATGCAATCCTCGGCTGGAAGGGCGGTATACGCCCGCTCTTTCTAAATCCCCGGCACGCACTGCTCGGTATCGTAAGCGTCGCGTTGGGGGTCACGGTTTTTCTAGCAATTACCATTGCGAACCGCAGCGCGGTGGCCAGCTTTCACCGGGCTTTTGCGATCATCACGGGAAATGCAGATCTGGAAATCCGCGGAAACATCGATGAAAAAATCTTTCCCGTGGTTTCGTCCTGCTCGGGTGTTGCGGCCGCGACGCCGATGGTCGAAGCGATGGTCACGCTGCCAGATTGGCCGGGTGAATCCCTGCATCTTGTGGGAATCGATCCCTTCACGGCGCAAGGGCTCTTAACCATCCGGCCGGCTTTTTCGAACGGCACCGGCGGATTGGGCGATTGGCTTGGCGGGAAGGGACAGCTGGCGGTCACGCCCCGATTTCTTGAACGACACCGCCTGAGCCAAGGTGGGCACATCCGGCTCCAAGGACCAGGTGCTCCCAAGACGCTGACTGCTGCGTACTTGATAGGGACCGATGATGCGGCCGTCGGAAGTGAGGGAAGGGTAGCGGCATTGGATCTGGCCGAAGCACAGGAATGGCTGGGAACCCCAGGGCGCTTGACGGCGATCCTGATCAAGTTGCGCTCCCCGGAAGACAAGGTGCGCGTCACGGAGCGACTTCGCCCACTTTTGCCCACTGATGCGACCATCGAGCCGCCGGCACGAAGAACCCGGCAGGTCGACATCATGCTCTCCGCATTCACGCTTAATCTGACGGCGTTAAGTTTGGTCTCCCTGATGGTCGGCATGTTTTTTGTCGGCAACTCCGCCGCCGCCGCTGTTGTCCGCAGAAGGGTGATGCTCGGAATTCTAAGGGCTGTTGGGACCTCGAAGAAATTCATTCTCGGGATGGTTCTGGCGGAAGCCGCGCTTTGCGGCATCGTGGGATCATTACTCGGGGTTGTTGCCTCTCCTCTCCTTGCCGGTATCCTGGCCGCGCCGGTCGCCCGGACGGTGACGGCATTGTATCTTCCTGTGGATGCGCATGGTGGATGGCCCACGTTCCCCGAAGTCGTGGCAGGAGTGGCTGCCGGCGTGATGGCGGCGCTGGTCGCGGCGTGGATTCCGGCGCGACAGGCGGCGTGGGTTGACCCGACCCGGGTACTCCATCCGGGAGCCGCACCAGAAATTTTTCCCATGCCGAACCGCAGACTCGCGATGCTGGGGGTTGTTTCCCTGCTACTGGCATTGATCTGCTCGCTCGCAGCATTGCATGGCGGGCCTTCCGTCCTTGGATTCGGAGCGGCCTTCCTGGTGCTGGCCGGTGCGTCGCTGATGGTGCCACTGGTGACCTCGGTCATCATCCGCGGAATCCAGAAGGCCCTGCATGGAAAGAACCACGCCGGGCTACCGCTCGTGAGGATTTCCCTCGAGCAGACCGTAAGGTCGATGCACCGGACCGCACCCACGATAGCCGCCTTGGCGGCGGCGGCGGCCATGACGGTTGGGATCAGTGTCATGATCCATTCTTTCCGGGGAAGCGTTGTTGCCTGGACGGGGAGGACGCTAACCGCGGACCTCTTCATTGCGCCGGCAGCGAATGAACTCTTGGGACTGCAACACACGCTTTCAGAGGAGACGATCAGCTGGTGGAAAAAACAACCCGTTGTCTCGGCGGTCGGGACATTCCGTGAAGTGGAAGCCCTGACACCCGCAGGTGAGCAAGTCACGCTCGGAGTTGTCTCGGGACCAGCGCGCGGAGCGATTGATTTTCTGCACGGAGACATCTCCAAAAAAACCGCTGCCTTGGAGCACGGGGAAGGGATCGCTCTATCGGAAAGTCTCGCGCGCCGCTTAAAGCTTGGTCCCGGAGAGTCGCTTCGACTCGCTGGGCCCCGCGGGATTCTTTCTTTCCCCGTGATCGACCTGTACAGGGACTACACTCGGGATCGAGGCATTGCGATGATCGGAGCGGACAAGTTCGCCGCGGTCTGGGGTGCGCACGGCGTTCATTCCCTCGCGATAGAATTCCAACCAGGAACGACTGTGCGGGAACAAGAGGCCTGCACGGACTCTTTCCTTTCGTCCTTCGGTGGCAAGGAGGCGTTTATTTGTTACAGGAACCGAGAGTTGAAGGAGCGTATTCTGGAGATCTTCAACCAGACATTTGCAGTTACCGCGGTACTTAAAACCATTTCCATCGTCGTCGCGGTGGGGGGGGTCATGTTGACGCTGGGAATACTTGTGTTGGAGCGGACGCGGGATCTTGGCGTGCTCAAGGCCATGGGGGCATCGCGTACGCAGATTGCTCGTGTTGTTCTGGTGGAGGCCGCTCTGATCGGGTTGATTTCGAGCCTGATTGGTATTGTAAGTGGAGCGGGTTTGGCGCTCGTGCTGACGTGGGTGATCAATAAGGCGTTCTTTGGCTGGAGCATCGATTTGGCATACCCCTGGATGGAAATGGCGATCCTACCACTGTGGATGATTGCTTCCGCACTTGCCGCCGGTTTTATACCAGCCATGAGAGCCGCAAAAATTTACCCTGCTACAGCCCTCCGGATGGAATAATTTTAGCTTCCTACAGAGAAAAACCTCAAAAAGGCAAAAAACCTCTTGCATGAACTTGAGAAACCTATAAGTTCAACTTATCGAAAGATTGTTCTGGGGGGAACAACAGGCCGTCGTACCAATTGGTGCGGCGGCCTGTATCTTTTCCGGGGTTTGATGCCGGGAATCTTCTTTTCGCGGGTCAAGCACCCATAAAAAAGGCATAGTCAGTGCTCTTGTTTCGTAAGCCCATGCCGCCCCGCTTCAAATTATCCGAGGAGTCCGAACACCCCCCCGCTATGTCCGGGACCCCGACGGCTTGGCGAACCCTTGTATTACTGGCGTTGTTGATAGCGGGATGGGTTTTTTTCAAACCGGTATGTGGCGAAGCGATTAGGCTGGGCCTTTCCGCTGCCGCTTGGTGTCGGGGCGGAGAACTCCACATCTATCAACTGGCGCTTGCGGATAATGGATGGATACAGGCCAGGGGCATCACTTGGTTTTTCGGACCGCCTGAGCACAGGAGTTACATCAAGACAGACTGGGCGGAAGTTCGGCGCTGTTCGCTGATGGATCTACTGCATACGGCCGAGGGTGAGCCGAGACGGCTGCTTTGGGAGGTGCGGACAGGTAAAACAAAAGCCCTGCTGGATAGCAGGGCGGGATCTGGAACCGGGCCCTCTTCAACATCCAACTCGGTGCGTGCGAACGACGGCTTCCTTCATCCCACGATCTTTCTTCCCTCATCCTCTGTGTCCATCGGCTCGACGGACGTGGTGTTGATCGGGGATCAGCAACGCCTGGAGATCAAGGACCTGATCCTTCGGTTGCCCGATCGTTGGACTGGCAGGATATCGTACTCGGAGGGAAGTGTGGATATCGGTTCCTGGCACCAGTTGATACCAAAGGCTTCGGCTCCCGCTTTTTGGGAGGGAGGAGTTCTGCGACTTGGCGATCTCGATCTCGGTCACGAATTTCTTTTCAGGGAAATATCGATCCACCCAACAGACAATGGGTTCGATTTTGGCGTTCAAGGACATGTCGGGCATGGAATCCTCCGGGGTGACGGCTCCTTCGGGACGATGAAGAACGTCAGGAACTTGGAACTTACGCTCGTCGGCGAGGGGTTGGAGCTAGGTTCGTTCCGCGAATGGATGAGGGATGAAAAAAAAGCGACGGGATCCATCAGTCAGGCGCGATTAACGTTCCGCGGCAATCCTGCCGATCCGCTCAATGCAGACTGTTCCCTTCGCTTGGTCGCCCGTGACTTTAGATGGGATGGTCGGGGATGGGATTCGCTCCGATTGGCAGCGGCGCTGACCGGCAGGAATCTCACGCTTTCCGAACTCAGCCTCAGGCAACAGGAAAACGAAGTGACTGCATCGGGGCAAAGCCATCTACCCTCGGATTGGCATGAGGTGGTTCGGGCCCCCTTCACCGCAAGATTCCATGCCGAACTGGAGGATGCCGGGGCGCTCTCGGGACTTGCGGGACCGGGCTTTACACAACTAGCCGGCGGGTTGCAGTTTGAAGGAGAGGTTCAGGGCTCCGAGAACAAGGCCGCTGGGTACTGCAATCTCACCGGCACCGGCTTGATCATTCGCAAGCTCCCTCTCGACTGGGTGAAGGGATGCCTGATCTTTGCCGGTGACCAGACGCGACTGACATCACTGGAGGCATGGAGCGGCCATGATCATGTGGTGCTCAGCGGGATTGTGGCAAACAGCATGCCGCACGATTACAAGGCCGAGGCCGAGGCGGATGTTCGGGATCTCACAAAGCGGCTTGCGCAACTGGGCGTTGTCACTGCAGCCACCATCGGGGGAGGCGGAGTGAAATTCCATTGGCAGGGAGCCGGCAATACAGCCGCTCATCATGGTGCTTTTCAGACCCAGGTTGAAGGATGGGTGAGCAAGTGGACCACGACAGGCATGTCGGGGAAATTTGAGGGCGTCTATGCGCCCGGGAAGGTTGAGTTTTCCAAGGCGGAATTCAAGCAAGAGGATCTGTCACTGGCGCTGAAACTTTCTGCGACGACAAATAATTTCCAAGCGAGCGATATCATCGCGACCAAGGAGGGAAAACCTTTTCCGCTGGTCAAGGGAGACGTGGCGCTTCCCTTCAATGCACCGCGGTTCTGGCAAAGCGGCGAGGTGCTCACAAACATCGCGATGGATGGGACGCTTGCCGTTAACCTTGCCCTCCAAGGCATCAAGGCGGAGGAAATCGCCAGCCTTTTTGGGCAGGAAATTCCTTTTGTAGGCACACTGGAAGGATCCGTCTCGGCCAAGGGAACCATCGCCAAGCCGGACTTGCAGGTTGCGGTGGGGATACGAAACTTTTCCCCCAAAAAAGGGGGAGAGACCGCGGATCTTTCCGTCTCGCTGGATGCCACCGATGGAAAGGCCAAGGCCAAGCTTCTGCAGCAGCCCGCCAGCACATCGCCGCTTTCGGTTGAGCTGGAGATGCCCCTGCGGTTAATCAACGATCGGGGAACATTGCAGCTTGGGGATGTGGATCAACCGATCAGGGGAACCGCGACCTTTCAGCAAGTCCCGTTGGATGGATGGGCTAGCTTGGCAAGACTGGATGCTTGGCCACTTGAGAAAGCCCGGGTAGGAGGAAAAATAAACCTCTCCGGATCATGGAAACAGCCGATCCTAGAAGGAGGATTGGTTCTTGTAGCCGAGAAAGGACATCTCTTTGGGAACCATACGTTGGAGCACCTTTCTTTACCGATAACGCTTTCCACGAAGAAGGCAGTATTCGGCCCGGGAAGCGCGCTCTACCGCGACAAGCCGGTGACACTCTCAGGAGATATCGCCTGGGAAAACCCCTCCTGGAAGGGAGGGCTTCGTCTGATGGGGAAGGATCTGCCGATGACGCTAGGCGGGGGACTGGAAGCTATGGCCGATGCGGATCTGGTACTTGGCGCCGAGGAACAAACGCCGGTGTTGAGGGGATCCATGGCTCTTCATCGCTTCATGGGAGCCCTGAAGCCCGATCTCACGCCTGGCTTTGCACCACCTGCGTGCTTGCTCAACCTCCCGGGGCGAGATAGCTCCGAAGATCCAGCACTGGAAGCTGGATTAAAAAATCTTCATCTGGATCTGTCACTCAGGAGCGATGGAATGGTGCCTCTGCATCCTCAAACAAATACCTCCGTCGCCCTGGAAGTGAAAGCAGGAGGGCCGGCGCACGACCCGTCACTTTCCGGAACGATTGAGGGGAAGAATGTGGAACTTACGCTCCCGTGTGGCCCCTTCGTCGTGCCCCATGCCAGAATGCACCTCGAGGCCACGCGGTACACGCTCTCGGGTGATGACGCGTATGGACTTACCAAGAATGGATTCTGTGGCCTTGAGTTGAGTGGAGGTCTCACCAATCCGAAGGTGGCTTTTGAAGGGGCGCCCGGTGTTACGGCGCCGGATCTGCTGCTGGCGATGACCTCCGGACGAGCCGAGCAGTCGAAGCGGCTCCTAACCCAAGGGGCAGCATGGTGCCGTCAGAACATGCTGTTTCCTCTTCCAGCAAAAAATTGGATGACTTCACGAATGGGAGACAATGAACCGGGCGCCCTCGGCTTCTATGGTGCGCCTTGGATCTGGAACTTTTCGTGGGGAGGAAAACCTCAACAATAAAACTTATGGAAAGCATGACAGGACATGGCCGCGCGACTGCTCTTGCTGATGGGTGGCACCTCAGTGTGGAGTGTGGTTCGGTAAACCGTAAAGGGGTCGAGATCGCTATCTCTCTGCCGAAGTCGCTTTCGATGTACGAGCCAAAGCTTCGGGAGATGATTCAGAAAAAAATTAGCCGCGGGCGAATCAATATCACGGTCTCGCTCGAGAATGCCACCAGTCCGGACATCTCCCCGGGTGTGATCGACGCGCAAGCTGCCCGCCGCGCCCTCAAGGAGCTCCAGGCTTTGCAAACGGAGCTATCTCTTCCCGGACAGATCTCCCTGGAACTGTTGCTCCGATCCCCCGGAGTCCTCAGAACTATGGGTGAGGAGACCCCTGATGCCGAGATGCTCTGGCCCGTTTTGCAGAGAGCGCTTACCGAAGCGCTGGATCGGATGATTGCGATGAGGAAAAAGGAGGGCACCCACCTCGTCTCAGACTTACTGAAGAGAATCAAGCTGCTCGAGTCCGCCGCCAAGGCAATCCGTAGCCGCGTACCGGCCGTCCTTCGCCAGAGGCGCGACCACCTGAAATCCCGTCTGGAAGAACTGGGCCTCCCTCTCCCTGCCAATGATCCCGCGCTGGCGCGGGAGCTTGCATTCATGGCCGAGCGGAGCGACATCACCGAAGAGCTGACCCGCCTGGAGAGTCATTTTGCCCAATGCCGGGAAGCACTCGGGGGAAGCGACCCCGCCGGCCGGACACTCGACTATCTCGCCCAGGAAATGTTCCGCGAGTTCAATACCCTAGGTAACAAGGCGGGAGACTCGGCCGTCTCCCAACGGGTCGTGCAATCCAAAGCGGAACTCGATAGGATCCGCGAACAAGTCGCCAACCTTGAATAAACCTGCCCACCAATTCCGCCGCACCGGCATCCTCTTTGTTATTTCCGCTCCTTCCGGAGCGGGAAAGACGACACTGTGCACGGCACTCCGACAGAAGCCCGACTTCGTCTGGTCCGTCTCGTGCACAACCCGGTCCCCGAGGACGGGAGAGATCGACGGCGAGGATTACCATTTTCTGGCACGCGACGAATTTTCAAGACGTCTGCAGGCAGGAGAGTTTCTGGAGCATGCCGAAGTGCATGGCAATCATTACGGCACGCTCAAGGGGCCCGTTCTCGAGAACCTCAAGAACGGCATTGATGTCCTGCTCGATATCGACACGCACGGCGTGGACAACATCCGAGCCTGCGGCGATCCGATCATCCTCCAGGCACTTGCCGATGTCTTCATCATGCCACCTGATCTGGACGAGCTGCGCCGCAGGCTTCTGCGTCGCGGAACCGAAACAGCCGAACAGGTTGAGATCCGTATGAGCAATGCCGCGCGCGAGATGGAGTGCTGGCGCGATTATCGCTACACGATCATCAGCGGCTCCATGGAAGAGAACATCGAGAAGTTCCGGGCTGTCATGCGCGCGGAGCGATATCTCAGCCGACGGATGAGCGTGGTGAACGAGGGAGGCGTATGACCGACGGCGTACCATCCACGGCAGCGAAGCCTTCCGGAAAAACGGTTGTCCTTGGCGTGACCGGATCAATCGCCGCGTACAAGGCGGCGGAGATCGCCAGCCAGCTTTGCAAATCGGGACATGACGTTTTTGTTGTGATGACGCGCCGTGCCACCGAGTTCATCACGCCCCTCACGCTTGCGACCCTTTCGCGCAATCCCGTACTGTGCGATCTCGCGGAGGAAAATGAGGGAGCATGGAAACCGGGACACATCGAGCTGGCGGATCGTGCGGACCTATTGCTCATCGCCCCCGCTAGCGCGAACACGATCGCGCGACTAGCGCACGGATTCGCCGATGATGCACTTGGATCCGTCGCACTTGCGACGCGTGCGCCGCTGGTGATTGCTCCCGCTATGAACGGAAAGATGTGGGAACATCCCGCTACGAGGGAAAACTCGGAAACACTGCGCGCCCGTGGAGCTGCATTTGTAGGGCCTGCGCCGGGCATGCTTGCATGCGGATACGAGGGGCTTGGAAGACTTGCCGAGGTCTCGCAGATCATCGAGCACGCGGAGAAAATTCTCGCGGGGATTTAAGAAGGAAATTTTTTTCCACGCAGCGGTGGAAAAAAGAAGTGAAAAATTTCAAGAAAATCCGTTGACGCACATCAACGAACTACTTATTCACATTCGGCAGTGACTTATTCACAATCTTTTCACACAAACCGCCCATGCGGAACAAAGGAGGTGGATTGAAATGCCCGTTAAGAAAAAAGCACCCGCTAAGAAGAAGGTAGTCGCGAAGAAGGCCGTCAAGAAGGCTCCTGCAAAGAAAGCCGTCAAGAAGGTCGTGAAGAAGGCCGTTAAGAAGGTTGCCAAGAAGGCTCCTGCTAAGAAGAAGGCCGTCGCGAAGAAGAAGTAAAAATCCCTCCCGCCGGAACAAACTTTCGGCGACGAGCTAGAACTTGGGGGAAGCGCCACAAACGCTTCCCCCAATTTTTTGCATGCGACTCAAGGACACAAGCAACCGATAAAGACGCGGTTCCTTACTCGACCGCGATCCCGCCCTTCCGTTAACTACTTTGCATGGATGAACTGATTCTTACCACCGCACGTGACGCGGCGCTCGCCGCGGGCGGGATGATCCGCGGCCACTTCGAACGCGAGCTGAATGTGGACTCCGCGGAGGCCCATGACATCAAACTGGAGCTCGACCGCCGATCACAGGGACTGATCGAGTCCCTCATCCTGGGAGTTTTTCCCGACCACGCGATCTACGGAGAGGAGGGAATCCGCGGAGATCAGAGCGCCTCGGATCAGTGGATCATCGATCCGATCGACGGCACGGTGAATTTCTTCTACGGAATACCCCACTTCGCTGTTTCCATAGCCCATCGCCGCAACGGGGCCATCACCACGGGGGTCATCTACCAACCGATGACCGACGAGCTGTGGATCGCCTCGCGCTCCACCCGACAGGTCACGCTCAACGGACGCCCGATCCGCGTCAGTGGTCGCACCAAACTCTCCGATGCCATCGTGGCGGTGGGCGTTTCCAAAACTGAGGCCTCCATCGAGAAAGGGCTGCCCGTTCTTGGTGAGATGATGCGTTCCGCACGCAAGACGCGCATGATGGGAAGCGCGGCGCTCGACATCGCCTTTGTCGCAAGCGGGCGTCTGGATGCCTACATCGAGAGCCAGATCAGCCTCTGGGACATCGCGGCCGGCATGCTCATGGTGGAGCTTGCGGGTGGCAAGGTCGATCTCAGGCCGCATGACACGGTTCCTGACAAATTTTCCGTCGTTGCTTCGGGCGGTGGAATTCCCTTCAAGCACCTGTAATCCGCCGCATGTCCAGGATCACACGCAGTGGCATCGGTTATGATGTGCATCGGCTAGAGCAGGGGGAGCCAGGGCGGGTTCTGATGCTGGGCGGAGTCGACTTCTATCATCCCCAGGGCCTAACCCTCACTGGCCATTCAGATGCCGATGTTCTCTGCCATGCGATCGCCGATGCCCTGCTTGGTGCAGCGGGCCTGCAGGACATAGGTCACTATTTTCCCAACACCGACTCTTCTATCCGGGGAATCTCCAGCTTGGAAATCCTGCGGCGCGTTGCCGCCATCATTGCTGATCATGGAGGTTCGATCATCAATGTCGACTCCACCCTTGTGGCCGAGGTGCCGCGCATAGGACCCTATGTCCAGCAGATGAGGGAACGTATCGCAGGATCGCTTGGACTCGATTCCTCACGCGTGGGAGTGAAGGCAACGACCAATGAGTGCCTTGGATTTCTTGGGCGTGGCGAGGGAATTGCCGCGCTGGCCACTGCATCCGTGGAGACATCCTCGGAATAGCCAGAAAACCACCCGCACAGATGGCTGTCATCCAGATCCTCAACACGCTCACCAAGGAGCTTGAACCCGTTCAGCCAAAGCAAGGCGAGGGGAAAACACTCTCACTCTATACCTGCGGCCCGACGGTCTATGCCTACGCACACATCGGAAACTTCCGGGCCTATGTTTTCGAGGATTTACTCCAGCGTCACCTGCAGGAACGTGGCTTCACCGTAAGGCGCGTGATGAATCTCACGGACGTTGATGACAAGACGATCCGTGGCGCTCATGCAGCCGGGATCGCACTCTCGGAGTACACACGCCCTTTCAAGAAAGCCTTCTTCGAGGATTCCACGGCACTTCGGCTTCTTCCTGCCGAATCTTACCCTGCGGCTACGGACTCCGAACAGATCGAGCGGATGATCGTGATGATAGGGAAGCTTATGGAAAAAGGTCACGCCTACCAGGCCGAGGACGGATCGGTCTACTTTCGTATCGCCTCCTTCCCCGGATACGGGAAGCTGGCCCGCGTCGATCTCGAGAACCAGCGTAGTGGTCAGCGTGTGGCGAGCGACGAATACGACAAGGAGGCCGTAGCTGATTTTGCCCTTTGGAAAGCCTGGGTCCCGGAGGATGGAGCTGTCGGTTGGGAAAGCCCATGGGGCAAAGGTCGTCCCGGATGGCACATCGAGTGCAGCGCCATGGCGACGGGACTGCTTGGCGAGACCATCGACATTCACTGCGGAGGTATCGACAACATCTTTCCTCACCATGAGGCCGAGATCGCGCAGTGCGAATGTGTGGGAGCAAAACCATTTGTCCGTTACTGGATGCATTGCGCCCACCTGATGGTCGAGGGTTCCAAGATGGCTAAGTCGGCGGGAAATTTTTTCACCCTCCGAGATCTATTGGAGAAGGGCTGGACAGGTCGTGAAATCCGCTACGCCCTGATTTCCGTACACTACCGCGGAGCACTGAATTTCACCATGGACGGCCTCGCGGCAGCCCGCACCGCCCTGGGACGTCTCGATGCCTGGCATGAACGGCTAGCAGAGACCGCGGGATCAGAAACCATCGCTGAGGTACCCGATCCCGTTACGGAAGGATTCTTTGCCGCACTCGATGATGACCTGAATATTTCCAGCGCCCTCGCCGTCCTATTTGAGACCCTGCGCGAGAGTAATCGTCGCATGGATGAAGGAACACTGTCGCCCGCCCAGGCTCGAGGACTTCTTAATTGGCTTGTCCGTGTCCACGGAGTTCTGGCCTTAGAGCCGGAGGCCACCCAATCGATTCCACCCGAGGTCGAGGAGCTAGTGGCCGCACGCGCTGCCGCACGCACCTCAAAGGAGTGGAAAAAGAGCGACGAGATCCGCGATCAACTCGCTGCGCTAGGATGGCTGGTCAAAGACACAAAAGACGGGCAAAAAGTAACAAGACTCCCCTGACGCAATGTTCTCTCCTGACGCCCTACTCGATCTCGACCGCACCGAACACAGTGTCATCTTCGAGAATGTCACCCATGCTTGGGAGGCCCTTGCGAAGATCTCGACCTACCTCCAGTTCCGTCTCAAGCCGGGCATTCATGGCAGACTGATCGGCAAGCCCTTCATCAGCGGAGCGGTTTATATCGGAGCAGGCACGATCATCGAGCACGGAGCCATGATCAAGGGACCCGCTTGGATCGGCGAGGGATGCGAGATTCGCAACGGCGCCTACATCCGCGAGAATGTTGTCGTGGGTAACGGCGTCGTGTTGGGGAACTCCTGTGAGTTCAAGAACTGCCTCATCTTCGACGAGGCGCAGATTCCGCACTTCAACTATGTCGGCGACTCCATCCTTGGACACAAGGCGCATCTCGGTGCCGGAGCCATTCTTTCCAATGTGCGCTTGGATCACCAACATATCTCTGTCCACGCAACTGAGGGTCCGATCAACACCGGGCTGAAAAAATTCGGAGCTATTGTCGGTGATCGTGCCGAGATCGGGTGCAACTCGGTCCTGAGTCCGGGTTCCATTATCGGCCGCGACACGATTATCTATCCCGGAACATCGTGGAGGGGAGTGCTTCCCTCCAATTCCATCGCCAAGACGGAGCCGCAGACTTTGCGTATCCTCCCCCGCCAACAAAGGGATTAGGCTTGGGATTTTGGCGGATAGCTGTGTTGGCCTGCGGTCGCTGTAGGACTACTACGGCTTCCCTAGGCCGCCTTGCTCTCCATCCAAACTTCCAAGCCTCATGCTGTCTTATTACTTAGGTTTCGGCATGCGGACTTTCCACATACTTCTATAGAAGAATATATATCAGCACCTGTTTGGCGCTCATCTTCTGAAAGATTGAGCTGAATTTGTCCTCGTTCGGTACTAATTGCATGAATGCTGGTGATCTTCCCTTTTCGTTTACCCCTTAAAATAAAAACTTCATCTCCTACTTTAAGAGAAGATCCAAGTATTGGATTAACTATTAAAAGAGATACGATTGGTGAGATAAAGACGGTTGCTAGCAATGCTCCTAAAGGATAAGAGACTAAAACTGATAAAAAGAATTCGGTCTTATTATCTGAGAGGACAGGAGCGCATATCACGGAAATAGTAGAGACAAGGAATACACCTCCTGCCTGCGCGATGATGGCTGGGAAATGAGCTATGATGTAATGATAAAATCGAGGTTTCATAAACGACGATTGTATCTCCACACAGTGAAGTCGTTGTTTTCTAGGACTTTAGCTCCTGTATCGAATTGTGATTCGAAGTTGGGGAAGCGGGTGTCGCCTTCGATCGTTCTGGGGACTTTGGTGACGTAGAGTTCCTGCACCTTGGGGAGGAGGAGGCGGTAGATCTCCTCTCCTCCGATCACGAAGAGGTCCTTCCCATCAGTGGGTTCTTTCAGATCGTCGAGGGAGCGGATGACGATGACGCCGGAGGTCTCCGGCATGGTGCGGGAGAGGACGATATTCTCACGTCCGGGTAGGGGTTTGCCGATCGATTCGTAGGTTTTCCGTCCCATGAGGATCGCATGACCCATGGTGGTGGCCTTGAAGAATTTGAAATCCTCGGGCAGATGCCAGGGGATGGTGCCGGCATTTCCTATGACCCGGTTCTCCGCCATAGCCACGATGGCCTTGATCATCTGGAAAAAAGAAAGACTGCAGATTCTCGCGCAGCCGTAACGGATGCGTAGCAACGGCCGGGCAAGCAAACGCAGAGGCGCAGAGATGAAGAAAAAGAAATCCTGAAGTTGTTTTGTCTAAAAACTCCGCGTCTCAGCGTCTCAGCGGGGAAACATTTCATCTCTTAAACGGCGATGGGAGCCTTGATCGCGGGATGCGGGTCGTAACCCTCGAGCGTGAAGTCCTCGAAGCGGAAATCTTCCAGCTTGGTCACCGCAGGATTGAGGAGCATCCGAGGGAGTGGACGCGGTTCGCGCGAGAGCTGTTCGCGGGCCTGATCCAGATGATTCACATAGAGGTGGAGGTCACCGAAGGTATGGATAAATTCCTTCGGCTTCAGACCGCACACCTGTGCGATCATCAAGGTAAGCAGGGCGTAGGAGGCAATGTTGAAAGGGACACCGAGGAAGAGATCTGCGCTGCGCTGGTAGAGCTGGCAGCTGAGTTCGCCATTCGCCACGTAGAACTGGACAAGTGCGTGACAGGGAGCCAACGCCATCTTGTCGATCTCCCCGGGATTCCAGGCACTGATGATGTGGCGGCGGCTGTCAGGATTCTTTTTTAGATCCTCGACGACGCGTGCGATCTGGTCGATCTCCGCCCCTTCGGGGGTACGCCACCGGCGCCATTGGGCGCCGTAGACGGGACCGAGGTCGCCGTTTGTATCGGCCCACTCGTCCCAGATGGTGACGCCGTTCTCATTGAGGTAGCCGATATTGGTATCCCCTTGGAGAAACCAGAGCAGCTCGTGGATGATGGAACGGAGATGGAGCTTCTTAGTGGTGAGCAGGGGGAAGCTGTGAGTCAGGTCAAAGCGTTCCTGCGCACCGAATACCGAGAGGGTCCCTGTGCCGGTGCGGTCTTCCTTTCGCGTTCCATGTTCGAGAACGAGACGTAGAAGCCGCAGGTAGGGGGTCATCGGGGAAAGAAAGGACGAAGGGAGATTCAGGGACGCAACATCCGATAAAAGACCTTAGCCCTTATAGACACTGTCGGGATTGAAGAGCGGCTCTTCCTGCGGAGGGAGGTCGTTCCCTTGCTTGTCGAGCTCGGTGTAAAAGCAGCTCGCATATCCGGTGTGGCAGGCACCGCCGATCTGCTCCACCTCGAAGAGGAGGGTGTCCCGGTCGCAGTCGACGAACCAGCGCAGGATCTTCTGAGTGTGGCCGCTCGATTCCCCCTTCTTCCAGAGTTTTTGACGGGAGCGGCTCCAGTAGTGCATATAGCCGGTCTCAACGGAGTGCTTCAGGGAATCCTCGTTCATCCAGGCCATCATGATCACACGACCGCCTTTCTCGGCGCTTTCCTGCACGATCGCTGGAATCAGACCGCGATCATCGAATTTCAGATTCAAGTTCATGGGTTCATTTCGGAGGTGAATTCTGCTCTGCGCAAGAAGATTCTCGGTTGCCGAGGGACCGTAGTTTCGGGAGGATCGTCAGGTGGCCAACGCAACCAGCTTCAGCACGACATCTCGGCAGCGTTTCTTTGAGGAGGCTCCCAAAGTCATCTCCGTACCCCTCGCCGAGTTGTTGGCAAAGCTCCCCACGGAAGTTCTTAAGGATTCTTCCATTGATGGTCTGAACGAACGAAACGCGGAGGTGCCATGCAGTGAACTGCTTGCGGGCAATACGCCCCGGCTATCCTTGGGTCAACTCCACGATCTTCTGCCAGACTTGGTGATCGTGCCCGAAGGGCGTGATCGTTCCGAGAGGGTGAGTCTTCCCGCTGGATGGGTGGCGCTTCACTACAAACTGGTGACGAGGGTGGAGGAGGTTCAGGAAGAACGGAGAATTAGCATTCCCGACGAGCTTGAAGTTTCCATGACCTCGCTGACCGAGGTGACGTTGGAAAAACCTTTCCCAGGCCCCGTGATTGAAGCGGAAGAGATCCCCTCTATGGCGACAGGGAGCCTATCAACTCAAGAAGCCCATGGACCCAAAAGCTTACAGGAAGAGGTAAATTCAGACCCTTCCCCTGTGACGCCGGTGGCCCCTATGGCAGCTGCAGCCGTACCGAAACGCGGCTTTTTTGCCTCCCTGCCGATCTTCCGGCGGAACTTATCGACCAAACCGGCTTCCGTGGAGCGCCCTCTTACAGTAGCTATCCCAGCGGCTTCCGAGACTTCCGGGAGCGCCAAGAAGCTTGTCCTCGAGACGCTCTGGAAACTCGATCCCCTCGATCAGATTGCCGAACCAGCAGCCTTGCAGGCGCTCTTCATGACGGAAGAGAAGCTTACGCTTGACCGCGTGATTTCTTTGGCTGGACAGCTGCCTGGACTGCGAGCCTGCGTGCTGGCTCATGGAGATCAGGTAGTTTGCGCCTCCAATACTCCCCCGGGTGTCGATCTGCAGACGCTGAGCGGGCAGGCGATGACGATGCTCGCTCAGATCAAAGAGTCCTCAACCAACATGGGGATCGGTGCGGTTCCCGCCGTGACACTCCATGCCGAGCAGGGTGCGCTCAGTTTTCTCCACAACGGCGAACTGTGCCTTCTGGTGTTGCATGCCGACCGCGGATTTCTTCCAGGTGTCCGCGAACGGCTTCAGGAAATGCTCGGGCATATCGCGCAGGCCAAGGCACTACCCGACGGTCCCACTGCACAACCGAGCCTCCCCATCTGAACCCAGCACCCCTGTACCTTTAATCTTTTTAATGCTTTCCCACGCCAACTAGTATTTCCCCATGCTTGAACTTTTGCAAAAAGGAGGCCCTCTCATGTGGATCATCCTGCTCTGTAGCGTGGTGGCACTGGGGGTGTTTTTCGAACGCCTGCTCTTCCTTCACAAAGCCTCGATCCGCGTGGGTGAACTGCTCGGAGGGCTCTCCCTACTGATCCGCAATGGTCGCCTTGACGAGGCGTTGAGCGAATCGTCCGCAAGTCCCGGCCCTGTTGCGCGCGTGCTTCAGGCGGCACTCCTGAGACCACGTGCCGAGCGGGCCGTCCTGCAGTCCCTTACTTCGGATGCCGCGCTGCTGGAGATGCCCAAGCTCGAGCGGAACCTTCCGATTCTCGCCACGCTTGCCTACGTCACCCCGCTGATAGGCCTTCTTGGAACGATCCTCGGCCTTCTGGATGCCTTTCTGATCCTCTCGGCTCATGGAGGCTACGCCACGGCGGCGGAACTTTCCCGCGGTGTTTACGAAAGCATGCTCGATGCAGCGGCAGGACTTGGCGTCGCCATTCCCGCGTTCATCGGGCACAGCTATCTTACCGCACAGGTGAACGACATCATCCATGACATGGAGCGCGCAGGCATCGAGATCGTGAACCTTCTGGTGGATGCCTCTGACATGAAGAAGGACGCCCCCAACGGATGAGGCTTCCCCGCAGCAAGGGAGCGGGAAATCCCCTGCTCCTCATGGCACCGGCGCTCGGCACCCTGTTGAGCCTCGTCTTTTTCCTGCTGCTGGGCGGCTATTTCATGCTTCAGCCCGGCATCTCGCTGAAGGTTCCCGACTCACCGTTTCTGCTGCTTCCGCAGCAGGATCCTCAGGTGGTTAGCGTGACCGGAGCCCCCCTTCCTCAAATCTATTTCGACCGGCAGGTGGTCACTCCTGCCGAGCTCGAGACATCGCTCCGCAAGGCTCCAAGAACAGGTAGCCTGATCATTCGGGCTGACCGGCTGGCACCCTATGACCTGCTTCTGCAGATCATGACGATCGGTGCGCGCTGCGGCTTCAGTGTGGTGCTCGCAACCGGCTCTGGCCCCTCATGACCAAGCGCTTTCCCATTCCGGCACGGGAGATGGGCGAGCTGGTACATCTCGCCCAACTGGCGTTCGAATGGCCAATCCGACAGGCACCTCGGCTGACGCTACCGCTTTGCATTCTCGCCGCCGCTGTCATTCAGACGGCGATGATGGTGCTCTTTTCCATTAGCTATCGCACGCCCTCCGACAAAAAACCGGATGTGCCGCAGTTTTATTTCCTGCCTCCCGACAGTGCGGCCGCGCGCCAGTTGGCGCCTTGGCTGGAGGCGAATGATCCCGCGGTCTTTTCTCCACTCCACGCAGCCAGGGCGGCCTCGCCGGTACTTCCGCCGTTAAAATACCGACCGAGCTATGAGGAGCCCCCGCCTGCTTTGTTACCGCTTCGGACCGATCCTGTTATGCCTATGGAGCCTGCTCCGCTTCCGGCGGGATCGTTTCTACAGAATTCCGACGCACCCCGGAGCAGCGGCGCCGCGCATACCCGGATGGCTGATAAATCATCGTCTGGTAACCAAGTCGCTTCGCACAGTCCCACTATCATCCGGTGGGAAGATGGACTTTCGGGGAGACTGCCGAAAAAGGTCGATGGTGGTGATTTGTCTCCATCTGCGGCTTCCGTCACTGCCCAGCCTGCACTCTTTGAGGTGGGTGTCGGTCCCGAAGGAATGACACGTCATGTCGTCCTGATAGAATCCTCGGGGGACCCGGTCAGTGATGAGGCCGCGAAGATCTGGATCATGGCCCGTAGGTTCGAGCCTGCGGAGGCGATGTCGTGGGGAAGGGTCCGTGTGCTCTGGGGAGCTGCTCCCGTTTCTGTATCGCCGTCGTTAACCCCGCAGCACTCCTCCCAGCCATGATTTCGATCACTCTTTCCTGGTTTGTCTGCTTCTATCTAGCCCTTTTTCTTGCCGCGGTTTTGATCCTCTGGATAGGGTACGAAATCCTCAGGAAGCGCCACGCAAACAGCATTTCCCGGGTCCGTGTTTTCTGCAGGATCTGTGGATCCCGCTACACGGACGGAACATCCGGCGATCTGATGCGATGCCCGGTCTGCGACAGCCTCAATGAACGTTCCTCTACCGGTGGCTTCTAAAAGCAAGCAACGTTTCTGCACCTGAGATTGAAATGGTTCGACCAAGAAAAAAATTCCGACACTGGTACTGGATTGTCCCGCTGATGCTGATCGTGGCGACAAGCGTTACGGTATTGGTGATGCTTGTGAATTGGCTGGAGGGAGCGGAGTTCCGCACCTTGGTCGAGCGCCTGACAACGGATCGGCTTCACGCGAAGACGGAGTTGGCACCGTTTCGATGGGCTTGGACGGAACTTACCTCAGGTAGCCTTCGTGCCATTGGGTCCGCCGAAAGTACGATCAAGCGAGTGGCGTCAGGCGGTATCCATGCCCGGATGCGTCCTGCCTCCCTGATTGAGGGAAAGGGCCTCGCAACGGAGATTGATCTGGATCGGATGGAGGTCCATCTCGGGGCTATCACGGCGGTCCAGCCCGAGCCTCTACCTGCAGTTGCGGAGCAATCCAGCTCCCTTCCAAAATGGATTCCCGCGCAGTTTGTGGTCGAGCGGATACGAAGCGCCTCCGCCGACGTGATAATCGAACAACCCCAAGGCGGGTCATTTGATATCTTGGGAACCAAACTGGAATCGATTCCTGAGGGGAATGAGATCCGTTTTGAAGCTCATGGAGGACGGTTAGTGTTCGAGCGTTTCCCCGACCTATACATGACGATCGACGCGATTCGATGCCGACTCTCCGATATGGGGCTCGATCTCACGGGGGCGGACCTTTCCTTCCAAAATACCGGAACCATTCGCCTTGATGGAAATTTTCCCAGTGATGGAAGCGAGGCTCGCCTTAAGGGTCACTGGGAGGCCGTGAAGGTGACTTCCCTACTCCCAGCTCTGGAAGGGAAAGTGCTTGGCAGTTTGCAGGGACACGGTGAAACAACCTGGGGCCGCGATGGCATTCACAAACTCTCCGGCGACATTAGTGCGCACGATGTCACCCTCTCTGGAGTTCCTGGATTGGAGAAGATGGCCATGCTGACCGGGGTGGATCAATTTCGTCATCTTCCTGTTCAGGAAGTACATGCTACCTTCTACGGAGATGCTGAAAAAACAATTTGGCGTGACATCATTCTGGAATCCAAAGGACTCCTGAAACTCACGGGCGAAGCGGAGGTAGCCCGCGATGGTTCTTTAAGGGGAACGTTCCAGGTCGGCATCACCAAAGGAATCGTCAGCATCATTCCTTATGCCCGCGAGGTGCTTGGGCTGAACGAACATGATGGCTACATCTGGACACCCATGGCGGTCGAGGGAAGCCTTTCCCATCCGAAAGAAGATCTCACACCGCGCCTCGCAGCGGTCTTGGCCGCGCGTGCGGAGGGTCTCGTGAAGGATGGGATTCAGGAGGGTCTCAATTTGCTTGGCCTCAAAGGCTCGGGAGCGACCAATGGAGCGGTGACGAATGCTGTCAAAACCATCGAACAGGATGCGGGAAAGGTACTCGACTCCCTTGGAGGGTTTCTCAAATAGCTAGGGCGCAAGGAGTTCTAGGTCTTCGTCAGAAGCAGGTGAGGCAGATATCTTAAGTAGACGGAGAGCCTGAGCTAATGCCTCTTCAGTATCGCGAACCGACGAGAGGTTGAGTTCCGGAAAGGAATGTTGGTTGCGGAACCAGGTCATCTGGCGCTTCGCATATTTCCTAGTCGCCGCGATAATCGTGGCGATCGCCTCCTCTCGGGATGTCTCACTGCGAAGCAGCGATCGGATCTCGCGGAGGCCCAGCGTCATCGCTGCTGTGGAGCCAAGGGCTTCTTCCTTCAATGTCGCAACTTCAGTTTCAACGCCCAGGCGGAACATCGTCCTTACATTCCCTGCAATCCTCTCATTGAGCTCCTCCCGATCACGGGTGATGAGTAGCGAAGAGACGGTGTTGACAGGCGCAGTTGATCCGGTGCGTGCTGCCGCCAGGGGATTGCCGGTCAACAGCACGATCTCGAGCGCACGCTCCACACGGCGGCGATTTGCCAGATCAATGGTCGTGACGGCATCAGGATCAAGCGACTGCAGACGGGAGATGAGATCCGGCAAGGAAAGAGCAAGAAGTTCCGATCTCAGGGTGGAGTCTCCCTTGGGAAGTTCGTTCAGACCACCCAGAAGCGCTTTGAAGTAGAGGCCTGTGCCACCGACCACAATGGGTCTTTTTCCCCGGGCAACGATATTACGGATGATGGGGAGTGCCTCCCGCAGATAACGACCGGCATCGTAAGATTCCGATGGATCAACCGAGCCGATGAGGTGGTGGGGAATCTCCGCTCTAGAAAATGGAGAGGGTTGGGCGGTCAGGATGGGCAGGCCCCGATAGATCTGGAATGCATCCGCCCCGACAATCTCGCCTCCAAGCACCCCGGCAAGGCGAAGCGAGAGATCCGTTTTGCCGGCCCCCGTGGGGCCGGCAATAAGGAGTGTTTCCGCTGGAAGCACGGAAACGTGAAAGGAAGCCGACTAGGCCGCCGCAGCCTCGGAATCGCCGGTGGGTTCCGCATGCTCCGCGGAATCGCGGCGCTCGGAACGTTCTCCGCGGCTTTCAGCAACGGCCTTGGCACCGCTGACCACCAGCTTGCGGCCCATGTATTCCTTGTCGTGAAGTTCGTCGACGGCACGCTTGGCCTCATCGACGGAGGTCAGCTGGACGAAACCGAATCCTTTGGAACGATGGGTCTCACGGTTGCAGACGATCTCGACATTCTGGACGGAGCCGACGCCGCTGAAGAGTTCGAGCAGATCGCTCTCGGTCGCGTCGAAGGAGAGGTTGCCCACATAGACGCGTGGAGTGGTCACCTCGATGCGTTCGGGCTTTCGCGACTGGCGCGGAGCCGAACCCTCGCGGCGTTCGGAGCGTTCGGCGCGGGGTGCGCGCTGAGGCTTGCCGGAGGCTCTGGATTTCTTGTCACCAAGACCGATGATGGAGAGCAGCTTGCCAAGGAGGCTCTTTTTCTTCGGGGGTTGCTGTTCACGGCGCTCGCCGCGAGGACCGCCTTGGGAGCGGCTGGAGGAACCTGGGGAACGGCGGCGACCGCCACCTCCGTTGCGGGAGCGACCGCGGTTAGGTGAGTAATTTGAGGACATGTGATGTGTTGTGTTGAGGGATCCCTGCGATTCGCGGCCCGGGACACGTGGCCGGGGCTGACGGGGATCAGAACTGTAATGTATCGTTGCGTTGTGTGTTGGTACCCGGGCGACGCGTCTATCGTGGCCTCCAGTGTGTCCCGTCCCCCGACTCTTGCGAAGAGGGGCGTGGAGGAGGCTGTTCCGGCCTTTCAATGCCGGGGGAGGTTGCGGAAAACCGAACCACCTTGCGACGGTTGCCGATTACGGGCAGATCTCTCTCTCGCACCTTCAAGATCCCTAGACAAGGTAATTCGCTGAGCGTTGAAAGGGAGGTCGAATGATGAGCTGATGAATTTTACTGCAACTTCCCCGCCGGTGTGGTGTTCGTAAGAGCTCATGGTCGCCTTTCTTTCCGCATTATCCAGACGGCAGCTCGCCTTGGGTGTCGTTGCCCTGATGCTTTTTATCCTTCTGATTGCACGATGGATTGCCGATTGGGGCCTGGTGACGATCCATGCCAAGGATCAGCCGATCTCCAAAGTGATCTCGTCGATCGCCCGCCAAGGGGGCGTCCGTATCGAGAGTTCCCTCGATCCCACTAAATTGGTGACGCTGGATGTGGTCAAGGTACCCCCCGTCGAGGCGCTGGAGACACTGGCCGGCATCGTTGAGGCAGGATGGCGCATAGTTTATCTGGCTGCTCCCACCAAAACCGCCATCAACGAAGCCGTCCTCTCGCTCAATGGAACGGGCAAGATCGAAAATTGGGTGGTAAATTATTACCCGGGCCCCGGGTGGGCTTCAGGGAGCGACTATGGGCAAGTGATCGACCCGGGGACGCTCTCCATCACGTTGGAGGGAGGCGATCCTGACCTTCGGAAACTTCTCGATGAAGCCGCGCAGAAAAGCGGAGTGATGACGGCCCTGCCTAAAGACTGGATCGCGTCGGCCAAGCTTCCAAAGCCGACCAGCGTCCGGAATGCCATCTCCACCATGGTGGGCTCGGTTCATGGCAAGCTAACGGAATTTTTCTTCCTAACGGAGCGCCCACGCCGCGGGTGGGGAGGAGCCGGGGAAGGTGATGGAGGTCCTGACGCACCGAGACCAACCATTGCGGGTGGTCCTTACGGCGGACCGCCATCTTCAGGAGTTCTGCCAGCCGGTGACCTTCGAGGGTCTAGTCCCAACCCGGAGTGGATCCAGCAGCGCCAACTTGCTAAGATCAAGAAGCTTCCCACAGCGCAGCAGGAGCAGGCTAAAAAGGACATGGAGGAACGGAAGGCCTTCTTCGACTCGCTCAAGGGACTATCCCCCGCAGAGAGAGCTGCCAAATTCCAGGACATGATGGCCAATTCCGAGTTGGGACAAAAGATGCAGGACTCGAGACTGATACAGGATGCCAAGCAATCGGCTGCACGCAGAATAACGCGCGCCGTGAATTATCTCAACCGCAAGGCAGCCGCGATGGCTCCTGCAAAATAGGATCCTCATTAATGCCAACCTTTCGCTGCGTCGCTTCCAAAAAGGGGTTCTCTTTGGTCGAACTGCTTGTCGTCATCTCCATCATCGCCATGCTGGCGGCACTCCTCAGCCCATCCATCCAAACGGGTCTGCAGAAAGCAAAGGGAGCCCAATGCCTCAGCAATCTGCGACAGATTGGAATCACCGTGCAGCAATACATGGCCGATCCCGAGAATGGCCACCAGTTTCCACCCATCTACAATGTGAATGCCACGTACAATTCGAATGCGACGGCTAACACTAGCATTTCTTCATCCTCCGCGCTTCAGCCTCTAGCTTGCCTCTCCCCTTACGGAGCCACGATGGCACTACTCACCTGTCCATGTGACACAGCCCCCGATCCGACATATGGGAGCTATCTTTGGTCGCCTGTGATTCAAGGGGAACAGCCCCAGGATGTGCATGTCTACACGCGAGGCGGTATGTTCACGATCACAAAGCTGAGCACACTGACCGTTTGTACGGACAAAGGGATGCCCCACCTCGGCAAGTTGAACGTTCTCCGGGCTGACGGACACGTCGAGACGAAGCCCTAATTTCCTGGGCTTATTCCTCGGCGCGCAGATCGCGGCTCATCAGAGCTTTCATCGCATCGGCGGGAGTTTTCTGACCTCCCAGAACGGCGGTCACTTCGTCGATGATCGGCGTCTCCACCGACAGGCGCCGTGCTGCTTGCTGGGCGCTGGATGCCGTCGGAATACCCTCCGCCACCATGCTGCCCATGGACGAGATGATCGAGGAGAGAGATTCTCCCCTCCCAAGTTTGAAGCCAACCTGATGGTTGCGACTGCGCGGGCTGAAACAGGTGACCATCAGGTCGCCGATCCCGCTGAGGCCGCCGAAAGTCGCGTGTTTGCCTCCCATCGCGATGCCGAGTCGGGTCATCTCGACGAGCGCACGCGTCACCAGAGCCGCGCGGGCATTCTCCCCGAGACCGAGTCCGTCGGAGACGCCGGCTGCGATTGCAAAAATATTCTTGAGCGCCCCGCCAAGTTGGATGCCGCGCACATCTTGGCTTGTGTAAGCCCGGAAGGTTGTCCCTGCGAACAGTCGCTGAACGGCTTCCGATGCCTGCTGATCCTCACAGCCGATAACCCCGGCTGCGGGGATGCCATGAGCAATCTCCGCGGCCAGATTTGGTCCGGAGAGCACGGCCAGGGTGGCGGAAGGAATCCGCTCGGCGATTACCTCGCTCATCAGGAATCCGCGCTCCTGTTCGACCCCCTTGGTGCAGGAGACAAGGATCGGACAGCGATCCGAGGTAGCTTCCGCAATCCGACTGCATACCTCGGAGAGATATTTCGAGGGAACGGCGATGAAAAGAACCTCTGCGCGAACAACGTCGACGAGATTCTTGGTGCCTAGAATCCCGCGCGGCAGCTTCACGCCCGGGAGATACTTTTCATTCACTCGGGTTGATTCCATCAACCCGATATGTTCCGGATCATGACCCCAGAGCGGAACCTCCCTGCCACTCTGAGCCGTGAGGATCGCCAGCGCGGTGCCCCAACCGCCGGCCCCGATCACTCCAACGTCCGGAGCGGTCATGGTCTCCCCCCTTTCCTTTTCCGTTCAAATCGCGGCTCCGTTCCCGCTCTTAACCTCAGGATGTTTGATCGATGACGCCAGACGGCCAGCAAGCACATCACGATCGAAACCACGAGCGCCAGCCAGTCTGCGCGGTGCATCAGAAAAAGTACCGTCACGGCCAGCGGCAGCGTGACGGCACCACCGATCGAGGCAACGGAAACATAGCGGCTTGCGGTGAAGAGCATGAGCCACACCCCGAGACAGAGAAGGAAGGCCGCGGGGAAAAGAGCCACCATCACGCCCGCGGAGCTGGCGATTCCTTTTCCTCCCTTGAATCCGAGCCAGACAGGAAAACTGTGGCCCAGAAGCACGCAGAGACCCGCCATGGCTCCCGGTGCCGAGGCAGGCAGGATGCCTGCATATGTTCCCCAAAGTCCGGCTAGAATAACGGGAATCAGCCCCTTGAGAAAATCACAGCTGAACACCGCGTAACCCCAGCCTTTGCCCAGAACGCGAAGGGCATTCGTCGCCCCGATGTTGCCGCTGCCCTGCTTGCGGAGATCGACACCGCAGATCCGGCCGGCAAGGAATCCGAACGGGATAGAGCCGAGAAGGTACGAGGCAACTGCTATTAGCAGCCAAGGAGCAAGCGTGGAAAGCACCCTTGGATCTCATCAGCCGTAATCGCAGGGACAAGTAAAAAGGGAGTAACTCGCACAGAGGCGCGGAGAATAAAAAGATAAAAAAATGTAGGGAGGGTTTGGAACCCAGCGGAATGACACTTATCGCACAATCATCATAACCCTACGTCTCTGCGCCTCTGCGGGACATCTTTCCCTATCCTGTGCTATAATGATTGCCATGAACGTCCTTCATCTCTTGCCCGTGGCCCTGCTGCTTTCTATTGTTCCGTTTATGTCCGCACAGCCGTCTCCAACCGATACAAATACCGTTGCGGTTCAACTCATCGGTCCCAATGGAGAGCCCGGACCTGTTGTTCAGAGCCCCCGTGTCGTGAAAACCGACGCCGAATGGGAGAAGCAGCTTGGACCCACTGTCTACCGGGTCCTTCGGGCTAAGGGAACCGAGGCTCCCTTCTGCGGCAACCTCCTCGATAACCACAAGGATGGAGTCTACTTCTGCGCCGGATGCGGCCTGCCGCTCTTCGCCTCCAGTTCCAAGTTCAATTCCGGCACCGGTTGGCCGAGTTTCTACCGGCCCTTTGCCAAGGAAAACATCACCGAACTGCGAGACGTCTCGCTCGGCATGGTTCGTACAGAGATCCTCTGTACGCGGTGCGGAGGGCATCTCGGGCATGTCTTCGATGACGGCCCTGCTCCGACAGGCCTCCGCTACTGCCTCAATTCTGCCGCCCTCACCTTTAAGGACGAAGCCGAAGTAAAGAAGATGGGTGCAGAAGCGGTTAAGTAGCCTCTCAATCCCAATCCAGGTGGTGGGACAGCATCTTGTCTTGGTCAAAATGGAAATACCCCTTGAAGGTCTTACCCTCCAGCATCCCCGGTAGCCAGTACTGATCATCCTGCCACATGTCGTGGTAAGGGATGGATGAAGTTGCCATCCAGTGAGGGATGGCTTCTTCGGTCTCCATGGGTTCTCCGGTGCACCCCTGGGCGGTAAAAACGACACAGTGAAGAGCCAGTCCGTCTGCGAACTGAAAATGGAGTTCTCCCCGCTCGGAAAGATTCAGGGGGGTGACGCAAAGCTCCTCCTGAGTCTCCCGGATCGCGGCATCCAGAGGTGACTCCCCTGGCTCCAGGCGTCCGCCCGGCGCATTGATTTTTCCAGCACCGAGACCCCTTTTCTTGCGGATCATCAGAATCTGTCCCTCTCGCCGGATAAAACAGAGTGAAGCTCTCATGGAGGGCTGCCAGCTCTTCCAGAAGTCTCGGTCATGAGGATTCATGCGGTAGATTTATACTGGGATTCGTACTTTCGTCCTCACCAATCGCATCCTTCCATTGCAGCAATGTCACAAAAGCTCCCTTGAACACAGAAGGGAGACATCGCAACATGATGAGTCCATGGAAAAAGGGCACGCCTCCCACTTTATTAATCGCGGCCTGAGCTGGCTGGAGTTCAACCAGCGGGTGCTCGAGCAGGCACTCGACAAGGAGAACCCTTTGCTGGAGCGCCTGAAATTTCTCTGCATTGTCAGCTCCAACCTCGACGAATTCTTCGAAGTCCGTGTGGCTGGTCTGAAGCAGCAGGTGCAGATGAATAGCATCGCCCTGGCTCCGGACGGCATGTCGCCAAAGTCCGAATTGGCTGCAATTGCAAAGCGAGCCCGCCAGCAGGTCGAGGATCAGTACCGGTGCTGGAACGAGGAGATCGAGCCGGGCCTGGCTGCCGAGAACATCAAGTTTCATAACTTTCCGGATGTCCCCAAGTCGGAGCAGGTTCACTTTGAGAAGTTTTTTCACGAGCGGATCTTTCCGGTGCTAACGCCGCTCGCGATCGATCCCTCCCATCCTTTTCCCCAGCTGCTTAACAAAAGCCTCAATATCATCGTCCATCTCGAGGGAGAGGGGCTGAATACCGACCTTGCCGTCGTGCAGGTACCCCGCATTCTGCCGCGCGTCGTCCCCTTCTCCCATCAGACCGAAGAGCAGGGCCACGATTTCGTCTTCCTTGGAAGCATTATCAAGCACTACGTGGGAACCCTCTTCCACGGAGTCAAGGTGCTCGGTGCCCATCTCTTCCGCGTCACCCGCAACAGTAATCTGTATATCGATGAGGAGGAGGCCGAGAATCTCCTGCATGCGATCGAGGAGGAGCTGCGTCATGTGAACCGGGGCGCCGCAGTCCGACTAGAAGTGCAGGATGATTGTCCGGACGAGGTGGCCAATCGCCTGCTCGAGATCTTCAATCTCGATCACGGGGATCTTTTCCGTCACGTGGGACCGATCAACCTCACGCGCCTCATGCCCCTGGCGCTTTCGATCGATCGGCCGGAGCTCCGAGACAAGCGCTTCACTCCGGCGACCGTGGTCTCGCTGAACGAGGAGGCCGATATCTTCTGGCATATCCGCAAGGGGGATATCCTGATGCAGCATCCCTACGATAGTTTCCAGACCGTGTTGGATTTTCTGGGGCAGGCCGCGGAGGATCCCCACGTCCTGGCAATCAAGCAGACGCTCTACCGCACAAGCTCCGATTCCCCGCTCGTGGCGTCGCTGATCCATGCGGCACAGAATGGCAAGCAGGTCACGGTCATCATCGAACTGAAGGCCCGTTTCGACGAGGCGGCCAACATCAAGTGGGCCCGCCTCATGCGCGAAGCTGGCGTGAATGTCATTTATGGAATCGCGGGACTGAAGACCCATGCCAAGGCGATGCTCGTAGTACGTCAGGAGGGGGAAATCATCCGCCGTTACGCCCACCTCGGCACAGGTAATTACCATCCCTCCACGGCCCGTCTATACACGGATCTGGGCTTCCTCACCGCCCGCGAGGAACTCACCGCCGATGTGGCTTCCATGTTCAATATCCTGACAGGGGTCTCCAAGTTCCCCGGCATGAGGGAATTGATGGTGGCGCCGTATGACCTGCGTGAGGGGATGCTGGAGCTGATCAAGCGCGAGATCGATCATGCCAAGGCGGGACGCCCCGCAGGGATCTTCGTGAAAATGAACGCCCTCGTGGAGGAGAGCATGATCGAAGCGCTCTATCACGCTTCGCAGGCGGGCATCAAGGTGAGGCTGCTCATCCGCGGAATCTGCTGCCTGCGCCCGGGTATTCCCGGAGTGAGTGACAACATCGAGGTCCGCAGCATCGTGGGCCGATTCCTGGAGCACAGCCGGATCATTCGCTTTGAGAACGGCGGCACCCCCGAGATCTATCTTGGCAGTGCTGACTGGATGCCGCGCAATCTCTTCCGCCGCGTCGAGACCGGCTTCCCGATCCGTAACCCGCGCGTGCACGAGCACATCCAGGAAATCATCGACACGTTCTGGAGGGATAATGTGAAGGCTCGGGTCATGGACACCGACGGGCACTACCATCTGCGAACCGTTGAGGGAGAACGTTTCAACGCCCAGGAGGAATTTGTTGCTGACTCTCAGCGCCGCCGCAAAGCAAAGCCCCCAACCGTGCAGTAATCGGGCATAGGCCATTCCAAGAGTTGACCAGCCCTTGGGTCGGTGCTAGATAAAGTCTAGAAGTTACGCGGGTATAGCTTAGTGGTAAAGTTCCTGCCTTCCAAGCAGGCCATGAGGGTTCGATTCCCTCTACCCGCTCCACTCCAACTCTTTGCACAGCAAGACCTTGGAGCTTCCTTAAAAAGTTTAGTTTGAATTCTGGGACACTTTTGGGACATTGGATGCATGGTTTCACGCATCCAATCGTCAAAGAAAGCCAAGGGTGAAAAGTTCCCTCTGACTATCAAAGCAGGTTCATCGTCAGTTAAAATTTATCGGGAAATCCGCCCCGATGGTTCGGTCTACTACAAGCTCTCCTACCACCTTGGAGGCAAGCGACACAGGCCTTCCTTCGCAGATCTGGAGGAGGCTAAGAAAGAGGCTGCCGCAAAAGCAGCCCAGCTTTCCCGTGGTGACATCGATGCCATGCAGCTGAACGGGAAGGATCGTCTCGCCTACGGACGAGCCTTAGAAGCCGTGAGGCAGTTCAATATCCCTTTGGATGCCGCTGCTATTGATTACGCAGAGGTGAGAAAGGTTCTAGGCAAGCATTCGCTTATGGAGGCGGCTCGGTTCTACATGAAGCACAATGCTGCAGGGATCACAGGAAAGTCCGTTGAAGAGGCATTTGAGGCCTTTAAAAAGGCCAAGGAGGATGCAGGGCGCAATTCCCATTACCTCCGAGTAGACATCGGGAGCAGGTGCGGGGCGTTTGCCAAGGCATTCAAGATGGAGGTTCGCCAACTCACGGCCAGGGATGTCGATGCGTACCTGAACGATTTGAAGGAACTCAAAGGACAGACGGTGAACAAACACGCCGATGCCTTGGGGACATTCTTCAAGTTCTGCCAATCCCGACAATGGCTCTCCAAGGAGATCAACCTCTTGGAGCATTTCGAGTCACGGAAAGAGCAGCATGGCGATATTGAGATCTACACCTCTTCTGAACTGCGATTGTTGCTTGAAGCCGCTGACCCAGAGTATGCAACCTGCATTGCCCTTCAGGCCTTCGCAGGGGTTCGTTCCGAAGAGTTGCAGCGTTTGACTTGGGAAGATTTGGAGAAGCGAGATGGATACATTGAAGTGGCAGCTTCCAAAGCCAAGACAGCTTCTCGTCGAATAACTCCGATCAGCAAGAATCTGGCGGCATGGCTGGCGAATGCACCTCGTAGCGGGAAACTGGTCTGGCCGCACAGACAGCAGAGCTTTTACGAGCAGCAGGAAGCCACCGTTGCCGCAGCACAATTGGTCGAGAACAAGCGGAATGAGAAGACTCCCAAGGAGGTAAAGACCATCAAATGGAAGCACAATGCCCTCCGACACAGCTTTATTTCCTACCGTGTTGCCGAGACGCAGAACATGAATCAAGTGGCTCTAGAAGCGGGAACTAGCGTGAAGAAGATCGTAGCCCACTACCGTGAACTCGTCACGCCCAAGGAAGGCAAGGAGTGGTTTTCGATCCTGCCCAAGGGGAGGAAGATCCATCAATTCAAAGCCGCATGAGTGCGAAGAAATCTGGAGAATCCTCGGAACGCCTCGTGCCCCCCCCAAGCCCTCCAAACGAGCCGCTCCCCTTCACGCATCTATCAGCGAGCAAAAAAATCGGGTCTGGAAACTTTTTTCTAAGCCTAAGTTTCCACAAGTTATTAATATATAATAATTAGCATTTTCTAAAATGTTCTAAAAACAATTTATATAAGGAAAGTAGGTTAGAAATGTGATGGAGTCTGCGCAGGACAAGGGATCTAACCCCCCCATGTTCTCGCTAAAATGACCCATATCAACACAGATAATAACAATACAAACGCAGAACTATTAGAACTCCTGACAAAGCCAGAAGCGGCAAATCTTATCCGAGTTTCCTCCAGAACGCTGGATGAGTGGATGAAGAAAGGCATCGTTCCTTTCTGCAAACTGCCCACAGGCTCTGTGCGATTTCGACGGAGCCAACTAATCGATGCCCTCGCCCGTTTCGAGGTCAACAGCATCCACGCCCGATGAGGCCATCCATCGCCCCCATGCTAGGGAATTGGGTCAAGTTTCCCACAGACGTTTTAATAAACCGTCACTATGGGCTTCTCCCTCCAAGGCTCTGGCAGCTAGCAGGTCAACTTCGATTGATGAAAGGCATGAAGCCCGAAGACCCCATTCTTCCACCGCTTGAGGATATTCTATGGGCAACTCGAACAACTGCGCCTACCGACATAACGATTTTGTTAAAGGAGTTAGAGGAATTGCGAGAGCGTGGAATTTTAGATTTCGATGGGAAAAACTGGATTTATCCCAACATTGTCGAGGAGGGAGAACCTGATTCCGCTAAAGCACGAAAGGCCAGACAGCGTGCGAATAATCCCCTGTCACGCTCTGGTCACGAGCCTATCACGATTTGTGACCCAGAGAGAGGAGATGTAGAAAGAAAAGACAAAGACCAGAATAGAGCAGAAGAAGAAGTTCTAGGTACTGCTCCTGCTGTTTTGGCTGGTGATCTGGCAAAGAGACTTACTGCCTCCTTGGAAGGTGCGAGCCCCGACCTCTCTGACGATGCCTTCTGGGAGAGGCAGAAGTCACTACGACCAGATCTTTGCATGGAAAAGGTTAAGGAAAAGCTAGAGACCTACTGCCGAGAGAATCGTAAGAAGCTTACACGTGAGTACGCTGAAGCATGGGTGAAGCGTGAAAAGACACCGCTTGAAGAAATCCCGCCTATCAAATCTAAGAAAACCAAAATTGATGTGGCATTTGAAGAGGAGGCCTTCAAGTGGAGATCGGAACATTACCCTGACTCTATTAACCCTTCTCGCCACCCAACTTGGAAAACGCTTCCTTTCAAGGATTGGCCCACAGAGACGCAAAAAGAATTTTCAGCACGGCACAATCAGTCCTAATGAAATCTCCACCCCACTCATCCAAACCGCTTACTGGAAAGCAGAGAGCCTACTGCCAAGCTCGTGTTAGCAACTTCTCTCAATCAGCAGCCTATCTGAAGGCGGGATACAAATCTGGGACACCTGATGCCGCTAGGAAGAACTCCTTTGCCCTAGAGCAACTGCCCCATGTTAAGGCGCATCTAGCCCGCCTCCGAGAGCAGTCCTTTACCGAGGACGCTCTCTCGCTGGCTGAGAAAAGAAGCATCATCGGAAAGATGGTTCGTTCCGCCCCTGCTGAAGTGTCTGCTGATTCACCTCTGGCCCAAAGCTACACCGAGGAAGTTTCTCCCGATGGGACGACCAAAAAGAAAGTGGTTCTTCCAGACAAAGCCCGTCTGATCGAAATCGATAACAAGATGGCGGGGCACACCCATGCCGATCTGAAAGAGGATGGCTACCAAAAGAACCCCTTTTTATTCCTCATCAACCTCTCAAATATGCCATCCGTTCAGAAAACCATAGAGGGCGAGGTCATCGACCAGTAGGTTGGGAACCTGAACACAAGATTAGCACAACTGAATCTGCAACCTTGTGGACGAGGTCTACAGTTTGCGCAGATTTATTGTTTTGAGCTGGCAGGCTGGAAGCGAACTGATCAAGCAATGGAAAAATATAAGAACTCTTGATCGCGTAGCCGACATTTTCAGGCACATCACCAGTATACTTTACGGTCTTAACGGCATTCAGCTTAGCGAGAACTATTCCGATCACATTCCCCTTGTCATCAAAAAGTGGTCCTCCTGAGTTCCCTGGCTGAACAGGTGCGCTTATCTGCCACTCCCTTGGGTCATCCTGAACCCCATTCATACTGCTAATCTCACCCTTGGTGAGTTTCGGGCTATATCCTTGAAGGTCGATATTGGGGAATCCAATGGTGAAAACAGATTGCCCCAATTGTACATCTTTGGATGGAGCAATTGGAGACGCCTTGAAATTTCCTTCGCATTTGATCAGGGCTAGATCGTTAGAAGCATCAACATGAACTACCTTTGCTGGAAACTTGCCTGATGGAGTCTGAACCATGATCTGATTAGCTCCGGCAACAACATGGTTTGCTGTGAGGATTAATCCATCAGGTAATATCACCACACCACTACCACTACACCCGACAATCCCTGCAGATTGTGACCTCTGATTGGGGGCAACAGGTTTTGCCTGAAGAGAAGCTTCAATTTCTTTGCTTCTTTGTTGTGCAGCAAGAGCGGCTGCAGACCCAAGTTTTGCCTCTTGGGTGTCACGATAATTTAACATCCCATCGAGGCGTTGGTCGTTATTCCTGCAAGCCAAATAGTACCATGCCAAAGCTTCGATTTGATCTTTGATTACGCCATATCCCATATCGTACATCATGCCGACTTTTCCCTGACCTGCAGAATCTCCCTGCATGGCGGCCTTCATGTACCAATTATAAGCTGTTTTGTAGTTTACTGGCACACCTAAACCCATCCTAAAATCGTCTCCCAGCATTATCATGGAATTGCAGTCACCCTGATCTGCAGCTTTTTTTAAGTACTTGTTAGCAAGTGTGTAATTCTTTTTTACACCTTGGCCGTTCACATACATTGTTCCAACTAATTGAGTCGCCAATACGTTGCCGCCATCTGAGGCTTTTTGGAAAAGTTGGAAAGCTTCCTTGTGACTTTGGGGAACCCCTGTCCCATTGAAATATAGGAACCCTAGATTGACTGCACCTTGTGCGTCTCCCTGATCGACGGCTTTTTTGTACCATTTGGCGGCGCGCGCATCACTTTTCTCTACCCCATCTCCTTCGGAATACATCTGCCCGATAATATTTTGAGCCTGGGCATCCCCCTGATTGGCAGCCTTTTCATACCATTTAGCGGCTTCAGCAGAGTTTTTTTCTACCCCTACTCCATTATCGAACATCCAACCTAGATTGTGTTCCGCCGAAACATTCCCTTGCTCTGCTGACTTTAAAAACCATTTGAAGGCTTCTTGGGGGTCTTTTTTCTGAAAAGTTCCATTTAGGAAATCTAACCCCAAATTAAACTGTGCCGCTGGGTCTCCTTTTTTTGCTTCCTCCTCAACAATTTTCGCAAACACATTGTTGGTAGAGTTTGTCTTCCCTTGGGAGTTTGTCGCCGTGTTATCTCCTAATAGATCAGCGAAAAGATTACCATTTGTTGAGTTTGTTGAAGGGGTCTGGGCACTGGGTATAGCTGATTGCCCACTTGAGAAGATTTCAGAGTGAGATAGGTGTGCTTTCCAATTCGCCGTAAAGTTCTGAGCAAGTTGTGGGGCATGATTGATAATCATGAGGCTCTCCGCATTGCTCTCTGCGCTCTTTGTAAAACTGAAACTTCCACTAATTACCTCGTTCCCATCGATCACCATGATCTTGTTTGCTGACAGCCTATGGGCAGTATCGATGTAGGTGGGTACACCTTCGTTGGCAAGGTAAGGAGCGGGTGATAATTGATTGGTCTTTTGGCTTTTGTCCAAGATGACCTGCACATCTACACCTCTCTTTTTGGCATCTACCAATGCTTGGGCAAAAGGGTTGGTGGACAGAGTATAAGACTCCACCAAAACCGACTGTTTTGCGGCTCCTAGAGCGTTGAGAACTGCGGCTGTGCAACCTCCATTAGGGCTGAAGTAGGGGTGAATTTCCTGCAGCTCTGGTTGGGCTAGCAGAGGCAATAAGCCCGGTAATAAAGCCATGAGCAGGAATAAGGATTTTCTCATGTTGGGAATGCTCATCTTGGGGCTATAGGAGGGGGAGCAATACCGCCCATCCAAACTGATAGCAGGGTCAGTTGACGGGTACAAAAGCCCCGCTGGGTAGTTGGCGGAAGAGCTTCTTGCCTTTGGGATAAGAGGGAACGTAGCTTCCATCGGACTGGTGGACGTAACTGATTTTGGCTGGGGAGAAGCTCCCTTCGGACGTGCGCACGTAGAGCTGCTGTTTGCCACCGCCCTGACTACTCGACTGGGCTTGCATTGCCTGAAGCTGCATTTGCTGCTCCTGAAGACGTTTTAACATAGCAGCCTGTTGGATATTTTGCCCAATCTGCTGACCAAGAGCTGCAAAATTATTGGCAATGTTTTGCCCACCTTGAGCAATCGTTGAAAAATCAGCGTATCCTACACCAGGGCGTTGCGTAGTAACATAGACAGGCTGGTAATACTGCGCATCAATACTGCCCATTAGTCCAACGACAACGATGGTGGAGAGAATGAGTTTTTTCATGAAAGTGGTTTTGATGCTGGCTTGTTATCGCATCGACCTACGGAAACATCCAATCTCAAAGTGTGACGATGCTGACATTGAGGTGGCGATTCCATCACTCTTTGGATAGCCCAGTTCCCCAAGCAACCCTTCGGACGCCGCTGATTGCGATGCTGACCGTCAATCCAGAAGCGATAGAAGAGGCTCGAAATCGCTTTTGATCAGACCGAGTCTTCGGTGGGGCATGGCTTTTCAATGGCGTTTCAGGGTCTTCAGGTTCTGGGACACTTTGGGACACAGGTTGCTGTATTTGACTGCGCAGGACTTCATAGGGGGTCTATCGCTCAAATAACCTTTTATATGCTTATTCTATGGGCTTTGTGTCCAAAATCACGCAATCGTGCGAAGTCTCAAAAAAGCCAATATGAGGGTTCGATTCCCTCTACCCGCTCCACTTTACTTTATGTCCTTTAAGGGGCCTCTATTTTGAAGCCTCCTGTTGGGTCAGGACCCCAGCCCTTTCCAAGGCCTCACCGAACTGTTCCGAGGCACGGCTGTTGACCGCGGCCCGATGGCCCTTCGATCTCAGGAAAAGTATTTCGACGGATACCGAGCCTAAGAGGATCAAACCGATAGGAATCAGGACTCCGGGTTTTAGGAGTCGCCGTGTGCCGATCATCCCAAGGCCTCTTCTTCCTCGCGTCCCGTGGCAATCGCAACGGCTTTTTTCGCCAGAGAGGTGATGCCCGCCCAGTCTCCCGCCTTGATCAGGGAACGATCCGCGATCCAGGAGCCGCCTACTGCGGCAACGCCCGGGGCGGCCAGGTATTCCTTTAGCGTGGAGGCGCTGACTCCCCCGAGCGGGATGAACTTTACTCCGGTGTGGCCGTAAGGGCCGGAAAGGGTCTTGAGCATCTTGATGCCGCCGGCGACATCTGCGGGAAAGAACTTCTGAACCTTGCATCCCAGCTCCAATGCACGTTCGATTTCGGAAGGGGTCATCACGCCGGGAATGAATCCAAGACCATGCTCGTGAGCGGCCCGGACGACATTCTCATTGAGCCCTGGTGCCAACCCGAAGGTGGCTCCGGCTTTGGCTGCCTGAACGACTTGCTCACCCGTGAGCAGGGTGCCGACACCAAGGTGGACCTTGTCACCAAAGGCATCCTTGATGCGTTTCACGGCTTCCGGGGCCGCGGGTGTGCGGAACGTGACCTCCAGGGCGTTCAGCCCCCCATCGAGAAGGGCTTGAGTCAGTGGTTCCGCATCCTCGGCACGATCGATGGTGATCACGGAAACGATGCGATTGGCAAGGACCGGAGTGAAATCAAAAGAAGACATGGGGATCTTGTAAGGAATACCATCCGCTTATCCAAGCAAGCAATTGGGGCAGGATGTCCGGCTCACACAGGGAGTCAGGCCGAAAGATGTCCAGAAACCACAAGATGTTGTGGTATGGCATGATAAAAGACCCTACAGATTGTGTTTTTAATGGTGACAGGACATTCCCAAAGGGTAGGCTCATGCACCCCACTCCACCTCCTTTTCCCATGTATCTTCAATCACTCGAACTGATCGGATTCAAATCTTTTGCACCCAAGACGACCCTTCGATTTCACCGGGGAGTAACGGCCATTGTCGGTCCGAACGGATGCGGCAAATCCAACGTGCTGGATGCCATCCGCTGGGTATTGGGCGAGCAGTCCGCCAAAGCGCTCCGCGGCGGCGAAATGGCGGATGTCATCTTCAACGGCACCGACACCCGCCAACCCCACAACATGGCTGAGGTCTCACTGACCTTCTCGGAGTGCGAGCAGGAGCTGGGCGTCGAATGGAACGAGGTCCGCATCACCCGCCGGGTATTCCGCGACGGCAAGTCCGAGTATCTGATCAACGGCACGCCCTGCCGCCTCAAGGACATTCACAATCTCTTCATGGACACCGGCATCGGCCGGAGTGCCTACTCGATCATGGAGCAGGGCAGAACAGCGCTTCTCCTCAACAGCCGTCCCGAGGACCGCCGCTCGATCTTCGAGGAGGCGGCCGGCATTACGAAGTACAAGGCGCAGAAAAAGGAGGCGCTCCGCAAGCTCGAGTACACGGAGTCGAATCTCCTGCGCGTTTCCGACATCATCAAGGAGGTGAAGCGCCAGATCGGATCGCTACAGCGCCAGGCAGGAAAGGCCCGCCGCTACCAATCCCTCATCGAGGACCTGCGTGTTCTCGACACCCATCTTTCACATCGCACCTACCTCGACTTGGAGCGCTCCATCACGGAGGTTGCCGAGCAGGTCGAGAAAAGCGCGGACGCCCGGGCTCTCTACGAGCACGAGATTGCCCAGCAGGAGCAGGAGGTGTCTGCTGCAAGAGAGCAAGTCACCGCGCTCGATGCGGAAAGCGAAGGGGCTCGCGACAGCCTGCAGACACTGCGCAATCGCATCTTCTCGGGAGAGAGCCGCATCGAGACGAATGCCGAGCGTTGCGGCGAGTTCCGTGAAATGATACTCCGCGCACGCGCGGACATGGAGGCCACCCACCTCCGTATCCGCGAGCAGGAGAACGAGATCGAGCAGACGGATGCGCAGATCACCTCATTGCTTGAGGTTCTCCGGGGCGAAGAGGAGCTTCTCCAGGCCGGAACCGCAAGGCTTCAGCAGGCCCAGCAGGAACGTCAGTCCTCGGAGCAGGCAAGCGAAGCACTGACCGGACGGCTCCACGAGCTCGAGAATCGCCTTACCGATGTTCGCGGCGAACTCTCCACCGCCGGCGCCCGACGCGATGCCGAACGTGCGCGATCGATCCAGCTTCAGGAACAGGTCTCCATCGCGGGGCTTGCCGTCTCAACGGCGGCGACACGCGCCGATCAGACTGCAGCAGCACAGGCCTCCACGCGCGCCTCGCTTGATGAGGCAGAGCAGGAACTGATCGCGTCTCAACAGGGTCATGACGAGGCGCAGGCCGCACGCCAGATCGCCGAGACGGAGTGGAACAACGCGGTGAAGCAACTTTCCGAACGGGAGCACCGCTTGGAGATCCTGCTCCAACTCGAACGCGAGGGTGAAGGTCTCGGCGAGGGTGCGCAGGCAATCCTCAGGGGACTCGACCGCCCCGAGTTTTATCAGGCCGGGATTCTTGGAACGCTGGCTTCCCTGGTGGAAGTTCCACCCGCCGAAATTCCGGCGATCGAGGCCGCCCTTGGCGCAGCGAGCCGTGCGATCGTCTTTGCCGACGCCGGAATGGCGGAGAGTGCCCTGCAGACGCTCCGTGAAGCCGTCCAAGGACGCGCCGCTGTCATGGCGAGCGATTTGTTGCCCTTGGCCACGGCTGCGCAGGCAGGAACCCTTCCCGAGGGGGCGCTTTCATGGGCGACTGATGTTGTTCGCGTTTCGGGCTCCGCACACGGACTGATCGCCCGACTCCTCGAGGGAATCGCGATCGTGCCCGACCTGCAGACGGCTTTCCGTCTCAAGAGGGCCTACCCGGGACTCGCCTTTACCACTCGGACGGGTGAATTCCTCGGGCGCGATGGCGTTGCACACGGCGGTGCCACCGGGGATGCGACTGGATCAGCATTGCTGCGTCGCTCGCAGATCGCCGCTCTCGAGCGTGAGGTCTCGGGACAGCGAGAGAGCGTAGCCCACCTTTCCCTGGTGCGGGAGGGTGCCCTTGCCGGCCTTGAAGCAGCGGTGATGAGGCTCCGCGATGCAAGGGAGCATCTTGGCAACACGCAGGGTCTGCTTGCCGCGGCGCAGGCTGATCACCTGCTCGCCACCCGCGAGTTAGAGAATGTGCGCCACCGCCATGAATCCCTTGATGGAGAGATTTCGGCCCTACAGGGGCATATCGCGCTTCTGGAAGAGCAGATCACCGTAAGTCATCAGCAACTGGAGGCAGCAAATTCGGAACTCACGACGGCTCGGGAAGAGCGCTCGGCCTCAGCTTCCAGGATTGCGCTGCTGCGGGATGCCGAAACGGCCGCGGCCGCGGAACTCGCCGAAGCGCGCCTGCGTGTCGCCACCGAGCGTCAGCGCCAGCAATCACTTGCCAGCCAGCGAGCCCCGATGGAAGCCCGTATCCGCGAACTGGCGGAAACCATCGCGGCACGCGAGCGCGACATCGTCACCCACGAGGAGAAAATCAAGTCACTGGAAGCGGAATCGACAGGTCTGGCGGAGAGCGTGGAGACCTGGAGGATCGAAAGCGCCGAGTCCGAGGCCAAGGTGCTGGAACTAGGCGTTCGCCGTTCCGAACTTCAAGCCGGCGTCGAGGCTCTCGAGATCGCCCTGCGCGGTGCTCGTAAAAACCTCTCAGACCTTCAGGATAACCGATCGAAGAACGAGGTCCGACTGGCCGAACGGAAACTCCGGTCCGAGTCGATCCGTGATCATGTCTCCCGCCGCTACCAACTTGATCTGGCAGGATTTGAACCAGATCGCTACGCCCTGCTGAAAGCCGTTGCCCAGCAGAAGGAGAAAGAACGCCGTGCAGCCCTTCCAGAGGCGACTGAATCTGCAACCGATTCGTCGGAGTCAGGAGTGATAAGCTCCCATGAAAACATCGAGGAAATCACGGCCGAGGCTGTCCAAGCCATCAGCGGCCCTGTTCCCGCCGAAATTCCTTGGGATCGCATCGAGTTTGTGGTTGCCGAGCTGACGGAGCGTGTGGACTCCATGGGGCCGGTGAACCTCGACGCCATCCAGGAGTACGACGAGTTGGAAGAGCGGTACAAATTTCTCGAACAGCAGAATACGGACCTTATCAACGGCAAGGCCGAACTGCTGGAGGCAATCGCCCGTATCAATAAGACGACCAAGGAGCTCTTCTCGGAGACGTTCGAAAAGGTTCGCGTGAACTTCCAGGAGATGTTCCACCAGCTCTTCGGGGGCGGCAAAGCTAACCTCCTCCTCATGGATGAAAGTGATCCGCTAGAGAGCGGCATCGAGATCATCGCACAACCTCCCGGCAAGAAGCTGCAGAGCATCTCGCTCCTTTCGGGTGGAGAGCGCACGATGACCGCGGTGGCGCTTCTTTTCGCCATCTACATGGTGAAGCCTTCCCCGTTCTGCGTTCTCGACGAAATGGATGCACCGCTGGACGAGTCGAACATCGGACGCTTCATCAAGCTGCTGGATCGTTTCATCGGCCAGAGCCAGTTCATGGTCATCACCCACAACAAGCGCACCATGTCGCGCGCCGACTCCCTCTACGGCGTCACCATGGAGGAGCGCGGCATCAGCAAGCTCCTGAGCGTCAAGTTCACCGGCCGCGACGAGCAACTTCCGCCTGCCGCCGCATCAAACAGCACCCTGCGCGACGAGACCAAGGAGGCTATCGTAGAAGCAGCAGCAGCCGCTGAGTAACTTCCTTTAAGAATTCCCCCGTTACAAGGAGCGGCGCTGGAGGTTGCAACCTCTGCGCCGCTCCTTCAATGTAATCTGTCATGATCCTTGACGGCTCCCCAGAGTGGCAGCGCTATATTTTCTATGCTGCTGCTGCTTTCTTTGTGTGGGAGGTCTGGCGTGGCTGGAGGCTTGGCGCGGTGCGCGGACTGCTAAGGCTTTCGGCTCTTTTTTGTGCATGGATCGGCGGTTCGACCGCCGCGGGAGCTACGGGAACAGTGGTTGCCTTTTTCTCAAAGGTCCCCCCGCTTATTGCTCCCGGTGTAGCGGGACTGACCGTCGGGATCGGCATTTATCTCGGCATTTCGTTTGTTGCCGGATTGCTCTTCAAGAAAACGGATGATCATACAGGCGTCATCAGGCTTGGCTTCGGTCTTGGGGGTGCTTTGTGCGGAGCTGTTTTCGGACTGCTCTTCCTCTGGGCTGGCATCACCCTGATCCGCGGCATGGGAGCCCTCGGTGAACTCCGTGTGGTCCAAGCACGGAACGAGGGTCGCTCGCTCGCAAGCGAAAAGGCCGTTCTGTTCCTCATCAAGTTGAAAGAGTCCTTGGAGCTGGGAGTCACCGGCAAGACACTCAAGAAGGCCGACCCTCTCCCCACGGCCTTCTATGATGACATCGTGAAGATTTCCATGGTTGCGGGCAACCAACAGGCCATCGAGAGATTTGTGCAATATCCGGGAACCATGAAAATCCTGACGAATCCGAATGTCGCCGCCTTGATCCAAGACCCGGAGCTGGAGAAGGCCGCCGAGAAAAAGAACATCCTCCCCCTCCTCCAGAACAAGCATGTCGTCGACGCCTCCCATGACCCCCGGCTACTCGAACAGCTCAAGGCGTTCGATCTGACGGGAGCCCTTGATTATGCATTGGCACCCGAGGAACCGCTCCGGCGCGCTCAACCGATCACGCCGGTGCGTATGAATCCTTCTCCACGCTCGCCTACCAAGCCGCATCACGCTACAAACGCCACGGTGTCAAAACCGACATTGGACGGCACCTCCAAATGATCCCAATAATTTTGCGAAATGAGCACTGAATACGTTGCAACGATCGGCCTTGAGGTCCACGCCCAGCTGAAGACCAAGAGCAAGATGTTCTGCGGGTGCAAGGTCGAGTACGGCGCCGAGCCGAACACCCACACCTGCCCCACCTGTCTCGGGCTTCCCGGGGCGCTCCCCGTGATGAACGGAGAGGCGCTCCGCCTCACCGCGCGCGCCGGCCTCATGCTCGGTTGCAACATTCCCGAAGTCTGCAAGTTCGACCGCAAGAACTACTACTATCCGGACATGCCGAAGAACTACCAGATCTCGCAGTACGACCAGCCGCTCTGCCTCGGCGGCGGCGTCCCGCTACACGAGACGGCCTACCCGAAGGATGCTCAGAAAACGATCGCCACACCCGGCAAGACGATCCGCCTCACCCGCATCCATCTGGAGGAGGATGTGGCCAAGAGCTTTCACCTCGAGAGCGCCAGCGGCATCGACTTCAACCGCGCCGGCACCCCGCTCATGGAGATCGTCTCCGAGGCCGACATCGCCTCCCCTGAGGAGGCCTTCGCCTACCTCACCGCCCTCCGCCAGATCCTCGTCTACGGCGACATCAGCGACGCTGACATGGAAAAAGGCCAGATGCGGTGCGACGTGAACGTTTCCGTCCGTCCCGTGGGACAGAAGGAATACGGCACCAAGATCGAGCTGAAGAATCTCAACACCATCAGCGGCGTCCGTCGCGCCCTCGCCTTTGAAATCCAGCGCCAGATCGAACTGGTCAGCAAGGGTGTGAAGCTCGATCAGGAAACCCGCCGCTGGGATGACGACCGCGGCGAGACCACCCTCATGCGCATCAAGGAATCGGCGCACGACTACCGCTACTTTCCCGATCCCGACCTCCTCCCCGTCCGTACTGCCAAACTCGTCGAGTCGGCCAAGGTCGGCATGCCCGAACTGCCGCAAGCGAAGCGTGACCGGTTTGTCGCCGACTTCGGCATCAGCGAGTACGACGCTTCGGTGCTCGCCGATGATGCCGCGCTTGCCGATTACTTTGAAAAAGCCGCGAAGGGGTCGCCCAAGCCGAAGAGCGTTGCCAACTGGATCATCAACGATCTCCTCAGCGCTCTCTCCACCGCCTCGCTCGACCTCGCCGAGTGCCCGATCCAGGCAGCCTATATCGGTGAGCTCACCGCCCTCATCGAGAGCGGTTCTATCAGCGGTCGCCAGGGTAAGGAGGTCTTTGCCGAGATGATGGTCAGCGGCAAGCAGCCCGCCGTCATCGTCGAGGAGAAGGGACTCAAGCAGGTCAGCGACACCGGGGCCATCGAGGCCTTCTGCGACGAGGTCATCGCCGCCAATCCCGCCTCCGTTGCCGACTACAAGTCCGGCAAGGAAGCCGCCCTCAACTTCCTCAAGGGCCAGGTCATGAAACTCTCCAAGGGGAAGGCCAACCCGGCCCTCGCCGGCGAGATCCTCGCAAAGAAGCTCCAGGCATAAGCTTAAATACTAGGCCTGCACGCCTGGTTTGCTCAGCGCACGGGCAAGTTGCCGGATCTGCTCCGGGGTATGTGAGGCACTCAGGGTGACGCGTAGCCTGGCACTATTGCGAGGGACGGTGGGATAGCGGATTGCCGGAACGAAAAATCCTACCTCCTGAAGCCGGGCCGCCTCGTGAAGTGCTCTCTCCTCGCTTCCGAGGAGTAACGGAACGATGGCGCTCGGGGGCACATCCATGTTCATTTCAGCGCCCAAGAGACGAAGATTTTCCTGAAGTGATGCACGTCGTTTATCACCCTCGGGCGACTGAACGATCCGCAGGGACTCCCGACACGCTGCCGCAATGGCTGGAGAGGGCGCCGTGGAGAAAATAAAACTCCGGGCACGATTGATGAGGAAGTCGACAAGAACCCGTGAACCCGCAATGTAGCCGCCGGAGACGCCGAGAGCCTTGCCGAGCGTTCCCATCTGGATCTCGATGCGGTTGCCAAGACCAAGCTCCCCGGCAAGACCCCGTGCTCCGACACCCCGGACGCCAATTGCATGAGCCTCGTCCAGCAGGAGAATGGCACCGTATCGATCTTTCAGTTCAATGAGTTGCCGAAGCGGGGCGATGTCTCCGTCCATGCTGAAGACTGATTCGGTGATGGCGAGTATTCTTCCCTTGGGATGAGTCTCGCGGGCCCAACGGAGATGGGACGCAAACTTTTCTAGATTGTTGTGAGGAAAGACACGTAGCTTTGCCCCGCTTGCATGTGCTCCGTCAATCAGGCAGGCGTGAGCCAGTTTATCCATGATAATGACATCCCCCCTGCCTACGAGTGCCGGAATCGTTCCGGTGGCAGCGGCGACACCTGTCGAGAAGACCAAGGCGGCCTCTGTCTCCTTAGCCACTGCCAACTCTTTCTCGAGTGCCGCATGCTCCCCCGTCGTGCCGCAGATCAGTCGGGAGGCAGTGGAGCCGTTTCCCCAATGTTGGGCCGCAGTCGCCATTGACTCGGCGATGGCAGGATGCGAGGCGAGTCCCAGATAATCGTTGGAGGAAAAGTTGATCAGTTCCTGGCCTCCAATTGTAATGCTTGTGCCGGCAGCTCTCTCGATAACCTTCAGGTCACGGCGAAGGCCTTTTGCCCCAAGTTCCGAAAGTTGTTCGCTCAGATAGGATTCAAAGGGATCCATGGTGTTTTCAAGCGAGACGTGGCTCGGTCCTATCGGATCTGCATTCTTTGGGATGGAAAACCCGGATGGGGAGGGATTCGAACCCTCGTTACCGATAAAGGTAAACACGCTTTCCAAGCGTGCGCGATCGACCACTCTGCCACCCATCCTGAGGTAATCTGAATCAGGGAGCCTAAGAGTGAAGATCGCATCGTGCAAGCCGCTAGGTGCAGCCGAAGAGTGTTTTTTTGACCTGGTTCTCGCGATAACAGGGCTTCTTCCTTGCCCATCAAGGGCCCTGTGTTCATAAAAGATCTCTCTTTTCCCACAGAGAAAACCTTTTTGAAACGATGAGCGCCACCGCCACCACTGCAGAGCCCAAGTCTGAGACAGCTGTTCCCATGATCAATGTCCAGGTCGACGGAGAATGGAAACAGTTCCCCAAGGGAACGCGCCTCATCGAGGCCTGCATGAAGGCAGGAAGCTATGTTCCGCATTACTGTTATCATCCCGCACTAAGCTCCCCGGGAAACTGCCGCATGTGCTTGATCGAGATGGGAACCCCGAAGATGGGTCCCGACCGCAAGCCGGAGCTTGGGGAGGATGGCCGTCCCCTGATCAACTGGAGTCCAAAACCCGCCATCTGCTGCGCCATCGAGGTCTCAGAGGGACTCGCTGTCCGAACAAATTCCCCGCTGGTCGAGGATTGCCGCAAGGGCGTCATGGAGTTTCTCCTTATCAACCATCCGCTGGACTGCCCCATCTGTGACAAGGCGGGTGAGTGCCGCCTGCAGGAGTTCTCGGTCGAATACGGAAACGATCACTCCCGCTTCGAGGATCCCAAGGTTAAGAAGCCGAAGCATGTCGACATCGGTGAGCGGATCGTCCTCGATGACGAGCGCTGCATTCTCTGCTCGCGCTGCATTCGTTTCATGGACGAGGTCGCGAAGGATGATTGCCTGGGATTCGTCGATCGCGGCGGTCACACGCATCTCACGGTTCATCCGGGCAAGAGGCTCGACAGCAACTATTCCCTCAACACCGTCGACATCTGTCCCGTCGGAGCGCTGACTTCCAAGGATTTCCGCTTCAAGATGCGCGTCTGGTTCCTCAAGGAGACCAAGACCATCGATACGAACTGCGGCACCGGCAGCAACATCCTCATCGGTAGCCGTGAGAACAAGATCCACCGCATCACGCCGCGTGAGAACGAGGCGGTGAACGCCTACTGGCTGCCCGACTCGCACCGCCTGAATTACACCTACATCCATCGCGAGGATCGCCTGAAGGAACCCCTCGTGGAAGGCGGCTCAGTTCGTTGGAAGGATGCAATCGTTGCGGCCGTGGCGTCGCTCAAGGCCAACGCAGGCACCTCCACGGCGATCATTGCCTCCGGCCGCATGACCAACGAGGAGCTTTTCCTGGCAAGTCGCCTTGCCAAGACTCTTGGAACGGAGCTGATCGATATCCGTCCCCGCGCCCAGAAGGGCGATGGCTTCCTTGTCTCCGACGATGGCAATCCCAACACCCGCGGGGCTCAACTCCTCGGAGTCACCTCCGCGACCCCCGGTTCCCGCCTTTCCGAAATCGCTTCGGGAATAGCCGCCGGCAAAATCACCTCCCTCGTGGTGATGGGTGAAAATCCCCTCCATTGCGGCCTTAGCGAAGTCGATCTCAGCAAGCTCGCTTCGCTGGTGACCCTCGATATTCTTCCGAATGAATCCCTCAAATTCTCCAAGATTGTGTTGCCTGGCAGCGCTTCGGCCGAAAAGCGCGGCTCCATGGTCAATGTCAACGGCCGCATCCAACGACTCAACCGCGCTCTTAATGCTCCGGGCCATGCCCGTGATGACTGGGAAATCCTGAATGATCTATTGAAGGGTCTTGGTGCGGAAGGCGCTTCTTCACTTGAGGATCTCTTCAAGCAAATGGCCTCCGCAACGCCCGCTCTTTCCGGATTAAATCTGGGAAAAATCGGTGATCTCGGAGTCACGCTGAAGGCCTAATCCTACGCCGTTGCGCTTCATTCAGACCCTCCGGTCCATCCCCTCACGCAGGGCTTGGAGTTTCGGAATTGGTCTCTGGGTGATCTTCGGGCTGATTGTTGGAACACTGGTTGCGATCCATCCTGATAGCAGGACCGTCACCCCAGAGTATCGGCAGGCCTCTGTTAAATGGTGGCATGGCAAAGAGAGCCCCTACAACTTGACCCAAAGCGGATACCTGTACCTTCCCCAGGAGGCCATCATCTACACGCCGTTTCAGGTGCTGCCAAAACCCCTTGGCGAACCCCTCTGGCGTATTGCTTGCCTAACACTTCTGGCTTGCGGCATTTGGAGGGTTACCCGCCTTTTTGACGAGGAGCATCAAGGTGCGCTTTTCCTGCTGTCCACCCTACTTGTTATTCCAGCATCGCTCTCCAGTGCGCGGAACGGGCAGATCAATCTCCCTTTGGCCGCACTAATGTTGCTGGCCGTAGCCGATCTCGCAAAGGCTCATTGGAACGCGGCCACACTCTGGCTACTTCTGGGCCTCATGCTCAAACCGGTCGGCATCGTGCCGGTGCTTCTGGCCGCGGCATGTTACGTTCCGCTGCGCCTGCGGCTGGTTGGTGGATTCATCGTATTTCTTGCGGCAGCCTATTTGCACCCTGATCCTTCGTACGTAACGGCTCAATACGGGTATTTTTACACGACGCTGATGCTTGCGGGGCAGCCAACCCTCACGGATTTCAGTGACTTGTTCGGCATGCTGTTACATTGGGGAATTCAACCGTCACTCGATTTCAGCATCATTGTGCGGGGGCTGGCAGCTATCTTCACGCTAGGATGCTCCTTGTTTGTGATGAAAGCCTTTCGCGGAAGGCAAACCCTGCAGGCGTTTGGAGTTCTCTTCCTCTCCGCACTCTACCTGATGCTATTTAACCCGCGGACAGAGGAAAATTCCTACGTCATTCTGGCAGGTTTTACAGCGATTCTTGCTGCCAGGGATTTTCTGGGCGGAGCCACGGCGCGGGGTTTGGTGCTCGCGGCGTTCTGTATTCTTATAGCGGAGGAAAACTTCAGTCCGATTTTACCCCTTACCAAAATCTGGCTTAAGCCTCTCGTTACCGCCTGCCTATTTACCATGCTTGTTCTTGGAGGCTTCAGGTTTTTGGATCTACCTCCAGCTTCAAGGAGTCCACGCGACGCCTGATACGGAAAACCTCCAGAGCCATGCGTAGGGAGTCTGCAATAAGGTGAACCTTGCTGCCCGGAACATCCTCCCAGTCGATCGGAAACTCCACGACGCGATTACCTGTTTTTTGAAGGAGCATGAGAAGCTCCACATCAAATGCGAACCCTAAGCTCGTCGCATACGGTTTTATCTTTTCGAAGGCCTCTGCAGTCAGAATCTTGAGCCCGCACTGGGTGTCATAGGGCGGCAGATTACCGACTATTGAGACAAGTGTGGCAAAGACGCGTCCCGTATAGTGACGAATCATGCTCCGATGAATGATTCGTCCGAGCATCTTGACCCTACAGCCGAAGAGGGCGTCGATATTGGGGATGGAGGATCGCATATGCTGCTCGGCACGGAGAATCTCGCGGGCGGAAACCGCGCCATCAGCATCTGCGAAGGCGAGGAGTCCATACCCGGCGCCAGCTCTCCAACCTCTAAAAACCGCACCTCCTTTGCCGCTGTTTGGGTGATGAATCAAGGGCTCAAGAATTTCAGGCCCGCGTAACGCACGGTGCGTCAATTCGCGACGCGATTCCGAGACAAGAGACTTGATCCTAATGACCTCCTCTGGGCCGGATCCATCCTCTGAAATCAAAATTGAGAAGTGCTCCGGTAAGGTGAACACCAATTCTCTCAAAAAGGGTCCCAATCGACGGGAATCCCTGTAAGAGGGAATGACGAGCAGCGTGCGGTTCACGGGATATTTGAGTGTTCTAGACAGAAGGCTTACCGCAGGAGCAACCCACCTGCGAGAAGGATCGTCAGAACATCCCCGCATGCTAAGATCGGGCCATGTCCTTACAAAACCCTGTCGATCCCTTGGAGGAACTCAAATCCTTCCTAAGGTTTCCGAGCATTTCCACGCAGCCAGAGCATGCCCCTGACCTTGTTTCTTGTGCCGAGTGGTTGCGTGAAAAGCTGACAGCAATCGGATTGAACGCCGCAGTCTATCCAACCCTGGGGTCGCCGGTAGTCATTGCTTCGACGCAGCGCGATTCTGCCAAAAGGACAGTGCTGATTTATGGCCACTACGATGTGCAACCGCCCGACCCTCTGGAAGGGTGGACTACGCCACCATTCGAGCCCCGGATTGAGGAAGGGCGGATCTACGCCCGCGGTGCCGCCGACAACAAAGGACAGATACTGGCTCATATTCTTGGTGTGGCGGAGACGATCCGCAAAAACGGATCGCTTCCCGTCAACGTGATCTTCCTGATCGAGGGTGAGGAGGAGATCGGTAGCCCGAACCTAGCGGACTTCCTCCGTGAGCACCGGGAAGAGCTCGCCTGCGATCTGGTTGCCATCTCCGACACCGCGATGGCACCAGGCAATAAACCGGCGCTGACCTATGCGCTGCGGGGAATTGCGGCGTTGGAGCTGATCGTCCGTGGTCCATCTTGCGATCTGCACAGCGGACTTTTCGGGGGTGCGGTGGCCAATCCCGCAACCGCGGTGGCTCGCCTGATTGCCGCGCTACATGATGCCGAGGGTCGCGTGCTGATCCCCGGTTTCTACGATGCCGTACGACCGCTGGAGCCTTGGGAACGCGAAGCCGCCGCCGACTTGGAAAAGGCCACTGGGGGAGAAAACGCTATTAAAAAACTGGCCGGTGTCGTTGAACTCTTCGGGGAAAAGGGTTTCACGACAATCGAGAGAATCGGCGCCCGGCCTACAGCCGAGGTCAATGGCATCGGAGGCGGTTATCAGGGTGCCGGAACCAAAACCGTCCTGCCCAAAGAAGCCTTTGCAAAACTTACGTTCCGTCTGGTTGCCGATCAGGATCCCGACGTTATCCTGGCAGCAGCGGAGGAATACTTGCGCGCCCAAACACCTCCTGGCGTGTTGCTGGAAGTGATGACCGGTCACTCCGGAGCCGCCTATCAGTCCGATCCTAATTCCCGCGACGGCCTTGCTGCACGCAAGGCTCTCGCCGAGGCTTTCGGTGACGAACCCCTTCTTCTCCGTGACGGGGGAAGCATTCCGATTCTGGCTACCTTAAAGGAAATTCTGGGCGTTGATTCCTACCTGCTGGGCCTCGCCAACCCGGATTCCCGTATCCACTCACCCGACGAGAATATGCTGATCGAGAATTTCCTCGGAGGGATTCGGATGAACAGGATCCTTTTGGAGGAGTTAGCCCGGACGTAGCTTGCGGAAAACTTTACCCCAAGCGTGCCGCAGCCTCTTCCGCTGTCGACTCGATAACGAAAAGATCCACTAGTCCAGCGAGCTGGAAGAGGTCCCGGACAGGTGCCGAGAGCGAAGAGAACGCCACGCCTCCTCCTTGGGCGCTAAGATGACGCTGGCAGGAAAGGAAAACGCGGAGTCCTGCACTGCTCACATAAGTGAGACCGCCGCAATCAAACACGAGTTTTTTACCCTGCGCCTCCAAGAGAGGTTTGATTCTCTCTTCCAAGACAGGGCTGGTAGTCGCATCCAACCGTCCGGAAAGTCGAAAGACCGGAATGTCACCGGATAGGGCTAGTGTTACTTCCATCAACGTCAAGATAGCGTAGAAAGGCAAAAAGTCTTTCTGGAAATCATGCAACGCCCCGAGTGAGGGTATCTCGGGAGAGAATCTTTTTGACGCATTGCCCCGCGGCAAAGAATCTCTTTCCTACTTATGTCCACGACACCCTACGACCTCATCGTTATCGGCGGCGGCCCCGCCGGCTATGTCGGCGCCATCCGCGCCGCCCAACTCGGCAAACGCGTCGCCGTTGTCGAAAAAGAGCGTGCTGGCGGCACCTGCCTGAACTGGGGGTGCATTCCGACCAAGGCCTTGCTGAAGAATGCCGAGCTCTATTCCCTAATCGGACACCACGCTGCCGATTTCGGGCTCGAGGTCTCCGGCCTCAAGTACGATTGGGATAAGGTGATCGGGAGATCACGCAAGGTGGCCGACAAACTCGCCGGAGGAATTGAGTTTCTCTTCAAGAAGAACAAGGTCGACTACATCAAGGGAGATGCAAGCGTCCCCAAGGCCGGTGTTGTCGAAGTCCGTGGAGCAGATGGAAAGGAGCAGTCTCTCTCCGCTGCAAAGATCCTCGTTGCAACGGGTGTGGTGACCCGAGAGATGCCGGGCTTCCCGTTCAATGGAACCAGTGTGATAGGCAGCCGCCATGCCCTGGCGCTCGCCAAACAGCCCAAGGAAATCATCGTCATCGGCGCGGGTGCGATCGGGGTTGAGTTCGCCTACTTCTTCAACGCCTTTGGAACCAAGGTAACCATCGTCGAGATGATGCCGAATATCCTTCCAGTCGAGGACACGGAAGTCTCCGTGGCGCTTGAAAAGTCGCTCATCAAACAGGGTATCCGCATCCTGACAGGCACCAAGGTGGAGAAGGCCGAAGTGACCAAGGAGGGCGTGAAAATCACCGTCTCCGGAGGGGCCAATGAAACACTTTCGGCCGATGTAGCCCTCGTGGCGATCGGCGTTTCGCCCCTCCTTCCCGGAGGCGCTGCTCCGCTCAAGCTCGACGAGAAAGGATACCTCGCGGTCAACGAACGCTACGAAACCAGCATCCCCGGAGTTTATGCCGCAGGAGACATCATCGGACCGCCATGGCTTGCTCACGTGGCGAGCTGGGAGGCCGTTCAGGCCGTGGAGGGAATGTTCGGCAAGCGGACTCCCGCCCGCAAGCGCACCTTCCCCGGTTGCACCTACTGCCAGCCTCAGGTGGCGAGCGTGGGACTAACGGAGCGCGCGGCCAAGGAAAAGGGTCTCAAGGTCAAGATCGGCAAGTTCCCGTTCCAGGCCAGCGGCAAGGCGCTTGCCGTCGGCGAGACCGACGGGTTCGTGAAGTTGCTTTTCAACGAGCCTCACGGAGAGCTGGTTGGAGCACACATCATCGGGGCCGATGCCACCGAGATGATCGCAGAGATGGGGCTCGCCATCACGCTTGAGGCCACCTACGACGACATCGCCTCCACGATTCATGCACACCCGACACTCAGTGAAGCGGTGTTCGAAGCGACCGAGGCAGCGCTGGGTCACGCGATCCACATTTAGAGTTAACCTCAGTTCCGCATCACGGCATGGCTTCCATCATCGCTCCCTCCATCCTTGCCTGTGACTTCAGCTGCCTTGGAGACGAGGTGGCCAGTGTCACCAAGGCGGGAGCGGATTGGATTCACTGCGATGTGATGGATGGGGACTTTGTCCCGAACATTTCCTTCGGGGAGCCCATCATCAGGGCAGCCTGCCGCCATACGAATCTCCCGCTCGACGTTCACCTCATGATCCAGCGGCCCGACCGCTACATCCAACAGTTCATGGCCATTCCGGGTGTTGCGTCCGTCACCTCGCACCTCGAAGCCAATCATGATGCAGGAGTCACGCTTGATACGGTGCGCGCAGCCGGGAAGAAGGCCGGGCTCTCCATCAAGCCGGGAACACCGCTGGACCAGGCGCGCGAACTCTTCGGCCGCTTTGATATCCTGCTCATCATGACGGTTGAACCGGGTTTCGGGGGGCAGCCTTTTATGAAAGACATGCTGGACAAAGTCCGGGAAGCCGATCGGCTTCGGCAGGATTTGGGACTTGGTTTCCTGATCGAGGTGGATGGTGGCATTGATCCGGAGACTGCAGCCCTTTCGCGCGAGGCCGGAGCCGACGTGATGGTCGCCGGCACTTCCGTCTTTAAAGCAACGGATCGTACCGCGGAGATCCTGGCACTTCGAAAGTAGAGTGCATCAGAAGCAGGTATTGGAAAACAGGGTCAACCGGGAACACGGCATGGGCATTTCAATCAACGAACCGTCGGAGGAGCCGCTGATCATCGATCTTCAGAGCGATGATTACTTCATGGGTCAGGCCCTGCGGCAGGCTGTCAAAGCCTATGAGGCAGAAGAGGTCCCTATCGGGGCGGTCGTTGTCAGGGAAGGCCGGATCATCGCACGAGCCGCCAATCAAGTGGAGACGCTCAAGGATGCCACCGCGCACGCCGAGATGCTGGCGATCACCCAGGCGGAGAATGCCCTCGGTGACTGGCGCCTTTCTGATTGTGATCTTTATGTGACCAAAGAGCCGTGCCCGATGTGTGCCGGAGCCCTTGTGCATGCACGGTTGCGCCGCGTCATCTTCGGATGCCATGACACGCGCGGGGGTGCGGCCGGTGGACTGATCAATATCCTTCAGATGCCCGGACTTAACCATCGGTGCGAAATCACCGGTGGAGTGCTGGGCGAGCAGTCCGGGCAACTCCTGAAAACATTTTTCTCAGAAAGGCGTGCCGAGAACGATCAGTAACCGAGAACCCAACTCCTTTATTTGAGCTCGAAGAATGCGAGCAGGAGAAGTTTCCTAAGTGCCGCGGGTATTGCCGAAAAGGTCGATCTGAATTCTGGGAGCAAACCGGAACCCATGCTCAAGGCACATCTCCGCAATCAGCGGCGCCCGATTCCAGAGCACTTCAGCATCAGTCCCTTCGGGCATCAGCAGCACCTTGTCACGGCCAAAGCCCTGCACCACCCCGACCTCATTCATCAGCTCTTCGATTTCCGGAAGCTCCTCAACGGTCGAGACAACGAACTTGATCTGGCAGTCACCTGCTTCGAGCCACTGACGGATCACCTCGGGTTTCAGGCGGCTCTGTTCGTGACGCTCCCGCCAGGGGCCTGCGGCATCCGCATCGGGTGTTGAGTTTGCAAGCTTGGGACTGAGCGAGCCAAGGTCGAAGGGAATGCCCTCCGGAGCAATGGTCGCCGCGGTTTCAATCGTGATATGCTTCCCCTTTGCACGAAGGGCGGAGGCTAGTTCCCGGATTCCAGAGGCCACCATCGGCTCACCGCCCGTGAGTACGACATGACGACAGTCATAGGAGAGAACGCGCTTCACGATTTCTTCGATCGATAGTTCCTCTCCTTCTGCATGCCAGGAGGCGTAAGGGGTATCGCACCATCGGCAGCGGAGATTACAACCGGATGTCCTGACGAAAACGGAAGGCACGCCGAGCAGGAGCCCTTCGCCCTGAATGGAATGGAAAATCTCCGAAATACGCATCAGGCGTTTTTCTGAAGGGGTTTCGGCGGAAGAGGAGCAGTGGAGGCATACGGCGTCGGATCCGGTATCCTGCCCAGCTCAAAGGCCTCGCGCCGCTCAACGCAGGTACCGCAGGTACCGCAATGAAGGTCTCCCCCTTTGTAACACGACCAGGTCTTGGAAAAATCAACACCCAGCTCCGCCCCACGGCGCACAATGCCGGCTTTGTCCGTGGCAATGAAGGGTCTAAGCAGTTCGATGCGGGCGTACGTACCCTCGCGGATGGCACGGGCCATGGGATCCATAAATATCTCGCGGCAGTCCGGGTAAATGGCGTGATCACCGGAATGGGCGGCGATGACAACCCCTCCCGCGTCGTTGCTTTCGGCAAACCCTGCTGCGATGGAAAGCATGATCCCGTTGCGGAACGGCACCACGGTGCTTTTCATGGTCTCCTCCTCGTAGTGACCGTCCGGAATTGCTCCGCCGCGTTGAAGGAGGTCGGAGGAAAACTCCTCGGCAATGAAAGCAAGTGGAACGATCCGGTGAGGAATTCCTATCGATGAACAGTGCCAAGCGGCCATGGGCAGTTCCTTGGCATGATGTTTGGCCCCATAGTCAAAGCTAAGTGCCCCGACCACAGTGTGGGATTGAAGGGCATCGTGCAGGGCGGTGACGGAATCCATCCCCCCGCTCAGCAGGACGATGACCTTCACCGGCGCGCGGACTTCATCTTCCGGCTCTCATAGGCAGCCTCAACACGGATACCGATACCGCCACGAGGCGAGAAGTCGCCGATCACCACGGCCCGACGGGGCGAGATCGCGCGGACAACGTCGTCGAGAATCCTGTTGGTGATTCCTTCGGCAAAGACCGCCTGATTACGGTAGGCCCCGAGGTACTGCTTGAGGGATTTGCTCTCGATGCAGCGACGATCAGGAGTATAGCGGATGATGATCTCTGCAAAATCAGGCTGGCCTGTCACGGGGCAGTGGGAGGTGAACTCCTTGGTGGAAAACGTCACTTCGTAATCGCGCTTGGAAGGGCTTTCAAAGGTCTCCAAGACCGCCTCCTCCGGAGAGGAGAGTTGGCGAAGCGGACCTCCTCCCAGCAGGGTAAGGCTCCTGGTGTCAGACTGCGGTTTGGTTCGTTGCTTGGCCATGTGGTGATGTTTTCCCAGCAGCCATCATCCGCCAAGTCATAAGTCTTATCCCATGGGGATGTTTTGTGAATAAGTTGTGTGCATCGACGTTCGGCCTCCTGATCGCATGTGTGGAACAGGGGGCTTCTTTTCACATGAGAAGGCTGCTTTCTAGGCATCAAATCTCCCTCGATCTCGTGGAACACCTTCTGATCATCTCCGCATCAGAGATTTTTCGATGGCGATTCCGTAACTTCCCATCAAATCAGCTTCTACAAGCTATCTTTCCTTTAAAGCCAAGGAAGAAGCTCTGTGAATAACTTGGCCCTGTCCTGTAGCCACAGGCATGCTTGCGGTCTACGGGGAGCGCCTTGGAGGCAGCTTTGCATAGACTTCCTCCAACAAGAGACCATCTATCAGCAGCAGCTTTTTACGGGATGTGACACCAAGATCGATGCGGACAGAACGCCTGGGCACGCCCAGAGTTGCAGCCATCAAGGAGCAGAGTGCCGCGTTTGCTTTTCCTTCCTCGGGTGGAGCCTGAACCTTCACCTTCAACGTCTCCCCCAGCCAACCAACAATCTCGCTTCGGGGAGCACTCGGAACAGCCTTGATCTCAATACGGCAGCCGGGCACGGAGGGATGGGCGCATGCGCTTCTCAGGCCAAGGCCGCAAGAAGCTTCGCGTGCAGACCGTCGAAAGCGCCGTTGCTCAGGACAACGAGAACATCGCCCTTCTGCAACTGAGGGCGGAGTTTTTCGATGATCCTGTCGGCAGAGGGTTCGTGAAAGGAAGGCTTGCCGGCCTTCACGAGGTCGGAGACCAGAAGATCGGCGTCGAGGCGCTCCTCGGGCTTCAGATCGGCGGCCCGGTTCACCTCACCGATGACAACGCCATGGGCGGCGGCAAAAGCTTTCGGGAACTCCTGCTGAAAGACCGCGCGTCTCGTCGTGTTGGATCGCGGTTCGAAGAGAGCCCAAAGCCGGGATCCCGAATACTGCAGGGAGAGTCCTTCCAGTGTCTGGCGAATCGCCGTGGGGTGATGGCCGAAATCGTCGATGATGGTGATGCCGCCGACCACGCCGCGCACTTCCTGACGACGCTTGATGCCACGAAACTCCAACAGGGCCTCACGGATAGTCCGGGTTGGAATCCCGTAGAAGTGGGCTGCCGAGACCGCCATGGCGGCGTTGCGGATATTGAACTCCCCGGACATCGCCAGCTCGAATTTCTCCCCGAAGAGCTCGAAGCCGCTCCGGCCATCCCGCTGCCAGGGATGAAGAATACGGTTGCCCGAGTTTTCTGAGAAGCCGACCTCCACGATCGGCGCCTGGCAGTTCTGCGAAATATCGATGCAATTTGGATCATCGCCATTGATCAGCACCATGCCCTCCGAGGGCACCACATTGAGAAGCCTGCGGAAACTCAGTTTGATGGCATCGAGGTTTTCGAAAATATCGGCGTGATCGAATTCCACGTTGTTCACGATCACCAACTCGGGGAGGTAGTGCAGGAATTTCGAACGTTTGTCGAAGAACGCGGTGTCATATTCGTCCCCCTCGATCACGAAGTGTCGTGAGGAGGAGGGATCCCGCAGGCAGGCTCCCTGTCCCAGATTCGCGGGGAGGCCTCCGATCAGATAGGAGGGATTTTTTCCCGCATACTCCATGATCCATGTGGTCATAGAGGTCGTGGTCGTCTTTCCGTGGGTCCCGGTAACAACGACATTATGCCGACCTTTCAGGAAGTAAGCCCTCAGGACTTCGGGTAGCGACGCATAGTTGAGTTTGCGGTTCAGGACGGCTTCCACCTCGGGATTACCGCGTGAAATGGCGTTGCCGATCACAATCAGAGCCTCCTCCTTCGGAAGGTTTTCAGGGCTGAACCCCGAGCACACCTCGATCCCGCGCGCCGCCAGAAAGTCACTCATCGGCGGATAGGCCTGGTTATCCGAACCGCTCACCATCCATCCCTGCTCCTTCATGCCGACGGCCACGGCTCCCATGGCCGTGCCGCAGATTCCCAGGAAATGGACTCTTCGGGGCTTCGTGCTCAAATCCCGTTACCCTCCAGGGGATAGAGTTTGCGGTATTCGATCGCCTGCAAGCCGATGATTGCTGCGACGGCGGCAATGTCCTCGCTGAGTGTGCCGCGGGAGAGCTCCGCGGCAGGGCGGGAGAGTCCGGTAACGATCTGGCCGTAAACCCTGGCTCCTGAAAGGTACTGGACCAACTTTGCGGCGATGTTGCCCGAGTTCAGATCCGGGAAGACAAGGACATTGGCTTTTCCCGCCACCAGGCTATCGGGAAGTTTGATCTGGGCGACGGCCGGCACGATAGCCGTGTCCCCCTGGAGCTCCCCGTCGATCTCCATCGGATGATCCAGGCTATCGGCGCCTCCGATACGGATTGCCAGCTCCCTGGCTTGGGCTGCAGCGGCGGCCATTTTCGTGGCGGAGGGATGAGATGCGCTCCCATGCGTGGAAAAACTCAGGAAAGCAATGCGGGGGGTCTTGCCAAAGACCTGGCGTGCCAGAAGTCCGGTCTGAACGCCAATGGACGCAAGTTGGTCGACCGTCGGTTCTGGCACCACTCCGCAGTCCGCGAAGAAGAGCACACCTTCATCCCCATACTCGTGGCGGGGAACCTCGACAACCATTGCCCCGGAGACCACGGGAGCATGCGGCAGGGGCTTGATCAGCTGAAGGAGCGGGCGAAAGAGCGAGGAGGAATAGGAGCCCACGCCCCCGACAAGACCGTCCACAAGACCATGCTGAAGCATCATGCAGGCAAAGTAGTTGGGAGTCTCCAGAAGGTTGCGAAGATCGCCGGCTTCCATGCCCTTGTAACGCTCGAGCATCGCCGCCATCTTGAGGAAGCGTGGCATTTCCGAGGATGTCTCCGGATCCACGACAGCCACTTTCTCCAGCGAGACGGAATTGGCGGCAGCCACCGCTTCGATCTCATCGCGCTTGCCGATGAGGATCGCCACGCCCAGACCCCGATCGTTGAACATCCGCGCCGCACGGATCACGCGCGGATCATTGCCATCGGGGAAAACGATCCTCTTGGGATGACGGCGGAGTTTTGCGTAAACAGATTGAAGAAACGACATCTGCCCACAAGGTTGGAAAAGATCGGCCCTCGAGACAAGGATGTTCCCAAGTCCTCGCGTCGTGATTTTCTCCTGACAGCCTGAAGTCTGAACCTTTAGAGTCTCAACCAATGATCACCAAACTCCTCCACACCCGCTACAGAGTCTCAGACTTGGAAAAAACCGTCTCCTTTTACCGCGACGTTCTTGGTCTGCAGGAAGTGCGGCGCAGTGAGAGCGGCAGGGGTTCCAAACTTGTTTTTTTGAAGGCCCCCGGCAGCGACGAGGAAATCGAAATCTGCGAATATAACGCCAGCGGTCCGGTGCAGGTCGGACCTGACCTGACCCATCTCGCGTTTGAAGTGGTGGATCTCGAATCCTTCGCGAAGGAGGCCGCAGGGAAGGGCTATCCTCTCAGCGACGGTCCCCATCGTACCTCATCCGGTTCGGTCATCGCCTTCATCGATGCACCCGAGGGATACGAGGTGGAGCTGATTCAGCACGCGCCCGCCAAGTAGAAAGAGCCTTTTTGATACTATGATTCCCGTACCAGAGCCCAAAAAAGTCGTCGAAACCTCCTCCAAGTTTTTCTCCGAATTCAAGGAGTTTATCAGCCGAGGCAACGTCGTTGATCTCGCCATCGGCGTGATCATGGGAGCCGCTTTTGGCAAGATCGTCACCGCCTTGGTCGGTGACATCATCATGCCGCCGATCGGATTGGTTCTGAAGGGCATCAACTTTTCGGATCTCTACCTGCCACTCAATGGAAAGCATTACGCCACGCTGGCTGATGCCCAGAGGGATGGGGCCGCGATTCTGGCTTATGGAAGCTTCATTAACACGGTGATCGAGTTCCTGATCATCAGTGCCTGTGTCTTCGCCTTGGTCAAGGTCATCAATACACTGAAGAGGAAAGAAGAGGCCGCCGCGAAGCCTACAAAAACCGAGGAGCTCCTAACCGAGATCCGAGACGCACTGAAGAAATAGCGCCTTTCCCTAGCCATGCGTCGACTCCTGCCACTCGTGACTGCGGCATGCATTGTTGCAACCTCCGCGCCAGCATGGTCGAAATCCAAAACCTCCACTTCGACAATAAAAGCTGCCCCCGATCCGACCAAGGATCCGATCGTCCAGCGGATCCTCAGTGACCTACAGCCATTGCACCCTCATCTGACGGCGCAGGAAATCGTCCGAACCAGCAACGCCGATCTCCGAAAGATGTACACAGCCATGTATATCCATCAGGGGATGAAGCTATTGGATGCAAAGCACAAGGCGGCCGAGGTGCCGCTTAAAAACTGACCGGAAGAAAAACTTGCGGGGCGAGCGATACGCAACACGCCAATGCGTTAATTAAAAGAGAGCGGGTGAAGGGAATCGAACCCTCGTCTCAGGCTTGGGAAGCCCACATTCTACCATTGAACCACACCCGCAAAAACTTAGTCCCAGGAATTGATCAAGTAGTTCTTTCCGGAATTGGTGAAGACCGTCCAGACGCCGACATGCTTGGTCAGATTAGTGCCTAAGGTTACCGCGCCTCCAACCGTTGTCTGATACGGCATATTCTGGAGTGTGTTCGCGTAGTTCGTATCAAGTGCCACCGAGTAGACATTTCCCCAAGGATCGCAGAATCCGGTGGAATTGGTTCCACCCTTTCCGGGCTTGTAAGCCGTTACTTCCATGAAGATGACGGCGCGCGGGTTGTTGGCACTGTCGTTTGTGGAGCAAAGCATGGAGATGTTGGTGAGGGCCATGTTCGTTCCCGAGAAGTTGGGCAGACGGCCATACTCGGTTTCATAGGCAGTGATTGCCGTGACAACTTGGACGGCCTGATTTTTTGCCGTGGTCTTTTTGGCGGAATTGAGTGCGTTGCCGGCGGCTGGGAAAAGCAGGGCCATCAGGATGGCTATGATGGCGATGACAACCAGGAGTTCGATCAGGGTGAATCCCGTGGAGGCTTTTCTGCTGCTGGGTAAATAGTTATGAAGGAGACGCATGGTGCTACTTTCCGCTGACTGCAATCCGGGACAAGCATTTTCTTGTTTGCTGGGGGGAGAAAGCATCCGATGGTGATGCGTGCCCAAGAACAGCTCCAGCGGACAGAAGAATGCAAAACGCTCGAAACATACCGGGCAGAAGTTTTCATCCAAACCGAACAGATCGAAGAGATCAAATGGTACAAATATTGAAAAAGGACCTCTAAGTGATCATCGGGTTGCCCCCAAAAGCGGGGCTCGCCCTGGAAAGAGGGGTATCCAAAAGACAATGCGGCAACCTTTCCGGGAAGCCGGGCCCCTGAATGAGCGGTTGGTCGCCGACCTGCTCCCCCTGCTTGAGGGGGAGCCGCTCCAAGCCGCGGGAATTGCCCGCGCGCTGCGGATGAACCGCGACGATCTTCCGCTGCTTGACCAAACCTTGTCCGCCTTGGAGCGGGAGGGGCGCATCGTCCGGGTTCGGCGCGATCACTACATCCTTCCCGAGAGCGCCGATCTCTTCACCGGAAAGCTTCAGATCCATGCCGGCGGATCAGGTCATGTGCTGGCGGATCAGGAGGGGGGAAAGGACCTATTTGTTTCCGCGGATAATCTCGGCACCGCGCTCAATGGCGACCGTGTCGTCGCCCGGCTCATTCATCAACCCAGATTCCATGGCCGCCCGCGTCGGGATGGCCGCCAAGAAGGGCGTATCATCAGGGTGGTGGAGCGGGCTGGCACACCCGTTGTGGGAACGCTCCGCAAGACGAATAACTTCTACCACGTCGTCGCCGACGATCCGCGCTTTCCCCGGACCCTCTATGTCCCCTCTCCCGAGGGAGCCAAGTTGGGTGAGAAAGTAGTGGCCCGTCTCGACCGCTGGGAGAACAGTCAGGAGAACCCAGAGGGGTGCATTGTCGAGGTGCTCGGGGATGCCAATGCGCCCGGGGTCGACATGCTCTCGGTCATCCACAAGCACGGGCTGCCGCGCGAGTTTCCCGCCCCCGTGAGCATCGAGGCCGAAAAATTCGGCGGCGCCATCACGCCCCGTGATCTCGAGGGGCGTGAGGATCTGCGAGACCACAGCATCATCACGATCGACCCGGACACGGCCCGCGACTTCGATGACGCCATCGAGGTGCAGCCCACGGGCTACGGATGGGACGTTGCCGTTCATATCGCCGATGTCTCCCACTATGTGAAGCCCGGCACGGACCTCGACAAGGAGGCCCGCAAGAGGGGCAACAGCGTCTATCTGGCCGATCGCGTGATTCCGATGCTTCCTGAAAATCTCTCAAACGGCCTCTGCAGCCTAAGGCCCGACGAGGACCGCCTGGCTTTCAGTGTCTTTGCCGAGATCAACCGCGACGGCAGTGTGCGCAAGGTGCGATTCGGCCGCTCGGTCATCCGCAGCAGTGCGCGTCTCACCTACCGTCAGGCCCTGGCACTGCTTGAATCAAAACCGACCGACGAAGTGAGCAGGCGCGTCCATGCCGCGTGGGACTGTTCCTCGGTGCTTCGGAAGAGGCGATTCGCTGCCGGGGCACTCGATCTGGAGATGCCCGAGGTCAAGGTGTGGCTCGATGACGAGGGGCATCCCGTGAAGCTCGAGTTGGTCGAGAATGACATTTCCCACCAGCTGATTGAGGAACTCATGCTGCTGGCCAACGAACAGGTCGCCCGTCACCTCAAGCGCAAGAGGCAGCCCAACATCTACCGCATTCACGAGAATCCGGAACCGGACAAGTTGGACGAGTACCGGGAGCTTGCCGCATCCTACGGTGTGAAGGCCGGGGATCTGAGCAACCGCGCCGAACTTCAGAAGCTGCTCGACGGGCTGAAGGGTAAGCCATACGCCGGCGCCCTCAAGATCGGCCTGCTCAAGAGCCTTAAGCGCGCGCGCTATTCCCCCGATCCCATCGGGCATTTCGGGCTCTCCAAGGCCGATTACAGTCACTTCACCAGCCCCATCCGCCGCTATGCAGACCTGCTCACCCACCGTGCGCTGGGCCGCGACCTGGACCCGAAGCAGCAGGGTCCCTCGTCGGGTGACCTTGCCACGGTCAGCGAACATCTCTCCACGACCGAGCGCACCGCAGCCGATGCGGAGAAGGAATCGGTACGGCTCAAGAAACTGGAATATTTCGGCAAGCTTGCCGAGGCCGCGACCCACGGCGGAGTCGCCCCCTCCTTTGATGCCAAGGTAATCGAGGCCCGCAACTACGGCCTGCTGGTGGAACTTCCCGAGGCGATGATGACCGGGCTGGTGCCGGTCTCCTCGATGGATGACGATTTCTACATCTTCGATGCCACCCGCTCCCGGCTCATCGGCAAACACTCCCGGAAGATCCTCAAGGCGGGCGATGAACTGCGGGTTCAGGTCGCCCGTGTCGATCCCTTCAAGCAGCAGATCGATTTCAAGATCGCCAGGGAATCGCACTCCACGAAAGCAGGAAAACCGCAGGGGGCGCACGGAGGCAAAGCCGACTTCATGGACGGGTTGACCTGGTGATATTTTCGGAACGCAAAACACTTCTACTGACCGGCCTCCCTGTCTTAAGCTGACCCGATTGTGAGCACCCAATCCCACCCCGTTTCCATCGCCCAGCTGGAGGAAATCTACCGTTCCCCGTTTTTCGACCTCATCCAGCGTTCGCGCTCCATCCATCTCCAGAACTGGGACGAGGACAATGTGCAGCTCTGCACCCTGCTCAGCGTGAAGACCGGCGGCTGCAGCGAGGACTGTTCCTACTGTGCGCAGAGCTCACGATACAACACCGGGGTGAAGGCCGGAAAGCTCATGGGTTGCGATGAAATCCTTCCCCTGGCCAAACAAGCCCGGGAGAGCGGCACGACGCGCTTCTGCATGGGAGCCGCCTGGAAAGGAGTCAAATCCGGCGACAGCCGCTTCAACTCGATGCTCCAGACCGTCCGTGAAGTCAGCAAGCTGGGCATGGAGGTCTGCGTGACCCTCGGTCAGCTTGGAGATGAGGAGGCCCGCCAGCTAAAGGAGGCCGGCGTCACCGCCTACAACCACAACATCGACACCTCCCCGGAGTTCTATCCCCAGATCGTCTCCAGCCACACCTTCGACGACCGCCTCAACACCATCTCCTCCGTGCAGAAGGCCGGCATGGCCGTCTGCTGCGGCGGTATTATCGGAATGGGTGAGACCGAGCGCGATCGTCTGCGGATGCTGGAAGTCCTCTGCGGATTCAATCCCCCGCCCGAGAGCGTCCCGATCAACTGCCTCATGTCGATGCCCGGCACCCCGCTGGAACAGCAACCCGTTGTCGATGTCTTCGAACTGGTTCGCCTCATCGCCACCACCCGGATCATGTTGCCGAAGGCTCGCATCCGACTGTCCGCAGGACGCACCCGCCTCACCCGCGAGGGGCAGGCGCTCTGTTTCTTTGCGGGGGCCAACTCCATTTTCTACGGAGACAAACTCTTGACGGCCGCCAATCCAGGCACCAATGAAGATCTCGATCTGCTGCGCGCCATCGACCTTGCACCCATGGAGCAGGGAGTGCCCGCCGCGGTCTGACATTTCGCGCTCGTAGCTCATCGGATAGAGCAGGGGTTTTCTAAACCCTTGGTAGCAGGTTCGATTCCTGCCGGGCGCACCACGTTTTTTTCACCATGGACTCTCCCCAAAAAGCACCCCGCATTCTTGTCATCCGTCGGGACAATATCGGGGACTTGGTCTGCACCACCCCCCTCATCCGTGCCCTCAGGGAACAGCTCCCCACGGCCTACATTGCGGCACTGGTGACCCGCTACAATCAGGCCGTGATGGCGGGCAATCCCGACATCGACGCACTCTTCTCCTATACCAAGGCGAAGCATCTGGAGCGGGGGGAAAGCCGTGTCGGCATCCTCTGGAGCCGGGTGAAGACCATCTGGACGCTCCGCAAACAACGCTTCGACTGGATCCTCCTCCCCGGAGGACCGCAGAGAAGCTCGCTTCGTTTCGCCAAGTGGATCGGAGCTGGGAAAATTCTCGTGCGCGATGAGGGGGATGCGGTCGGTGGTCCTCATCATGTCGAGCAGTGCTGCCATCAGCTTGTCAGGATGGGATTAAGGTTTGAGACTCCCTTGGCTCGACTGATGACCGAGGAGGCTCGTGTGGAAAAGATCAGGAGTGCGATGCCTCATGACTGGAGCGGGCATGCCGGTCCGGTGATCGCCCTCCATCTCAGTGCCCGCAAACCATCCCAGCGCTGGCCTGCGGGGCGGTTTGCCGAATTGGCCCGCTCCCTTGATGAGAGGCTGGGCGCAAGGATTCTGTTATTCTGGTCACCCGGATCCGCTGACAATGCCACCCATCCCGGGGATGATGAAAAAGCCCGGGAAGTTCTTGCCGCTACGGCGGGGTTGCCGGTGCATCCCGTGGTAACGGAGCGACTGGAGGACCTGATCGCGGCACTCTCACTCTGTGATGCCATGGTCTGCAGCGATGGAGGTGCCATGCATCTGGCGGCTGCACTGGGCAAGCCGATGGTCTGCCTCTTCGGGGATTCCGATCCCGAGCATTGGGGTCCATGGAAGGTGCCTTCCGTGGTTCTTCATCCTGCAAGTCGCGAGGTGACCGATATTTCCGTGGAGGAGGTCTCCACCTCGCTTGGGAACCTTTTGCAAAAGGCCTAGCAGGGTACGACGGCAGGACTCATTCTTCCCTCCATGCTCGAGATCACCATCCTTGCCAGTGGCAGTGGCGGCAATGCCGCGCTGGTAAGAACCGACACGGCATCATTCCTTGTGGACGCGGGGCTCAGCACCAAGGAGTTGACGCTCAGGCTGGCAAGTTGCGGCGTGGAACCCCGTGACCTTTGCGCCATTCTGGTGACTCATGAGCACGGGGATCACACGAAGGGGCTCCCCCAGTGGTCCAAGAAGCATGGTACCCCGATCTACTGCAATCGTCAGACGGCAGCGGTTCTCCGGGACAAAGTGACTGACTTCGGCGGCTGGAAGATCTTTGAAAGCGGGGCCGAGTTCGCCCTGGAGGGAACAACCGTGCGCTCCTTCCTGGTGCCGCACGACGCGGTTGAACCGGTAGGCTTCGTGATCCGCGAGCGGACTCATTCCTTTGGATTCCTAACCGATCTGGGTCACGCCACTACCTTGGTCACCGAATCAATACGCGATGTCGACGGTCTCCTGATCGAGGCAAATTACGACGAGCAACTTCTCGAGAAAGACACAAAGCGGCCATGGTCGATCAAGCAACGCATCCAGTCCCGCCACGGCCATCTCTCTAACACTGCGGCGGCTGAAACCGTCTCCCGGATCCGCCACGACGGCCTTGGCCATCTTCTGCTGGGCCACCTCAGCAGGGACTGTAACAGCGAGGAGTTGGCGCTCGGAGCGATGCGGAGAATACTCGGCGACAGTGCCATCAATCTCCTGTGCGCCCTGCAGGAGGAGAAATCTCCCGCCGTGCGTTTTAGTTAAAAATCCGTTCCCGCACGATCAAGTAGGTCCAGTTGGCCGCGATGAGGACGACCACTCCGATTCGTATCAGAAAAGCCGTTTTTTCAGGGATTGGTTCTACCCTTAAACGCGGAAGCCCCGCAATGGTAACAACCACACTGTAAACAAGATAAAGTGCCATTCCAAAAATAGCCAGAATGAGCAGCGGGTTAAAAAGAAAGGCCGCAGCAACGTTTCCATGAAGCAGGCAGCGAAGACCGCGGGTCATCCCGCATGTGGGGCAGGGAAGGCCGGTTAATGTATGAAGTGGACAGAGTGGTGTTGGAAACCCGCTGAGGAGCCAGCCCGCGGCCAGAATGCCTCCGAGGACGACAACCAGTCCCCAAGTCAGTTCCGGATCATGTTCACCGGGAAAGAGTGGTCGCCAAATGAACCGAGGGAACCGCAAGGAATTATGGAAGCTTGGGGAGTGAGGGCATGCCGCCACCCATCTGATGGCTCAACTCCGCGATTCCAACCCCGGCCACGGCCCCCACAAGGAGCAGGAGACCGCAGCAGAGAAGTCCTGGAAGCGTGATGGCTAGCGTCGCCCTCCAGCCCTCCGTGTGCTGAGCTTCCTTGAGTCCGATGATGACCGCATAAGCACCCCAGACGACGCCGATCAACCCTCCGCAAAGCGGGATGAGATTGAGCACCATGGCGCTGGCGTACCCGTAGCAGGTCACCCGGAACGTTGTTTCAAACGGTCTATGGGCGCCACCCAATAATTTTAGACAAAGATGGGTGATGCCCGCTGAGATAAAAGCGCTGATCACGTAGAGCGCCGGGGAGAGAAGAACAGAGCCGATCAACGCCACGGAAAAGGAGGAGCCCGAGGCGTGGGAGAGCTTGGGGGCAAAGACCGCCGGGTTCAGCGAGGACATCGCAATCTGGTAGAATGCGGTGACTGCGTACATCGCGCTGCCGAGGATCACATGATAGAGCAGGGGGTTGGTGAGGCCGCCCGTGTGTTTCATGGAAGCGAATGTCTGGGTCGGGCGTAAAAGCACATCCCCGATGGTCTGGGAGAGCGCCGCGAAAAAACCGAGAGACTCGCGATCCTCCCAAGCCGGGCCGGATCCCTCGATGACTTCAGGAGTTACCTCTAGCCTCACGATCGAATCCAAGGTTGGAGCGGGAAGTTCCATGCCCCATTGGGGGGCCATCTCACCGAGAGGCTTCCATTCGGACATACCCTCCCGCCAGGCAAGATCACCGGCGTTGAAACGCCCCGAGTGAATGCCCTCGCGGACGGCGTCCTCGCTGAAGGAGCCGAGGGATTGATGGTTGCGCGCAATATGGATGTTGGCCATAGGGAGAGAAAAAGCTGAAAAGCTGAAAGCTGAAAGCTGAAACTGCCTGCGGGCGTTCGCGGGGGGATCGAGGTTGTCCTTTGCTCTTTCACAATGCCTCCCTCATCCTTCATATTTTCCCCTTCATGCCATTCTCGACGACACTGCTCATGACTCTGGATTGTCCGGACCGGGTTGGGCTTCTCGCAACGATCACCGGTTTTGTCGCCGAGCAACGTGGCAACTTCATCGAGGTGAACCAGTTCACCGATACCATTAACAGCTGGTTTCTTGCCCGCTTTGCCTTCGAGATTCCGGAGGGTGTGACCCTGGAGTCGGTGCGAACCGCCTTCGCTCCGATTGCGGTCAGCATCAATGCCAGCTGGTCGATCCGTGACAGCTCCAAGCCGTTAAGGACCGTCCTCCTTGTCAGCAAGGAGGACCACTGCCTTGCCGATCTCATCTGGCGGTGGCGTTCCAAGGAAATGAACATCGAGGTGCCCCTCGTCATTTCGAATCATGAAGACCTGCGGGGATCCGTGGAGAAGGAGGGGTTGCCATTCCTTCATATCCCCATTCCGGCGGATGATGCCGGCAAGGACGCGGCCTTCCGCCGCCTGAGCGATGCCATTTGCGATGTTTCGGGAGAACTCACCGTCCTCTGCCGCTACATGCAGATCCTGCCTTCATGGTTTTGCGAGGAGCATCACAATCGCGTCATCAACATCCATCACTCGCTCCTGCCGGCTTTTGCCGGGGCCGACCCCTACCGCAGGGCCTATGACCGCGGCGTGAAGCTGATCGGAGCAACCTGCCACTACGCCACCTCCGAGCTGGATGCCGGACCGATCATCCATCAGGAGATGATCCCGATCGAACACTTCCACACGCCCGGCGAGATGCGGCGTCTCGGCCGCGATTGCGAGCGCCTAGCCCTTGCACGCGGCGTCCGTCTCCATGTCGATGACCGTGTCGTGGTGCACGGATCGCGCGCGATAGTCTTCGGGGATTGAGTCATGAATGCATCCGCCGCCACTCCCCATCTCCGTGCCCGAGGCCTTTGCCAGACCTACGATCTTGGAGAAACAAAGCTGCAGGTTCTCAAGGGTGTCGACCTGGATGTGGCCAGGGGAGAGGTGGTCTTCTTGAGGGGTGCTTCCGGGGCGGGCAAATCGACGCTTCTCTACATCCTTGCCGGCCTTGAGCATCCCCGGGAGGGAAGCGTCGAGTTCGAGGGGGAACAGCTTTTTGCGCTCAAGGGGGATCGTGAGGCCCTGCTGCGTAACCGCCGCATGGGATTTGTCTTTCAATCCTACTTCCTGCTGCCGGAGCTGACGGCGCTCGAGAATGTGCTCCTGCCCTCCATGCTCGGTGGCAGGAAAAACGAAGCGCATGCCCGCAGTCTGCTTGATCGGGTCGGCCTAGTCGGACGCCTGGACCATCTTCCATCGCAACTCAGCGGCGGGGAGCAACAGCGCGTGGCGATCGCCCGTGCGCTGGTCAACGATCCCGGCATCCTCTTTGCCGACGAACCGACAGGCAACCTCGATGCGGCAACCGGAGCCGGAATCATCGAACTCCTCCTCGGGCTTGCCAAACAGGATGGTCGGACGTTCGTTGCCGTCACTCATGATCCGGCGCTCGCCACCCTGGGCGATCGTCAGCTTTACCTAAGAGAGGGTCATCTGGAGTCGATTTGAACACGATGACACCCTCGATGATCATCACGCCCGTCCAGGTCATGTTTTTCGACACCGATGCAGGCGGTGTCGTTCACAACATCGCTTACCTTCGTTTCATCGAGACAGCCCGCACCCTGCTCGCCGTAAAGCTGGGAATGGATTGGGAGCGGATGGCCCGAACGTCGGTCTATCCCGTGGTGGTGCGTACGGAGATCGACTACAGGCGGCCCGCCATCCTGGGAGATGAACTCGAGGTTCATGGTCGCCTCGGCGAAGCGACGCCCGCGCGGTTCCGGTGTCATTTTGAGATCAAGCGCCCCCGTGACGGTGCGCTCCTGATCACCTGCCAACAGGCACTTGCGTTCGTGAAGATGCCGGAAGGAAAGCCGCTCCGCCTCCCCAAAGGCTGGCCCGAACCTTTTGCACCGGAACTTTAACGGAGAAATCCGATTTTCAGGTTTCAGGTTTCGGTGTTCAGGTTTTAACATCACGTGATGGAACAAGTCGTCATCATCGGATCCGGATGCGCCGGATGGACCGCAGCAATCTACACCGCGAGAGCCAATCTCAGTCCGCTACTCATCACCGGGCAACAACCGGGAGGTCTCCTCACCACGACGTCGAGCGTCGAGAACTTCCCCGGTTTCCGCAACGGAATCGAGGGAACCGAGCTGATGACCGAGATGCAGGAGCAGGCAACGCGCTTCGGCACCCGTATCCAGTATCTGAGCCGCGTCGAGGAGGTCGATTTGTCCTCAACACCATTCAAAATCACCGTCGACGGCAAGGTGATCGAGGCTCGGAGTGTGATCGTTGCGGTCGGCGCCGGGCACCGCCACCTTGGCGTCCCCGGAGAGCATGAGCTCGAGAACAGAGGGGTCACCTACTGCGCGACCTGCGACGGCGCTCTTCCTATCTTCCGCAATCAGCCGCTTGTCGTGGTCGGGGGGGGCGATTCGGCATGCGAAGAGGCCAGCTACCTGACCCGGTTCGCCTCCCAGGTCTATCTCATCCACCGCCGCGACTCCCTACGCGCCTCCCGCATCATGGCGGAGCGAACACTTGCCAATCCGAAGATCACTCCCGTCTGGAACTCTGTCGTCGAGGAGGTGCTCGATGTTTCCGAAAAACGCGTGACCGGCGTTCGTCTGAAGAACCTTGTTTCGGGTGAGGCCAGCACGCTCGCCTGTTCCGGCGTGTTCGTCGCGATCGGACACACCCCTAACACACAGATCTTCAAGGGTCAGCTTGCCATGGATGAGGCCGGTTACCTGACGCTGGCGCAGGGCAGCCGCACCAACATTCCCGGGGTTTTCGCGGCCGGAGATTGCGCCGACTCGGTTTATCGTCAAGCCATCACGGCCGCCGGCATGGGATGTGCCGCTGCAATTGACGCGGAACGCTGGCTCGCCGGCATCTAAAGATCGGCCAGGTCGGTTTGCCCGGCCGGTTTGAATCATGGTCATCTGCGATCTCACGCAATTTTACAGCCCTTTTTCGGGAGGGGTCAGGCGTTATGTCGCGGAAAAGGCGAAGCATCTTGAGGTCGCGGGTGACAGGCATGTGCTCATTATTCCGGGAGAAAAAAACGAACGTCGCATCGAGGGTCTCCAGACGGTTTACACCATCGAGTCACCCCTTGTATCACGAACCTCACGCTACCGGGCGCTCATCAATCTGAATCTCATCGAGGAGGCGCTGGAGAGGGAGCAACCCGATCTGATCGAGTCCGGGGATCCTTACCAAGTTGCGTGGAAGGCACTCGCCTCGGGGCGCGCGCTTGGCATTCCGACCGTCGGTTTCTACCACTCCCATTTTCCCGATGCGGTGCTCCGATCCGTGGCCAAGTATTTCGGCTCCATCTCCGTCATGATGGCCGAGGAGATCGGCCGGAAATACGCGGTCTCCCTCTACAATAAATTCGAGCGCACCCTTGTTCCCAGCAAGGGTCTGTCGGAGCTCCTGCAAGAGTGGGGGCTTGAGAACATTGAGACGCTGGAACTCGGTGTCGACACGGCAGTCTTTTATCCTGACGCGGATCGTGGAAGGACTGCCCGCACACGCCTTGGATGGCCGAAGGACCGCCAGGTCTTGCTTTATGTCGGGCGGTTAAGTCCTGAGAAGAATGTGCGCCAACTGCTCAACGCCTTCGCTCTCCTCCATAAAAATGCGCCTGGTCGCTACCACCTGGCCGTGGTGGGTGACGGGATGCTGCGCGGCACGCTCCAGCGCCTGGAGGAAGAGACGGGTGCGGTGAGTTGGATGCGTTACTGTAACAGCGCTTCCGATCTTGCCGATATCTACCGTGCCGCCGATCTCTTTGTTCATCCCGGGGTCAAGGAGACATTCGGTCTCGTGACGCTGGAGAGCCAGGCCTGCGGGACACCTGTTGTGGGCATCCGTGGAAGTTACATGGACGCGATCATTTTCTGCGAACTTCACAACTGGTCCGCGGATGATGATCCTATGGCCCTTGCCGCAGCCATCGAGACTGTGGCCGGGCAGGACCTGGCGTCATCGGGACTCAAGGCAGCTGCATTCGTGGGAAGCCGTTATGGATGGAACGAGGTGTTCGGCCGTCTCTTTGCGATTTACCGCGAAGTCATCGCCTCGTACAACCCATAGGGTGTCTTCGGTAACCACAGCAGCCTCGCCGGCCAGTTCCTCTTCCAATCTTGCATCAGGTGTCGTCATCCGTCGGTTTGAGGCGCGAGACCGGAAGGCAGTAAGACATCTCTGCTGCGACACGGGATTCCTGGGCAAGCCGATCGATCCCGTTTTTGAGGATCGTGAGATCTTCGCCGACTACCTGACCCGCTATTACACTGACATCGAGCCCGAGTCCTCTTTCGTGCTCGAGCAGAACGGAATGGTGAAGGGTTACCTCCTGGGATCGTACCGCCCCTTCCGCCAGCAACTCTTCAACTTTTTCAACAACATCCACCTCTTCACGCGCGGGATGGCGAAGTACCCCTTCTACAACAAGGCAACGCGGGACTTCATCGGCTGGATCCTGCGTACCTCTTGGAAGGAGGTGCCGCAGGCCCCCCGGCGCAGCGCCCATTTTCATTTCAATATCCTGCCCGAGGCGCAGGGGCTTGCCCATAGCACCAGACTCATGAACAGCTATCTGGACCATCTCCGTGGCCATGGCGTGAGGCAGGTCTATGGACAGGTCGTCACTTTTGAGGGGCGCCGCGGGGCACGCGTCTTCGAGCGCTACGGGTTTCAGGTGCTCAACCGCAGTGAAATCACCAAGTATCGCAAGACCCATCCCGAGCCGGTCTACCTGACGACGGTACTGAAGGAGCTGAATTAGGGGAAATCGGTTTGGCCTCCAGTCTTTAGCATTTTAGGAGGTTGGTTGACCCTCTCTCTGAAAGACCCTTGAGTTTTCCGTGCTTGAGTCGAGTTTCTCACACAACTCTCCCCCAACAACCTAAAGCCCCAACCGTCATTAGCCTTTCTTCCCCGTTCCCCGAATGACCGACACCGAGGCAGCGATCATCCTCAACATGCTTCCCCAAGTGGGCCCCGTCCGGGTGCGCCGGCTGCTCGAGCGCTTTGGCTCCTACCAGGAGATCCTTGGAGCCACCGGCTCGGCACTCCGTGGCGTCGAGGGAATCGGGCAGGAGGTCTCCTCGGTGATCACCTCATGGAAGGATCATATAGATCTCGATGCTGAGCTGGCTCTTGTTGAGTCGTGCGGCGCGCGCGTGCTGACTCACGCCGACTCCGAGTATCCCGAACTTCTGAAGGAGATCCATGATCCGCCGATCGTCCTTTATGTTCTGGGAAAGCTTGAGGATCGCGATCAACGCAATGGCATCGGAATCGTCGGCACCAGGAAAGCGAGTCACTACGCCACCGAAGCGGCCAAGAAACTCGGTTACCAGCTCGCCTACGCCGGCCTCACCGTCTACAGCGGTCTGGCTCGTGGCATTGACACGGCTGCACATCAAGCCGCATTGGCGGCAAATGGCAGAACGGTAGCCGTTTTGGGTAGCGGCCTCTCCCACATCTACCCCGAGGAGAACGTGCCCTTGGCCGAGAAAATTGCGGCTGGTCATGGAGCCGTCATCAGCGAGTTCCCCATGGGGACTACCCCGACGAAGCAGACTTTTCCAAAGCGCAACCGCATCATCAGCGGTTGTTCCTTCGGACTCTTGGTCGTCGAGGCAGGCCTGAACAGCGGGGCCCTGATCAGCGCCCGGGAGGCCGGAGAGCAGGGGCGCTCCCTCTACGCGGTGCCGGGGCGGATCGACCAACCCGGCACCCTGGGTTCAAACCGCCTGATCCAGCAGGGAGCCAAGCTCGTGATTGATGCCGGCGATATCCTTTCCGATCTCCCGATGCTTTTCGCCGCACCGCCGGAGCTTGCAAGCAGTCGTCCGAAGGTGGAACTCATGGGGGAGGAACTCCTTGTTTATGAGGCAATAGGAGATGATCCGACCCCGGTGGACACAATCATCCAGAAATCCGGTTTGCCAGCGGCGACAGTCTCTTCTAGGTTGCTCGCCCTTGAACTAGGTCGCCATGTTCGGTCCCAACCAGGCAACCGGTTCCTCAAACTGATCTGATCCCTCTTATCCATGTCCAAGACCCTAGTCATCGCCGAGAAGCCAAGCGTCGCCTCCGATCTGACGCGGGCCCTTGGCGGGAAGCCGGGCAGGACTGAGTTCTTCGAGGTCGATGACTTCATCATCACCTCGGCGGTGGGTCACCTGGTCGAGCTTTGCCTGCCGAATAAGATGACGGGCGGCAAGGGGCTCTCTTGGAAGCTGGAGGCCTTGCCGATCATTCCTGAGGAGTTTGAGCTTCAACCGATTGCGCGTTCCGCGGACCGCCTCTCGGTGGTCAAGAAACTGCTCAAGAAGCCCGAAGTCACCACGGTGATCAATGCCTGCGACGCCGGCCGTGAAGGAGAATTGATCTTCCACAATATCATCCAGTTGACCGGCTGCAAAAAGCCCGTGAAGCGCCTCTGGCTGCAGTCGATGACCAAGGAGGCGATCAATGAGGGCTTTGCAAAACTGCGCGATGACGCGGAGATGCAACCGCTCGCCGCGGCCGCTGTCTGCCGCTCCGAGAGTGACTGGCTCGTCGGAATCAACAGCACCCGGGCGTTGACCGCCGTGAACTCCGGTCAGGGAGGTTTCCAACTCACGCCCGTCGGCCGTGTCCAGACCCCGACCCTCGCGATCCTTGTCGAGCGTGAGGAGAAGATCCGGGATTTCGTTCCAAAGACCTATTTCGAGGTTTATGGTGAATTCTCCGTCGCCGCAGGAAGCTATCCCGGCCGCTGGTTTGACGAGGAGTTTGTCAAAGATGATTCCGCGCCGGATAACAAAGCCGAGCGCCTTTGGGATCAGGGCCGCGCCGAAAGCATCCGCGCCAAGTGCGAGGGCAAACCGGGCGTGATCGAAGAGACCAAGAAGTCGACCTCCCAAGCATCCCCGCTTCTTTACGATCTGACCACTCTCCAGCGTGAGGCGAACGGACGCTTCGGCTTCAGTGCCAAGCGCACCCTTCAGTTGGCACAGCGTCTCTATGAGCATCACAAGGTGCTCACCTATCCCCGTACCGATTCACGGTACCTGCCCGAGGATAATCTTCCCGCCGTAAAAGCAGCATTTAAGTCCTTCGAGGACAAGGATCTGCGCAAGCATGCAGAACATGCCCTGGCGGAGAATCTGGTGATCAAGACCGGCAAAGTCTTCAACAATGCCAAGGTATCCGATCACCATGCCATCATCCCGACGGGCGCGTCGACGGCTGGGCTTGATGAAGTCGAGATGAAGCTGTTTCTGATGGTTGCCCAGCGCTTCGTGGCGGTTTTTTATCCACCGGCCCGTTTCGATGTCACGACCCGCATTACCCGTGTCGAAGGGGAACCCTTCAAGAGCGAGGGGAAGGTGATGACCGATCCGGGTTGGCAGACGGTCTACGGCAAGCATGCCGTTGCCGAGGGCGAGGAGGATGCCAAGATGCTGGTGCCCGTCTCCGCATCGAATGGAGCACTGGAAAACGCCCGCACGGAGAGTGTTCAGGTCCAGGAATCACAGACACGCCCCCCCGCCCGCTACAACGAGGCGACCCTGCTGAGTGCCATGGAGGGAGCCGGCAAGTTCGTCGAGGATGAGGAGCTGCGCGATGCAATGAAGGAGCGCGGACTGGGTACTCCCGCCACGCGTGCCGCCATCATCGAAGGTCTACTGGGAGACGGCTACGTCCTGCGCGAGGGACGAGACCTCACGGTCACCAGCAAAGGATTGGCGCTCATTCACCTGCTCCGCCATATGGGTGTCGCCGCCTTGACCTCGCCGGAGCTCACCGGCGAGTGGGAGAGCAAGCTCAAGCGGATGGAGGCGGGAGAATTTCAGCGACCCAAATTCATGGAGGAGATTCGCAGCTTCACCCGTGACATCATCACAAAGGCGCAGGGTTTCACCGATGATGCCGAGGGAGCTTTTCCCGATCTCGACGTCACCTGCCCGAAATGCGGCAAAGGTCCCTTTAAGGAAAACGTCCGCCAGTTCAAATGTCGCAGCTGCGACCTAAGCCTTTGGAAATCGTTGGCCGGTCGACCGCTGGAGCGCCCCGAGATCACAGCGCTGCTCACAAAAAAAACCGTCGGTCCCCTGGATGGCTTCCGCAGCCGTTTTGGGAAACCTTTCTCAGCGGAGTTGGAGTTTGATCCGGAGTTTAAACTCAAGTTCGTCTTTGGTGAGCGTGAGGGTGATCCCGCCGCCGAGGAAGCACTCCGCAACTCGGAAGCCATTGCCCCGTGTCCTGTCTGTAAAAAGGGAACGATCCGCGAAGGTGTCACCAGCTATGTCTGCGATCAGTCGATCGGCGCCGAGAAAACATGCGAATTCCGGACAGGCAAAACCATCCTGCAGCGATCGATTCCGCGTGAAGAGATTGTCAAACTTTCCGAAACCGGCCGGACGAATCTCATCGCCGGGTTCGTTTCAAAGAAGGGGCGCAAATTCGCCGCCTACCTCAAGCTGGATGGAAAGAAAGTCGGCTTCGAGTTCGAACCACGCGAACCCAAGGCATCCAAAGGAGAAGGCGAAGGATCAACCGTGAAGCGCGGGCGATTTGGCAAACCTCTCAAGCCGAACCTCACCACCGATGCGGTCGCCGAGGCTGTGGAGAAGAAGTCCGCCAAAGCTGCTAAAGTTACGAAACCTAAGAAAGCTCCCGTCAAAAAGGCGCCCAGAAAGGCAGCTTAATCCTTCGAATAGGTAGTCGAGAAGTGCGGGTACCAGAAGGTGCAGGCCTGATCCGGGAGGATCGGCAGACAAAAGAAGGTTTCTAAAGCAACACGCTAGAACTTTTTGCTGCAACCGCAACTTCCCCCGCATCCTGGTCTCTTTCGGGCACGAAGCCAGCGGGCAACGAAGAAAGCCACGGCCGCCACAACAATGCCAAGGGCGACGGCTGTTTGGATCTCTGGGTTCATGGGGTTACTGTAATCCTTAGTGGAAGCCGATCAAGTGGCCCCCTTGATACACCAGGAAAGCGAGCACATAGGCCGTGCCCGTCATGTAGCAGAACTGGAAGAGCGGCCATCGGATACTGTTTGTTTCCCTGCGCACAACGGCGAGGGTGCTGACGCACTGCATGGAAAAGACAAAGAAGATAAGAATCGAAAGGCAGGTCAGCGGGGAAAAGACAGGGGTGCCATCGGGCCGCTTCTGCTTTCGCAGAGTCTCTCCCAGCATGTCAGGGGCTTCACCCTTCTTGCGCTCGACGTTGTAAACGACCGACATCGTCCCGACAAAGACCTCGCGTGCCGCTTGGGCCGCAACAAGGCCGATGCCGATCTTCCAATCCATGCCGAGTGGTGCCAAGACAGGCTCGAGCGTCCGTCCGATATGTCCCGCAAAGCTCTGCTGGAGTTGTTCGGTTTTGGAGGGTTCATGCAATTCGGTTGCCGCTTCCCGGACATGAATCTTCGGGAAGCTTGCCAGGAACCAAAGGATGATTGAGATGCCAAGGATCACGGTGCCGGCACGCTTGAGGAAGATTCCCGCCCGCTGAAGCATTTGGGAGACGATCTGGTGAAGCGAGGGGAGACGATACGGGGGGAGCTCCATCAGGAAGAGCGGCGTCTCTCCCTTGAGGATGGTTTTTTTGAAAAGCCATGCAAAGAAAAGCGCGGCGACTGTTCCGAGAAGATAGAGACCCATCATGAGGGCTCCCTTGGTCCATACGGAACCTGAGCCGGTGGGCCAGAGCGCGGCGATCATCAGTGCATAGACCGGCAGCCTTGCCGAGCAGCTCATCAGTGGCGCCACGAGAATCGTGACCAGACGATCTTTTGGGTTCTCGATCGTGCGGGTCGACATGATGCCGGGAATCGCACAGGCATAGGAGCTAAGGAGAGGAATGAAGGATTTTCCATGAAGCCCGACTTTGCTCATCACTCGATCCATGAGGAATGCGGCGCGCGCCATGTAGCCGGTATCTTCGAGCAACCCGATGAAGAAAAAGAGGATCAGGATCTGCGGGAGAAAAATGACGACGCCACCCACGCCCGCCAACACACCGTCTGTGAGCAGATCGCGTAGATCTCCCGGAGGCATGATGCCCTGCACCCAATCGGATAGCTTATCGAACCCCGCATCGATCCAGCCCATCGGGTATTGGGCTATGGTGAAGATCGAGACGAACATCAGCGTCATCGCCCCAAGGAAGAAGATCCATCCCCAAAGGCGATGCGTCAGCAGGTCATCCAGACGTTGTGTCAGTCGGTCGCTCGCATCATGGGTTCCGCCTTGGGCCGCGTGACAGAGCTCCTCGATACCCTGATACCGTGCAGCCACCATCTTTTCCCTCCATCCCGGCAACTCCCGCTCAAGCAGCGCCCTCTCGGAAAGAACAAAGCCGAGCGATTCACCTGCACCCATCTCCTTTGCAAGGGCGGATGTTTCCGCCTCGGCTGCCGCGAGCAGAATGGATGCCTTCATCCTCACCATGGGATCGCGCGGCTTGCGGTGATCGGATGGAGATTTGCCGGGCCAGTGAGAGGCAACGGCATCCGACGCCTTGGTGAGCTGGGAGGGAAGTTCCGGTTTCCAGTTGCTGCGGGGCACCTCGGCTCGACTCAGGGCCAGCCGTAGTGGCAACAGCGTCTCCTTGCGTGTCGCCTGTACGGGGATGACCGGCACCCCGAGCTCTGTTGACAGCTGCTCGGGATCGAGAGGCATGCCCTGGGCCATCGCGACATCGATCATGTTCAGGGCGACGATGGTCGGCAGGCCGAGCTCCAGCACCTGGGTGATGAAGTAGAGATTGCGCTCCAAGTGGGAGGCATCAACCACGCAGAGAATACGACTCGGGCGCGGAGTATCCTGACGGAGATCCATCAGCACATCGCGTGTGATGCGCTCGTCGGGAGCATGGGCGCCGAGGCTGTAGCTCCCGGGAAGGTCCAGCAGTTCAATCTTCTCACCGTGCTGGCCGATGAACTGACCCGATTTTTTTTCAACGGTGACACCGGGATAGTTGCCTACTTTTTGACGGAGGCCTGTCAGGGCATTGAAGAGCGTGGTCTTTCCGCTGTTGGGATTGCCGACAACGGCATACGACTTCGGTTGGTTGGCGGCAGGATGAACCGGTGCGTCGGGCTCCGTCGATGCATGCGAGATCGAGAGCACGGTTTTCGTGGAGCTTCTGTTGACCACGTGAGAGGGAGGCACGAACGGGAGGGCGCTGCCTCCGCTTTCCTTGACTGTCTCCACCAGTTCTCCGAGCACTTGGGCCGCATCGGCGTTGCGGATACTGAGCTCGAATCCACGCAACCGGAATTCCATCGGGTCTCCGAGGGGGGCGCTTCTGATGAAGGTGACCGTCGTTCCCAGCAGAAGACCCATCTCCCGCAAGCGCATCGCCAACTGCTCATCGGCAGGAAGGCGGGTGATGATGGCCTGTTGGCCGGGTTTGAGAGAGGAAAGTGGGAGCATAAGTGGATCTCCGGAAACCACCCCAAAAGAGAGTATTAGGCGAGATTGAGACGCAGTATCAATTAGAAGCCCCGGGTAAGGCGAGCTGTTTTTGAACCATCGGGGGCTTTATCGGCCGCGACTCGATTTGCCGGCCGTGGCTTTCTTCCGGGAATCCTTCACCACTTTCGAGCCCCTCATTCCCTTGGTTCCTTTTGTTCCCTTGAAGTTCTTGCAGGTGCCGAGCAGACGCAGCATGTCACAGCTACCTTCGATCCGGATCGCTTTCTGTGTCGGGGAGAAACCGAGCCGACGGGTGATGCAGTTCTGCATGATGTCGATATTCGGATCCTCAAACTCCACGATCCTGCGGCAATCGACACAGATCAGGTGGTTGTGATGAGGGCTGCGTAGAAAATTCGGATCGTAAAGTCGCTCCCCGCCTCCAAGGGAAATCTCGCGCAGCATCCCGCTCTGCACCAGCAGGGAGATCGTCCGGTAAATAGTGGCCCTGGAGACGTTGTGACCCTTGCCGATCTTTGGCAGGAGATCCTCCGGGCGGAAATGGTCGTCGTTGCGGAAGATCAGCGTGACCAACGCCTCCCGCTGCTTTGTGAAGCGCAGGCCTTTGGCGGCAAAAAACGCCTGGGCTTGACCGAGAATGGCTTGAAGGGATTGCGGATCCATGGATGGCGGCTTCAGGGGATGTACCGCTGAGCTATCGGCAACCGGCGTCCCATGCCGAAAGCGCGCCCGGTAACTTTCAGTCCCGGCGCAGCTTGTTCCCGCTTGTACTCATTGCGATCGACCAAGCCGGTGATGCGGCGGACCAGTGCCTCCTCGTAGCCGCGGGCCACGATCTCACGGATCGGCAGATTCTCCTCCACGTAGAGGGCCAGCACGGCATCAAGCAGGTCGTAAGGCGGGAGGGAATCCTGATCGGTCTGGTTAGGGCGAAGTTCGGCGCTGGGGGGCTTCTCGATGGTCGCTGCGGGGATGATCTCCTTCGACCTATTGATCCAGCTGGATAACTCATAGACCAATGTTTTTGGCAGATCGGAAATGACGGCGAGTCCACCGCACATGTCCCCATATAGGGTGCAATAGCCGACAGCCAACTCGCTCTTGTTGCCCGTTGTCAGCAAGAGGCTTCCGTATTTATTGGAGAGGGCCATCATCGTGACGCCGCGCAGGCGTGCCTGGAGATTCTCCTCAGTGGCATCCTCGGATCGTCCATGGAATGCTTCGGCGAGGCCTGAAAGCATTGTTTTGTACGATTCCACAATTGGAAGGCTAAAGCATTTTATTCCAAGGTTTTGTGCAAGTGAAACAGCGTCTTTTACGCTCCCCTCGGAGGAGTATGGACCAGGCATGGCGGCACCGATGACATTCTCTTTTCCAAGGGCCTCCACCGCCAGAACCGCGGTCAATGCGGAGTCAATCCCTCCGCTCAGGCCCAGAACCGCGCTCTTGAATCCGCACTTTCTGAAGTAATCACGCAAGCCGAGCACCAGCGCGCGGTAAAGTTCCCCCAGTTGATCACGGCTTTCGGGATGATACGCATCAGTAGGTTCTTCAATAACAAGGAGTTGCTCCATGAATCCCGCCATCTCATGCAGCTGCTCTCCATGAGAAGAGAAGACGAGGGAGTGGCCGTCAAAGACCAGCTGGTCATTGCCACCGACCGAGTTGCAGTAGTAGATGGGTCGATCAAAGCGCTTGGCCTGGGCGTGCAGCATCTGCAGCCTGCGACTTGATTTTCCAAACTGGAATGGGGAGGCGCTCAGATTGATCAGGATGTCCGCGCCGGCGTTGACCAAATCCTCCGGGGGGTCGACGCGATAAAGCGGGCCAGGCAGGAACTCCGGTGTCCAGAGATCCTCGCAAATGGTGACACCGATTTTTTTGCCTCCTATATCGATTGGTGTCGACTGCTGGCCCGGCTCAAAGTAGCGGGCCTCATCAAAGACATCGTATGTGGGAAGTAGCCTCTTGTGGATGATGACGGGAGCGGAGCCTTTTCTTAACAGGGCGGCGGCATTGTGAAACGGCTTACCGTATCCAGAGCGGTTTCGATCGATGAAGCCGACCAGCAGGGGGACCTCCCCGATCCCTGCCTGGATCCCGGAAAGCGCCTCGAGGTTTCTCTCCACGAATTCACCCGCGAATATCAGGTCGAGCGGAGGATATCCCGGGATCGAGAGCTCCGGCGTCACGACGAGGTCCGCACCCCCATTAACCAACTCATGATACGCGGCAAGGATCTTGGCGGAGTTACCCGCGAAGTCACCGACGGTTGTGTTGATTTGCGCGAGGCCGACTTTCATGGCCGGCATGTTACCAGAACCCCCACTGCCGTGTGGCACAAATATACACTCCCAGACCGAGATTCGCCGCGGCGTGGGCCGCGACGCAGGCCGTCAGGCTTTTTGTGCGGATGGCCACCAGATTAAAGAGAATGCCGGTCAGAAAGGCCGCGGGCCAATCTGCTGGGGAATGGACCAAGGTGAAGGCGACCACCACGCTCCAAAAGCTGAAGGGCGTACTGCTACCGAACGGGAGCTTGGTAAAGTCATCCCGCACCAGGTAACGAAGAAGAAACCCCCGCCAAAAAATTTCCTCTACCAGCGGCACCACCAGAACCAAGCGTGTGAACCGTGCGAGAAGCATCCAGGGGGTCAGCCCGGGAAGGATGCCGGGATCAAAGCCATCCACCCGGCGCGGCTGATGGAACAGCTCCTGCGGCGCCACCCAGAGTGCCAGCACGAGAATGCCCACGGCCACTCCTGCAAGTAGTTTGCCGCCCGTTGTCCCGGTGAAATCGTAGCACTTCCAGAACCAGAGCAACGCCGCTGTGCAAACGATGCTCTGGATGGGATAGATCCAGTACATGGGATCCACGGTGACTCCCAAAAACGAGGAGAGCCCCAGTTTCCTCATCGCTGACACGGCCGCCAGTCCCGCCATGAAAAGGGCGAACGGAAGCACATAGGCAAGAAGTTCCCTGCGGGCTGTTGTCATCATCTTTGGCTATCAGCCGATACTCGAAGATGGAAGTTGGGAATACTTGGCGCATAGAATGACAGCACATGACCCGTAAGAAGACCTCTGTCCCGAGCGATCTGTTTCCCCTGCTCGGGTCGCATGTGCCGACGATAGGAGGCGCGGCCGCCGCGATCGATCGAGGGGTTGGCATCGGATGCACGGCAATGCAGATCTTCGTGAAGAACAACATGCAGTGGTTTGCAAAGCCCCTTCCCGAAGCCGAGGCAAAGGCCTTCACCGATCATCCCCTGCGCTCCAAGCTGGCCTCGGTGATCGCGCATGCCGGTTACCTCATCAATCTCGGAGTGGAGGGTACGGAGAACCACGAGAAATCGCTTCGATCCCTCTCCGACGAGATGCTTCGTTGCGAACAGCTTGGCATTCGCTCACTGGTTCTACATCCAGGCTCCCATCTTGGCGCAGGCATCGAGGCCGGCACCGCCTGCGTGATCCGCAATCTCGACCTCCTGCATGCGGAGCATCCAAAGCTAAAGGTACGCATTACGCTCGAGACGACGGCTGGGCAGGGAGCTTGCCTGGGGGCGCGCTTTGAGGAAATCGCGGCGATCCTCGCCGGGGTAAAGGATGAATCGCGATTGGAAGTGTGTCTCGATACCGCCCATGCCTTTGCCGCCGGATATGACCTCTCAGCTCCGAAGGGAGCGGAGCAAACGTTTGCCGAGTTCGATCGGGTGATCGGGATTAACCGACTCTCCTGCCTTCACATCAACGACTCCAAAGCCAAGCTGGGATCGCGTGTCGACCGTCATGACAATCTCGGCAAGGGGCTGATCGGACTCGACACCTTCCGCTGGATCATGAACACGCCCGAGCTGGCCACAATCCCCAAGATCCTGGAGACTCCCAAGGGCAAAGACCTCGCTGAGGATGTGGAAGCGATGGCGCTATTGCGCAGCTTTCAGAAATAACCGAATGACTCGCGCAGAGGCGCAGAGACGCAGAGATGTGTAAGACTCATTGAGGATCGATAGAGACCGGGCTCCAGATGAATCTTCTCCGTATTTGCTGATAGCCATGGTTCAATCGTACTCAGTCCCTCTGCGCCTCTGCGGGATAAATTATTCATCTGACAATCCGGTTGATTTTCCCGCATCACGATTTTAAAACCCTCAACCCATGTACGAAGAAAACAACTCCGCCTACTCGAACGCCTACCGCCAGTATTCCAGAGACAATGTCCTCGAAAGCCGGGAGTTGCAGGTGGAGCGTAAGTTCTTCCGTCTTGAGGTTCGTGAGAACGACCGCGGTCGTTTCCTTCGTATCACCGAGGAGAACCAAGGACGCCGCAACACAGTGATCGTCCCCGACTCCGGGTTCGGTGATTTTGCAAAGGCGATCAGCGAGGTGCTTGCTTCGCAGACAGAAGCCTCGTCCTAAAGCCAAACCGTCGCCGTCACACAAGGGCCATCGGGGAACATGGGATTTCAGGGATGAGTCAGACGACCGAGGCCGATAGTGCCGAAGGACTCTGCAGTACCTGCGGCATGTGCTGCGACGGGGTCCTCTTCCATGCCGTCGAGCTTCAGCAGGGAGACAACCCAAGGCAGCTTTCAGCGCTTGGTTTGAAACTTCGCAAGAAGAAGGGGGTCGAATTCTTTCTGCAGCCCTGTGGCGCGCACATCCCGCAGCAAGAGCAATCCGGCTGTTCCTGCACCATCTACTCCGATCGACCGATCCGGTGCCGAGCCTTCCAATGCAACCAGCTACGCGGCGTGCTTGCCGGCGAGATCACGAGGGAGAAAGCCTTGGAGACCATCAGCTCCACCCGTGCACAAGTTGCCAGGGTAAATGAACTGATCGACCGCGTCGCCGAGACCAATCCCAACCGTGGTCTTGCACATCGAGTGGCGAATGCCCTCACGCCGATTCCGGGTGTCGAGTTCGGTGAGGATCACGACCTGCTCAGGTCGGCAATGAAGGAGCTGACCGATCGACTTGGCAGGGATTTCACTGCGGAGCAACCCGTCAGCTGACCTCACCCGCATGACTGCTCCCCTACAGATCCTGGTTGTCCGACGAGACAATATCGGCGACCTGATCTGCACGACTCCTCTCCTGCACGGGTTGCGAAGGAAATTTCCCGATGCCGTGATCGCCGTGCTTGCGAGCAGCTACAACGTCGATGTGCTGGATGGGAACCCGGATGTGGATGAGGTCTTTGTGTTTCTCAAGAAGCAGCAACAAAGCCACGGCCATGGACGCATCGGCATGCTCTGGAACCGCTGGAAGCTTGTCCGCATGTTGAGGAAACGCCGTTTCGATCACATCATTCTGGCGAACGGCGGCTGGCGCTATGCACGCACGCTCGGAGGCAAACAACTGATCGGATTCCGGGAGCCGGGAGAGCCCGATGACCGGCAACCCGACGTGATGCCGCCTCCTCATGGTGGGTTTGACGAGCACGAGGTTTCCAAGATGGCCCGGTTGGGAGCGGTTTTGGGTGCCGAGGAGACGATGGGATCCACGAAACTTTATCCCGACGCAACTCTTGTCGCAAAAGAACGCGACCGCCTTGTCTCGCTCGGGTGGAGTCCCGACAGACCCTCCGTGGCCTTGCACCTCAGCTCGCGCAAACCCGACCAGAGATGGCCTGAAGAATCCTTCGCGGCACTGGCCGAGTCATTGACCGTCTCCGGCAACCGTCAACTCCTGCTGTTCTGGTCTCCCGGCGCCGAGAACGATCCGATGCATCCCGGGGATGACGAAAAAGCCGCGCGCCTACTGGTACGGCTTCAAGGACAAGGGCGTCGGGTTTATGCCTGCCCTACCCAACGGATCCCGGAGTTGGTCGCCGCTATTTCTCTCACCGATCAATTAATCTGCAGTGATGGCGGTGCGATGCACGTCGCCGCGGCCCTCGGCAAACCGATCGTCTGCTTTTTTGGCACCAGCTTTGTGCCCGAATGGCATCCTTGGGGAGTTCCCTATGTAGCTCTTCAAAAGCCTTCCCGGGTTGTCGCTGACATCACCGTAGAGGAAGTGTTAGAGGCCTTTGCGATGCTCCAGCATAAGACGCAACACGGTTAGCGTTTCTTGCCGGCCGCGCCGCTCCACCAAGGAGAGGTTGGGGTGGGCGGCTCTTTTTTCGAGGGTGTTTTGGCTTTTCGGGGAGCGGTTTGAGTTGGTGCCCCGGATTTCGTGGATGTTTTCGTTGCCCTGAATGTCTGTGAGGCAACTTTCCGATACATCTCCAGGCGGCAGTTGAATCCCCCAAGATCCACGGTCTTGCGATACTCCAGCTTGAGCGAGGGATCCTGAGGTTCGGTGCGTAACGGATTCACAAAAATGAGCCTGCCGCCTTCGCGGAGTGCCCGTGCAGAGGCTGTATAAAGATCGGCAAAGAGACCCTGCATATCCTTGATACGAACTCTCCGACCGAGCGGGGGATTGGTGATGATCAGGGAGATGCTGTCGGGGGCTATGGAGGCCTCTCTTTCGGCATGACGGAAATCACACTCCGTGAATTCGGCTGTAGTACCCTCCAAGTGAGCGGCCTTGAAATTCGCTCGTGCCACCTCGATGGCACGCTCATCCAGATCCGTGCCGTGAGCGACTGCCACCCCGCCAAGCAAGGAGCGTTCGATCAACTCAAGACCGGAGCCGCAAAACGGATCCCAGATCTCCTCATTCGACTGGCTTCCTCCGCTTCCGGCCAGCCGGGCCATGCAGGCTGCAAGCGGCGGGTGCGATGCGGCCGCGATATCATCCTGTCGATAGCCGAGACGCGGGTCGGGATAGAGCCGGGGTCGGAGCTCGACGATTGCTTCCCCTGAATTTCCCGATCCCATGGGACCCATCGGAATCACGTCGACCGACCAGGGCGCTTGACGGGAGTCATTGAGAATCTCCGGGCAGAGCGCGTAGGCACGATCGATCACCTGTCTGATTGCCCCACGCTGGTGGCCCCGTCCTGCGAATTCCAGACGGTAACGGGGGGAGCCTTCGGTGCCTCCTACCATCAGATCGCGGCTTCGATCAGAAGCAATACAGCGGGCCAGTGATTCCACCCACTTGGGACCTTCGGTTCCGCGAATCGAGCCGAGGGGGAAAGCCACCGTCGCAAAGCAACGAAGTCGATAGAGTGCGGCCAGGCTAAATTCTCCACTCGAATGAAGCGGCTTGAGGGTGACGCACCCGGGCATGGTCTGCTCGATCCTCCAGTCCAGTGGCGACAGGAGCTCTACGGCCTCATCCTTGACGAACTCTTCCAATCCGCGACGGCATCGCAGGAGTACCTTCATTTCCGAGTCGATCGGCAGCATTGCGTCAAGCAAGACTCCCCCGGCCTCCGCCTTGCGCGAGACACCCGCCTTCACTTTCTGCACCGTGATCGCTGGGAGATCGATGCCCTCCTCGAGCACGGCGAGCGTCGCCTCACCACCGACTTTCTCCAGGGCTCGCCCGAGATGACGCGTCTCACGCGCCCCGCCTTCTCCAGATTTGAGAAGCGCCAGCATGGTGCGTTCTCCCTCCACACCAGCGCCGATCTTGGGGAGTGCAGCGAGGGCATAGCGGCGGATTTTTTCCTGAGGATCTTTCAGCAGTCCGATCAACCAGTCGCGGACGGTGGACTTTTCCTCCTCGGTGCCGAAGCGCGAAAAGATCATTCCCACCGCGCGGATCACGGCCACATTCTCCATCCGCTCCTTGGGCGTCGCCACGTTGAAGCCAGGCACCACGCACGACCACAGCTCTTCCTTGGGAAGATCACGCAGTCGCTTGTACAGATCCTGATCCGACTTCATCGCAGTATCATGCCTGCTTGCCGCCAAGAACCGAGTGTTAAACTTCATCGCCACCATGCTCTTCTGGTTGGACTTCGAAGAGTCACCATCTAAAAGAGAGCCATCGTCACCATGAAGCATCATCGTCCTCTACTGCTCGTCCTTCTCCTGCTGCCTGCCTGCACCTCTCATCTGCAGCAAAAAGAGAACTTCCTGATGCAGGCCGGCTTCCAAGCCGTGAGGCCGACGACTCCCGCCCAAATAGCCAAGGTGAAATCCCTGACGCCTGGTAAGATCACCCAGATCCCCTACAAGGGGCACACACTCTTTGTACTCTCCGATCCGCGCAAAAACCTTCTCCTTGTTGGTGGTAATCCCCAACTGGAGCGCTATCAGTATCGCTACTATTCCAAGGTGATTGTTCCTGACGCCGGGGCGGACAAGGAGATGAAACTCTTTGATGACGAATACGGAGGGTGGGGAGGCATGTTCGATAATTTCTACGGACCGCATTGGTTTTAGCCCTTCCGGATCCCTCAACCCCCACCTGCTCTTCGTCATCGACTCCATCACTCGGGAAACCCATCATCTGAACACCATGAAACGCCACCTGCCGCTGCTTGCCCTTCTGCTCATGCTTCCTCTCTCCTCCTGCACCAGCCACCTGCAAAAGAAGGAAAACTTCCTCACTCAGGCGGGCTTCCGTGCGGTCAACCCCACGACTCCTGCCCAGATCGCCCACTTCCAATCATTGCCGCCGGGACATATCCGCCACGAGGAGCGAAATGGAAAGACCCTCTACATGCTTGCCGATCCCTCAAAGAAACTACTGCTTGTCGGCGGGGAGGCAGAGTATGCCCAATATCAGGAGATTCTTTACGCGCGCGAAGTCGAGCCTGGGAAAAAGGCAGACAAGTTTACCAAAGGGCTTGCGAGCATTTGGGATCAAGGTTGGGGCTCGGTGCTCGGCTCGATGGTTCCGCAGTAAGAGCAGGACGGCATCCGGATTCTGTTGCTGATCGACCCGGCAACCATCGGGTCCAGATCGTAAAAACAGCAGCGGCAGAAAACTTTTTTCAACGGGGGCACGGGGAGTGCTGTCCAATGTTTCGGAAGCACCCGCTTCCAACAAACACCCCTCCCCATGAAACGCAAGACACCCAACCGCGACTGGTTATACGCCAAGACAAACTACAACGTGGTTCCTCCCGGGCCCATTTCCGGACCGATCGAGGCTCATCACGATCCCGAAGTGCCGCTCAGTGGATTCCGGAACGAGCAGTGCTGGTCGGAAGAGATAGTGGCATGGTCAAAAGCCCACGCCCATGAGCTGGACCACCAGCCTGATCTGGTAGTGGTCGAGGAATAGCCGACCCAATCCACCGGTTAGCTGATAGCCCAGGCTGACGATCCTGGGTGTGGAGTCTTTTGCGGTTTGCAGACTCTGCTATAAAACCGCATGCGCATTTTGTTCCGCGTCTTCGGTTACACGGCCCGTTATCCCTGGATGGCTGTTGCCACCATGTTCTGTGCCATCGTCGGCACGCTCATGGTGGCGGTCTTCCCGGCCGTGACACAGCGGGTCATCGAGGTGGTTCTCAAGCAGCATCATCCGGAACAACTCATCCCCCTGATCGCCACGGGGCTCGCGGCCTTCTTCGCCCAGGATCTGCTCAACTGCCTCCGCATCCTGCTCAACAATCACTTCGAGCAACGCGTCATCTTCGATCTTCGCAGCGATCTTTATGCCCGGATCCAGATGTTGCCGCTTCCTTGGTTCGATAACCGGGCGACGGGCGACATCATGACCCGCCTCGTGGAGGATGTGACGAATGTCGAGCGCGTCCTGATCGACGGCATCGAGCAGGGTACGGTTGCCCTCCTGCAGATCGCGATCGTTCTGGCCCTGATGGTGCATTACAGCAGCAGCCTCACGTTGGCTGCCCTGACGCCTGTGCCTTTTCTGGCCATCGGCGCTCTTGCCTACACCCTGACCGCCGGAAAGCGTTACCGGGCCACACGCAAGGCGACCTCAGCACTCAACTCCCTCCTCCACGACAACCTCGACGGCATCCGCCAGATCAAGACCTACGCCACCGAGGAGCGGGAGCATGCCCGATTCAATGCGGCAAGCGACGCCCTTCGGAAGGCCTCGCTGATCGTCATGCGCTACTGGGCGATCTACAGCCCGACGATGAATTTTCTCGGCAATCTCGGAATGGTCGTGATCCTCGCTGTCGGTGGCCTTCAGGTGATCCACGGCACTGAGCGTGCTGGTCGCCTTCCTTCTCCTTGCGCGCTACCTCTATGAGCCGGTCGGCCGACTGCACTCCCTCAATCAGCTTCTTCAGTCGGGACGCGCGGCCAGCGAGCGGGTCTTCTCCATTCTCGATGCTCCCTTGGAAGAGGGTTGGAAGAATCCACCGCCCGCCTCGGAAACCCCGGTGAAAATCCTCGGCGACGTCCGCTACGAGAACGTCGGCTTCCAGTATCTCACGGGATCACCCGTCCTCCATGAGATCAACCTCCATGCCAAGCCAGGCGAGATGATTGCGCTGGTGGGGCCCACCGGCGCCGGGAAGACCACCCTGATCCATCTCCTCAGCCGCTTTTACGAACTCACCTCCGGGGAGATCCTCCTTGATGGACGCCCGATCCGATCCATTTCGTTGACCGACCTACGGAGTTCCGTCGCCATGGTGACGCAGGAGAGCTTTCTCTTCAACGGAACCACCGCCGATAACCTCCTGATCGCCAAACCTGACGCCACCGAAGGGGAGATGTGGGGGGCACTCGCGGCCGCGAATGCCGACGGCTTCATCAAGCGACTCCCCAAGGGACTCCATACCCAGCTCGGAGAGCGTGGCGTGAAGCTGAGCGTCGGTGAAAAGCAACGCCTCTCGATCGCCCGGGCCCTGCTCAAGAATCCGCCGATCCTTGTCCTCGATGAGGCGACCGCCAGTGTGGACAACACCACCGAACGGCTCATCCAGGAAGCGTTGCAGCACCTTCTGGCGGGACGCACCAGCTTCGTGATCGCCCACCGCCTCTCGACCGTGCGTCATGCCGACCAGATCCTCGTCATGGAGCGTGGACGCATCGTGGAGCGGGGCGATCATGAATCCCTCCTCGAGCGCAACGGCCTCTATGCTTCGTTATGCAAAGAGGCGGAGATGCACCACGGCGTCTTTGGTGCTGTTTGAGGCTTGGGATATTGCCACGTACTGATTCACCCTTCCTTATTTGGCTGTCACCGACTTTAGTATCCGGCACATGAGCGCCCCTCGCATCCTGGCCTTTGGTGGAAGTCTTCGCCGTGATTCCTATAACCAGAAGCTCGCTGCCATTGCCGCCGAAGGAGCGCGTGAGGCGGGTGCCGAGGTCACGCTAATCAAGCTGAGCGATTTCCCGATGCCGCTCTTCGATCAGGATCTCGAGGCGTCACACGGGATGCATCCCGAAGCCAAGCGCCTGAAGGAACTCTTCCTCTCGCATCAGGGACTCCTGATCGCCTCTCCGGAATACAACAGCTCCTATTCTGCTGCTTTGAAGAATGCCATCGACTGGGTTTCCCGAGGTGACAGCCCCGACGAACCGCCGATCTCCGCGTTGGCCGGGAAGAGCGCCGTGATCATGGCGACCTCACCCGGAGGGCTCGGCGGTCTGCGTGGACTCGTTAAGCTTCGTATGCTTCTCGGCAATCTCGGCATTACCCTGCTCCCTGACCAGATCGCGATCCCATCGGCCTTTCAGGCCTTCGGCCCGGATGGCCACCTCGTCGATCCCAAGCAGGAGGCCAAGGTGAAAGCCCTTGGTGCCGCGTTGGCGCTGCATTTGAAGAAGCAACTTGTTTGAATTCTTAGCTCTCACAGAGGTGAGGATTCTGTTGCTGGGGAGCGATGAGTAGCATCTATTATTAGGACTGTTCTCTTCGTGGGTTTTGCAAAATATTTTCTTTTGAGTAGTTTTAACCCACTCCTCAAGCTTTGATGAGCCTTCAAAAATGACCTTAAAATCATTAGAACTTTTTTCCGGTGCAGGGGGGCTCGCCTTGGGTTTAGAAGCTGCAGGTTTTGAACATGTGGGTTTAGTTGAACGCAACAACGATGCGTGCAGCACTATTCGTTTAAACCGACCAAGTTGGAATATTGTACAAAACGATATCCGATCGATCGACTTCTCCTCTTTCGGAAAAGTTGATCTCGTCGCTGGGGGACCTCCCTGCCAGCCATTTTCAATGGGGGGAAAAGCACGGGGTTATGAAGACCTGCGCGACATGTTTCCTCAAGCTGTCCGAGCTATTCGCGCACTTCAGCCTCAAGCATTCATTTTTGAAAATGTCAGGGGTCTATTACGCCCTGCATTTCAAAATTACGTCGAATACATACGCCTTCAACTTATGTATCCGGATTTCCCAACTTCAGAAAATGTTGATTGGGATAAAAATCTCGCTCGACTGCAACGTCATCATAATTCCCCGAGCTCTCGAGCTGGGCTTTCATACCGTGTTACTATCAATCTAGCAGATGCAGCTGATTATGGGGTTCCACAAAGACGCCACCGCGTATTTTTTGTAGGTTTCAGATCAGATTTAGATACTAACTGGAGTTTTCCTGCTCCAGTTGCTTCATGTGAACAACTGCTGAGGTCTCAATTCATTACGAAAGAATATTGGGCGTTGCATGGTATTCCTGCCCCTAGAAGCGTTCCTGCGAGGTGGCAAAATCAGGTTGATAGGCTCTCCACTCCAGATCTTTTTAGTCAAGTTGCTCGCTGGAGAACGGTTCGTGATGCCATTACGGATTTAGGTTCACCAAAAAAACCATCTTCATTTTCGAACCACTATTTCCAATCAGGGGCAAAAAGCTATCCCGGGCACACGGGTAGCCCTATAGATGAACCTTCTAAAGCTCTTAAGGCTGGAGACCATGGCGTTCCTGGGGGAGAAAATATGCTGGTTCAGCGGAATGGTGAGGTTCGTTATTTTTCCATCCGTGAATCCGCTAGAATACAAACATTCCCGGATAATTATATTTTTTCAGGCTCTTGGTCTGAATGTATGCGTCAACTTGGGAATGCTGTGCCAGTAATACTAGCACAGGCTGTTGCTGCTTCCGTTCATAAACACCTAAAATCCCTTAATGGAGGGCGCCAGCGTGTTCAATCCTCTCGATAAAAAGAATCTTGGTAAGAGTATTGTTGAGGCTCTTATTGAAAGTGTAGAGCAACCACTCTCCTCTGTTAATATTTTTGAAGGTGCGGGTATATACGCTGTTTACTATCGGGGTGATTTCAAGCTCTACAAAGAGCTTGCAACTCTTAATAAGAAAGCTGGTTGTTACCCAATTTATGTTGGAAAGGCTATTCCTAAGGGTGGACGTAAAGGCGTCGATACTGGAGCTTCATTGGATTCAGATGCGCTTTTCAAGCGACTCCAAGATCATCGAAAATCTATAGAATCAACCCAATCACTTAAGATTGAGGACTTTTCTTTCCGGTGTCTTATTCTCGACGATATTTGGATATCTTTGGGAGAGTCTTTGGTTATCCAAAAGTATCAACCACTATGGAATCAAGTCTTAGACGGTTTTGGCAACCACGACCCTGGCTCTGGTAGATATGGTGGCATGCGTCCACTTTGGGATGAAATACACCCAGGAAGAGCTTGGGCTACAAAGTGTAAACCTCCCAAAAGCAATGCAGCTGAACTGTTAGAATCTATTTCTGCCTACATGAAATCGACTCTGCATGCAGAAAGGTAATATTTTTGTTTTTTGGTGCGAGTTCCAGGGCGGAGGGATTTTGGATGGAGAGCTAGGCGGCCAAGCGCACCAGCCAGGACTGCTTAATTAAGCAGTCCGCCCACAACAGGACTTGAATTTTTTGCCGCTCCCACAAGGACAAGGATCATTCCTCCCAGCAGTCACCGGAGCTTTTCTAACAGGGGCTTTCTGCATCGCCTGATCAAATGCTGACTGGGCGGCGGTCGGTGCGGGTGCCTGGGTCGTGTCAGCCGTTCCCTCATTCGCCCCGAGGTGTCCCTCGGAACCGAGCAGATCTTTCTGCATGAGGTGCCGTGGGAGAGAGGCGAGGAGTTGCTCGAAGGCCTGGAGGTTGGTCGTGGAGCGGAAGAGGTTGTTCAGGACCTCGTTCTTGATGCTCTCCATGAGCTCCACGAACATGGCATAGGCCTCGGTCTTGTACTCGGTGAGCGGGTCCTTCTGACCGTAGGCGCGCAGGTAGACGGCCTCGCGGAGTCCATCCATGGCGTAGAGGTGCTCTTGCCAGAGGCGATCGACGGCATTCAGAATGACATACTTCTCAAGACCCGAGCGGGCTGCTGCATCCTCGATCTCGGCCTTGCGGTCGTAGGCCTCGACGAGTGTCTTCGCCAGCCACTCGCCATTCTCCTCGATATCGCGGGTCTCGAAGGCGCACTTTTCCTTGGTGAGTCCCACGGGGAAGGTGGAGTTGACCCACTGGAGAAGGCCGGCAACATCTGGCTCTGAGTCGTTCTCGCTGGTGAGGAAGTCGGTGACCTTTTTGGGAACGACTTCGTTGATGACCTCGTGGATGAGAACGCGGGGGTTCTCGGCATCCATGACCTCGTTGCGGTAGCCGTAGATGACTTCGCGCTGTTGGTTCATCACGTCATCGAACTCAAGGGTGCGGCGGCGCATGAGGTAGTTCCTCTGCTCGACGCGCTTCTGGGCGGTCTCAACACTCTTGTTGAGCCAGGGGTGCTCAAGTTCCTCACCCTCCTTCATCCCGAAGGTCTCCATGATCTTGGTCATACGGTCGGCGGCGCCGAAGTTACGCATGAGGTCATCCTCGAAGCTGATGTAGAAGCGGGAACGGCCCGGATCTCCCTGACGCGCGCAGCGGCCGCGCAGCTGGCGGTCGATGCGGCGCGACTCATGACGCTCGGTGCCGAGCACGAAAAGACCGCCGAGTTCGGAGACTCCTTCGCCGAGCTTAATGTCCGTTCCGCGGCCGGCCATGTTAGTCGAAATGGTGACGGCTCCGCGCATGCCAGCACGCGAGATAATCTCGGCCTCCTGCATGTGGAACTTGGCATTGAGCACGGTGTGGGGAATGTGTTCGCGCTTGAGCATGCGGCTCAGCACTTCGGAGGCCTCGACGCTGGCGGTGCCCACAAGGATCGGCTGGCCGCGTCCATGGGAGGCCTTGATCTCCTCGATGGCGGCGGACATCTTCTCGCGGCGCGTCTTGTAGATCCGGTCGTTCTCGTCGAGTCGGGCGACGGCACGGTTCGTCGGGATGACGGTGACATCGAGCCCGTAGATGTCGTGGAATTCGTTCGCCTCGGTTTCGGCCGTTCCAGTCATGCCGGCGAGCTTCTCGTAGAGACGGAAATAATTCTGGATGGTGATCGTGGCCATCGTCTGGGTCTCGCGATCGATCTGGACCCCTTCCTTTGCCTCGACGGCCTGATGCAGACCGTCGCTCCAGCGGCGGCCGGCCATCTTGCGGCCGGTGAAGGTGTCGACGATGACGACCTTGTTCTCCTCGACCACATACTCGACATCCTTTTCGTAGAGGCAGTAAGCCTTCAGCAACTGGGCGATGTTGTGCATCCGCTCCGCCGAGTGGTCGCAGTGGCGCTGACGCTCGGCTTTCATCTCCGCCTTCCCGGAGGCGTCGAGATCGGGATCGTTCTCGATGTCGGCAAACTCGGTGAGGAGGTCGGGGAGGACGAAGGCGTTCGGGTCGTCGGGATTGAGGAACAGACGCCCCATCTCGGTAAGGTCGGCCTCCTGCTGTTTCTCCTCGATGGTGAAGTAGAGCTCCTCCTTAAGGGCGACGAGCGGCTCCTTCGAGGTGTCCTGGTAGAAGGACAGCTCGGCCTTGTCGGTGAGGCGGCGAAGTTCCGGATCCTCCATGGCGCGCAGGAAGCCCTTGTTGCGGGGCTGGCCGAGCTTGACCTTGAAGAGGGCGAGGCCGGCGGCATCCTTCTCTCCCTTGGTGAAGAGGTCGCGTGCATCGGCGACAAGCTTGTTCACCAGCGCCGTCTGCTTGCGGACAAGCTGTTCCACGAGCGGCTTGAAGCGGTCGTACTGGTGCGTGGAGACGGTGGCCGGTCCGCTGATGATGAGGGGCGTACGGGCCTCGTCGATCAGGATCGAGTCGACTTCATCGACAATTGCGTAATAGTGGCCGCGCTGGACCTGCTGCTCGCGGCTGGTCGCCATGCCGTTGTCCCGGAGGTAGTCGAATCCGAACTCGCTGTTGGTTCCGTAGGCGATGTCGCACTCGTACTGGGCGCGGCGCTCCTCGGGGGACTGGTCATGCTGGATGATGCCGGTGGTGAGTCCCAGATAGGCGTAGAGCTGACCCATGCACTCGGCATCGCGTCGGGCGAGGTAGTCGTTCACCGTGACGACGTGCACGCCGCGTGCCGTGAGGGCATTGAGGTAGACGGGGAGCGTGGCGACGAGGGTCTTTCCTTCGCCGGTGGCCATTTCGGAGATGCGGCCCTTGTGCAGGACCATGCCGCCGATGAGCTGAACGTCGAAATGAACCATGTTCCAGGTGTATTCGTGGTCACAGACCATGAACTGCATGCCGCACATCCTGCGGGCTGCGTTCTTCACCACGGCGAAGGCCTCGGGAAGAATCTCGTTCAGACGTTTCTGAAGAAGCGCGGTGTCTTGGATTTGGGAAAGCTCAGCCTTCCAGGCGGCGGTCTTATCTTTCAGCGCTTGGTCGGGAAGGGACTGGAGGGATTTTTCGAGCTCGTTGATTTTGGCAACGAGTGGGAGCATCCGGCGCACTTCGCGCTGGTTCTTCGATCCGATGATTTTCTTTAAGATCCAGTTGAACATGAAATTAGGCCCTGTTTTTTGGTTGGGGCGGAGGGTCACTAAACCTGAAGGTGGGTGCCGGGGCAACGCCGAAACCATCCGGAGGCCTCCCTTAAAGAAATCCCCATGAGTGGCGTTGTGACGGATGGCATGGGAATGACATCGGGGTTTAAAAATCCCGTCGACCTGTTACGTTCGTTCCTCATGCAACCTTCCCGCCTGATCCTTTTCACCGCCCTCTTTGCGATTTTGGGCGGTAGTCTTCGCGCCGAGAGCACCATCATCGTGGACAATCAGACCGGCAGGATTCTCGGCGGAGAGGCCCAGAACAGGAAGCTTCCGATCGCCAGCCTCACCAAGGTGGCTCTGGCCATGGTGGCGATCGACTGGTCACAGGTCAAAGGTGGTAACCTTGATGAACCGGCCACCGTGCCGCAGGTCGCAATCACCTCGACCGGAGGAATCAATCCGCTGGGACTTCAGGCCGGTGACGTCCTCACCCTGCGTGACCTGCTTTTCTCCTGCCTGCTTGCCTCGGACAATGTCGCCGCAGTGACTCTCGCCGATCACCTCGGGCGAGTGCTTCCGAACCCAACGGGCCTTGATCCCGTGGGAAACACCGTTGCCAACATGAACGCCCTCGCCCGCAACCTCGGCATGCGTCACACCCTTTTCCTGAATCCCCACGGGCTCGACACTCCCGAGGGCGAGGCGCATCCCTACTCGAGCGCCGCTGATCTGGCGCGCCTCGCACGCTACGGATACTCCAAGTCCGGTCTTCAGTTCTATGTTTCCCAGACCTCCCGGGAGATCCATATCCAGCGCGGCTCGGGAAATCTCTCCCTCCAACTCACTAATACCAACAAGCTCCTCGGCACCGACCACATCGACGGTGTCAAAACCGGGCGCACCGCCAAGGCGGGCGACTGCATCATCCTGACCTCCGAACACACACCCGAAGTAGTCCATCAGGGGGACACCGTCCTGACGACTCCGCGCCGCATCATCGTGGTGCTGCTCGGGGGTACCGACAGGGAACAGCAAGGAATGGCTCTGATTAACCGCGGGTGGTCCCTCTACAATGACTGGGCGGCAAAAGGGCGTCCTGCCAAGGCCTCCAATTCGCTTTAACCCAGCCAACCATGGCAACAAAACGCATCGGCGTCCTCACCAGCGGAGGCGATTGCCCGGGACTCAACGCGGTCCTTCGCGGGGTTTATTGCTCGGCACGGGAACTGGGTTGGGAGGTGCTTGGCTTCCGCGATGGCTTCGAGGGGATGCTGGTGCCCGGTGGAGACACGATGGAACTCACCCGCGAAAACACCGCCGGCATCATGCAGGTCGGCGGGACGATCCTCGGCACGACAAACAAGGGGCATTTCACCGCCAAGGTAGCCGGCGGGGAGCGCCAGATGATCCCCGAGGAGGTCATCGCCAAGGCCTCCAAGACATGCCGTGACCTTGATCTCTCGGCCATCATCGCGATCGGCGGAGATGGTTCGATGAGCACCGCTCTCCAACTCTACCGTGCGGGCTTTCCGATGATCGGCGTGCCGAAGACGATCGACAACGATCTCGAGGCGACCGCCATGACCTTCGGATTTGATTCCGCCGTGGCGTGCGTCACCGACGCCCTCGACCGCCTCCACACCACCGCCGCCAGCCACAAGCGCGCGATCATTGTCCAGGTGATGGGACGTCATGCCGGATGGATCGCCCTCTGTGGAGGGATCGCTGGAGCGGCCGACATCATCCTGATTCCTGAGATCCCCTTCTCGCTCGAAAAGGTTGCCGAGGTGGTCCATCGGCGCGATGAGGCTGGATACAAGAGCACGATGATCGTGGTTGCCGAAGGTGCGCGCACTCACCATGGCCAGCAGTTCCGCAAGCAGTCGGCTAGCGGCGAATGGCGTCTGGGAGGCATCGGGGAGATGTTGGCACAGGAAATCGAGGTTCGCAGCGGCAAGGAGACCCGTGTCTGCGTGCTTGGCCATCTGCAGCGTGGCGGCGATCCGACGACGCTGGACCGCATTCTCGGAATGCGTTTCGGAGTGAAGGCCGTCCAACTTGCGCAGGAAGAACGGTTCGGAACCATGGTGAGCTACCAGAACTACGAGGTGCTCGATGTGCCGATAGCCGAAGCCGTTCACCGTTTGAAAAAAGTTCCTCCGAACTGTCAGCTTGTCGGCACCGCCCGTGCTGTGGGAGTGAGCTTCGGAGATTAGTCGCCCTTTACCTCTCTGGAATAACGATTCTGCCGATCATGCCGGCTTCAGCCCTCCGTAATGCCCTCCGGACGATCCCCGACTTTCCGAAGCCGGGCATCCTCTTCCGCGATATTTCGCCGATTTTGGAAAGCGGGGAACTTTTTCAGCTCACGGTTGACCTTCTGGCCGCAGAGTGCGCCGGCCTAAGTCCGGTCAAGATCGTCGGTCTCGATGCGAGGGGCTTCATCTTTGGAGGAGCCCTTGCTTACAAGCTCGGCCTGGGATTTGTGCCTGTTCGCAAGAAAGGGAAACTCCCCTCCGGCACCATCTCCCAATCCTACGAACTGGAGTATGGCTCCGCGGAGTTCGAGATCCACAGCGACAGCATCGCTCGCGGTGAATCCGTGATCATCGTCGATGATCTCCTGGCAACGGGAGGCACCGCTGGAGCGGCGATACGGCTTGTGGAGCAGCTGGGCGCACGCGTCCTCAAGACACTCTTCGTCATCGAGTTGATTGGCCTTGGCGGTCGGGAGCGGCTCGGTGCCCTCGGTGCCCCGGAGATCAGTTCCCTGATGAACTTCCCTGCGTGACGTGTCGATGAGGGTGACGGATGGGTCCGTCGACACGACCCCGCCGGCCGAGGAATTCCCAGACCAGCCAGGCGATGGCCAGAGCCACGGTGGCGGCCGTGATCACATCCGAGGGATGGTGAGCACCGAGCAGGATGCGGGAGACGGCGATCGCCGAGGCAATGGCGATGGCAAGCACTCCCAATTCAGGGGACGCAAAAAGGAAGACGCCGGCAAAGCCGAAAGCGGTAGCCGTGTGACCCGAGGGGAAGCTGTTGAAGTCGGCTTGGCCGATCAGCCACTTGTCACAATGCTTGGGGCCATACCATCCCTGCTCCGCCTCGGCCCTTGGACGTGTCCTTCCAGTGGTGAGCCGTGAGAGATTGACCGTCATGCCCGCCAGCGTGGAGGCGATCATCGCGGAGAGTAGAAGTCTCTGCCAGCGGACATTGCGAAGGCGCCAGGCGATCAGGAATCCTCCTATTCCAAGGAGCATCAGTTCTGGCCAGTCACCATACTGGCTCAGGAGTTCGACGGCTCGCTGTTGGTTCCAGTGGCCATCGTTTGTCTGTTGAACCAACCGCGTCACAGGATCATCCAGCAGGAAAGACCCGGCAATCACCGCGACCGCGATCAGGATAACAATCAGGATCTTCGGGATAGGATTCTGTGCCTCGGAATTCATGGAATGCAGGAAGTAGTTCGTGTCGCCGGGGTCTTTCGGTCAAGTCCGTAAGAACACAATTCGATGGTTTAACTTGCCCAACCCTGTTTTGCAGCTACGGAAGAGGGATGTCCCGACACCGTTTTTCGTTCTCCCTTCTTGTTTGTTGTCTTTTCGCAGGCTGTTCCCTCGACGAGTCCTCCCAGCAGCACGCAGCGATTACGAACGGCCAAGCCCCGGAGCAGGCTGTGGTCGTTGCTCCTGAAGCCCCGCGATCCCTCTGGCCCGCCGATGCACCTCCGATTCACGCCACTTCGGCGATCCTGATCGATGCGCGGACCGGGCGCACCATCTTCCAGAAGAATGCCGATGAGCCGCGCCAGGTCGCCAGCACCCAGAAGCTCGTCACCGCCCTCATTGTGGCGGAGCAGGATCCGCTCGACACACCAGTGAGGGTTTCCAGGGAGGACACGACCGTGGAGCCGACCAAGGTCGGCATCCGCGCCGGCGAGAGCTATCCAAGGAGGCAGCTGCTCAAAGCCATGCTTGTTCACAGCGCCAATGACTGCGCCTCCGCGCTGGCCCGTTGCCACGCTGGAACGCTCGCTGATTTCGCCGGAGAGATGAACCGGTTGGCCGCCCGTTGCGGCGCGGCCTGCACGCATTTTGTGAATCCCCACGGCCTGCCGGCTGCCCAGCATTCGACGGCCCGTGACATGGCGCGCATCGCCTTCCGCGCCTACCGTAACCCCGACCTCAGGGATGCCGTGGCCTTGAGATCGTACTGCTTTCGCTATGCCAATGGCAGGCTCTGCAACCTTGAGCCCACAAATAAGCTCCTGCTGAGGGATCCCTATTGCAACGGCATGAAAACCGGTTTCACGGAATCCGCCGGAAAGTGCCTTATCACCAGTTACAGCAAGGGAGGTCGTGATTACATCTTGGTGCAGCTGGGGAGTCATGCCCGCTATATCTTCGACGATGCGGAGCGCATGATGCAGTGGGCGCAGACCCACTGAGCCATCAATTACCAGCTGGGGGTTGTCGCACATTCCTCGTGACCAGCCCGCCTTGCAGGGCATAAACTAAACTTTCGATGTCATCCCGGAAAAAGAATCCCTCCCGCACTCCAAGCGGAAAAGAACTCCGTATCGGATCCGTCAGTCTCGGCGGAAAAGAACCGCTCTTCATTCTTGGGCCCTGTGTGATTGAGGGAGAGAAGCCGCTCCTGCGTGCCGCCAAGACCATCAAGGCGATCTGCGACGACCTCGGGGTGCAGTTCATTTTCAAGGCTTCCTATGACAAGGCCAACCGCACGTCGGGGTCTTCTTACAGAGGGGTGGGGGTTCTCGACGGATGCCGCATGCTTGCCGAGGCCGGGGATTCCATTGGTGTTCCCGTGACGACGGACATCCACACGCCCGAGGAGGCCGAGATCGCTGCTGACTTCATCGATCTGCTCCAGATCCCCGCCTTCCTCTGCCGCCAGACGGATCTGATCGAGGCAGCCGCTCATGCTGCGGTGTCGGCCGGACGTGCTGTGAATGTGAAGAAAGGGCAGTTCCTTGCCCCTTGGGATCTCGCCCCGATTGCCGGGAAGCTGAAGGCCGCGGGTTGCACGCGCTTCTGTTTCACGGAGCGAGGCACTACCTTCGGTTATAACAATCTGGTGGCCGACATGCGCTCCCTCTACTGGATCCGCGAGCAGGGATTTCCGGCGATTTTCGACGCCACCCATTCCGTCCAGCGACCTGGTGGTGGTGGCGGTCATACCACGGGAGATGGCCATCTGGCCCCCGTGCTGGCACGCGCGGCCATGGCTGCCGGAGTCGATGGGATTTTTCTCGAGACCCATGAGAATCCCGCCAAGGCCCCTTCGGACGGCCCTAACCAGATTCCGCATAAGGCCCTTCCCGGCTTACTAAAGTCACTTCTTGCGATCCGACATGCGCTTTCCTGACCTTCGGCTTCGTTGCTTTCTTCAGACTGCTGTCACCATTGCCGTGCTGGTGACGGCCGGGGCTTTGTGCGCCACCCCTGATTCTGCATTCCTCCGCAGTAATCCGCCGGTCGCTTCGACAAATGTCGCCACAACCAATGCAGTTGCTGCAACCTCGACCACAACCAAGGAGCAGGACCGGAAAATCGATCTTCCCATTCCTGTCGGCGAACCGGTCAAGGGGATCAAGATTCCCCAGTACGACGAGAACGGTGCGCTGACAATGAATCTGAGCGCCGAGACCGCCCGTAAACTCGACGAGAAGCAGGTCGAATTCGGAAAGCTGAAGATCGATTTCAATGACAAGGATGAGAAGACGATCGCCGTGGAGATTCCCCACAGCATCCTCGATATGGAGACCAAGAAGCTCATCGCCGACAGCGAGACCGTGATCCATCGAGAGGATTTCGAGATTGTGGGTCAAACCGCGGAGTTTGACACCATCACACGATCTGGCACTTTCAAGGGCCGGGTCCACGCCTCCTTCCGCAACGGGGAAACAGCAGACCTTCCATGAACTCTCGATCCCACAACTTCCTACGGATATCGGCCCTCGCAGGGATGGGAATCCTTACCCTGTGCGGTGCGACCGGGTTGCAGGCCCAGTATGCCGGTCAGGGATCCGGACCCGGACCGTTTGGTCCAGCAGTCGGTCCGGTTGCAGGCCCCGCAGCCGGTCCTTTCGCAATGGCCGGCTCCGAGGAGCGACCCAAGAATGCCCGCACGATCATCGAAAGCGATGATGGCGCTACCTTCGAGAACTCCAGCAATTCCGCGGATTTCATCGGTCATGTCATCGTGCGCGACCCCCAGTTTGATCTCACCTGCGACCGGCTGCACGTGGTTCTGAGACCCGATAGGAAGGGCCTCCAGCAGGTGATCGCAACCGGCAATGTCACCGTCACCCAGCAGAAGAAGAACGAACGCGGCGATCTCGTGAAATCGGTCGGCAAGTGCGGCAAGGCCACATACGATCCGGCGACGGGAGACGTGACCCTTGAGGAGTGGCCCCAGATCCAGCAGGGCATCAATAATCAGGTCGCCACGCAGAGCACCACGGTGATGGTTCTCAATGCCAAGGGACGATCCCGCACCATCGGCTCCAGCCGAACCATGATCATCGATCAGGGACAGGGCGATAAGCCGGTCACCCCCTGACTCTTAACCTGAGCGTATGAGCCTCGAACCAGAAAACAGCGAGAACGGAGCCGGAAGCGCGGAGGAGCCGATCCTGCGCACCGACGGATTGATCAAGGTCTACGGAGGCCGCTCCGTGGTAAATGGCGTCGATATCCATGTCCGCAAGGGGGAAATCGTCGGCCTGCTGGGTCCGAACGGCGCGGGAAAGACCACCACCTTTTACATGATCGTGGGTCTGGTGAGACCCGATGGGGGACGCACCTTCTTCCATGGCAAGGATGTCACCCATGACCCGATGTACAAGCGAGCCAGGCTTGGGATGGGCTATCTTCCGCAGGAGGAATCGATCTTCCGCAAGCTCACCGTCCGCCAGAACATCATGGCGATTCTGGAAACCACGTCCCTTTCCAAGAAAGAACGTGACGAGAGATGCGACGAACTTCTGGAGCGCTTCGGCATCGCGCACATTGCCAAGAACGAGGCCCTTACTCTTTCCGGAGGTGAAAAGCGCCGCCTGACGATCGCCCGCTCCCTTGTGACCAACCCGAAGCTCCTGATGCTTGACGAACCGTTCAGTGGCGTCGATCCGATCGCCGTTTACGATGTCCAGCAGATCATCTCGGACCTCCGGGATATGGGTTTGGCGATCCTGATCACCGATCACAATGTCCGCGAAACGTTGGCAATCACCGACCGCGCGTACCTGATCTTCGAGGGTCGCGTCGAGAGTCAGGGTGACAAGGACTTCCTGCTGCATGATCCGATCAGCCGCAAGCTCTACCTCGGCGAGACTTTCGCGATGTAGCATCATGCCCAAGAGCAAGGATCCAGTCTTCAAGTCCGTGTCAGTCGGCAAGTTCTTTGCCGATCATGGTTCGTCCCTAGAGATGGAGCTCATGGGGGACTCCGGCGGGATGGAACGCCCCATCGCGGAGCCCACGATCAACCGTCCCGGTCTGGCTCTTGCGGGATTTTTTCGCTACTTCGCCTCCAAGCGTGTTCAGGTTGCCGGTCATGCCGAACTCAGCTACCTCAGAGGCTTGTCGGCCGAGGAGCGTGCTTCCAGGATCGAGGCATTGTTCGAGCAGCGCATCCCCTGCCTCGTGATTGCCAGGGGGTTGCCGCTTCCGAACGGTCTCCTGGAATTCGCCTCCAAGTCGGAGACACCCGTGTTCCGCACGCCTCTGGTGACCATGAAGTTCATCAACTCCGCGACCATCGCGCTCGAGGATGAGTTCGCCCCGGTGGCTTCCGAGCACGGCAGCATGGTGGACATCATGGGGATCGGCGTCCTGATCCGAGGCTCCAGCGGCATCGGAAAGAGCGAGTGCGTCCTTGGTCTGATCGAGCGTGGGTACAGCCTGGTGAGCGACGACATCACCCGATTCCGCAATCTCGAGGGGCGAGAGCTCATTGGCAACAGCAAGGAACTGACGCGTTTTCACATGGAGGTCCGAGGCATCGGCATCATCAATGTGGCCGCCGTCTTCGGAGCCGGCTCGGTGAGACCCGAGAAGCAGCTTAACCTTGTCGTGACGCTAAAGGATTGGCACGACGTCGAGGAGATTGATAGGTTGGGAATCGACCGTGAGACCTACGAGATCCTCGGCATTCCCATCCCGCATGTCACCATTCCCGTCAAATCAGGCCGCGATCTTGCCCGACTCGTCGAAGTCGCCGCGCTTGATCACAAGCTCAAGTCCATGGGGCATGACACTGCCCGGGAATTCAACGAACGTCTTCTGCGGGCAATGAAGCCAGCTCGCGACCGGTAACTTTTCATCCATGAGCACCAATTCCGAAGGATCCAAAGCCACCAAGGATCTCACGATCGAGAACCGCAACGGACTTCACGCCCGTCCCGCGGCTCTCTTTGTGAAGACATCCAGCCGCTTTCGCTCCGAAGTCTGGGTCGAGAAGGATGGGGAGCGCGTGAACGGCAAGAGCATCATGGGACTCATGATGCTTGCCGCCGGCAAGGGATCCGTGCTCCGCGTTACCGCCGAGGGAGATGATGCTCTGTCGGTACTCACCGAATTGGAGTCGCTGATAAGCACCCGTTTCGGCGAAGAGTAACTAGCCTTTCTTCAACATTACGGCGGCCCACTTGCCGCGCTTCAGTGTCTTCACGTGGCGGAGTGTTGAGAACGTCTTGAGGATGGCTTTTTCCTCTACGGCGAGGATGCCCGAGAGAATGAGTGTGCCACCCGATTTAATGGCCTTCGTGATCATCGGGGCGGCGGCCGTCAGGATGGTCGAGTAAAGGTTGGCTGTGACAATGTCATAGGAGCCACCCAACTCACGGGCTTTCCATTTCAGGACATCGGCCTTGAGGAAGCGCGCGCAAGTGAGCTTGTTGAGGCGGGCATTCTCTTTTGAGATGCGCACGCAAGCTGCATCGAAATCGCAACCGAGAACTTTGTGTGCTCCGAGTTTTTCTCCGGCAAGGGCCAGGATTCCCGAACCGCAACCCAGGTCGAGAACCGACCAAGGCTTTCCTGATGAACGAAGGGGAATTGAGGCTTCCGCCAGAAGTTGCAGGCAGCGAGCGGTTGTGGCGTGGTCTCCCGTGCCGAAAGCCATGCCGCTTGGAATCAGCAAAGGGAGGCCTCGACCAGTGCCATGCTCCTGCTTGAAGCGATCCTTGTCGCCATAGATCCGCAAGACTCCGCCGATCCGAAGCGGGGAGGTTTTTTTCGGCGCCGGGGGTTTCCAGGTGGCCAGGTTAAAAGGCCTGACACTTCCACCGAAAGCCTTCTTCACCTTCATCGCAGTCGAGGCATCGGTGTAGAGATCGAGGCGAATGGAACGTGATGCGGGAAATTTTTTGATCACCAGATTCTGCTCTCCTGCGAAGCGAAGCCGTTCGACCCACGCATCCTCCCATTTCACGGAGGAGATTCGCGACCAGAGATGGGTGATATCGGTTGCCATGGAAGTAGGGAAAGCAGGTCGGGATCCCCTGACGCCAGATTATTCTTTTTGGAAGATGCAGGGAGAGTTCAGGATTAGACCTTGAACATGGATTTCTACAGCCGCTTTCTCCGCCCGATCTTCTTTGCCTTGGATGCCGAGGAGGCGCATGACGCCGTGATCAGCCTTCTTCAGGCAGGCTCCCACTATCCTGCCCTTGTTAGCTTCCTTGCAGGCCGTGCGGTTCCCAAAAGTCCTCGCGTCGTTGCGGGAATCGATTTTCCGAACCCCGTGGGACTAGCTGCCGGAATGGATAAGAACGGACTTGCCCTGCCGGCTTGGGAGGCACTTGGGTTCGGCTTCATCGAGGTTGGGACGATCACGGCTCTTCCTCAGCCCGGCAATCCCAAGCCGCGTCTTTTTCGCTATCCCGAGCATCAGGCCCTGATCAACCGTCTGGGGTTCAACAACGAGGGCGTCGAATCCGTTGCGACGCGACTCGAGGGGATGAAGTCCGAGGGGCGCTGGCCGCGGGTTCCCGTGGGACTGAATATCGGCAAGTCGAAGGTGACACCTGCCGAGAAGGCACATGAGGATTATCTGGCCTCCTACAAACGGCTTCACGGCCTCGGGGACTATTATGTGATCAACGTCAGCTCTCCCAATACTCCTGGACTGCGGGATCTTCAATCCACGGAGGCCCTGCGAAGGATCATCCGCACTCTCCGTGACTGGGAGGGAGTCGCCCATTTGCCCCTCTTTGTAAAAGTTGCTCCGGATCTTGCAGAGGAGGATCTGACCGCGATCGTGCAACTTGCCGAGGCCGAGCAACTCGCCGGGTTGATCGCGACCAATACCACGCTCGATCACGACGCGATTCCCAAGAGCGTGGATCAGGCCGGCGGCCTCAGTGGGGCTCCAGTCCGTCCACGGGCACTCACGGCTCTGCGTACGATCCGTCGGCAGACCAAGCTCTCAGTGATCGCCTGCGGCGGGATCAGCGACTCCGTATCGGCCAGGGAGCGTCTCGATGCGGGCGCCGATCTTCTTCAGGCCTACACTGCGTTCATCTACCAAGGGCCGGCGCTGCTCCGGAGGCTCGCCACCGCCTAGAAATTGCCTAACGGCCTACAGCCGCATAGCCTACAGTCTCTCTTATGTCCCACGCACCCGATACCACGCTTCTGCTCGGCCACTCGCCCGATCCCGATGATGCCTTTATGTTTTACGCCATGGCGGCCGAAAAGATTGACCTGATGGGCTACAAGTTCGACCACATCCTGCAGGACATCCAGACGCTCAACGAGCGGGCGATGCACGGGGAACTGCACCTCTCCGCCGTCTCGATCCATGCCTACTCCCATCTCCTCGACAAGTATGCCCTGCTTCCTTGCGGAGCCAGCATGGGTGACGGCTACGGGCCGATGTTCGTCGCGCTGAAGGGCCAAGGCCCCGCTGCCGACGCCTCGCTGGAGGAAAAAAAGACATGGCTCCGATCGAAGAGGATCGCCGTGCCGGGTCTCATGACCAGCGCCTACCTGAGTGCCCAGCTTTTCCTCGGAAAGGAGTTCAACCATAGCGTTGTTCCCTTCGACCAGATCTTCGATGCCATCCGCTCCGGTTCCGTCGATGTCGGCCTGATCATCCACGAAGGCCAGCTTACTTATGCCAACGAGGGCTTCGAAAAAATCGCCGACATGGGAGAGTGGTTCAAGGCCGAGACCGGTCTCCCACTTCCGCTTGGCGGCAATGTCATCCGCAAGGACTTCAATGCCGATCAGCGCCGTGAGCTTAACGTCATCATGAAGGAGAGCATCCGGTACGGTCTTGAGCACCGCAGGGCTGCCGTTGACCACAGCATGACCCATGCACGAGGCATGGAGGTCCCGCTGGCCGATGAGTTCATCGGGATGTACGTGAACGACTACACCCTCGACTACGGAGAGAGCGGGCGGGCGGCTATCCGCGAGTTCCTGGGACGGGCCGCCGATCAGGGACTGGTACCCAGGCTCGATAAGCTCGAGTTCGTCAGCTGATTCGCCAGAGGGGCCAGGTTTCCCTCACTTTACAGTTGCCATCAGGGCCGCACTCTGAAATCTTCCACCCCCCATGCCAAAAGCAATCGCCCGTAGCAAAACCAAGAAGTCCGTGGCCAAGCGTTTCAAGCTGACCGCCACGGGCAAGGTCGTTCGGTCGAAGGCCGGTCGGCGCCACTTGCTGGAGTGCAAGAGCTCCAAGAGCAAGCGTAAGCTCGGCAAACAAGTCGTAGTCCATGACTCCGATGTGAGCCGCGTGAAGCTGAACCTGCCTTTCGGTCTGAGATAACCAGCCTTAGGTAAACCATACGATCCGAGGATCTGGCCGGAAGTCTTTCCGGTCTACCCGGGCGGGTGAGATCCCGGATCGAACAACACAAACAGCCTGCCCGAAGAGGCCCGTCGTGTCACAGCGGCGGGAACTGACAGATGCCAAGAGCCACCAATTCACCCGCCAGTCGCGCACGTCGCAAGCGGGTCATCGAAGAGGCCAGCGGGTACCGCGGCCGCCGTTCCAAACTCTTCCGTTACGCGAAGGATGCCCGTATGAAGGGCAAGTACTGGGCCTACCGTGATCGCAAGACGCGCAAGCGCAACGTCCGCTCCCTCTGGATCGTGCGTCTGAATGCCGCCGTCCGTGCACAGGGACTCAGCTACAACCGCTTCATCGAGGGCCTCAAGGCCGCCAACATCCTGCTCGACCGCAAAGTCCTCTCGGACATCGCGATCCAGGACGAGGGCGCCTTCGCCCAGATCGTCGCCAAGGCCAAGGCTGCCCTCGAGGCAAAGCCCAAAGTCAAGGCGCCGAAGGCTGTCGCAGCCTAAGCCCGATCACCGGGATTTCCCTCCGTGGAGACCCAGACATCAGAGCTTAGCGGTCAGATCAACCAGCTTCGCATCGAGGCGCTTTCCGCAATCGCGGAGGCGTCCGATGCCGCGGCCCTTAAGGATGCGCGTGTCCGTTACCTTGGCAAGACCGGCTCGGTCTCCCTGCTCAGCGAGGGAATGCGCACTCTTTCCAAGGAAGAGCGTCCTGTCATGGGGAAACTCCTCAATGAGCTGCGCGCCGATGTCACTGCAGCGCTTGATGAAAAGGACGCGGTGCTCACCGCGCAGGCTGACGCCGCCGCGTTGGCTTCGATCGACACATCGCTTCCCGGTACCGCCCCCGAAGCAGGATCGCTCCACCCGCTCACCTTGCTGGTCGACCGGGCGGTGCAGATTTTCCGTCGGCTCGGCTTTGCGATCGCCGATGGTCCCGATATCGAGACCGAGTGGCACTGCTTCGATGCCCTCAACACACCGGCTGATCATCCCGCCCGCAACGAGCAGGACACCTTCTACCTGCCGGACGGACGTCTGCTTCGCACGCATACCTCCTCGATTCAGATCCGAACTATGGTGGCGAACCCGCCTCCGATCCGCATCATCGCCCCTGGCGCCGCCTACCGCCGCGACGAGGTCGATGCCACTCATCTGGCGCAGTTCACCCAGATGGAAGGACTCTATGTCGCCCCGGGCGTGAGCCTGGCCGACCTCAAGGGCACGATTGAATTCTTCTTCCGCGAACTCTTCGGTCCCGGCACCGAGATCCGATTCCGCCCCCATTTCTTCCCATTCACCGAACCAAGCTACGAGATCGATCTGCGCACTGAGGCCCTCGGCGGCAAGTGGATGGAGTTGGCCGGCTGCGGCATGGTTGACCCCGCCGTCTTCGAAGAGGTCAACAAGCAGCGTGGCGATAATGTCTATGATCCCGAGAAGGTGAACGGCTTTGCCTTCGGTTTCGGCCTCGACCGACTGGCCATGAACCTGACCGGCGTCTCCGATATCCGGATGCTCACGGAGAACGACCTGCGCTTCCTTTCCCGTTTCACCGCCTGATCGTCTATGAAGATCTCCCTTTCGTGGCTGCGGGATTACCTCCGCACTGACAGACCGGCTTCCGAGATCGCCCGTATCCTGACCGATGCCGGCCTCGAAGTCGGCGCGATCGAATCGACCGGTGTTGCCATTGCGAAGGTCGTGGCCGCCCAGATTCTGGAATCCGTCCAGCACCCCAACGCCGACCGCCTCAGCGTCTGCAAGGTCGATGACGGGAGCGGCACGCCGCGCCAGATCGTCTGTGGAGCCAAGAACTACAAGGTAGGCGACAAGGTTCCGCTCGCCCAACCTGGTGCCGTCATGCCCGGCGATTTCAAGATCAAGGTCGGCAAGCTGCGCGGCGTCGAGAGTGAAGGAATGATGTGCAGCTCCAAGGAGCTGGGCCTTGGAGAAGGAGCTGACGGCCTGCTGATACTGCCGCAGGAAACCACAATCGGAACTCCCCTGAGCGAACTCTTCCCCGCGGAGGAGGTCTTCGAGATCGAGATCACGCCAAACCGTCCCGACTGGCTCGGCCATCTCGGCGTGGCACGGGAAGCCGCGGCCTTTGATTGCGGGGAGCTCATCGCCTCCTCGCCCACGCCTCCCTCTACGAAGGAAGATACTTCCTTGGCAGCAATCGCGGCATCCGAAGCGGCCTCCTTTTACAGCATCCGTCGTATCGACGGTGTGAAGGTGGGGCCCAGCCCCGAATGGCTTCGCAAGCGACTGGAGTCGGTCGGACTCCGCTCCATTAACAACATCGTCGACGTGACGAACTTCGTGATGTTCGAGACGGCCCAACCGCTTCATGCTTTTGACGCTGCGAAGATCGAGGGTGCCTTGACCGTCCGCTTCGCCAAGGAGGGGGAAGCCTTCACCGCGCTTGATGGGAAGGAGCACAAGCTCTCCGCCAACGATCCTGTGATCGCTGATGCCCGGGGTGCACAGGCCGTTGCCGGCATCACCGGTGGTGCCTCAAGCGGGGTTTCCGAAACGACGACCTCGGTTCTTTTGGAAAGTGCCGTCTTCACGCCGACCGTGATCCGCCGCTCGAGCCGCGCCCTCGGGATCTCGACCGATTCGAGCTATCGCTTCGAGCGTGGAGTGGATGCGCCGGGTGCCCTGGCCGCCTCGGCACGTGCCGCCGCCCTGATCGTGGAAATTGCCGGCGGAACGCTCTCCTCCGAGTTGGTCGTCGCGGGATCGCTTCCCTCACTGCGTACGATTACCCTCCGAGGGGATCGTGTCCGATCCCTGCTGGGCATCACCATCGATGATGCGGCGATCGCCGCCTTGCTTGCGAAACTAGGGATCAAGCAGGTGTCCGGTGGATTCGAGATTCCCTCCTGGCGGAATGACCTGATCCGCGAGGTCGATCTGATCGAGGAGGTTGCCCGTCTGCATGGGATCAACTCGATTGCCGCGACCTGCTCCGGCATCCCCGCTCCCTCGAGCGAGGCCGATAAGGCCTACGATTTTGCGCGAGGCCTGCGCCGTCGCTTTTCGGGCAGTGGATTCCACGAGGCCCGTAGTGGCACTCTGACGGGGAGCCGTGATCAGGCTTCCTACGCTACGGGTGGTGTTGTCGCCGTTCGCAACCCGATGGGAGAGGAGCACTCGACCCTTCGTGCGAGCCTTATTCCGGGACTCCTGGAGGCCGTCTCGCGCAACCTGCGACATGGGGCCGAGGCGATCCGCCTCTTCGAAATCGGCAAGGTCTACCGTCAGGAACAGCCCGAGGAGAGCACGCGCCTCGGACTCGTCATTACGGGACGCACCGCGCTGGAAAATTGGCGTGGGAAAGAGGGAGGCTCTGAGCGCTCCATCGATCTCTTTGATCTCAAGGGGGTGATCGCCCGACTGGGCAATACTCTTGATCCGATCACCTTCCGCTCCACCACCCATGCGTCGCTTCCCCTGGCTCTCGAGATCCTGATCGGCGGCAAACCGGCCGGCCTCCTCGGGGTTCTGTCACCTGCCGCCACCCGTGAGGTGATGGTCGGCGGTCATCAGGGTCAGATCGTGGTGGCTGAACTCGATCTTGCTGCACTGCAAGCTTCCATGGGCACCGGGTTCTCCATGGATCCGAAGCGCTTCGGAGTGATCCCGAAATTCCCTGCTGTCCGTCGTGATCTGGCGCTCCTGCTAGATGCCGCGACTCCATATTCGTTGATCGAAGAGACAGCCCTAGCTGCGAAGGAAGAGTTGCTTGCCGGCATTATCCCCTTCGACATCTTTAGCGATCCTGAAGGGGTCAAGGTGCCCCTTGGAAAAAAGTCGCTCGCCGTCGCCTTGACTTTCCTGCACGCCGAACGAACCTTAACTACTGAAGAGGTGAACGAGGCGGTCGCCCGCATCGTCACCCGGCTTCGGGAATCGGCTGGTGCCGATATCCGTGGCTGATTGCTCTCTTTAAAAGTTTTAACGGTTTCCGCTCTGTGGAAGCCGAGGAATTTGCCCTGCGGTGTTCGGGATTCGGTCTGTATGCTCCCGATCCGATGTGATCAAACCGGAGGCTGAACCGGGCGGAACAATGACAGGCCTTCACTGGAGGTCAGCGGTCTGCGCGGAGGTCTCCACCCTAACCTATATTGGGAACGGGATCGCGACCTAACGGCACCGTGGGGCATCTTTTTCCGTGCAGTGCCATGTCCATATGGCGCTTCGCTCCTCGTGCCCTGCAGCACGAAAAAATCCGCCGCCAGTACCGATATGACTGAACCCAATAAGAAGATCTGGTTTCCGGCCAAGCGATACGGCTGGGGCTGGGGTTTGCCCTGCGCTTGGGAGGGATGGACGGTGATGATGATTTGGCTTCTTCTGCTTGTTGGTGCGGCTTTTACAATGATGCCTAAACACCCTGTATCCTTTGAGACAACCCTGGGCGTGCTTACTGGTTTCCTCATTGCCATCTGCTGGTGGAAAGGGGAGAAACCGCGTTGGCGCTGGGGTAAGGATTGATTTTCCGGCAAGCTCGGGCGAGGCTTTCCCTTCATGCTTTCAGAAGTCATCAAAGTCCTTTGCATCGCGGTTGAGGTAGTGCTCCTCTTTAACCTGCTCATCGTTGTCCATGAGTTGGGACATTTCTTTGCCGCCAAATGGCGTGGCCTGAAGGTCGAGAAGTTTGCCATCTGGTTCGGCAAGCCGCTCTGGTCGAAGACTATCGGGGGGGTGGAATACCGTCTGGGTAGCATCCCTGCCGGGGGTTTCGTCGCAATCCCCCAACTTGCCCCGATGGAAGCCCTCGAGGGAGAAACCGATGAAAAGGGAGAGGATCTCCCTCCCGCCCGTCCCTGGGACAAGGCCATCGTTGCTTTGGCCGGTCCTGTCGCGAGCCTCGCCTTGGCGTTCGTCATCGCCTGCGTGGTCTGGCAGGTGGGTCGTCCTGTCAGTGAGGCCGAAACGACGAATGTGATCGGCTATGTGCTTGAGGGAGGACCTGCCGCCAAGGCAGGCCTGCAGCCCGGGGACAAGATCCTTGCGGTCAATGGCCATCCGGTCAGTCGGATCAATGGCATGGGCCGGATGAGCGACAGCGTTGCCTGGAACCTCGCGGTCAGTTCGGCTCCGGTTGTTCCGATTAGGTTTGAGCGCGATGGAAAGCAGAAGGTGATCGAGGTGGAGCCGATCGTGGAACCCACCAAAGGATGGGGACGAAAGAATCTCCGACAGATCCAGATTGTCCCGGCCATGACACCGCTTATAGCCAGGGTCTTCCCGAACAGTCCTGCGGAGCAAGCCGGACTGCGCCCGGGTGATCTTGTCGTGGCGGCCAATGGCAAGAAACTCTACAGCGGCGAGACTTTGGCCGTTATGCTCAGCACCACCAAGGGGGCTCCGGTGACGCTGACGATCCAACGTGGAGGCGCTGATTTTCCGATCACCATCACTCCCCGTATTCCGGTGGGAGAAAAGCAGGCACGTCTTGGCATTCAGTGGGATCAGCGAGGAGTCATTGGGCTGGTTCATCCCGACCCGTTGACGCAGATAAAATCCAGCCTCCTCACCATGTGGGAGACGATTTCCGCAGTGACGGATCGCCATTCCGAAATCGGTGTCCAGCAACTCAGTGGACCGGTCGGGATCATGAGGATCTATTATCTCCTCTTCCAGAGTCCGATGGGATGGCAGCTTGCGCTCTGGTTCAGTGTGGTGCTGAACGTGAATCTGGCGGTCATGAACATGCTCCCGTTACCCGTCCTCGACGGTGGCCATATCCTATTGGCTTTCATCGAATGGATCTGCGGGCATCCGATCCACCAGAAGACGCTTGAGATAGTTCAGACCACCTTCGCCATGTTGCTGATTGGAACGATGCTCTACATCTCCTTCTACGATGTCAGCGATTTGGTTTCCGGAAGGAAGTCCTCGTCCCCAAGTGAAAAAGCCGTGGAAACCATGACCTTCTCTCCGGCTTCTCCTTCGGCCACGACTCCTTCAAAACCATGAGTGGTGCGGCTGAGACCGCTGCTAGAACGGGTAGGTCGCCTTGGTATGCGGCCGATCTTTTCTCCTACACAAGACGCCAAAGCCGCGAAGTGATCGTGGGAGGGTTGGGCTTTGGAGGGACGAACCCGATCCGTATCCAGTCGATGATCACCAGCGACACCATGGACACCGAGGCCTGTGTGAGGGAAATACTGCGGTTGGTCGAAGTGGGGTGCGAGATGGTCCGGATCACGGCTCCGACCGTGAAGGATGCTGCTAATCTCAAAAACATTCGTGCGGAGTTGAATGCTCGCGGATGTTTGGTTCCGCTTGTTGCCGATATTCATTTCAAACCCGAGGCTGCGATGGAGGCAGCCCAATGGGTGGAAAAAGTAAGGATCAATCCCGGGAACTTCGCCGACTCCAAGAAATTCAATGTCCGCGAATACAGTGACGACCAGTACGCGGAGGAACTGGGTAGAATCCGCGAGCGGTTTGGCCCGCTGGTCCGGCTTTGTCAGGAGCGCGGGGTGGCGATGCGGATCGGCACGAATCACGGCTCGCTCAGCGACCGGATCATGAACCGGTTCGGTGATTCCCCGTTGGGAATGGTCGAGAGTGCGCTCGAGTTTGCCCGGATCGCCCGTGATCTCGGATATCATCAGTTCGTTTTTTCCATGAAGGCCTCCAACCCCAAGGTCATGATCGGTGCCTACCGCCTCTTGGTGGCCCGCCTGAATGACGAGGGTGAGGACTGGAACTATCCGATCCATCTTGGTGTGACCGAGGCGGGTGATGGTGAGGATGGCCGCATCAAGAGCGCGATCGGGATCGGGTCGCTGCTTGCGGATGGTATCGGCGACACTATCCGTGTTTCGCTGACCGAAGATAGCGAGCATGAGATTCCAGTGGCACGTGCCTTGGTGTCACTCATTCCGCAGAAAGAATCTGCCTTGCCAGTTTCGGTCATCAAACCAACCTGGTCGCTGTTCGACTACCAGCGTCGAAGCTCCGAACGCCTGCTTCTGGAAGGAATCACGCAACCGATTGCCCTTGGGGGATCGGAAACCGTTGCGGTTGTTGTGCCCCGGCGTGTGGATCTAGCGGTTGCTCATAAGAGGGCGGCACTCGGCGACTATCAACCGGAATTGATTTTGGAGGATCTGACCCTCGCCGAGGTTGATCCACGCTCAGTTGACGAGATCAAAGAAGTTAATGCCTGTAGTGTGCCGCGTCTTATCACCGTGAGGGATGGTGTTTCGCTCGAACCGATTGCTGCCTTTCGACTTCTCGCTGCGCAGGTTGATACCCGCCACCCCATTCTTCTGAAGGATACGCTGACATCCCACAGGAATGAAGGCGGAGAGTTTCTCGATTATCTACTCTCTTCTGCCATGGTCTTGGGATCCCTCCTCAGTGACGGGATCGGGGATGCGATCCTTCTTCGCTCGGAGGAAGCTCCGGGGCAGTCGCTGCGGCTTGCTTACAACATTCTTCAGGCTGCGGGAGTCCGCATCTTCAAGACGGACTATGTCGCCTGTCCCTCCTGCGGTCGGACGCTCTTCAACCTTCAGGAGACCACGGCTCGAATCAAGGCATCCACCTCACACCTCAAGGGAGTCCGCATCGCTGTGATGGGATGCATCGTGAACGGCCCGGGTGAGATGGCGGACGCCGACTTCGGCTACGTCGGAGGTGCACCGGGTAAAGTAAACCTCTATGTCGGCAAACAGGCCGTGAAATTCAATATCCCGGAGGGAGATGCCGTGGATCGGCTTGTTGATTTGATCAAGGAGCACAACAAGTGGGTTGAGCCCACGGCCTAAAATCAGCTCTCTTATCGGGAAGCAGGAATCGGTACGGGACAGAGGCCGCCGGCCGGAAAGACCGGTTCGGGTGGAGGAGAAATGAACCACGCTTTGATTTCGTTCATCATCCGTCGGATGTGACGGTAGGAGCGGACGCAGATCATCTTGCGGTAGCTCTTCCAGGGATTTCCCCAGTGGAGAATCTCGATCGTCACACGGCGGACACCCCATGCCCGCATTTCACGTTTGGAGGGTTTGTAGAGGTCAATGGTATTGCGACCGGAGAGGGCAAATCCGTAGTCATCCACCTCGTAGATCTCTCCCGTTGCCCGGATTCGGAAGATGGTGCCGCAGGGCCAGCGGGCCCAGTCGGCGGCGGCACTATTCACGACGCCGTGTCGGAGCGGAGTCCCCAAGGCTGTTTTGGCCCCATAGCGGATATGGTCGCTCTCGCTCTGCGTGTAGGCGGTGGTTCGTACTTTCTGAACGGCGGCCCGTTGGATCGGGGGTTCGTAGGGAGGCAGCGGATGGGCACATCCACCGAGGATGAGCAGCAGCGGAAAAAGTGGGAGAGAACGCTTCACAAGAGCATTTCTTGGCAGATCGCGGGGGAGGTTTCCAGTTTTCTCCTTCGACGTTTATTGCAAAATCGCCACACGGATTGCCTAGGCAGTCGGTGTCGCGATCCTTTAAAACAAAGGGCATGATTACCCATTTCGATCAGAAGACCAATAAGAAGGCCTTCGAGGTCAACATGACCAAGCCGATTTACGGGACTTTTGCAGAAATCGGAGCGGGACAGGAAGTGGCCCGCAGGTTTTTCCATGTCGGCGGTGCTGCCGGAACAATTGCCAAGACGATGTCCGCCTACGACATGACCTTCTCGGATGCGATCTACGGAAAAAGCACCCGCTTTGTGAGTCGTCAGCGCCTCGAGGAGATGCTTGACCATGAGTATTCGCTGCTCATCGAGCGCCTTGATGAAAAGGTTGGCGCCGAACGGACGTTCTTCGCTTTCGCGGATACGGTTGCGGCACGTTCCTATAATACGAAGAGCGAGTCACACGGATGGATGGGGGTCCGCTTTCAGAGCACTCCGCGCACGGCCCCCAACGACATCATTATCCACGTACGGATGCTCGATAACACGAATCAAGAGCAGCAGGAGGCGCTCGGTATCGTCGGCGTGAACCTGATGCACGGGGCTTTTTTCAAGAGAAAGGATCTTAAGGCCTTCATCGCCTCACTTCTCGATGATCTGGATTCCACGAGGATCGAGATCGACATGATCCGTTTCTCCGGCCCCGATTTCGCAATGGTGGATAACCGGATCATGTGTCTGGAACTTGTCACCCAAGGGTTGGCACAGGCAGTTCTCTTCCGTGGCGACGGAGAGGTCATTCAGGCCGCCGACCTTTTCTACCACAAGTCGTTGCTTGTGGAGCGCGGCAGTTTCCGCCCCGTCACCAATGTCCATCGGAACATGATCGAGTGCGCCCATGCCATGTTCCTGATGGAGGATGAACTGAACGGTGAGCAACCGGAGATCCTCCACGAGATCACCATGATGAATCTCATGAGCGGGGGTGAGCTCGACCTTCAGGACTTCCTGGACCGTGTTGACATGCTCGGGGCGCTCGGACGCAACGTGCTGATCTCAAAGTACGGCGAATTTTACAGGCTGGTCCAGTACCTGCGCCGTTATTCGGACAGGCCGATCGGATTACCCATCGGCATTCCAAGCCTTCATGAGATCTTTGATGAGAAATACTACGGCAACCTCGACGGTGGGATTCTCGAGGGGTTGGGGCGTCTCTTCAAAAAAGGTGTTCGGATGTATGTTTATCCAACCAAGGATGAAAAGGGGCACATCATCGAGGCAGCCTCCTTCAAGGTTGATCCGGATCTCCGGGCCCTCTACGCCTATCTCCTCGAGAACCGCTTCATTGTCCCGATGGCAGGATGCAATCTCGAGTACCTAGGCATCGATTCGGCCAAGACCATGGCCAAGCTACAGAGCGGTGATCCCGATTGGGAAAAGATGGTGCCACCGAAGGTTGTCGAGATCATCAAGAGCCGGAAGTTCTTCGGCTGGGATGAAAAACAAACGAGCGCCTGATTAGCGGACGATCCCTCTCTCGCTGGAGGCGATGAAGTCCGCGAGATAACTCACCAGCTCCGAGTTGGCAAATTGCTCCCTTAGGGCAGCAAGACCCTGTGTGGTGTTCAGATTGCTCCTGAAGATGAGTTTGTAGGCCTCGCGAAGCTCTCGGATCGTTTCGGGAGTAAAGCCGCGTCGTTCGAGCCCCACGAAATTGACGCCCCGGATCTCCGCGGGGTTTCCATCGGCGATCATGAAGGGAGGAACATCCTGCACGATCTTGGTGCAGCCCCCGATGATGGCATGGGCACCGATCCGGCAGAACTGGTGCACGCCGCTCAGTCCACCGACCACGGCGTGATCCCCTACGGTGACATGGCCGGCCAAAGTTCCGTTATTGGAGAAAATCACATGGTCCCCGACGACGCAGTCATGGGCGATGTGGGCGTAGGCGAGGAAGTTTCCGTGGTTTCCAACCTTGGTAACCGCATGGGGGGCCGTAGCGCGATGGATTGTAACGAACTCCCGGAAGGTATTGTTGGTCCCGATTTCAAGGAATGTCGGCTCGTCCTCGTACTTGAGGTCCTGACTGCGGTGACCGATCGAGCAGTAGGGATAAAACTCGTTCCCTTCCCCGATGGTCGTCGGGCCGGCGATGGTGACGTTATTGTGGAGGCGGCAACCCTCGCCCAGCGTTACTCCCGGGCCGATGATGCAATATGGCCCGATGTGGCTCGACTGACCGACATGCGCCGTTGTGTCGATGATCGCCGTGGGGTGGATTCTCGCCATGGCGCCGACTTATTTATTGATGATGCCGAAGAGGAGTACCCCTTCGCTGACCACCTCATTATTGACCACGCATTTGCAGGAGGCCTTTCCCAAATTCTTGCGTGCCTTGAGCATCTCAACGTGGATGAACAGCGTGTCGCCGGGGAAGACGGGCTTACGGAACTTCACTTCGTCGGCGCTCATGAAATAGCCGATTTTGCCACTGTTCTCGGTCTTGCGCATCATGACGATCGAGGCGACCTGTGCCATCGCCTCCACTTGCAGAACACCCGGCATGACGGGATGGCCCGGGAAGTGGCCTTGGAAAAAGGGTTCGTTAATGGAGACGCTCTTCACCCCCACGGCCTTGATGTCACCGTCGAATTCCACGACGCGGTCGACCATCAGGAACGGATAGCGGTGGGGAAGGACGGCCATGACTCCGTTGATATCCAGCGCAGGGGCGGAGGAGGTGACGGGTGTGGGGGCCATTGCGAGGAGATCGCTGTGGCGCTTGGCAATGGCGCGGGCCAGTTCGGTATTCGGGCCATGCCCAGGTTTTACCGCGACGACGTGGCCGCGCAGCGGGCGGCCGGCGAGTGCAAGGTCACCGATAATATCGAGGATCTTGTGCCGGACAAACTCGTCCTGGAACCGAAGCGGTTCCTTGCTCAGGACGGATTCGCCGCGGATGACGAGGGCGTTTTCCAGACTGCCTCCCTTGATGAGGCCCTTCTCCATAAGATCCTTCACATCCTCGTAGTGAACGAAGGTGCGGGCCGGTGCGATTTCCCGTGCGTAAACCTCAGGAGTGATTTCGAGGGAGAGGTATTGGGTGAAGCGTCCATCGTGATTGGCCTGGGTGCAGGAAATCCGCAGTCCCTGATGAGGAAAGACGGACATGATGGAGCCGGCCGGTGTCTCGAGATGGATCGGCTGACTTGGTTCAAATGGGGCGCGCGCCTCCTGCTGATCCACGATGCCTGCCTCCTGGATCAACGCCACGTAGGGAGCGGCGCTTCCGTCTCCGATCGGCGGCTCGTTTGCATCCATTTCGATGAGGGCGTTGTCGACCCCCAGTCCAGCCAGCGCCGAGAGCACATGCTCGACGGTCTGGATCTTGGCATTTCCCTGCACAAGGGTTGTGGCCCGCTCCACGGTCTTCACATGATCGGCCAGAGCATCGACGATCGGTTCATCCGGCAGATCCGTGCGGCGGAATTTGTAACCATGCCCGGCGGGTGCAGGATGGATCGTGAGGGTAACGTTGCCGCCGTTGTGGAGGGCCGCTCCGGTGAGGCTGGCCGACTTGGCTAGGGTGCGCTGAAGTTCCATGGAATGGTCTGTTTCTGAAGAGATTAGGCGGACAAGCTAGGGGGCTTCCGGGGAGATGCGCCCATCCTTCATCCTGATGCGCCGGTCGGCCAAGGCCGCCACGGAATCGCTATGTGTCACCATAATGACCGTGGACGTGCGTAGTGAAGCAATCTTTGCAATGACCTCAAGAACCTGGGAGGCATTGATGCTGTCCAGATTACCCGTTGGCTCGTCCGCCAGAAGGAGGGAAGGCCCGTGAACCAGTGCCCTGGCGATCGCCGCGCGCTGCATTTCCCCCCCGCTGAGTTGGTGGGGAAAATGGCCTGCTCGGTGATCCATTCCAACATCCTGCAGCATGACCATCGCCTCCCTGCGGACGCCTCCGGCAGCATCCCCGCGGAGTAGCAGGGGAAGCTCCACATTCTCCACGACGGTCATCGAGGGAAGGAGATTGAAGAATTGGAAAACGATACCCAACTTTCTGCGCCTGTACTCCGTCAGGGTCTTGTCATCAGCCTTCTCCAAATGAATTCCATCGACGATGACCTCGCCGGAGGTGGGGTGGTCCAGCCCTCCCAAGAGGTTGAGCAAGGTGCTTTTACCAGAGCCGCTGGCACCCGTGATGGCGACGAACTCTCCCCGTTCGATTTCGAGTGAAACCGAGTCGAGAGCCGAAACGGGGGGGGTGCCGTAGGAGCGTGAGGCTTTGACGAGTCGTATCATGCAGTTCACAAATGAACGGCGAGCCATGTTCGAGCAAGCTTCTATACGCGCCCACCATCCGGGAGAGTTTCGTATCCTCGGGGAGACGCATGACTTGCTGGCTGTCGAGAAGCCGGCCTTTCTTCTTGTTCACCCGAGCAAACCGGGCGATCCGGTGACCCTTTGGGACCGGCTCAAGGAGTTGCTGGCTTATGAAATCGCGGGAGGGGGACAGGTCTCCCTGATCAACCGCCTCGATCGTGAAACCAGCGGCATCGTCCTTGTGGCTAAGAGCGCCTCCGCAGCCCGGGCCTGCACCATGGCCATGGCTCGGGGTGATGTGGCGAAGGAATATCAGGCAATTGTTGCCGGATGGCCTGATAAGGATGCCTGGGAGGTTGACGAGCCCATTCTTAGGCTTGGAGAGGTACAGGATTCACGGATCTGGCTGAAGAGAGGAGTTCATCCGGCAGGAGCTCCCTCCCGTACGGGATTCCGGGTGTTGAAGCGGTTGACTCATCCGATGCATGGACCAATCTCCCTGATTCACTGCATCCCCTACACCGGAAAGACTCACCAGATCCGTATTCATCTGGCGCACTCGGGTTATCCCGTGGTGGGAGACAAAATCTACGGCCCCTCCGAGGAGTGCTATCTGGAGTTCATCGAGACCGGTTGGACGTCCCGACTCGAGTCCAAGCTATGGCTCCCACGTCATGCCCTTCACTCCTGCTCCCTGCAATTAGACTTTCTGGGGCAACGGCACCGCTGGGAATCGCCACTGACGCCTGATCTGCAGTCGTTTCTTGAGCTGACATAAGGGATCTCCGCGAGATTTTTAGAAGGGCATCTCCAGCGGATCCCTTGTGGAGAGCTCCCAAGCGAGCAGGGCTTTTTTTCGGTCGAGCCCCCACCGGTAGCCTGTGAGCTTTCCACGGGAAACAACGCGATGGCAGGGAATCACGATCGACAGTTCGTTGGTTCCGACGGCTCTTCCCACGGCACGTGCAGCCTTCGGTCGTCCGATTGCTCTTGCGACGTCGCCGTAGGTGAGGGTGGTTCCCATCGGGATGCTGCGCAGATGTTCCCAAACCGTCAGTTGGAAGGGCGTGCCGATCACCAGAAGAGGGATCGATTCCGGATTTTGGAAAATCCGCGGTATCATCGCGTTGGCCGAGTCACTTGAACGCAGGTGGAAGGAGGACCACTTGCTTTTCAGCGAGTCGAACCCCTCCTGCCTGGAGTCTGCAAAATGGAGAGCCGTCACGTGCTGGTCCGCCAACAACAGTGCACATCCCCCGAACGGTGTCTCGGCGAAGCCCCATGCCAACTCGCCGTGAGCTTTCAGCTCCCTGACTCTCGCATCATGAGGGGAAAGCCAGAGATGCACGGGGCGATTCAGGGTTTGGCGGGCATCAGACGAACCAACACCTCGTTCCGTCTCATGAATCCCGGAGTCCATGGGGGATTGTAGTATGCGAAGATGGGGGTTCCTGTGGTCGGAAGGTTTTTGGAGAGAGCCCATGCAAGGAGTTTTTTCGCGGCGGCTTCGCTAGGTGCCGGCTTTGAGGGACCCGAGAACTGGTAGGCAGCATAACGGCCGGCCGGCTTCTTGCTCACGGTGACGTCCGGATTCGAGGGAGTCGGGACCCCCTGATCGGCTACGGTTTTCGGCACAATGAAGCTCATGGTGCCCGATTCCGTCCCGGTCATCAGCACCGGCGTGGTCATGGAGATCTTTTGAGAATGTTCGTTCCTGCCGGAGATAAAGCGGAAGAGCTTCATGAAGGATCCATCCTCCCCGCGTTTTTGCATCTGGGTGGAGACAAGTGTCAGCTCCGGATAATCGCGGATCTCAAAGGCCCCATCCTTCTCCACGATTTTGTAGTCGGGTGTCTCGTATTTCGAGTTCGAGCACCCTGGAAGGAGTGAGAGTAGCAGGGTGATCATCAGTAGAAGGGGAGAGAAACGGTTCTTCACAGAGTCACTTCAGGTGAAGAGGGTCATTCCGTCAAAGGATAAACGGAGTGCTAGCAAGAGAGTGCAGCCATGAGGAGTCGAACCTCAAACCTTCTGATCCGTAGTCAGATGCTCTATCCAATTGAGCTATGGCTGCGTAACCGCCTTAACTGATTAAGGGGTTGGGAACTAAAGCGAAGAATTCCGCCCCGGTCAATCTGTTTTCCGCGTGTTAAACAGGATTCGAAGTACTTAGTGAGAGGCATTGCTGGCCGAGTGAGCGGTAGCCTGAGATCTCTTTTGCAGGAAGAAGACAATGCAGAAAACCACCAGCAGCAGACAGGGAAGGATCGCCACCTGACCCAATGTCTGGAGTCCAGCGGCAGCCTCGATGGTGGCGTTGGCTTTCTCTCCGGGTGCAAGTCTTGCCGCAATGCCGCGATCGTAAATCCGCCCCATGACGGGAAGGACGAAACTGACGCTCAGCATCCCGGCTCCCCCCATGATGGCCAGTCCCAAGGCACCGGTCTTGGGGAAGCGTTCACTCACGTAGCCGAGCATCGTGGGCCAGAAGAAGCAGACGCCGACGGCAAAGACGGTTGCGGCCGCAAAGAGCATTGCTCCGCTACTGATACTGAGAGTGTAAAGGCCGATGGCGCTGATGGCCGCGCTGGCCAGAAGCATCCCCTCGGGGGCGATCTTGTGGACAAAGACGCCGGCGAACATACGACCGACGGCCTGGATGCCGGTGATCCAGACAAGCACCAGAATACCGGATACGCCCGCGGTGGTGAGGATGTTGGGAATCCATTGGTTGGGAGCGAGTTCCGTTGCGGCTGTCAGCAGCATGCAGCCCACCATCAGAATGAAGAGCGGATTGAGACAGGCCGCAAACATGGCCTTGGTGGAGATGCCCTGCTGGACGCGTTCAGTCTTGGGAAAGCTCTGTCCCCGGAACATGGCACCATAGGTCGCAAGCGGGATGAGCATGCAGGCGAACTGCACCTTCCAGCCAAGACCCGCTTTGCCGAGCACGAAAGCGAGGAGTCCGCCGATCACGATGCCTCCGGGAAACCAGACGTGAAAGGAGTTAAGCTTGGTGGTCTTGTCATCAGGGAAAAGGGTGGCAATGAGGGGATTGCAGGCCGCCTCGACCGAGCCGTTGGCAATGCCGAATATCAGGGTTCCCGCGTAGAGGCTCCAGTAATCCCAAGCAAAGATGGTGAGGAGGATGCCTGCCAGATGTCCCGCAAAGGCGATCCTCATAATGGCCCCAAGTCCCAGTACGTCACAGAGAGGGCCTCCTATCAGCATGGCTAAGGTGAAGCCCCAGAAGGCCGTACCGTTGATCCAGCCGATCTGCTCGTTGGAGAGGTGAAACTGGCTTGCCCAGTCGCCTGCCGCACCTCCTCGGAGGGCGAAACTCATGGCGGTAACAATCAGGGCGACGCAACTGGCGCGGAAGAGACGAATCTGGTTCATGGGGGGAGGGGTTGGCGGCCCGACTTTTTCGTGGCCGATCTCTCTAGATACAGTGGGAACTGGCATCGGAGTCAATCGATTCCTTGACGGAAGGAGGGGTGTGCGGCATAGTTTTTGAAATTCTTATCAAGAGTGACGGAGGGACTGGCCCGGTGATGTCACGGCAACCGCTGCGAAGTTCTTCGTAGGACCAGGTGCCAAATCCAGCTCCGCGAAAGCGGGGAAAAGATGAGAAACTTGGCAGAGCTGATGATCCCCAAGGATCCAGGCACCCAGGTCTCCTCGCCACTCTTGATCGGAACACAACGACCAAGATCCCATGTCCAAGAAACCCTGGTTCAGTAATCTGAAATGCCGTGAATGCGGACGTCTCTACGAGAAAGAGGCAATCCACATCTGTGAGTTCGACTTCGGTCCGCTGGAGGCCGCCTATGACTACGAGGCGATCCGCGGAGTCCTGACCCGCGAGCTCATCGAGTCGCGCCCGCAGACGATGTGGCGTTACCGCGAGCTTCTCCCCATCGATGGTGAGCCGACCGTCGGCACGCAGGTGGGATTTACACCGCTCGTGAAGGCCGACCGTCTTGCGAAGAAGCTCGGAATCCGCGAACTCTGGATCAAGAACGATTCGGTCAACTATCCCACCCTTTCCTTCAAGGACCGCGTTGTCTCCGTTGCCTTAAGCCGCGCCCGCGAACTCGGCTTCGAAGTCGTGGCCTGTGCCTCCACCGGCAACCTCGCGAACTCCGTGGCCGCGAATGCAGCCAACGCAGGCCTGAAGAGCTACGTGCTCATCCCCTCGAATCTCGAGCAGGGGAAGGTGCTCGGTTCTCTTGTCTACGGCACCAATGTGATTGGAATCACCGGGCCTTACGATCAGGTAAACCGACTTTGCTCGGAAATCGCCGGCAAGTACGGCTGGGGATTCGTGAACGTCAACCTCCGCCCATACTACGCTGAGGGCTCCAAGACGATGGGCTTCGAGATCGCCGAGCAGCTGGGGTGGAAGCTTCCGAAGCATACCGTGGCCTGCATGGCCTCGGGATCGCTCCTGACAAAGATCCACAAGGCCTACAAGGAGTTCATTGACCTCGGTATTGTCGAGAAGAGCCCCTTCACGATCCATGGTGCCCAAGCCACCGGATGCTCCCCGATCAGCGCAGCCTTCAAGGCCGGCACCGACATCGTGAAGCCTGTCCAGAATCCCGACACCATCGCGAAGTCGCTTGCGATCGGGACGCCGGCGGACGGCTACTATGCGATCCGTTCCATGCGCGAGACCGGCGGCAGCTGTGAGGACGCCACCGACGAAGAGATCGTCGAGGGCATCAAGCTGCTTGCAGAATATGCCGGCATCTTTGCCGAGACGGCCGGCGGCGTCACCGTTGCCTGCGCCAAGAAGCTCATCGAGTCCGGCAAGATTCCCAAGGATGAGAGTGCCGTGCTCTGCATCACCGGCCACGGGCTCAAGACGCAGGAGGCAATCGTCGGCAAGGTCGGCGAGCCGCGCATCATCGGCGCCAGCCTGCATGAATTCGAGGCCCTCATCGCTGATGAAGTCGCCATCAAATCCTAACAGCCAAAAGCCAACAGTCTAAATCGCTAAACACACAAAATCATGCCCATCATCCGCATCCCCACCCCGCTCCGCAAGCTGACCAATAATCAGGAGGAGGTCACTGCGACCGGCGCCACCCTTGGTGCTGTTCTCGACGAACTCAACGCCACCTTCCCTGGTCTCGGCGAGCGCATTGTCGATGAGACCGGTGCGATCCGCCGTTTCGTGAACATCTTCGTCAACGACGAGGATGTACGCTTTCTTCAGGAAAAGGAGACCCCGATCAAGGAGGCCGATGTCGTCTCCATCGTTCCTGCCATTGCCGGCGGCTAGTACCCCTTGCCTTCCCGCCCCTAAAATCCGATCTTTAGTTCCATGGAAACGACCCGCCTCTGGCTCATGTACCCGGCGAAGCTCATCACGCGACCCATCGTCTACGAGCTTGGCCACAAGTTTTCCGTCACGACGAATGTGAGGCAGGCAAGCGTCACCAACGAGATCGGCCTAGTTTGCCTGGAACTCATCGGAGAGCGCGGAGAGACCAAGCGGGCTATCGCCTGGCTTGAGGAACTCGGCGTGAAGGTGGAACCCGTCGAGATCAACACGATCGAGGGCTAATTTTAATCCATGAAAATCTCCCTTGGCAGCGACCACGCTGGATTCGAATACAAGCAGGCCATCGCCGAAATACTCCGTACGCAGGGCCACGAGGTCATTGACTGCGGCACGCATTCCGCGGACTCGACCGATTACCCCCTCTGGTGCATCCCCGCCGCCGAGAAGGTGGCTAACGGAGAGGCCGACAAAGGAATCGTCTTTGGTGGATCCGGAAACGGAGAGGCCATTGCCGCAAACAAGGTAAAGGGGGTCCGCTGCGCCATCGCTTGGAGCGACGATACGGCGCGTCTGGGGAGCGAGCACAACAACGCCAACGTCCTTTCGATTGGAGAGCGGATGGTCTCCCTTGAGACTGCAAAGCGTCTCGTAGATATCTGGCTCTCCACCCCGTTCGAGGGGGGGCGCCATCTCAAGCGAATCGAGGAACTTGCGAAGTACGAAGCTGGACTTCCGATGTCCTGAGCGTTAGCTGACCGCTACGAAGAGAGCGGTCGCATTGTCTTTGCCCGAGTACTTTACTGCCTCGGCCACGAGATGCTGGGCGGGTGTGAGGTTCTTGTGGCGCGCATCTAGGTCCTCCGCAATCCTTTGATCGGAGAGACCATCGGTCACGCCATCCGAGCAGATCAGAAACCTGTCTCCCGGCGCGCAGGTGATTTCCCCCACCTGCGGGTTCACGAACTGGTTGTCCGCCCCAAGTGCTTTTTGCAGGCGGTTTTTTGCTGGATGCATCCGTGCCTCACGCTCGTTGATCTGACCCGTTCTCAGGAGCCAGCCGACATGGGTGTCGTCGTTGGTGAGTTGGGTGATCTGCCCACCCTTCGGAAGGTGATAGATACGCGTGTCCCCGATATGTGCAAAATGCATCACTCCCTGAGTGAACCAACAAAGACTGAGGGTGGATCCCATGCCGCGACATTCCTCGTAACTGTCACCAAGATACTGGAGCGCCTTGTGAATCTCGGCAAACAAGGTCTCGAAGACCACCTCATAGCTGATCGGAGTTCCCTCCAAGCGCTGTCTGATAAGCGGGGGGAACATCCTGGTGACCTTATCGATGGTGATCCGGCTGGCAAACTCCCCGGAATTTGCCCCTCCCATGCCGTCGCTGACCGCAAAGATCAAGTCGGAGCCCGCCGTCGTTGATGAGCCTGTTTTCCCCAGATGACGCACGTCGGATGCATCAATCGACAACCCCACGAAAGCATCCTCATTGTTGGTGCGGCAGGTCCCCCTATCAGTGCATCCTGACCAGGAGAGAGGGAGGTGCGAGCCCGGGGGCAGTGTGGGAACAACTACGGGTTTGATCTCGTCGAGCACTGTGGCGAACTCGAAGTCGATCAAGCAAAAGCGGCCGTCTTGCTGGCGGTAGGTGACATTACGCGCTTCGGCATCGTCGTGACGCACGCCGAATTCCTTTAGTTCCTCAAAGAGTTCCAGGCAACGCTTGGGATCGAGTTGATCCACCCGCGAACCACAATTGGTGGTCACCAGGACAAGTTTCTCCGGGTCCGCCGAAATGACACGCGGGACAAATGTGCATCCTCTCTTTTCGAGATGCCGGAGCACGTGCACTTCATTGTCAAAGCGCTCCTTCGCCTTCGGGCCGTGAAACTGCTTCCGCACGCTCCCGTCGAAACCGATCTGCACGGTGGCGCGCTGGGTATCCTTGACGGTGATCATGATGAAAAGACGGAAGGTATTTAGTCTGCAGACGATTAGGTCAGAGGTCCCGCATAAGATGGAGAAGCAATTTCAAGGGAATATGGAAACTTCTTTGTCGTTGCCACACAGCTTACAGCCTAAACCGCCAGCATCTTCCAAATCTCCGCGATGTGGAGATTTCGTTATTTTGGCATTGAAGTTGCTTGATCCTTTCATGCCCGATTCTAAAGTCGGGAGATCACTCTGTTGCGGTTGTCCGAAACGCGCTGGGTGATCAAAAACAGACAACGGACGCACCACAACCACCCCAATCACATGGCGAAGTACAAACTCGAATACATCTGGCTCGACGGCTACGAGCCCGTTGCAAACCTCCGCAGCAAGACAACCATCAAGGAGTTCTCCAAGGCTCCCACGCTCAAGGACCTACCGATGTGGGGTTTTGACGGCAGTTCGACCCGTCAGGCCGAAGGAAGGAGCAGCGATTGTCTGCTCAAGCCCGTCGCCAGCTATGTCGATCCGACACGTGAGAACGGCTATCTTGTCATGTGCGAAGTCCTTCTTCCCAATGGCAAGCCGCATCCTACCAATGCCCGTGCCACGATTGTGGATGATCCCGACACCTGGTTCGGCTTCGAGCAGGAGTACTTCCTTTATAAGGACGGAGCACCCCTCGGTTTTCCGAAGGGTGGCTGGCCAAACGAGCCTCAGGGCAAGTTCTATTGCGGAGTCGGCCATGCGGCCGTCGGTGATGTGGCGCGCGAGATCGTTGAGGAGCACCTCGATATCTGCTTGGAGATGGGTATCAATCACGAGGGAATCAACGCCGAGGTGGCCAAGGGACAATGGGAGTTCCAGATCTTCGGCAAGGGTTCCAAGAAGGCCGCCGATGAGGTCTGGCTCGCTCGTTATGTCCTGATGCGCGTCTGCGAGAAGTACGGCGTCGACGTCGAGTTCCATTGCAAGCCTCTCGGCAAGGACATGGACTGGAATGGTTCCGGCATGCACACCAACTTCTCCACCAAGTTCATGCGTGAGAAGGGCGGCAAGAAATACTTCGAGAAGCTGATGGCGGCCTTTGACAAGTACAAGGATGAGCACATCACCGTCTATGGTCCTGACAACCACTTCCGCCTGACCGGTCTGCACGAGACGCAGTCGATCGACAAGTTCAGCTACGGCGTCGCCGATCGCGGTGCTTCGATCCGCGTCCCGCATAGCTTCGTGAACAGCGAGTACAAGGGCTACCTCGAGGATCGTCGTCCGAACTCCCAAGGAGATCCGTACAAGATCGCCAGCCGCGTTCTTCAGACCATCAAGACCGTTCCGACCAAGTAACGGAATCAAACTCATCAGACGCCGCCCTGGAAACGGGGCGGCGTTTTTGTTTTAGGGGCTTGCGCAGGAGGCGGAACTGGTTATTCTATTCAACCGCGCATCAAACATTTGCCGTCGGTCCTTGGGTGAACTGCATTTGCCGCTCACCGAAACGCGACAAGGGAAACCCGGCAACGAGAAATAACAGACACCATGCCTATCCGCCTCGGTCGCTTCGAAATGCCGAAGACCCTCGTCAAAAACGAGAAAACCGCCACTGAAACCTACGCCCAGTTCGTCGCCGAACCTTTTGAAGCTGGTTACGGCCACACCATCGGCAACTCACTCCGCCGCACCCTTCTCTCCTCGCTTGAGGGAGCAGCCATCACCTCGGTCAAGATCGAGGGGGCTCCCCATGAGTTCACCAGCATGCCCGGCGTCGTCGAGGATGTGGTCGAAATCATCCTCAACCTGAAGAAGGTCAAGTTCAAGGCCCACGATCACGAACCCCGCAACCTGACCCTCTCGGTCAACAAGCAGGGTGCCGTCACCGCCGGCGACATCACGTCGACCGCTCAGTGCGAGGTCCTGAACCCCGACCAGCACATCTGCACCCTTGACAAGAAGATGAAGTTCGAAGCCGAGTTCACTGTCCGTGTCGGCCGTGGATTCGCCACCGGTGACGAGAACAAGGGTGTCGACAAGCCGATCGGCGTGATCGCCATCGACTCCATCTTCTCGCCCGTTACCAAGGTAAAGTACGCCGTTGAGCAGACCCGTGTCGGTCAGCGCACCGACTACGACAAGCTCATCCTCGACATCTGGACCGATGGCCGCCTCACACCCGAGGAGGCTCTTCTGCAGTCCGCCGCGATCCTGCGTCACCACCTCGATGTCTTCGTCAACTTCGACGATAACCAAGTCGAGTTCGACGAGACCCCGGTCGAAGTCAGCCAGGAGAACAGCCGCCTCAAGAAGTTGCTCGCCATGAGCGTGAACGAGATCGAACTCTCCGTTCGTGCCGCAAATTGCCTGAACAACGCCAACATCACCAGCGTCGGACAACTCGCCCTCAAGAGCGAGGCCGAGATGCTCAAGTACCGCAACTTCGGCAAGAAGTCGCTGAACGAGATCAAGGACAAGCTCGTCCAGTTGGGCCTGGGCCTCGGAATGAAATTCGAGCCCGGTCTTGTGGAGAACCTCGCCCCTGCAGCCGAATAAGGCGCCTTGGAATCACTGACACGCCATGCGTCACCGTAAAAAAACCGTCAAGCTCGGCCGCAGCCAGGCACACCGTGATTCGCTTCTTGCGAATCAGGTCTGCAGCCTGATCGAGCATCGCCGCATCAAGACCACCCTGGCCAAAGCCAAGGCTACCAAGCCTCTCGCCGAACGTATGCTCACGCTGGGCAAGAAGGGTGACCTTCATTCCCGCCGAATCGCGATCTCCTACCTCAAGAGCAAGGATGTCGTGAAGAAGCTCTTCACCGAAATCGCTCCCGCCGCCGCCGATCGCAAGGGTGGATACACCCGAATTGTGAAGCTTGGCGAGCGCCTTAGCGACAGTGCCCCCATGGCTTATCTCGAGTGGGTTGATTACGCTCCCGAGATCAAGAAAGAGGAGTTGATCGAGGCCGGCGAGAAGCCTGCCAAGAAGGCCAAGGCAGAAAAGGCACCCAAGGCTGAGAAAGCCGAGGGTGAGGAGAAGCCCAAGAAAAAGGCTCCTGCCAAGAAAAAGAGCGAGGAATAAAGCCCGCCTCAACCAATCAACGAAAAGCCCCGCAGCAATGCGGGGCTTTTTTTATGCCGCGTCGAGACCGAAGGCCGTGTGAGCCAGCTTGGCCGCATCGGCGATCTTCTCCTCGTCCAGAATCACGGCGATCTTGATCTCCGAAGTGGAGATCATCTGGATGTTGATGCCACCCTTGGCAAGGGCTTCAAAAAGCTTAGCCGCAACACCGGAGTGTGTGCGCATGCCGATACCCACCACGCTCAGCTTTGCGATTCCGTCCTGCTTACTGACCTTGCCGGCACCGATCTCCGAGGCGACGCGGTCCAGGAGATCGCCGATCTTTTCAAGCTCGTCACGGTTCATCGTGAAGGAGATGTCGGTCGTGCCGCTTGCCGAGACGTTCTGGACAATGACGTCGATCATCACGTGGGCGTCGGCCAGTGCGGTGAAGAGTCGTGCGGCGCATCCCGGTTTGTCGGGGACTTGAGACACGGTTACTTTGGCCTGATTGCGCTCGACGCTGACGCCGCGCACGACGACCTGTTCCATTCCTGCGGATTCTTCTTTCACGGTTGTTCCTGGGTTGTTGTTGAAGCTGCTGCGGACCTCGAAGGTCACTCCAAATTTTTTGGCAAACTCGACCGAGCGCGACTGCATCACCTTGGAGCCGCTGCTCGCCATTTCAAGCATCTCGTCGTAAGAGATCTCCTCGATTTTTTTTGCCGTCGGGACAACGCGCGGATCGCAGGTGTAGACACCATCGACGTCGGTGAAGATCTGGCAGGCGTCGGCCTCCACGGCGGAGGCAAGGGCGATGGCCGTGAGATCGGAGCCGCCGCGTCCCAGGGTGGTGATGGCACCCTCGCTCGTCTCTCCCTGAAAGCCGGCGACAATCACGATCTCCCCTCGATCGAGGTGCTTCTTGATCTGATCCGGGGTGATGTTGCTGATCTTGGCTTTGGTGTGGACGCCATTCGTGACGATCCCTGCCTGGGCGCCGGTCAGGGAGACAGCCTTTCCGCCCATGCTCTGGATCGCCATGGCGGTGAGGGCCATCGTGGTTTGTTCCCCCGTGGAGAGCAGGACATCCATTTCCCGCTCCGTCGGATTTGAGGAGACTTCCCTGGCAAGCTTGATCAGGGAATCGGTGACACCCGACATGGCCGAAACAACGGCGACGACGGAATTTCCTGCGCGCTGGGTTTCGAGAAGACGCTTCGCCACGTTGGTGATGCGCTCGGGATTGCCGACCGAGGTGCCGCCGTATTTCTGAACGATCAGTGCCATTTAATTGCGAATTGTTGCTAGGCCGGCTCGCACGGCTTCCGCCGTTGCATCCGTCTCGATCGGGGCGGTGACGGCGTGTTTGGCGGTGTCGGGATCCTTGAGGCCGTGGCCGGTGACGGTAAGAACGACTTTGGATCCCGGCCGGATCTGACGGAAGGGACAGCAGTCGCACTGCGTGGCTTTTCCGCTTTGATTGAAGCATTTGAAAAGCGCGGCAACCGGGGCGGCGCTGGCCGGTTCCACGAAGATGCCTTCGTTGGAAGCGAGCCACTTCTGGGCGGCCAGGATTTCGGAATCCTCCACGATCTCGAAGCAGCCACCCGATTCGGAGACGGCTTGAGTCGCGCCATCCCAGCTGGCGGGTCGCCCGATCCGGATAGCCGTGGCCACTGTCTCCGGATTATCCATGGGTGCGCCGCGGTAAAGGGGAGCAGCTCCGGCCGCCTGGACACCCAGCATCCTGGGTAACTTGAAGCTGCGTCCGAGGTCCTTGAACTCCTTGTACCCTTTCCAGTAGGCGGTGATGTTACCAGCGTTGCCTACCGGGAGGATGTGAATGTCGGGCGCATCACCGAGCTCCTCAATGACCTCGAAAGCCGCGGTCTTCTGACCCTCGATCCGGTAGGGGTTGATCGAGTTGACGATCGCGAAGTCGCCGGTCTCCCCAAGCTCACGCACAAGGCGGAGGGCATCATCGAAGTTGCCGCGGATTGCGATGACACTGGCTCCATAGATGTAGGCCTGGACCATCTTGCCCCCGGCGATCCGACCAGCGGGCAGCAGCACCGCACACTTCATTCCGGCGCGCGCAGCATAGGCGGCCGCTGCCGCGGAAGTGTTTCCCGTGGAGGCACAAAGAACGGTGTGGGCACCTTCCTCGGCGGCCTTGGAAATCGCCATGGTCATGCCGCGATCCTTGAACGAACCGGTCGGGTTCAAACCCTCGTATTTGACGTAGACCTCTCCTCCCGTGATGGCGCTCAACTTGGGCGAGTGGATCAACGGAGTGGATCCCTCGCTCAGGGAGATCACGGGCGTGGCGTCGGTGACGGGAAGAAATTCCCGATAGCGAGCGATCACGCCGCAGTCGTTGTGAGATTGCTTCATTGGAACAGAAATCAGGTAAGGGTCTCCACGTTGAAGAGGACGGGTTGTCCCTTCACGCAATTCAGCGAGGTGATTGTCACCAGAGCATCACAGACTGCTCCATACGGAGCTTCGTGGATCATCAGAACAAGCGGAGTCTCTACTCCGGCGATTGACTCGGGTTGGAAAACCGAGGAAATACCGATGCCTGCTTCTCCAAGGACGCCTGCAATCCGAGCCAAGACGCCCGGTTTGTCATCAACCGAGAGGCGCAGGTAGTAAGAGCCGACGATCTCTTGAGACAGTCGGCTGCTTCCGTAGAGGCTGTGCGATGAGAAGCCGTAGGTGGACCGCGGAGCATCCAGCATGTGGGCCGCCTCCACCAGATCGCCGATGACGGATGTGGCCGTCGGGCCGCGTCCTGCTCCCCGTCCGTAAAAGAGGCTGTCGCCCACCAGATCCCCGCGCACCGCGACTGCATTGAAGACACCGTTCACCGATGCAAGGACATTCCCCTGGGGAATGAGCGTCGGCGCCACGCCGACTTCTACCTTGCCATCCTTTTCCCGAACCGACCCTAGGAGTTTGATGCAGTAACCGAGACTTTTGGCAAAATGAATGTCCGCGGCGCTGACACGATCGATGCCCTCTACCCGGATCGTCAAGGGATCGACCCAGAATCCGTAGGCAAGCGCAGCCAGGATGATCGCCTTGTGACCTGCGTCCCAGCCATTGATATCGAGTGTCGGGTCGGCCTCGGCATAACCGAGTTGGACCGCTTCAGCCAGAGCCTCTGGGTAATCGAGACCCGCCTCCTGCATCCTAGTCAGGATATAGTTGCTCGTCCCGTTCAGGATGCCATGAAGCGACTCGATCCGATTGCCGACGAAGGCATCTCGTACAGACTGGATGATCGGGATTCCACCCGCCACCGCCGCCTCAAAGAAAACGGGCACCTTGTGTTTGCAGGCCAACGCGAAAATTTCAGCGCCCCGTTCCGCCAGTAGCGCCTTGTTCCCCGTGACGACGATCCGCCCCGATTTGATCGCTGCAACGGTCAGATCAAAGGCTTCCGTCGTGCCGCCGATCAGTTCGACGACCACCTTGATCTCCGGATCTTCTAGAAGATCCTGCCAGCGGTTGGAAAAGAGATCGGCGGGTGCCGTGACATCGCGCTTTTTCTTCGGATCACGCACCACAATCTTGCGCACGTCAAAGGAGTAGCCGGAACGCTCCGCGATCAGATCGCGGTGTCGCGCCAGATTTTCGTAGACTCCGGCACCCACCGTGCCGAAGCCGGCTAATCCGATGCCGATGGTCTTCATAAGGGAGCCCTGAATAATTCCGGTTAACAGCCCCCAGGTAAAGCCGGTTTTGCCCCGACATAAACAGGACGCTTATTGAAAAATTGGTGGTTGCGCTGGATTTTCAGCTTACGTGATCAAAAGGGGCTTCTTCTATACTCAAGGTAAAGCTCGTGCTAAGCTAAACCCTTTGAAGTCACTTTGACGTATCCCAAAGCTCCACAAACCTTGTTTGAACGTGCCTTCTGATCCCGAAAAGAGTGTTTTCGCGGACCCCAAGGGGATCAGGCGTCGGGCGCTTCAAGTTCTCGCAGTCGGAGGGGGCCTAGCACTTGTTTTTGGTGTCGGGTACTTCATCTCAGGATTACTGATCGGCCCGCAACTCCAGTTGCCGGCAGTTGTCAGGGATTTTCATGCGCGCTTTAAAGCACTGCCGCCGGCCAAGGATCCCTTGAGAGATCCAAAAAAGGATTGGAAGCGTCTCCAGACTGCCTCCAAGGATCATGCACTCACACCGCCTAAGCAGATGAAAGAGGGACTGGTGCTTGGTTATGTATCCCCTTGGGACCCGGCTTCTCTTCTCTCATTGGAACGTCATGCCGATCAACTGACCCACGTTGCGGCTGACTGGTTCACGCTCACCGGCGTTGAAGGAACGCTCAAGGAGGATCCGAGCGACAAAGCGCGTCTTCTCTGCGTGCGGAAGGGGCTCGGCTTCCTTCCTATTCTGAGAAATCTGGATGGAAACACCTGGCAACCCGAAGCGGTGGAGGAATTGGCCCATGAACCGGAAGCAGAGAGAAGTGCCTTCCTAAGTCAACTTGTGGGTAGAATGCCCGCGGGGTCCACGGGTCTCCTGCTTGAGTTAAGCCAGCTTGATCCCACCTATAAAGACGAGTACTCGCTGCTCATCAAGGAACTGTCTGAACACCTTCATGCCGCCCGAAAAGAGCTTTGGTTTTCCGTTCCCACGGGTACTGACTTTGATGCTTTTGACATGGAGGCCGTTGCGGATTCGGCCGACAGAATGGTCGCAACCCTGTACGATGAGAATTCCGAGACGGATGATCCCGGGCCTCTTGCCAGTGGTGATTGGTTCCAAGGATGGCTTAAGACAATGATGGTTTACGGAAACCCGTCCCAGTGGGTGATCGGCCTCGGCAACTATGCCATCGACTGGAGGAGGGACAATCATACCGTTGAGCAGGTAGGTTTCACCGATGCGATGGCGCGGGCTTCGCTTGCCGGGATCGATCCGGTGAAGGAGTTGAATTCCGAGGATGGCACGCCAGATTTCAATTACCTCTCCGGACCGGATCAGAATCAGGAGCACGAACTCTGGTTCCTCGATGCGATCACCCTGTTTAACCAACGGCGCTTGATCGCCCCCTTCCATCCGGGAGGCATTGGTCTTTACAGGTTAGGAGAGGAGGATCCCGCCGTCTGGGATGTGCTGAAATTGAATCCCGAGAAGCCACTCGACGTAAATTCGATCGCGAGGCTTTCCCGACTCAATCTTGATGAACTCATAGCCTCCAGCGGGACCGGCGACTTCATTTCGGTGGGTGAGGACTCGCATGAGGGGGAAAGGAGTCTTCAGGCCCGTACCAATGGAGAGATTTTGGAGAAGTTTACAAAGCTCCCAATGCCCGAAAGTATCGTCCGACAGGGTGATCCGGGACCGCATAAAGTCGCACTGACATTCGATGACGGACCCGATCCGAAATGGACCCCAAAAATCCTTGAGATCCTCAAGGAAAAGAAAGCCCCGGCTGCGTTCTTTGTCCTCGGGACGCAGGGGCAACATTACCCCGATCTTCTGGAGCGGATCGTGCGTGAGGGTCATGAGGTCGGCAATCACACATACTCCCATCAGAATCTTACAGAGACCGGCGATGAGCAGATCTCGCTCGAACTGAATGCAACAACCCGCCTGATTGAGGCGGTAACGGGTCATTCCACGGCCTTTTTCCGCCCACCCTACAACAGCGATGGCACACCGACCCAACCCGGTGAAATGAGAGCTCTCCGTGTCGCGCGCGATCTTGGATACCTTACCGTGACACAGTCGATCGATCCGGACGATTGGGAGAGACCCGGCGCCGAGGCCATTGTCCAGAGGGTCAAGAGCCAGCGGGAGACGGGATCCATCATCCTGATGCATGACGGCGGTGGTGACCGCTCCCAGACGGTGGCAGCGCTGCCTGCAATCATCGATTGGCTTCGCAGTCGCGGGGACGTGATCGTGCCGCTCGGAGATATTATCAATCTTCCCCGGGATACCGTGATGCCTCCGTTGCGCGAGGAAAACCAGCCACTCTCGGCCCGATACGTTTATGGTGCTTTTACCGTCATGCGCTTCCTGGAGAATGCCGCCTGGACTCTTCTTGTTCTTGTTACCCTGCTCGCCCTGCTGAGGGTCTTTTTTTACTGCATCTGTGCCAAGAGGCATAAGGACAGGGGGCATGTTAAGACATCGGTTACGAATGCCCCTCCCCCGCCTGTCAGCGTTCTTCTTGCCGCCTATAACGAGGAACGCGTCATCGCTTCGACCATCCGCCATCTCCTTGACTCGGAGTATCCTGCGCTGCTCGAGATCATCGTGGTGGATGACGGCTCAAAGGACAGAACTGCGGAGGTGGTCGATGGAATTGCCAATGTGGAACCAAGGGTTCGCCTGATACGCCAATCCAATGGAGGCAAAGCCTCCGCACTTGAGCAGGCGTTGCGTGCGGCGAGTCACGAAACAATCGTCATGATCGATGCCGACACAATGGTGGCTCCGGATGGCATCCGGAAACTGGTTAATCATTTGGAAGACCCGAAGGTGGGGGCTGTTTCGGGATACATCCGAGTCGGCAATACCAAGCATTGGTTGGGAAGATTTCAGGATCTGGAATACACCGCCGCCTTCGAGATTGATCGCAGGGCGCAGGATTATCTGGGATGCATCACCGTGGCACCCGGGGCGCTTAGTGCTTTCCGGCGCAAGGCGCTCGCCGAGACTGGTCCTATCACCAACGATACCCTGGCGGAGGATACGGACCTGACGCTTCAACTTCATCGCCTGGGGTGGAAGGTTGTCTTTGCCCCCGATGCATTTGCCGATACGGAAGCTCCCGAGAGCATCAAGGCGCTCATCTCCCAACGCTTCCGCTGGGCATTTGGAACGCTTCAGTGTCTCTGGAAGCATGGTGACATGACCTGCAATCCGGGCTCCGGATGGCTTGGCTGGTTTGCACTTCCATCGGTTTGGGTCTTCCAGATCGTTGTGGTTGCACTGACTCCGGTGCTTGATCTCATCGTGCTCTGGTCTCTCTGGTTGGGGCGCGGCGTCGCGATTTGGCCCTATTTTCTGGCATCCCTGCTTCTCGATGTTCTTCTGTCCGCCATCGCGCTGGCTCTAGCGGGACGATACATGAGGATTGCCTGGCGCAGTATCCCGATGAGGCTTCTTTACAGGCCTCTTCTGGGCTATGTCGTCTGGAAATGCATTATCAAAGCTCTGGCGGGAAGCTGGGTGCGCTGGTCGAAACTCGACCGCACCGCCTCGGCTATCATCCAAAAAGAACAGGGAAAGGCAGGGAGGCCTCCCACAACTGCGGCATGAAGTATCGTCCATTCATGAGAGCAGCATTCCTCGTCCTGATACTTGGCAGCGCGCCGCTGAGTCTTCACGCAGCGACTCCCGTTGAGCGCCTTCAGATTCCTGACCATGGGGCGTACACAGGCGCTTATTGTGATTTTGGCGAGGGTGAGGACGCGGTGACGAACGAAGCCCTGGAAAATTTCCAGCAATTAACCGGAAAGCCCATGGCGATCGTTGCCTTCGGATCATTCTGGGGAAGGGGATCCTTTCCCGCCGAGCAGGTGGAACTGGTGCGTGCTTATGGCGCTGTTCCGCTGATCTTCTGGTCGCCGTGGGACTTTCCTTACGAGGAGAAACGAGGGCCTGATAAATTCGCACTCACCGAGATCATTGCAGGGAAATGGGACAGCTATATCGATGCTTGGGCAGATGCTGCCGCAAAAATCCCCGCTCAGTTTTTTGTTTCCTTTGCCTGCGAAATGAACGGCACGTGGTTCCCTTGGTCCGGATGGTTCTACGGGAAAGGTCCCCGTGACCCGATTGCTCCAAAAAAACCAGGAACATCTGATTCCTCAACAGAAGCGGTGGCAAAGCTTACCGGAATGGATGATGCGCCTGAAAAGAGCTGGTTCGGCAGGGGGGATATCAAGAATCCTGCGACTTGGGAGGGGCCTGAAACATTCAAGAAAGCCTGGAGACACGTCGTCGACCGTGCCCGTGCCCGAGGTGCCACCAACATCCTCTGGGTCTTCCAACCCAATAACTACTCGGATCCTCCCGGTTATATTTCCTGGAACCAACCGGCCGCATACTACCCCGGTGCAAAGTATGTGGATTGGCTAGGACTCAGCGTTTACGGCAAGCAAACCAACAATCAGGAGGATGATCAGTGGTGCGGCTTCTCCAAACTTCTGGAGTGGCCTTATGTCGAGATGTGCGCTCTGGATCCCGAGAAGCCAATCATGCTGGCCGAGTGGGGTGTTGCCGAATCCCATCGACCCGGCGAGGAGAAGGGAGCGTGGATCAGGGAAGCCCTTTCCACCATGAGCAGCAACTATCCCCGCCTCAAGGCAGCGGTCTTTTGGCATGAGCGCTGGCAGAATGACGATGGTTCTTACAGCAACCTCCGGGTGAATTCATCGCGTGCCGCACTAAAATCCTACAGGGAGGGGGTGGCCAACCCCTTCTGGATCGGGCGTCCCATCTGGCAATAGGTGGAAATAAAAGTGGAAGATTCCTTTGCCGGACAATGCACGGGTTTTGACCACGAAGAACTATCACTGTAGCCTGTGGGGATGCGTTTGATTTCCTACAAAGACCGCGCCTTTGACCGGGCCCTTGCCGAGTTGAACCGGCAGGCTGAACCAAGTGCTGAAGTCCGCGAAACGGTGGCTGAAATTATCTCCAGTATCAGGAAGCATGGGGATAAGGCCCTGCTCGAATATTCGCAGAAATTCGGGGGTCCGAAACTCAAGGCCTCCCAGATCCGGGTCACTCCCGAAGAAATCAAAAAAGCCAAACGATCGCTTTCCCCCACGGTAAGAAAAGCCCTCGTCGCATCAATCAAGAATGTGTCAGCTTTTGCCAAGAAAAGCCTCCGGAAGAACTGGTCGATGAAGAACGTGCAGGGGGCCCTTGTCGGCGAGCGCTTTGACCCTCTCCCCCGGGTGGGCCTCTACATTCCAGGAGGCACTGCGCCGCTTGTTTCCAGTGCAATCATGACCTGTGGCTTTGCAAGGGCCGCTGGGGTTCCCGAAATCGTGGCTGTCACTCCCGCCGCCCTTGACGGAACTGTGGCTCCAGCGTTGCTTGCCGCACTGGATCTCTGCGGAGCAACCGAGATTTATCGTGTGGGCGGAGCGCAGGCGGTCGCCGCTCTCGCCTATGGCACCAAGTCGGTACGCCCCGTCACCAAGATTTTCGGCCCGGGTAATGCGTATGTCGTGGAGGCCAAGCGCCAGGTCTTCGGTCGAGTTGGCGTCGACCTTCTGCCCGGACCAAGCGAGGTGCTTGTGATCGCGGACGCCAAGGCCAACCCAGTTTGGGTGGCTTCGGATCTGCTCGCCCAGTCCGAGCATGGAAAGGGGAGCGTTGTCGTGTTGTTGAGCGACTCCGACAAACTCATCGCTTCGGTACAAAAAGAGATTGCTCGTCAGTCGAGGCTGTCCACCCGACCCGAACACCTTGCAAAGGCAATGGCCAATGCCGTACTCGTGCGCGTGCGGGATATGGTGCAGGCGGTCGAGATCGCCAATGGTTTCTCGGCCGAGCACGTTTCCCTGGCGGTTCGAAAGCCCGAGTCGTTGGCGGCCAAGCTGAATTCAGCGGGAGCGATCTTCCTTGGAGACATATCACCGGTCGCAGCAGGAGATTTCATGGCTGGGCCGAGTCACGAACTGCCGACAGGCGGTGCAGGAAAGGCGTTTGCCGGCCTTACGGCCGAGCAGTTCCAGCGGCGCACAAGTATCGTCAGGTATGATGCAACCTCCCTCAAAAAGTCCCTGCCAATCATTGAGACCTTCTGCGAGGTAGAGGGGCTTGACGCTCACGGACGCTCCGTTTCCCTTCGGGTCAAAAAGTAGTCCCGATGCTCTGGAAGTTTCGCGGACGCGGTCTGGACCTCTCCTCGAACGCGGCCGTTGTCGGCATCGTTAACATCACCCCCGATTCGTTCTCCGATGGTGGCAAAACCATGGATCCGGATATTGCCTGTGCTCATGCCTTGAAACTTCTGGAGGAGGGGGCCGCCCTGCTTGATCTCGGTGGAGAATCAACACGACCCGGAGCCGTTCCCGTGGCGCCTGAGGAAGAATTGCTGCGACTCCTGCCCGTTCTCAAGACGCTCAGGAAGCGCACGGACGCCCCGATCTCCATCGACACGTCAAAGGCTTCCGTGGCGCAGGCCTGTCTTGATGAGGGTGCTGATATCATCAATGACGTGACGGCACTTTCTGGTGATCCCTTGATGGGAGAAGTTGTTTCAAGAACAGGTGCGGGGTTGATTCTCATGCATCTGCAAGGGACACCCAGAACAATGCAGGAGAACCCCTGTTATCCTCAGGATGATGTTCTAACGGACGTTTCAAAATATCTTTCTGATCGCCGAGCGGTAGCCCTAGGCTGTGGCGTGGACTCGGACGCCATCATTTTAGATCCAGGCCTTGGTTTTGGGAAAACCGTGGCGCACAATCTGGCATTGCTCCGCGGCATTCCTCTCCTAAATCGTCTCGGGTCACCTCTGATGATCGGTCACTCTAGGAAGTCCTTTCTTGGGAAAATTATGTCCGAGGATGGAATAAATACCCCTGAGGATCGTCTTTCAGCAGGGCTTGCCGTGACGGTTCTTGCTCGTTCTCTGGGAGCCCATCTGTTCCGGGTTCATGAGGTTCGTCCTCATTTGGAATCCCTGCGCATGGCGGAGGCCGTGCTAGCCACATGAGCGTTCTTTTTCACCAGATACTTTCACTGATCGCGAAATATTGGACCTCGGGTCTCGAGGTTCTGATTCTTTCCGCGATTCTCTACTATATCTACCTCTACCTCCGCGGAACACACGGAGCGCGGATCCTGATCGGATTGGCGCTGGTCTTTCTGACCCTGACTTTTATTTCCCAGGTTCTTGATCTTGCCGTGCTCGGGTGGTTGCTCCGGAGCTTCTCCATCTTCCTTGCCATCGCCTTGGTCGTTCTCTTTCAACCCGAACTCCGTCGTGCCCTTAACGAACTTGGCAGTCACCGGTTCTTTACCACGGCTCTCCAACGACGTGAAGCCATCGAGGAGATCACCGACACGATCTTTGATTTATCGAGCAAGGGGTTCGGAGCCTTGATCGCGTTAGAGGGTGACCTGAGCCTCAAGTCGGTTGCGGAAAGCGGCGTTGAGATCGATGCGGAGTTCTCCAAGGAACTCTTGCTAACCATCTTTCACCCGAAGACCGTCCTGCATGACGGTGGAGTGATTCTGAGCGGAGACCGCATTGTTGCTGCGGGATGCATCTTTCCGTTGACCCAGAGGGACGATCTCGACCGCACGATCGGCCTGCGCCACCGCGCCGGTCTGGGACTTTCCGAGGAGAGCGATACGATCGCCCTGGTGGTTTCCGAGGAGAACGGACAAGTTTCGATTTGTCACTCGGGGTCAATCGAGCGCAACTTGAATGTCGAGCGGTTCCGGAAGCGCCTGTCACAACTTCTGCTCCGCGAGGAAAATCATGCGAAGGATTCTGCTGCACAATTGGAAGGAGAAACTGGTCTGCCTGCTGCTGGGGGCGGCGCTTTGGTATCTCATTCATCAAAACCTGGGTCCGCTGCCGGAGCAAAAACCGCATCCCGGGGATAGCTCCCGGGGTTCCGAGGACCAGCCTTCCTCCAGACACTCGGATCATCAGCAACACAAGGCACGGAATTCCCCAAAAAGCTCCTCTTCATGAGCAACCGCAAACTATTCGGCACGGACGGGATCCGCGGCACGTTCAATAAATACCCCGTTACTTCCGAGGTCGCCATGAGGCTCGGTAGGGCGGTCGGATTTCTGATTCGACCCAAGGATGGAGAGCGGCCGCTATTTGTGATTGGGCGTGATACGCGTCGTTCCGGGGAGCTCCTTGAGGCTGCCTTGGTTGCCGGTTTTAACTCCATTGGGGCCGATGTGTTGCTGGCAGGGGTGATTCCCACTCCAGGAGTCGCTTGCCTGGTGAAGGAGTTCAAGGCTGAGGGGGGCGTTGTGATCTCCGCCTCTCATAATCCCGCCGAGGATAACGGACTGAAGCTTTTCGGCGGCGACGGTTACAAACTTGATGACGATCTGGAAGAGAGTCTGGAGCATCTTATGCTGACGGATGAGATCGATGAGCAGTGCCCTTATGGCAATATTGCCGGAGAGACATCGTTGATCAGCGATGCCTTGGAGCGCTATGCAACGCTCGCCAAGGCAAGCGTGCCCGGAATGTCTCTTCACGGACTCAAGATCGCGCTTGATTGTGCCAATGGGGCTTCTTTCCGTGCCACGCCACAGGTTCTCAAGGATTTAGGCGCCGACCTCGCGGTGTTTCATGCGACTCCAGACGGAATGAACATCAACAAGGAGTGCGGGAGCACCCATCCTGAGGAGATCAGCCGACTTGTCAGGGAGACCGGGGCCCAGGTTGGCATTTCCCATGATGGTGACGCCGATAGGCTTGTCTTGTCCGACGAGTTGGGTGAGATCGTTGATGGCGATGAGATTCTTGCCATGACGGCTCTGGATGCCCTGCAACGAGGAACGCTTGCGGGAAGTACATTGGTTGCCACCGTGATGAGTAACTTCGGTCTTGATGAATGCGTTGCCGCCGCGGGTGGAGCCGTCCTTCGAACCGCAGTGGGTGATCGCTATGTGGTCGAGGCCATGAGGAAAGGGAATTTCTCGATTGGCGGAGAGCAGAGCGGACACCTGATCTTTCGTGATCATGGAACGACCGGTGACGGATTGCTTGCTGCCCTGCAGGTCCTTCGCATCATGACCGAGAGTGGCAAGCCGCTCAGCGAACTCCGTCGCTGCCTGAAGAAGTATCCTCAGGCGCAGCGCAACCTTCGCGTGAAGGAGAAACCGCCTCTCGATTCGCTCACCGAGGTCTCTGCTCTCGTTGCACAAACCGAAAGGACTCTCTCGGGCAAAGGGAGGGTCTTGTTGCGCTATTCCGGAACCGAGCCGAAAGTGCGACTTCTGATCGAGGGGCCTGATGAGGCAACGATCAACGTTGCGGCCGACAAAATTGCATCCGCCTTGGCATCTGCCATTGGCGAATAAATCACGGCAGTCAATTTCCGAGAACCTTGCGTAAGGCAGCCACGCCTTCCGCGGAGAACATCCATATCTGCCCACAGAGGATGACGAGGACTTCAATCGATTGTTCGAGGGAGTCGCTGTATGGTGCCCATAGCGGATCACCACTTGTCAGGAGCAACAGGCCGGTAAGAATGAGAAGATTGATGAGATAAATCACCATCAAGGAGAAGAATGTTCCTCCGTAATGGAGATCCGGTTGACTCTTTGTGAGCAGCAGAAAGGTGAAGGTGAGATGAAAAGCCAGAGTTAATCCGATCACTAGCAGGAAGAGCCAATGAAAGGATGTGATCGCATGCCAGAGGACGGCGCTTCCATTCATAAGATCTAAAAACCACCCCGAGAAAAGCAGCGCTCCGTAAAGTGTCGCGACAAGGATCGCGTAAATTGGGAAAAAGTAAGGGGAAAGAACGATCCAGGTATTCACACGATCCGTGAGCACATGGCCGCCTTCGAGGCTGACATGAAAACGGTTGGCCACATTTCCACCGAAAATCTTTACCCAGACAGCATGGGTTACCTCGTGGCCGAAAACGTAAGGGATCATCAGGATCCTTCTGGGGAGCAACACGAACAGAAGAACGAAGAGTAGCATTCCGGCAACCAAGCTTCCAAAAGACTGCTGGCCCAGCAGTCCATCGTGAACCGATTTCTTCAATGTCCCAAGGAACGCACCCGTCAGGATGAATGCGATCGGCACGAGAAAAATTCCGAGAACGAACTTCAGCGCCTGTTTGGAAACACCGCTTTGAGCTGTTTCTGCATAGGGTTCCGACCCTACTTGCCGGGGAGTTGGTCGGGGGGCAAAGGAGGATGTTTGATCCGTGGCAAAAAGTTCCGGATCAAACGTCTCGGCTGATGCACGGAGGCGCCTTGATCTGGACTGTCGTGCTTTGCCGCCGCTCCCCTTGCTTCTGTCTGGGGCGGGCATTCTCGGGTGTGTTCAGACCAAAATCAGGCCCGTCCCATATAGGCGCCTGTGCGTGTATCCACCTTCACAATCTCCCCTTCCTTGATGAAGAGAGGCACCTGGATAACCTTGCCGGTCTCTAGCGTTGCGGTCTTCATCACATTGCTGGCGGAGTCGCCCTTCACGCCTTCGGGTGACTCGGTGACCTTCAGGTTAGCAGAGGCGGGAAGATCCACCGAAACCGCGCGTCCCTCGACGTAGAGGATTTCCACCTGCATATTTTCCACGAGAAAATCCTTTGCATCCCCGATGAGATCACCTTGCAGGGTGATGGTTTCAAAGGTCTCGGGATCCATGAAGTTATAACCCTCCTGATCGGCGTAGCTGAAATCAAGTTTTGCGCGCTGGACATCAACAAGGTCGACTTTTTCCGTTGATGCGAAACGGACATCGGCCGATTTGCCCGTGCCGATGTAGCGGATGATCAGTTGCACAAAGGCACGCAGGTTGCCGGGGGTGCGGTGGGTGACTTCAAGGACGATGGCGGCATTGCCGTTGTATTTGATGGCCATTCCTTTACGGAGGTCGTTTGCGTTTGCCATGGGAATCGTGGGTGGGGTGGTTGGGGTATTAAATGAGTTTGAGTCTTGAGAGATCCTGGGAATCCACCACGCCGAGGGGCTTGCCTCCGGCATCCGTGACCACGAGATCGTCTATGCGATTATGTTCTAGCACCATGAGAACCTCGGCGGCAAGTTTGTCGGCTCCGATCGTGACGGGATTCCGGGTCATGACCTCGCCGACCGGACGCGATCCGATCTGGGGATCTCCGGGAAACCGACGCGCAAAATCTCCATGGGTGAAGATGCCCAGCAAGGACCCTTGTTCATCTACCACCAGAGCCGCGCCGGCACGTTTGGCCGTGAGCTCCTTGAGAACCGAGACCACGGGTTCCGCGATACCCACCACGACGGTTTCATCTCCGCCGCGCATGATATCCCGCACCCTCAGCAGAAGGGATCGGCCGAGCTGCCCGGCCGGATGGAAGCGGGCGAAGTCCTCACGGCTGAAGCCTCTTTTTTCCAGGAGGACCATCGCCAGGGCGTCACCCAAAGCCAACATGACGGTCGTGCTGGAGGTGGGCGCCAAGTTATGAGGGCATGCTTCCTGAGTCACTGACACATCGATGACAACATCGCTCGCCTTGGCCAAGGTTGAGTCACGCCCCCCCGTGAGTGCTATTTTTTTGACATCGAACCGCGCCAGTGATGGAAGAATCCTGATCAACTCCTCGGTTTCCCCGCTGTAGCTCAGAGTCAGGATCACATCCCCATCGGTGATGACGCCGAGATCTCCGTGTAGCGCGTTCAGGGAATTCAGAACCACGGCCGGAGCACCGGTGCTGGTGAGGGTGGCGGCGATTTTCTCGCCAACATGGCCAGATTTTCCGACACCGAGAACGACGATCTTCCCCTTAAGGTCAACAGCCTCCTTCAACAATTTGATCGCGGACAAAAAGTTTTCGTCCAAGCGTTCCGAAAGACGCTGGAGTTCATTGATTTCGATTGAAAGAACGCGTCGTGCACGCTCGAGTGAGTCCATCGGCAGATTCTGAACGTGTCCGCATGCATTGGGCAACGCTGAAGGAGGGGACCGCACGGGATGGGTGCTTGCCCCTGACTGAATCAGGGCACTATGATGAAGCCATGAACGGCAAGTTCTTCCACCTTATTCTTCCCTTGGTCGCCCTTCTGTTTCCCGTTTCCGGTTTTGCACAGCAATCGACGTCGGATGCCTCCTTCATTGTCGCAAAACCAAAAAAAACCAAGGTTGAGTCCAAATCCATCGAAGAGCCCTCCACTGTTGGCATTACCGGGGTCGTGGTGCAGGCAATGAATATGAAAAAGCCTCTGCAGATGGTGAATCCGCTGGCTCCAAAAAAATACGGGGATGGGCGGGATAGCGTAACTTGGGATCCTGATAATCCAGAAAAACCAAAAGGCATCATCATCTTCGGCCTTCAGTGGTAATTTTGACGCGCGCACAGATCCGGGCCGGATGGTTGTGAATCCAGAAGTGAAGAATCGACCCAAGCCCGTTAAGGTTGCTTTTTTGTTTATTTCGATGCCTGTCGGCGGCGCCGAGGATTTTCTCCTTTCCGCCAGCAACTACCTTCCCGATGGAATCGAAGCTCGGTTTGTCTGCCTGCGAACTCTCGGCGTGCTCGGAGAAGAGGCCAAGGCATCGGGCCTTCCGATCGATGTGGTGCCGGTCTTTCCGACCAAACGAATGAATCCCTTGGGGATGCTGCGGCTTGCGCGCTGGTTTCGCGCAAATGGAATGCAAGTGGTCCACGCCCAGTCGTATCACGACCAACTGTTTGGCGTTATTGCAGCCAAGTTGGCCGGCATCCGCTCGATCGTTCACCAGCAGAAGACGTTTCTTCAGCTCCGAGGGAGGAAGGGCTTATTCATGCGTCATATTTACCGGAGGGCCGATCATGTCATCGCTCTCTCTGAGGCGACGCGTCGCGATCTGATCGATGCCTTCGCACTTGATCCCGACGAGGTATCCGTTGTGCCGAACGCCATCGACCCGGCGGTTTTCCGCCCCGTCGAGGACAAGACAGCCGTTCGCGCTGCCTTGGGCCTTGATACCCGGGAGTTCTTTGTTGGTTCCGTGGCATCGCTTCATCCCACAAAAAACCATGAAGCCACTGTCGGGGCCATGGCGCTGCTGTCCAAACGGCCGAACTCTCTTCCTAAATTTTTTATTTTCGGAGAGGGGCAGTCACGTCCCGAGCTCGAGCGTGGGATCCGGCAGAATCACCTCGAGGGGCGTCTTATCCTTGCCGGTCGCAAGCGCCCCGTTGCGCCGTGGATTCAAGCACTGGATCTCTTCGTGCTTGCATCGCACTGGGAGGGGCAGCCGCTTGCTCTGCTCCAGGCGCTCGATTGTAGGATTCCCATCCTTGCCAGCAGGATTGAAGGGAATACGGCATTGCTGACCGAGGAACATCCCGGACTCTTTGATCCCGCTGATCATGCCGGGTACGCTGATCTTCTCGAGAAGGCCGCGTCGGACCCGGCATTCCGCGCATCTCTGCTCGACTTTCAGGAATCCTTGCCCCGCCCGTCGTTGCCGAAACTGAGCCTGCAACTGGCCGCGCTCTACGAACGCTTGGCAACGAAAGCGTAATCCTCTCCCGATCCTTAGATTTTCCCCGAAAGGATCGACTCAATGGCTTCAATGGCCATGTCTACGGTGATCTCACTCATCAGTTGATCACCGGGAAGCTTGTAACGCTCTGTCTCAATCATCGAATCCTTGGAGCGGACAACGCGATGCGGGCATTTCCATGGGCGGAATTGGTAGGATGGCGGATGCCCGAAGAGCACCACGGAGGGACATTGGACTGCAGCGGCGAGATGCATCGCTGCTGTATCCACACCCACGAACAGAGAGGCCGAGCCCAGCAGGCATGCTAACTGAGACCAAGTCAACGCACCCTTGGTCGAGAGAACTCGGCCCCCAAAGCCCTCGCATAGAGTCTCGGCCTCGGCGATCTCCCGCGGATTTGGGCCACAGCTGATGATGACCTGAGGAAACCTCTGCAACAGTTCGGCCGTTACCTTTTTCCAGCGATCCAAGGGCCACGATTTCGACGACCAGCGTGTTGCCGCATGAACCACTGCGTAGGCGCCTTCAATCGAATTCTCGAGCGGATGAGCGGTCCGTCGCTCCTGAACAAAGCGCATGGAAGGTGGCTCCTCGGCAAGGGAGAGCGTTTCGCGAACGGCATTGTAGTCGCGGAGGACCTGGTGCACGGGACCATGGCCCGAGGTGACAAGGTGGGTGAAGCGTCCCTTCCAGAATGGGCTGAGCGGAATACCTTCGGGACGCTCGTAGCTATTGGTGCAACGGATCTTGGCCCTGCTAGCCGCGGCAAGAATCCTGCCACGGTTATTATCCCCCAACTCGAAGACGTAATCAAAGCGCGACGAGGCGATCTCAGCGAGCGTCGCGAGATCTTTTCCAAAATCGAGCGCTGTACGGCGACCCTCTTCCGGGCGAGCCGTGGTCACGATCCGGCTGATCTCCGGGCAACCGGCGAGTATTCCCTCCGTGCCGCGTCTTACGGCGACCCAGATCTCGGCATCGGGAAACCGTTCCTTGGTCGCGACGATCGTCGGAGTTAGCAGCAGGTTATCACCAATATGAAGCAGTTTGATGAAGAGAATCCTCATGCGCATACCTGTACCTGCCTGTAAATCGGTCCCCTGATTGGGTGACGATCTGACCGTTCAGTCAGCGTGAACGGGGATGACCGTTACCGGGATATGAGAGCGGTGCAGCACCGAGGTCACCACGCTACCGCTGAAGAGTTGGTACACCGCACCATGACCATGTGATCCCAAGACGATCATGGCGGCCTGCAAGGCAGTGGCTTGATCCAAGATCCCATCAACGGGGAGGGAGACCAGGGCCACTGTCTCGACGTTCAGTCCCTCGGACAGCAGTGGCGCTGCGAATTGATTCAAGCGCTCCTTGACCGCATTCAAGTCAGCTGGCTCCATGGGCATGGGCGCAGTGATCACATCCATGGCCGCACCGACCGGGACATAGGCTGCGATTGGTTCTGCAACGTTCAGGATGACAAGGCGGGCTCCCATGGCGGCCGCCAATTGGCCCGCTCCATTCACGACTTTTTGAGAGATGGGGCTGAAATCGATCGCTGTCAGGATGGTTTTCATACCTCTTCAGCATGGAACGGAGGTGGTTGCCTTGCCAGTCAAATAAGCCGACTGCATAGTGGGCTGATGGATGATTTTTTCATCAGCTCCGCATCGGCTGAAGAGGCCTTCCTTCCTGCCGATGCGCCTCTGGCATCACGGATGAGACCCCGCACGTTGGAGGAGTATGTCGGCCAAGGTCATCTTCTTGGCGAGGGTAAGCTCCTGCGGCGCGCGATTGAGGCGGACCGGCTCGCTTCCGTGATCTTTTATGGCCCCCCTGGGACCGGGAAAACCAGTCTGGCCCGGGTAATTGCCAGTCGTACAAAGAGCCGTTTTATCGAGCTCAGCGGTGTCGAGGGCTCCGTCGCCGATATCAGAAAAGCTGTCGGCGCCGCCGCCATTGAAGCGCGCAATGGAGGTCGCACCCTGCTCTTTATAGACGAAATTCACCGGTTCAACAAAGCCCAGCAGGATGCCCTTCTGCCTGATGTGGAGAGGGGAACCGTGCGGCTGATCGGGGCCACCACCCAGAATCCTTTTTTCTCGATCAACAGCCCGCTGGTCTCGCGTTCACAGGTCTTTCAACTCAAGCCACTCTCCATCGATGACTTGGTTGCTTTGCAACAGCGTGCCGTTGCTGATCCTGAACGGGGACTGGGGAGACTTCCGATTGATTTGGATGAGGATGCGGCACGGCATCTCGCAACGGTTTGCGACGGGGATGCCCGCAAATGCCTGAACGCGCTGGAGATCGCCGCCCGCACCACGCCCTTCGGTCCGGATGGACGGATACGCATCACCCTGGAAGCTGCTTCGGAAAGCATTCAGAAAAAGTCCGTCGTTTATGACGGAACCGGAGACGATCACTACGATACGGCCAGTGCCTTCATCAAGAGCCTGCGTGGAAGCGATCCGGATGCCGCCCTCTATTGGTTGGCAAAGATGCTCCATGCGGGGGAAGAACTCCGCTTCATCACCCGACGCCTGGTGATCTTTGCGAGCGAGGATGTGGGATTGGCAGACCCCCTGGCCCTCCCGCTGGCGATCTCGGCCCAGCAGGCGGTGGAGTTCGTCGGTCTTCCGGAGGCGAGGATTACCCTGGCCCACGCCGTCGTCTACCTGGCCACAGCGCCCAAAAGCAACAGCGCCTATGCAGCCCTAGGCAAAGCCGAGAAAGATGTGGCCGAGGGAAGGACGCTGGCGGTTCCGGCTCATCTGAGGGATTCTCACTACAAAGGCGCGAAGTCACTCGGTCATGGAGAGGGTTACAAATATGCCCACGATTATGAGGGGGGTTTTATTCCCCAATCCTACCTACCCGAGGGGCGCCGCTATTACTCTCCGTCACGACAGGGCGCGGAGTCGCGCATCGCCGACAGGCTAGAAGTTTGGCGCGCTCAGTTTGAAGAGACCCGGGAGGCTAGCGAGGCCAAAGGTCAAGGATCGGGAGAAAGCCTTTGACTCTCCGGGAGCGCCCATCTACCCTTTCCGTCCGCCTTGGAACGCCATTATGCAGCGCCCTCTTGGGCGGCTACACTTACCACACTCCATGGCTGACCAGCTTTCCTACGTTTTTATCACGCCCACTGCGCTCCGTAAGGGGCGCGCCGGAGGCATTATTGGGCGACTCATTTCCCGAAGCGGACTCCAGCTTTATACGGGACGTGTTTTTGCCCCATCTTCAAAGACCTATGGCGATCTCGCCGACACTCTTTCGGGCCAACCCAAGACTTGCGCCTATCTGAAGGCCCTTTCCTCGGGCTCGCAAGGCCTGGTTCTTGTGCTCAAGGGAGAGGATGCGGCCGCTAAAGTTGCCGGCATTGTTGGCGATGACTCCTCCATGGGAGGGCGTGGCGAGACGCTTCGCGACACCTACGGCGATCTCGTCGAAGAGAATGGCAAGACAGTCTATTTTGAACCCGGTGTGATTGCTCCAACAACTGCCCCAGAGGCCGCCTTGGGTCTCAAGTTGCTTGCCGCCGTCTCTGATGCCGAGGGAGGCATTCTGGATGCTGCTTCCACTTTCTCCGAAGCCACAGAGAAGACCCTGGTGCTGATCAAGCCCGACAATTTTGCTTTCGCGAACACCCGTCCGGGCGGAGTCATTGATCTGTTTGCCCGCACCGGACTGGCTCTTGTTGGCTTCAAGCCCTTCCACATGTCCGTCGCGCAGGGAGTAGAGTTCTACGGGCCCGTCCTCGACTTTTTGGTCGAGAAGCTTCCCGACGGCCGCGCCCAATGGGAGTCAATCGTCGCCTTCATGGCCGGCAAGCGCCCCTCCGAGTGCTCTCCCGAGGAGAAGATCATCCCGGGCAGCCAGCCCTGCGTCGCCTTGATCTATCAGGGGCCGAATGCCGTCGCAAAAATCCGTGAGGCCCTCGGCTCCACGAATCCAGCCAATGCCCACCACGGGACGATCCGCAAGGAGTTCGGCACCACCATCATGATCAACGGTGCCCACGCATCCGATTCTCTCGAGAATGTAACCCGCGAGACCGGAATCATCCGCCTCGAGGAGAACGACTTCAAAACGAAGATCGCCATCGCCCTTTGATTTTTCCGTCATAGCACACCCCACTAGTAACCCAACCAACCACCACCACGCTTCCCATGGATCTCGCAACACGCGTCAGTGAACTCACCCCATCCCTCACCCTAGCCATCGACAGCAAGGCCAAGGCCTTGCGCGCCGAGGGTGTGGATGTCTACAGCTTCGGCGCCGGAGAGCCCGACTTCGATACACCGGATCACATCAAGGCCGCCGCCATCGAGGCGCTCAATGCCGGATTCACAAAGTATACCCCGAGTTCCGGCACCCCCGAGCTGCGCGCCGCGATCAGCGAGAAGTTCAAGCGTGACAACGGCCTCGACTACAAGCCTTCCGACATCATCGTCAGCAACGGCGCCAAGCAGAGCTGCTTCAACGCCATTATGGCCGTTTGCGGCGAGGGTGATGAGGTCATCATTCCCGCACCCTACTGGCTCAGCTACCCCGATATGGTCCGCCTCGCCGGAGCCGAGCCCGTCATTGTCCAGACCACCCAGGAGAATGACTGGAAGATGACCCCCCAGCAGTTCGAGGAGGCGATGAGCCCCCGCACCAAGATGGTCATCATCAATTCCCCGGGCAATCCGACCGGTTCCGTCTACACGAAGGAAGAGCTCCGCGCCTTGGTCGAGGTCGCTGCCGACGAGGAGATCACCATCCTCTCCGACGAGATTTACGAAAGCCTTACCTATGACGGCGCCGAGCACGTCTCCGTCGCTTCCCTCACCCCGGAAGCCCGCGATCTCACCATCACGGTCAACGGTTTCAGCAAGGCTTATGCCATGACCGGATGGCGCCTCGGCTATCTCGGAGCTCCTGAGAAAATCGCCAAGGCGATCGACTCGATGCAGAGCCACAGCACCTCGGGACCCTGCTCCTTCGCCCAGAAGGGTGGTCTCGCCGCCCTCACGGGCAGCCAGCAGTGTGTCGCCGACATGCGCGAGGAGTTCAATATCCGCCGCGAGTACATGTTCGAGCGTCTCTCCGCGATCCATAACGTCACGGCCGTTAAGCCTAAGGGTGCCTTCTACATGCTGGCAAATATCTCGAAGCTCGGCATGACCTCCACGAACTTCGCCGACCGCCTGCTCAGCAAGGCGAGTGTCGCCGTTGTCCCAGGAATCGCTTTCGGTGATGACCGCGTGGTCCGCCTCAGCTATGCCACCGGCCTTGATGTAATCAAGCCGGGCCTCGACCGCTTCGAGGACTTCTGCAAGACGCTCTAAGTTTCCATTATTGGTTTCACGGGGAATCCCCGACAAAACCATGACTTCCCGAAAGGCCATCCGCTACCAAGATGCGGATGGCCTTTCTGCTTATCTGGAGAAGAAGCGCAACCTGATCGAGAAAGCGCTCTTCAAGGCTGTTCCCGCTGCCTCGGTTCGCCCTGCCACGATTCATACTGCAATGCGTTACAGCCTGCTGGCTGGCGGTAAGCGCCTGCGTCCCATCCTGACTCTGGCTGCTGCCGAGGCATGCGGAATTAAAGATTCTGCCAATGTACTCCCCGCCGCCTGTGCGGTGGAACTGATCCATACCTATTCCCTGATCCATGACGATCTGCCCTGCATGGATGATGATGACCTGCGCCGCGGACGCCCCACCTCTCACAAGGTCTATGGAGAGGGGGTCGCCGTCCTTGCGGGGGATGCGCTATTGACGCGGGCTTTTGCGCTGTTGGCCGAGATCACTCCTGCCAAGCGGTATCCACTATCGGTTCTTCTCGAGGAGACCGCGATGGCTGCCGGTAGCCTCCAGTTGATCGCCGGACAGGTCGCTGATATCGAGGCGGAGGGAAGAAAACTCTCGATTGCCGATGTCCGCTTTATCCATGAGAGGAAGACCGGAGCCATGATCGTGCTCTCCCTCAGGCTGGGAGCCATGATTGCCAATGCAACGCCGGTGCAACTGAAAGCAGTCACGCAATTCGGCAAGGCACTGGGTCTCGCCTTCCAAATCATCGACGATATTCTTGATGTCACCCAATCAAGCGATCAGTTAGGCAAGAGTGCCGGCAAGGATCTGAAAGCCTCCAAGGCGACCTATCCAGCGGTTATCGGCATTGAGGCTTCGCGCAAGGATGCGAATCGGCTAACGCAAAAAGCTCACAAATGCCTATATGAGAGTGGTGCCAAGTCGCAGCGTTTGACTCAGATCGCCGACTACATGCTTGGCCGTTCCTTCTGAGGGGATAGAAAAAGAGATGCTGGAAGAAGGGATTGTAAAATAGGATAAATAGAAGCTTCCTCCCGCAGTCTTTCGCATCCATGGCTTTTACCGATAAATTCTTCCGCAAGCTCGTGATTGATGCCTTTTCGCGGGCCCGTCGCGGGGAACTCAAACTCACGATGCCCGGGGGATCGCGACGGTTGTTCGGCGGTTTGGGGAAGGAGTTGCAGGCGGAGTTGACCGTGCTAGACGATAACTTCTATCGACGCTGCGTGCTCTTCGGCCCGATCGGTTTCGCCGAGTCCTATCTTGCCGGCGAGTGGGAGACGGGTGATCTGACCCGAACGCTGGCTTGGTTTGTTCTGAATGGCGATTACCTCGCCGGGATCAAGACCCGTGAATCCCATACCTCCGGCGCCTTCGACCTCCTGGGGACAATCAACCGGATCGGCCACGCGCTCCGCCCGAACAGCAAGAGCAAGAGTCGTGACAACATCAGCGAGCATTACGATCTCGGGAACGACTTTTTCAAACTCTGGCTCGACCCGACGATGACCTACTCGTCCGCCTACTTCGATCCGCCAACACTCAGCATGGAGGAAGCCCAACGTAAAAAATGGGACCAACTCTGCAGAAAGCTTCAACTCTCCTCACACGATAGGGTGCTGGAGATCGGCTGCGGATGGGGAGGTTTTGCCATCCATGCTGCCAAGAACTACGGCTGTCGCGTGACGGCAGCCACAATCAGCGAGGAACAGTTCCGCGAGGCCGCCGCGCGCGTCGAGGCGGCGGGTGTAGCCGATCTGGTGGAGATCATCTTCTGCGACTATCGCGATCTTGAGGGCAGGTTCGACAAGATCGTTTCGATCGAGATGCTGGAGGCTGTGGGTGACCGGTATGTGGAGATCTTTTTTGGCAAGGTTTCCGAATTGCTTGCCCCCAGAGGCCTGGTTGGCATCCAGACGATTCTTTGTCCCGACAATCAGTTCCCGATTCTTCGGGACGGGGTGGACTTCATCCAGAAGCATATCTTCCCGGGCTCTTTGCTGCTCTCGATGCGTCGCATCACGGAGGCACTCAATTCCACGGGCGACCTGAATCTTCTGGATTACGAGGATATGACCCCCTTTTATGCGCGGACACTCAAGGAGTGGAGGGAGGCATTTTTGAATGTGCTGCCAAAGATCAAGTCTCAGGGGTACGACGAGGCCTTCATCCGCAAGTGGCTCTACTATCTCTGCTATTGTGAAGCCGGCTTCGGTACCCGGCATATCGCAGTGGCTCAGATTGTCTATACGCGGCCTGACAATCTCGACATCCACTCCCCCGCTTATGATCTGGGCCATCACAGGGAGAGACCGGTTCCGCAGGCTCACCACGCCCTTGTCGGTTCATGAATGTGATTAGTGGCTTGCAGCTTTTTTTGATGGGTCTGGGGCTTGCGAGTCTTCTCATGGTAGTGGTCTGGGGCATTGCTGCCCGTATCGGGAATGCGGGGATCGTCGATATTGCATGGGCTCTGGGGTTTGCCCCGCTCGCCCTGCTCTACCGGATATTCGGTGATGGTGATCCGAAGCGGCAGAATCTGATTACCCTGATGGTGGTGATTTGGAGCCTTCGGCTTGGCATCCACCTTTGGAAGAGGGTCATGGGGCATCATCCCGAAGAGGATGGCCGTTACCGTGAATTGCGCCGTGCCGTTGCGGGGCACGAGAACTTTTTCTTCTTCTGGTTCTTTCAGGCGCAGGCATTTCTCTTGGCCCTGCTTAGCATTCCGGTACTGCTCGTGAATTTCGACACACGTGTTCAGTTGGGAATCAGTGATTTAGCCGGGTTCTTGGTCTGGCTGATCGCCATTGTTGGAGAATCTCTTGCCGACCGGCAGCTCGATGCTTTCAAGGCAGATTCCGCTAACCGCGGGAAAGTTTGCCAAGATGGACTCTGGAATTACTCGCGGCATCCGAATTATTTTTTCGAATGGCTGATCTGGGGAGCCTTTTTCATCATTGCCCTGCCGGCACCCTGGGGATGGACAACGATATTTGCACCCGTGCTGATGCTCTTCTTTCTATTGAGGGTAACCGGTATTCCTTACACGGAACAGCAGTCGATCCGTTCCCGAGGGGATGCCTACCGGCAATATCAGCTGACCACGAGTGCTTTTGTGCCGTGGTTTAAGAAAAGAATTGTGTCATAATACCCGCTGCCCTTTTTTGAAATGAGCTTTCTTGATTCCCTATTGGCGCATGGATTGGTTCCAGATCCTCTTGTTCGGGGAGGTATACGCCACCTTCTTGCCGCCAAGCTGACCGAGGAAGGTCTGGGTGACCTTGAGGAACGAGATCGTCGTTTTGCGGAGTTCCGTGCCGGGTTGGATGCCTCTCCTATTGCAATCAAAACGTCCGATGCGAACGAGCAGCACTACCAGGTTCCCACTGAGTTTTACCTGAATGTTCTCGGCCCGCGACTCAAGTACAGCAGCGGGTACTGGCCCACGCAAAACACCACCTTTGCGGAATCGGAGGAAATCATGCTGGAACTCACCTGCAATCGGGCGGAGCTCAAGGATGGTCAGAAGATCCTGGAGTTGGGTTGTGGTTGGGGATCGCTCACTCTTTGGATGGCGGAACACTACCCTAAAGCCACCATCACCGCCGTCTCCAACTCCTACACGCAACGCCTCCACATCGAGGCGGAAGCTCACCGGCGCGAACTCTACAATGTTAGGGTGATCACGGCCGACATGAACACTTTTGCCCCGCCCGAGCCTGGCACCTATGACCGTGCGGTTTCGGTCGAAATGTTCGAGCACATGAAGAATTACCGCGAACTGATGAAGAGAATTGCGGGATGGTTGAAGCCGGACGGGAAACTTTTTGTGCACATCTTCACCCATCGTGAATACGCCTACCACTTCGAGGGCAAGGATCCCTCGGACTGGATAACCCGTTACTTTTTCTCCGGCGGAACCATGCCCTCCCATGATCTCCTGCTCTATTTTCAGGATGATCTCAAAATAGAGCACCACTGGAAAGTGAACGGCACGCATTATGCCAGGACTTCCGAGGCCTGGCTTCAGGCCATGGATGCGAACAGCAAAGTCATCACGCCGATCCTCGAGAAAACCTATGGACGGGACGACGCCGCAAAATGGAGAGCCTACTGGCGAACCTTTTTCATGTCGTGCGCGGAGCTATGGGGTTATCGGGGCGGCGAGGAGTGGATCGTCTCCCATTATCTTTTCCGCAAGTGAAACGCATCCTGATACTCACGGCCGGATTCGGCGAAGGGCACAACACGGCTTCACGATGCATCGCCGAGGCGATCCGTGAGCACCCCGATGCGGAACCCAAAGTGGTGGATCTCTATCTCGAGACCATGCCGTTGATCACCAAGGTGCTTCAATCCGGATACGGGCTTTCGATCAACAGGTTCCCCTTCATCTGGAGCGCCATCTTCACGTTGTTGGATAAGCCGGGAAAGCTAGAGGCCACCCTGCCGCTGGCAGCGAAACTTCGCAATGCACTCCGCAAGGAAATCGGCGAATGGCGTCCACACGTGGTGATCTCCACCTATCCCTTGTACGCGTATTTGCTACAGGAACTCCGTAAAAGAGGGGAGGTGCCTTCCTCCATCCCATTGTTCACGATGGTGACCGATTCGATCGGGATCAACTCCTCTTGGTACCGCGCCGGTAGTGATGCGTTCATGGTGGCCGACAAAGAAACGGCCCAGGTGCTGACGCATGGCGGCGTTGATGCCTCCCTTGTTCAGGTGCTCGGCTTTCCCGTGACGCCCAGACTTGCAGGCCTCAAGCCGATGGATCCCGTCATTCACGGCACCAAAAAGCTACTCTATTTTCCCTCCTCCAGGGTCGGTCATACCCTGAACATGATCCGAGAGCTCCTGACGATTCCTGATACGGAACTCACGATTGTGACGGGACGACTTACTGCCTTGAATGCCGCGCTAGCCTCATCGGGATTGATCGATGGGATTCGTGTTCACCTGATTGGGTGGACGGACAAAGTCCCTGAGCTGTTGTGCTCCCATCACCTCTATATTGGAAAAGCTGGAGGGGCGATTGTCCAGGAGGCCATTGCTGCCTGCTGCCCGATCATGGTTAGCCATGTGGTTCCCGGGCAGGAAGAGGGGAATATCGAGATGATCGAGCGGCACGATATCGGTCGCCTGGCCGCGCCCTATCCGGTGGCGCTTACGGCCTCTGTCGAGGAGGTTTTTGCCGATCAGGCCGCCACATGGAAACGCTGGAAAAAGAATATCCGGTCGATTTCCAAACCTGCTTCGAGCCGCAACATTGCCGACTTCATCCTGAAGGCAATCGAATCCAAACACTGAGCAGGTCTCCCGGTTATTGGGATACCGGACGACTCAGAAGCTGCGCAAAGAAAAGATCGTTGTTCCAGGTGGTGACACCGACTCCGCCCACCGGCGTCCATCCCTTGGAGAGATGAAATTGGAGGTCGTCGTTGAACGGTTGCTTGTAGCCCGAAATCATTTTGTATTTCAGCGTTTGAGTGCCTTGCTGGGTTACGGGGTAAGCACTGTCAGGCGCCGCATTCATGACAACGGAGGTAGCTGCAAGCAGGAGGATACAGAGGATGGAGGTTTTCATAAGAGGGAAGGTATTGGTCTATAATAGCTCGGGATATCTGGTCCGCGCCAGTCCTGTTGTCCTCGCATAAATCTCCGCGGCCCTCTCACCGGAAAGCGCCTTCTGGACGATTTCGCGGCAAGAAGCCAGATCAAGGCTGCGGATTGCTTTTTTGACGCGCGGAACAAGGGCGGCACTCGCGCTAAGTTCGTCGATTCCAAGACCAAGAAGCAGGGGGGTGAATTCGATGTCGCCCGCAAGCTCGCCGCAGACGCCCACCCAGATTCCGGCAGCGTGGGCCCCATCCACGATGGTCTTGATGATTCGGACGACGGCCGGGTTCGAGGCGTCGTGAAGGTGAGCGATCCGTTCATTGCCGCGATCAACGGCCATGAGATATTGCAGGAGGTCATTGGTTCCGATGCTGAAGAACTTCACCTCCCGCGCCAGCACCTCGGCCATCAGGGCCGCGCTTGGCACCTCGATCATGATGCCCAGCTCCACGTCGGCATTGTAAGGAACGCCACGTTTTTCGAGTTCCATGGCAGCCTCCGCGAGGAGTGCCTTTGCATGAAACAGTTCCTCGATGCCCGAAATCATCGGGAACATCATTTTAATATTTCCATGGGAGCCGGCACGAAGGATTGCGCGAAGCTGCGTTTTGAAAATCTCGGGATTATTCAGGCAGAAACGGATGGCGCGGCACCCCAGAAACGGATTCTCCTCGTGGCCTAGATCGAGTGCTTCCGTCGGCTTGTCGCCACCGATATCCAGTGTTCGGATGATCACCGGGTGCGGGTTGATCTTTTCTGCCACCTGACGATAGACCGCGTACTGCTCCTCCTCATCGGGAGGCGTGGTACGGTTGAAATAAAGGAACTCCGTTCGATAGAGGCCGATCCCGTCCGCACCGCACGCGGCGACCTCGTCGAGTTCTTCAGGCAGTTCAATATTCGCGGCAAGGACCACGTGGCGCCCATCCATTGTGGTGGAATCGCTTTCCCTGAGAACCTCCAGTCCCTCCTCGATATGCTCCTTCTCCTCCGCGATGGCCTGGTAGGCGAGATGGGTCTCCGGCGAGGGGTTGAGAAAAATCTTACCGCTGTAGCCATCGATCAGGATGTGGCATCCGTTTTCAAGTTCGGTGCAGATGCCCTCGAGTCCGACAATTGCGGGAATGCCCAGTGATCGCGCGACGATTGCGGTGTGGGATGTTTTGCTTCCTTTCTCGGTGATGAAACCGGCCACATTGTCACGGTTCAGCGTGGCGGTATCCGAGGGAGTCAGCTCATCGGCCACGATGATATGGTTGCGGTCGTGACCTGCCAGGCGTTGGCCGGATTTTCCCAGCAGATTGCGGATCACCCTGCGGGCAACATCCTCCAGATCGATTGCCCTCTCCCTGAGGTAGGGGTCGTCAATGGCCGCGAGGGTCTTGATGAATTTGTGAATGACCCCTTGGAAGACAAATTCGGCGTTGTGCCTCTCCCTGCGAATACCCTTGATCACCTGATCAATCAGGCTGGGATCTTCCAACACCATCAGATGTGCGTCAAAGATCCCGGCGTCACTCGACGTTGCAGATTCGGAAAGCCGATCCTGAAGTTCGAGAAGCTCTCCTCGCGTTGCAAGCAAAGCTCCTTCAAAGCGAGCTACTTCCGCATCCAATTCATGATCCTGCAGATCACGGAAAGGGATGGATTCCTCCTCTTGGAAATGAATCAGAACCTTCCCTTCCGCGATGCCCGGAGCAACGGCATTACCCTGAAAAACACGCTCTGCCCCGGCGGGGAAGATCTCCGCCGACTCTGGATGATTCTTGGCTTCGCGCTTACTCACGGATTGTGGTTACAGAAGAGTGACCTTGCGGTCAAAGAAGGAATTCATCCCCATCACTAGATAAAATCATCAAGCCTTGTCCCGGATAGGCGCTTCGATCGCTTGGCAGATTTCACGCCACCCCGGAAAGTTCCATGAATTGGGGAAGTCCTTGCACTGCTGTGGTTTGACTGACTGGATCGAGCAGTCGTTCCCATTGAGAAAGAAACACGCTCCATCTTCGCGGTCAATAAGGGCCAACCCCCCTCGGTTTGGACGGATTCTGGCATATTTCTGAATGAAAAACTCCTCCTCCAGACCAAGATGAGCAGCGATTGCAGAGATTTCCCCCTCCGTAACACGCACGAAACCCGGCCAGCGGCAGCAGGCTGTGCATCGTTGACAGAGGTAGGTGGGAGGCATGGGAGAAAAGGATGAATTATGAATTATGAATTATGAAGGACTGAATCTATTATTATTCCCGCATGAAAGTTTTGATTCTTGGATCCAATGGACGCCTGGGCTCCGCGCTTGTCCGTCGCTGGAAAGCACTTCCTGATATCGAAGTGGTGGCTTTGACCCGGGCCGATGTCGATCTTGCCGATCCCGAAAAGGCCGAAGCAGGTCTGGCTGCTAACGAGTTCGGGGTGGGTGACGTGGTAGTGAACTGTGCAGCCTCCACGGATGTCGATGGCTGCGAGAAGGATCGCGAGGGTGCCGCCAGGGTCAATGCCGAGTCGCCCGGACGCATTGCACGTCTTTGCGCGGCGCGTGGAGCCCGGCTTGTTCACATCGGCACCGACTATGTCTTTGATGGATCACTCGACCGTCCCTACACCGAGGAGGACGAGCCGAAGCCCCTCAGTCACTACGGCCTCACCAAGCTTGAGGGAGATCGCGAGGTGATGGCTGCATCCCCAGCTCATTGTGTCGTGAGGGTCTCCTGGGTCTTTGGCCCCGACAAGCCGAGCTTCGTTGATGCCATCGTGAAGCGGGCCCTTACCTCTCCTGATGCGGCTGCCGTCCATGACAAGACCTCCGCCCCCAGTTACACCGAGGATATGGCTCTTTGGCTTGCAGAGTTCCTGAAGTCCTCGGTTCCAGGCGGCATCTACCATCTCTGTAACGGCGGTGCCTGCTCCTGGCGTGACTACGGCGAGTTTGCGCTGGAGTGCGCAAAGGAAAATGGAGTCCCGGTCCTCACCACCAGCGTCGCTCCGCTGAAGCTTTCCGATATGAAGGCGTTCATTGCCACGCGTCCCCCGAATACGGCTCTTGATTCCTCAAAATTCACAAGTGTGACCGGCGTTACCCCTCGTCATTGGAGAGAGGCGGTCGCGGAGTATTTTACTACCTGGAAACAAGAGTAATGCAGATCGGGATCGATAGTTTCGTCGCCACGACGGCCGATCCAGTGTCAGGAGCCAAGGTCGACCCCGTCGTCCGGCTTCGCAATCTGCTAGAAGAGGTCGAGTTGGCTGACCGGGTCGGACTTGATGTCTTTGGGATCGGAGAGCATCACAGGGAGGAGTTTCTTGATTCCGCTCCAGTAGTGCTTCTTGCCGCCGCGGCCGCCCGCACGAAGCGAATTCGCCTATCGAGTGCTGTCACCGTGCTGAGTGCGGCCGATCCAGTGAGAGTCTTTCAGGAATTCGCGACCCTTGATTTGATTTCGGAAGGAAGGGCGGAGATCGTGACGGGACGCGGTTCCTTTACCGAAGCCTACCCGCTCTTCGGTCTCGATCTCAGGGATTATGATTCCCTCTTTGACGAGAAGCTGCGTCTCCTGCTGGCCATCCGGAATCACTCACGAATCACTTGGTCGGGAAAACACAGGCCGCCTTTACGGGATCAGGAGATTCATCCCAGACCTTTGCAGGATCAACTTCCCATCTGGGTCGGGGTGGGCGGATCCCCCGAGTCGGTTATTCGCGCGGGTTCACTCGGTCTACCTCTCATGATCGCCCTTATTGGAGGGCAACCGGACCGCTTCCGCCCACTAGTCGATCTTTACCGCGAAGCCGGCGCCGGGGCGGGTCACGCGCCTGAAACGCTAAAGGTCGGCATCCACGCTCTCGGTGCCTTTGCCGCCACGACCAAGGAGGCCCGCGATGATTACTTTCCCGGCTATGAGCGGATGTTTGGCCAGATCGGGAGGGAGCGCGGCTGGCCTGCGATCCGCCGGGCCCACTTCGACGCCCTCTGCGGTTCGGAGGGGGCGCTTATTATCGGCGACGCAAAAGAGGGAGTGGAAAAAATCCTCCATTATAATGAAGTGCTTGGCGGCATCGACCGGATCACAATCCAGATGAGTCCGGGGACGCTTCCGCATCCCAAGGCTCTTACGGCCATAGAGATATTGGGTAATGAAGTTGCCCCTGTCGTCAGGAGCAAACTTGGAAGCAGATAAGCTTCCTACTTTGCGGAATTCACCCAATCCATGAAACCCTTGGGGCCTCCGGGGATGTAACCGCTTTGCTGCTTCAGAAGCTTACCCTCAGGTGAGAGCAGCACGAGTGTCGGAAATCCCTGCACCTGATATTGCTCCTGCAGGATGTCATTCTGTTTTTTAACTTCGGGTGCGAGGGTTTTTCCCTGGGGAAAGTCCACTTCAACAAGGATCAGATTCTTGTCGGCGTACTCCTTGAAGGATGGTTGATCAAAGGTCTCTTTCTTGAGGCGGATGCACCATCCGCACCAGTCGCTTCCAGTGAAATCCAGCAGAACTTTTTTGTTTTCCTTTGCAGCAGTCGCGAGCGCGGCCTTGTAGTTGTCACCCCATCCACCAGCAAAGGCAGTAGTGGCAAGCAGGATGAATGCGAGAAGTAGAGGAAGGAGGGGGCGGGGGGAGGACATGGCGTGGTTATTGATCCGAAAACCGATCAGATCAATACAAATTTATGAAAACAGCCCGTCATCGCACAACTCCGACCTGCCACTGGGGTGTGATCTCAACACTCACGGAGCTATGCTCCCCGGCCAGAAGATGGTGGAACGCGGCAAACGCGATCATTGCCGCATTATCAGTGGCAAGCTCAGGTGAGGGAAGGTGGAGTTGCCACCCATTGGATGAGCATAGCTTGCCTAGCCCCTCGCGCAGGGCACGATTGGCTGCGACACCTCCTGAAACGGCAACGCTCTGGAGTTTGGAGTCTTCCATCGCCCGCCCGGTTTTTTCCAAAAGCACGCCCACGATTGCTTTCCTGATGGAGGCGCAGAGATCGGAAATGCCCTCCGGTGACATCATGACACCGGGGTTCTTCTCCAAAAAATAACGGACGGAGGTCTTCAGTCCGCTGAAGCTGAAATCAAAATTTCCTTTTTCCATCAGGGCCTTTGGAAATTCATAGCGATCGGGGTTGCCCTTTTCGGCCAACCGGTCGATTTCGATCCCTCCGGGATAGGGGAGTCCCATCAGTTTGGCGGTTTTATCGAATGCTTCCCCCGCGGCGTCATCGAGGGTTCTTCCGAGCACTGTATATTTTCCGGCTCCCCGAACCCGGGTCAATTGGGTATGGCCGCCACTTACCAGCAGGGCCAGGTGATCGGGGATTTCTTCAGCTCCTAGAAAAGGAGAGAGAAGATGCCCCTCGAGATGATTGAGTGCCAGATAGGGAATTCCAAGTGCCAGGGAGAAACCTTTGGCGTACGACGCTCCCACGAGCAGTGCCGGGGCAAGCCCCGGCCCGGAGGTCGCGACCAGGGCTCCGAGTTGGTCAGGCTTAACGCCCGATTGTTCTAGCGCACGGTGTACCAGGGGATCGATCGCCAAGAGGTGATTGCGAGAGGCCACCTCGGGCACAACCCCGCCGAAGCGGGAATGCTCTTGCGCCTGGGAGGCGATGAGGCTGGAAAGGATGGTGCCCGGTCCCCTCATGATCGCGACCGCCGTCTCGTCACAGGAGGACTCGATCGCAAGGACCGGCGAATGGGGATCAAATTGCTTCATGCTGTGAAATCTTTGAGGAGCATTTCATTCCATGAACAAAGCAGCAATTCAGGATCGGCCATGATCAGCTTTTCCCGCACGCCCAGATTTTCCATCAGTCGAACGGCAACTTCATGTCGTTTCAATGGTGCCCCGAGAATCATCGCAAGTGAGCAGGCACAGGAACGCAATTCCTCCGGAAAGTCTTCCGAGACATGGTTGATGTTTAATCCGATCCCAACGACGGCGAAGGAATTATGGCCTGTGCGAGTTTCGACCAAAATCCCCGCTGCCTTGCGCCCCTGGATCAGGACATCGTTCGGCGCCTTGATGCCACAGTCCTGAACACCAAGCTTTCTGATCGTTTCGACAAGGGCAACCGCGGCAAAGGCCGAGAGTGATGGGACGGTCGAATCAGTGATAGGCAGGCGCAGTAATAAAGAAAACCAGAGGCCGAGCCCCTGTGCCGAAGACCATGGGCGATGGAATTGACCTCTTCCTGCTGTCTGATGCTCGGCAAAAAGAAGTGAACCCGAGGGAGCTCCTGCCTCACCTTCCCGCAGGAGATCGTCATTGGTGGATGTGGTTTGCTCAAGGACGCGGACAGGTGCGATCCAGGGTGAGGACAAAGCCAAAAGCCCGGCATCCAGCGGGGCGAATTGTTCAGGAATCATTCCCAAGTTCCAGCGAGAGATCGGCATTTGGCGCCGAATGGGTAAGTGCCCCAACGGAGATCCGGTCGACACCTGTTTTCGCAATCGTCCGCAAATCCTCCAGGGTAATACCCCCACTGGCTTCGAGCAGGACGTCCGGTGCCGCAGCGTCACGCAGGGCGACTGCTTTCCGCATGGTCTCGGCAGGCATGTTGTCCAGCAGGATGACGTGGATTCCTTCCATGCCGAGCAGTCTTTCGACCTGCTCCAACGTGTCGGCCTCGATCTCGATTTTTAGGCCGGGGTATTCCGTATGAAGGTTGGAGATGACTGTCGGCAAGGCATCCAGAGAGCCCAGTGCCGCCAGATGATTGTCTTTCACCAGCACGGCATCATGGAGCCCCATCCGGTGGTTGGCGCAACCGCCGGCCTTGACGGCCTGTTTTTCCAGAAGTCTCCACCCAGGAGTCGTTTTGCGTGTGTCGAGAAGGGCCACGTCAATTCCCTGCACGGCGTCGGCATAGCGTCCTGAGTGCGTGGCCACACCGCAGAGCCGGCCGAGGAAATTCAGGGCCGTGCGTTCTCCGGAAAGAATGGAACGAGTGGAACCGATGACCTCCAAGAGTTCGGCTCCCTTTGGAAGATGGTCACCCTCGGCGCAATGAATGGTCACTTGGAGATCTGGATCGATTCGCCGGAATACTTCGGCTGCGGTCGAGAGTCCCGAAGCGATGCACTCTTCGCGTGCTACAATCTTGGCCCGCGAGACCGACTCTGCAGGGATAAATGCCTTGGATGTAATATCCCCGCCATCTCCGAGATCCTCACGCAGCGCGAGGTTGAGCAAATCACTAGCGAGACCGGCGTCATCATGCCCGGAGCTCATAGGGACTCTACAACAGGTTGGGTTGTGCCGTCTCCCTGTGGCTTTCCTGAGTTGTTGGAAGCTTGAGGAGGGAGCGCTGCCAAGGCAGGAGAACCGAGGCTGCGGGATCGGCGGCCACGGCTTCAAGGGCGGCCTTTGGAGCAATGATCGAGGGGTCGAGGTCGATCTCGCGCGCCACCTTATCCCGAAAATCCCTCAAGTCATTGAAACGGTCGATCTGCTCCTTCGAGGCACGGGTGCGGACACCCTTGATGACCTTTGGCCACTCGGACTCTGGAAGAGCAAGTGCGGCCTCCAAGGTTTCCTCCATCCGGTCGGCTCGGGGTTGTGGAATACGGGGTCGGGAGAAACGTCCCCCACGGGAAGCCTCGTCGGCTAGACGGAGAAGACTCTCATTGGAAAGAACATGAAAGGACGGGCGGTCCCAAAGCCGCGCCTCGGAGTCACGCCAGTGCCAGAGCGCCCGTAAGATCGCCCATCCCCGCTGGGAGAGCGCCGCGTAGCCGGTGATGCGCCAGAGGTTCTCCTCATCACGCTGACGGGTTTCCATGGTGCCCTTGACCATCCGGTCGCGGGATTGCTCATACCACTCGGTGCGGTTGAGCTCCCTTAGGCGCTCTGCGAGGATGCTGGCTAGTTGTGGTAGGAAGCGGACGTCGTTGAGGGCGTATTCGACCATCTGTTCTGAGAGAGGACGTTGCGCCCAATTCGCCTTGCGTGATGCCTTGGAGAGGGTGATGCCGAAGTATTTTTCCACCAAGCCTGCGAGGCCAAGCTGCGGTTCGCCGCAGATCCTGGCCGCGATCATGGTGTCGAAGATATTCTGGTCGGGGAACTCGCCGGAACGTCTCAGAAGGCGGAGATCATAGTCGGCATCGTGAAAAATCACCGTCTTTCCCTTGAGTGCCGTAAAGAAATCCTGCAGGGGAAGTCCTGCCAGCGGATCAATCAACTTCAACTCTTCCGCCCAACCGCTCTGGGGCTCCTGACCCCAGCCGCTCTGAATGAGGCAGAGCTTCTCAAAGTAACAGTGAAGGCTGTCCGCTTCGGTATCGAGCGCGACCTCCTGCTGGCCGGAAAGGCCCGAAAGGTAATCGCGGAAGGCGGATTCCCCTGCGATCAAGGCTCAGCGATAAAGGTGGCCGTCGTCGGAAGTTCTCCGGCGTGGCGGGCACGGGGCTCGCGCACCTCGGTATTGCCCTCGGTGGGAATGGTGACGAAGGGGCCTCCGGCAAGCGGAGCCACTTCGGTGAAAGCGACATCAGGCACATCGCTTGGAATGCCCTCAAGCGGGAACTCCTTGCGAAGTGGGTGATAGGGATATCCCTCCCACATCAGAATGCGGCGCAGATCGGGATGGTTGCGAAACTTGATCCCCATCATGTCCCAGACTTCGCGCTCATGCCAATTGGCGGTGGGCCAGACGTCGGTGATGGAATCGATTTCGGGCTCATCCTCGGAGAGTCTGCCCTTAAGGCGCAGATGGGTTTTCTTGGCGATGGAATAAAGACCGTAAACCACTTCGAAACGCGGATGGGTGCCTGCATGGTCGACACTGCAGATGTCCAGAAGCATATCGAACCCGAGCATGTCGCGGCAGAAAAGTGCGACGTCATGGATCCGGTTCGGATGAATGGAGAGGGTGGTCTCGCCGCGGAATTCCTTCCGCTCGATGACATCGGAGCCGAACTGCTCCTCGATCTTGGTGGCCTCGGTAGCGGCGCTCATCGGAGGGACTGAAGAAGGGCCCGCTTCTGATCCAGCACGGAGTGCTCGGTCATGAGCTTGTTCTGGAGTTTCATGAGACCATCCAGAAGAGCTTCGGGACGCGGCGGACACCCGGAGACATAGACATCGACGGGGATGATCTGGTCAACACCCTGGAGGGTGGCATAGCTGCGGAACATGCCGCCGGATGAGGCGCAGGCTCCCATCGCAATAACCCACTTGGGCTCGGGCATCTGCTCGTAAATGCGCTTCACGGAGAGGGCCATCTTATAGGTAACGGTGCCGGCGACGATCATCACGTCAGACTGTCGTGGGGAGAATCGCATGACCTCTGCTCCGAAACGGGAGATATCGAAGCGGGAGGACGAGGCGGCCATCAGTTCGATTGCGCAGCATGCAAGACCCATCGGCATCGGCCAGAGGGAGTTTTTGCGCATCCAGTTGATGGCGGCATCGAGCTTGGTAATGATGATGTTCCCCTCGATTTTGGAATCGAACGCCATCGGTGTCGTGATGGGGGTTGCATGGGGATGCATGGTCGGCAGAGTTCCCGTGGACATAGAATGGAAGCCTATAAGAGAAGAAACCCAGAACAAGTGAAAAGCAGAAACCGGTCCTTTTGCTCTCTCCGCCACCGCTTTCAGAAACTTCCGTGTGTTATTTTCCGATGCAGAAGCTGCTAAAGATCATTCCTAGAATTTCCTCGGTGCCCGCTTGTCCAACCACTTCACCGACAGAACTTAGCGATGCCCTGAGCTCGACGGCCACTAACTCCGGGGGCTCGCCCGTGTCCAAGAGATTCATCGCTGTTTCCAGGGAAAAGAGGGCTTTTTTCAGGCATCCTTGGTGACGTGCATTGATGGATGCTCCATCGGGAGTGGCCTCCCCTTCGGGCCGCCCGGTAACCTTCGCCAGAATAACGTTAACCAGGGCCTCGATTCCCTCTCCCGTGTGGCAGGAAATACGGGTTCCCGGCGGTAGAGCCGTCTGATTTCCAGAAAGGCCAACAAGGTCCATCTTGTTCAGTACCAGGATCTCGTCGTCAAACAGGGGGGTAATGGCAGAGGCTTGAAGCACACTGGCATCGACAAGATGGATGCGCAGGTCGGCTTGTTTGGCGGCATGTCGTGCCCGTTTTACCCCCTCCTTTTCGACAGGATCCTCTGTTTCCCGAATGCCTGCAGTATCAATGATTCGGAATGGATATCCCCCGAGGCTTGCACTCTCCTCAATCGTGTCACGCGTGGTGCCGGCGATCTCGCTTACAATGGCTCGATCAGCTCTCAAGAGGCGATTGAGGAGGCTTGATTTTCCAGCATTGGGCGGACCGCAGAGGGCGACCGTGATACCTTCTCTCAGGAGGCGCCCTTCGTTGGCCGTGGAGAGCAATTGAGAAAGGTGCGTGGCTATCCCCTTCATTCTCTTGTGAAGAAGTGTGCCGCTTTCCGGATCGATCCCCTCCTCCGGAAAGTCGATGAAGGCCTCTAGGTGGGCTACACATGCAAGGAGCTCGCCCCTCAGCGCCTCGATATGATGACCCAATCGACCCTCCAGTTGGCCGGCCGCCGCTTTCGCCGCGCGGGTCGTCTGGGCGTTGATCAGATCCATGACAGCCTCGGCCTGGGTGAGATCAAGTTTGCCATTCATGTAAGCCCGTTCCGTGAATTCCCCGGCTCGCGCCATGCGGGCACCTGCTTCAAGCGTCCGCGCCAATACGCGCGAGGCGACAAGCGAGCCGCCGTGTCCGCTGATCTCTACCAGGTCTTCGCCAGTGTAGCTGCGCGGATTTCGGAACACGGTAAGAAGCACCTCGTCGATCAACTCTCCCTGTGCATCGATAATCCTGCCGAATGCGACGCTTCTTTCGCCAATGGCAGAGGGGCTCTGGGATCCGCGGAAGATTGCATCAGCAATTGATAGAGCCTTCGCTCCGCTGATTCGGATCACGGCCAGAGCTCCTTCGCCGGGAGGCGTGGCCAGCGCGGCGATCGTCTCTTGCACGGCTACTTGCTGAGCGCCTGTTTTAGCTCCGCGATGCAGCGGCGGTTCTGTTCCATGGTCCCGACGGAAATACGGATCCATTCTGGCAGGCCGTAGCTGGCCATGGCGCGAAGGATGATTCCCTTGCGGAGCAGGGCCTGGAAGACGGCGTTACCGTCGCCCACGTTCACGAGCACGAAATTGGCGACGCTGGGGACATAGTTCAGCCCCATGGAGGCTAATTCCTTCTCCAGATAGGCGCGGCCCTCGTGGGTGAGTTCACGGGTCTTGAGCATGTGGTCCTCGTCCAGGAGTCCTGCAAGCGCTCCGGCTTGGGCGATGCCGTTTGCGTTGAAGGGCTGGCGCGTCCGTTGCAGAACGGCGGCCAGTTCGGGGGTGGTGATGCCGTATCCGATGCGGAGATTGGCAAGGCCCATGATCTTGGAGAACGTGCGCATCACAATAACGCTCCGTCCCTGACGCACGTAGGGAAGCACGTCGGGCGCGGCGTCGAGGAACTCATGATAAGCCTCGTCAAAAACGACAAGCACATGGTCGGGCACCTTGGTCATGAAACGGTCGATTGCCTCCTGGCCAACCATGGTCCCGGTGGGATTGTTCGGATTGGCGATGAAGACGGCGCGCGTTTTGGGCGTAATTGCGGCGATCATTGCATCAAGGTCCGCAGTGAAGCCGGGATCGGGCACCTCGACGGTGTCGGCGCCAAAGAGCTGCGCCATCAGTTTGTAGACCGCGAAGGAGTGACGGGCCACCACTACCTCGTCACCGGGCTTTAAAAAAGCGTGACCAATGAACTCAATAATCTCGTTGGATCCGTTGCCGAGGATGATGTTCTCGCGGGCGACACCAAGACGCTCCGCGACTGCTCCCCGCAGCTCGTAGCCCCCGCCATCGGGATAGAAATGTGAGCGCTCCAGGGTCTGGCGCATCGCTTCGAGCGCTTTTTTGGAGGGGCCGAGCGGATTTTCATTGGAAGCCAGCTTGATGATCTCCTCCTCGCGAAGTCCCAAATCGCGCGCCAACTCCTCGACCGGCTTACCCGGTTCGTACACATGCCGTTTGAGGATATGCTCATGAGCGGTATTCCACATAGTCCATCCACTTTAAGAGGGTTGAGAGCACGAGGAAAGCGGGAAGGTAAAAATTGAAAAAGGCAGGGGATCGGTCGGCTTTGATCTGGAGTTCGGTGCTTCAAGGACCCAAGGTTACGATATGAAAACCTTACTCATCACCGGAGCGTCGACCGGATTCGGCAGGGCTCTGAGCTTGGAGGCCTTGAACCGGGGTCATCAGGTAGCCTTGGCTGTGCGCAACCCGGAAAGCGTTGCCGATCTAGTCGCGCAGTTTCCTGGGAAAGCTCATTCCATCCGGTTCGATCTGACCAAAGCCGCCGATGCGGAGAGGGTGGTCAAGGAGACAGTCGAGCAGTTTGGAACCCTTGACGTCCTGATCAATAATGCCGGCTATGGACTGCTGGCAGCTTTGGAAGAATCAACCGATGAGCAGCTTGCACGTAACCTCGAGACAAACTTTACCGGACCTTTCCGTCTGATCCGAGCCGCGCTTCCTATCATGCGCGCCCAGAAGCAGGGCCGTGTGATTTCTCTCTCCGCCATCGCTGCCTATGCGAATCATCCCGGATTCGCGGTCTATGCGGGTGCCAAGGCGGCCTTGGATGCCGCCTGCGACGCCGCTGCTCAGGAAACCGCTGCCTTCGGCATCAAGTTTACTCAAGTCATCCCCGGGCCTTACCGAACCGATTTCATCGGGCGTTCGCTGGATCATGCCCCGCGACTGCCCGAGTATGAGGCCACCGTTGGAAAATTCGGCGCCTATCTTGCCAAGGTGGAGGGAAGGCAACCCGGCAATCCCGCTGCCGCCGCGAGACTGATCATCGACTTGCTGGAGGAGGAGAAGCCACCATTCCGACTGGTGATCGGCCAGTACGCCACAACGATTTTTTCCAAGAAACTCGCTGCCACAGAAGCGGAGCTGACGGCGTGGAAGGAGAGAGGTCTGGCGACAGACTTCCCTCCGGGAAGCTAATAAGAAGGTGGTGCGCGATACAGGGTTCGAATACGTAGTTTTTACAGAGAAGAACTCGCTATTTGACCCAAAGGTAACAAAAAGGTAACAATTGGGGCATGAAAAGACCCCGTGTTGCAGCGAAGGCGAAGGGACGTGGGCCGGTGGAGATCATCAAGGAAAAGACCGCCAGCATTCCGATTTACGATGCCGGTGGTGGCCGATTCATAGCCGCCTACTACGCCGAGGGGAAGCGAAAGCTCGTTAAGTTCAAGTCCCTGGAGGCAGCCAAGGCTGGTGCCAAGGAAATCATCCAGACCCTCACCACGGGGGTAGCCCATGTGGCCGCTTTCACCCCGAAGGAAACCGCCTCCATCAACGACGCGGTGGATATTCTCACCCCTTTGGAAATCTCCCTTACAGATGCCGTCCGGCAATTCGCCGAGGCCCACAAAATCCTAGGGGGTGGCTCCATCGTTTCTGCAGCCCAGTTCTACGCCAAGCACCTCGAAGAGGAAAACCGCCGGGGTGCCCTCACCCCGATCACCTTCCCGGAACTCACGACCAAGTTCCTAGAATCCATCAAGGGCACCAAATCGAGTCGCTACATCCTCGACCTCAAGTCGAAGCTCAAGAAGGCCTCTGGCGTCTTCAAAGGACAGATCCGGGGCATTCGTGCTGATGACATCGACGAGTGGCTCTCAGGCATGAAGAAGGCCTCTGGGCGCACGAAGAACAACTACCGGATGGCCCTCCTGACCCTCTTCTCCTACGCGAGGAACAAGAAGCACCTCCCCCGAGGGGAGAAGACCGAGGCAGAGTTCGCCACCCGCTACGACGATAAGGGGGGTGACATCGGGATCTACACCCCCGACCAGTTCCGTACCCTGCTGGAGAATATCGAGGAGCGGTTTATCCCCTTCATCGCTCTGGGAGGGTTCGCCGGACTCCGAACCATCGAGATCCTCCGGTTGGAGTGGAAAGACGTCTGGTTCGACAAGGGGGTCATCGAGGTCGGCAAGGACAAGGCCAAGACCGCCACCCGGCGACTGGCACCCATCGTGCCCGCCCTAGAGGCATGGCTCAAACCCCGAGCCAAGACCGGTCCCATCCTTCCCGGCATCCGCGACGATTTCCACTTCACCAAGCTTTTTAAGAAGGCCACCTCCAAGCTGGTCGATGCCCAGGACGAGCCCTTGGTGACCCTCGTCCACAATGGCCTCCGTCACTCCTTCTGCTCCTACCGGTTGGCCGTCACCAAGTCAGCTGCTCAGGTTTCCCTGGAGGCAGGCAACTCCCCCAAGATGCTCTTCGAGAACTACCGGGAACTGGTGACCGAGAAGGCCGCTCTAGAATACTTCGGCATCCTCCCCGAGACGAAGCCCAACAAGGGTTCCAAAGGAAAAGCCAAGGGGGCCGGGAAGACCCTCGTGAAGACTCCTGCGAAGACCACCGCCAAGCGGTCCAAGAGGACCTCCCGGAAGTCCGCCAAGTAGCCCCCTCGCTCACCTCAGAATCTCCGCACGGGTAGCCCTGCGAGTGGCCCCCAGAGCCTCCAGCAATTCGTTCTTACGGAAGAGCCGGTGCTTGCCGAGCTTGTAGCTCGGAAGGAGTCCCATCTGGACATACTGCTGCATCGATCGCTCGGGGATCCCGAGCCACTGAGCAGCGGCCTTGGTATTGATGAATTCCGACTTGGGATGAGCCCCCGGAGGATCCCCCTTGGGCTGAATGACTGAGCTCAGCAGACGGAGGGCCTCGCTCATGTTCTGGGGCCTCCTCCGACCTTCTCCGAGGTTGTGTTCTGGGCTCATCGTTCTCCGGGAAGTTGGTAGCCCGTGGAGCGAAGGAATCGCTGGGCTTTCTTGAGGATGAAATCCTCATGCAGCTCGGCTCGAAGCGTCGGTCGGATCATCTCCCGGAGATAGCCGAGGATCTCGGCTTGCTCCGGCTTCTCTAGCCAAGTTTTCACCTTGGTCAGATCATCAGTTTTGCTGGGTGCTTTTGGTGGCATAGCCACCAAATAAAACAGATCTACAGAGGCATGGTGCTCCCGATCGGGAGCACCAAGAGCTTTTTTTCCTGAAAGAATGGATGACATGGAATTCGTTCGATCCCTCATTCAGGCCTCTCCGAAGCCCTTTCCATGGAGCCTTCTCGCACCTGCTTTTTCCCTCCGCTCATGGGGTGTCGTCGCCCGCTATGCGGACGTCACTGGGGGCTCTAGGTGGGCCCCGCTTGTTCCTGCTTCCTCCACCCCATCAGCTCACCCTGCCAGACGACCCTCTTACCCCTCGCCCATTGCAGCGAATCGGCCCTATCCCCACCGCTTCCCTGCAATCGGCTCACCCACTTGCTCGACCTACTCCCGGCAACCTCCTTCGACCTCCTCATTGAGACCCATTCCAGACCTCTGGAAGCTGGATCGTGGTGTTTGTTCACCCGGGCCAAACAACCAACAGGATAGCACTTTCTCCCGGAAAGTGCCGGCGGGGTCGCTCGCGCTTCATCCCCGCTTCCTCTTCCGCGTGTCAGGCACGCTCCAGAGATTTCCCTGAATCCGTTAGCCGATCCCCACGGAACCCGACCAACTCCGCTCTAAAAACCGCGATGCCGCATCATCAAAAGCCAAACACACGCCGCATGGAGTTTTTACTCAGCAACGAGGCGTATGAGCGCTTCCATCGGCTTCACGAGGCGCGTGGTTTTCGCACCAAAGCAGAGACACTGGAGGCTCTGATCGTTGCCGCGGAACTCGACAGCAAAATCGATCCCGCTGCGATCGAAAGGATCGAGACGAAGCTCGATCAGGCCATGCAATTCCTGGAGGAACTTTCGTGAAAAACGGCTTCATCTTTGCGCACAAGTCGACGGCCAGGGGACGGCTCGATCTGGAATATCTCGACGAGACATCCGGACGAAAAGCCTCTCTCCGCGCTGCCAAGAAGTTGGATGAGGAAGTGGGCAAGAAGCTGAAGGGGTTTGTGGACTACGCCTCCAAGGAATCGATCGGCCAGGTTCACGCCGGAGGATTTTTGCACAACGCGATTCGTCGCAATTCCGATGGCTCCAGCACCGCGCCCAGTAAGCTCACCAATGAGGAAAGGAAGCGTCGGATCACCGAGGCGTGGCGCTTTCATTTGGATCGATTTGGATCTCAGGCCAAGAGTCCAGTTATCGCTCATCGCCTCGTCTTTTCGATGTCGACCGAGCAGCACGATGCTCTCGTAAAGGCCGGGATCAGCCCTGATCAGGTGGTGATTTCTAGCGTCAGAAAAGTGATGGGGCGTTTCGCCGAGAAATTCCACCGGGGAGATTCGATTGGATACGCCTACGGGCTCCATCACGACACAGATAACCTCCATGTCCATGTCGCCCTTTGCCCCCGGAGTGCGAAGGGGCGCTACGTCGGATGCAGCATGTCCCGGCATCCGAGTAAGCACAAAAACCAGATGGTTTTCATGAGGGAGTGGTTTGAGCGGGAGAATCAGCTCCGAGGTGAATTCCTCTCCAATCAGCAGAAGGTAGACGAGTCTCTCTCAAAGCGTCTGGATCAGGAAAAGTTCGCCATTGTACCGAGGCTTTCAGCAGCACAGCGGATCACCTTGATGGACGCGGATCATGGGTCGGCGTCCCATTTACGCCAATCCTACGAGTCGATTCTTGGGCTGGAGGCGGCGATTGCCGAGAAGAAGAAACAGCTCGCTCTCCTTCGTGCCGCACGGGCTGCCGAAAGGGCTCTCAGGGTCAAAAAGAACCCCCTGCTGCGAGCCGGGGAAAAACTCGGAGTCGCTGCTCAATCCCGTTCTCTCCGCCAGATGCAACAGACCCTTACCAAGCTCAAACGCACCTATCTCCTAGAACACCAACACTACAACCAACACCACCATGACCATCACAGGACCCAACCGCAAATACAGCACCGCACCGGACAACTACTCTGAGTTTGTCATCATCAACAACTTTGTCTTCAAACCCAAGCAGGTCGAGGCCTACTACCGAGAAGAGGCAGTCGACGGATTAAGAACTACCACGGTTATTTTTCCACCATACAAGCAGACCGTTCCGGATCCGGAATGGAGGCTCTATAACTTCTTGTTAAAACGGAAGCATCCCATGGATGTGGAGGAGGTACTGCCGACGGAAGAGGCTCCCTAGAAGTAGGAAGTTGGCTCTTTTTTGGGGACAATCGATGCCCTCACAGGACAACCCCTTAGGAGGTATTGGTGGGGTATGCAGATTTACCCCACTTCAAAGGCTTTGCAGTTGATGGTCATGATTCCAGTTTTTGGTTTCCTAGACGCGTGCACCACGGTTACCTACCCAAACGGGGTGACGGTCACGACTCCCTATGTGGCTCCGGCTGTCTACGCTCCGGTCTACGGGACGCCAGGATACCCCGTGCCAGTCGCTCCATATTCCCCTCCGGGAACGCCCGGTGCCTATTACGGATATGGATGCGGTTATGCCCCTATCTATGGGTTTGGTTGGAGGCAGTGGGTAAATAATTGGAGCAATTGGGGGTGCTACAATCGAGGATGGGGCGGAGGATATGGAGGCTGCAGAACCTATAGCGGGTATCGAACTGGCTGTGGCTACATAAGTGTGCGGCGCTGAGCTCCTTGGAGATCTTCGTTATTATCGCGCTCGTCTGACTGCTGCTTGTCGTTAGCGACGCCAAAAGGAATATGTACACAAGGGATCTCGTCAGAGATTCCTTCCAGATGAGAAAGCTGATCATCAAGGAAGAGGTGCGGTTTGAAAACCCTGAGTACCCTACTCTTGTCGATCCCTCCCATGAGGAAGGTTTCAGTGGGTGCCAACCCCCATGCTGTTAATGTTTTGATGAATCGGGTATGAGCTGGAGCACTTCTCGCTGTGACGATCGCAATACGGAGATGAGGTTTGTAATTGGGGTCGGCCTTTAGACGCTTCGATTCGAACTTCTGCCAGTATGAGAGCTTTTGGGCCAGGCTGTGGAGGGGGCCAGCTTGGAGGGGCTCATCAGACTTCTCCTGCTCAGAGCTTCTGAAGGTAGCTAGACCATCACGCTTGTAGACCCGTTCAGACTCATCTCCTGCCAGAACGCCATCGAAGTCGAAGGCGATCCGCAACTCATCTGAGGTGGGTTCATCGGACGCCTGAGTCGGGAGGACAAGACCTGCTGGCATACCTGCCTGAAGTGCCCCTCGAACATCGGGCTCATTCGCACTCAGGAAGAGCGATGCATTAAAGGCATGAATATAGGGATAGGGATCCTTCCCACAGAGAAAGGATCCACGAGTGATGTTTAGAGCGTAGTGCTTGCAGGATTCGAAGAAACGTTGCCCGGAGTCAGGGTCATTCCGTGAAAGGACGATGACCTCCACTGGTTGCTCGTTGGGATAGAGATTGTTGAGATGGAGGAGTCGCCGGATGAAGGGGAAGGCAACCCCCTTGCCAAACGGATTATGCAGATTCTCCCTCTGGAAATTGCGGTAGGCTTCCTCTCCACACTCCTTGTAAACAGCGCCTGCGTCCTTCATGTCGAAGACTGCGCTACTGGAAATCGCAACTACGAGTTTCTTATCGATGGGGAACTGTGCCATAGGTCGTTTTATCGATTATAGTGGAATGGCGCAGTTTGGGTATGGCCGTTATCTCCTAGGAATCGTCTCGCCCACCGCTGGCCGAAGTGATGCTGAGATCCGATGGAGAGAATCATAGCTGTCAGTAGCGTGGAGATGCAGAGGACTCCATAAATCTTGAATGCTCGATCTGCATTTCTCGTCAGTGTGAAAAGAATGAAAAAGACGACAAGTGACACTGCAATACTCCAGACCCAGAGCATTCCGGTGCTCATGGTGATGCCTGGCTGATCAGCTAGCGCGGATACTGCGATGAATCCTGGCATGAGTAGGAGGATCAGGATCCCCAGAAATAGGATGAGAGCAAAGCCGAGGAGATGTCCCATTGTCTGTGCAATCCGTTGAGTGATATTTCTATTGCTGTTCAAGAATCACCCCCCAAATCCCATTCTGCGTTTTGAGGACACCGGCTCCACCGCTTCCGAGAAGATCTCGGCCAAAGAGTAGTCCTCCTTTTGCGAGAGTTCCTTTCCGAGATGCAACGCCAAGCGTTCAGCCTGATCGGCAGTCAATCGCTCAAATCTGCGGTTTGCTATCAGGCGTCCCGGCCTAAGTAGCGCTTGATCAATTTCAGCAATCGGACAATTGATGGAGCAGATAATCTGCAGGCTAAGGAAGTCTCCAAGCATTCCGTCCGTAAGGTTGAGAATAGCACTCACTTCGTCCCGATTGTCCGATCCACGTGTCATCAGGGCTGCATCTGCATCCTCAAGAATCACGGCTAGCTGCTTATCTGCATGGGAGCTTCGCTCTTTGGCCCAGAACCCAATGAACTTTGGATTGGAAAGCATGTCCATGGATGATGGCGGGATAAAGTAGAAGCGGTGTGTTTCCATCAGTGACCCGATCAGATGCCTCAGATACGAGGTTTTCCCGGTGCCGGGCTTCCCCTCCAGAATGGATAATCCTTTTTTTCTCTCCGTCAGCTTTCCCTTGAATTCACTATGCCAGACTTCCATCCCTTCGGGATAGTGTAGGCCAAAAACCTCATTGCTTAATTTGGATTCCTGCTCCAAGGGAACTGTGTGTGATGAGATGTCGGAATCATCAAGCCTGATCAACTCGAAGCTACCAGCTTCGGGAGGCGTAGGTATGCTATAGCGTTCGGCAAAAACTCTCGCCATTCTTTCAGCCTCATCTTCCGTTGAGGCATAGCTGACAATTCTTGGAACTGCCCGATCTCCGTAGAGAAATGATCTCTCACCAAACTGGAAAATGACGTCGCTCCACTCATCCTCCTTACACCCGCTTCGAAGTAGCTTGAAGGATCTCACCAAAAGCCCCGGATTATCCATGATGGCCCGGTTGTAGTCATATTTCCCCGGCAACCTGCAGGCATGCATCGGCTCCCCACCGAACGCTATGACAACTGGTGCGGGAGGGCAGTTGCGCTCCGGGTAGTATGCCTTCCCATCGGAGAGACTCCAATTAAGGGAAACTTCCTTTGGTTGGACGAGCCTGGCGACATCCGTGAGGGCGGCGGCAGGTCCTTGGTTGCGCTGGTTTCTGGGTCTGGTGATCATGGATCCATCATTCCGAACTCATCCTCGTGGTGACAGGGATGGCATTGTCCCCAGTCGGTGACAGTGGATGATTGTCTCACCTAATGAGGAGGGATAGCTTTTCAAGCATGACGGCAGTCCCCTCCAAAGTTCACAAAGAGTCCAACGAATTGGCCGAGGATCTCAAAAAGCTCAAGTCTCTGGCTTATCGTCGCCATGAGTACTCGGAGGATGACATCCGACGCTACCATGCATTGCTGAAGAAAAAGGGACCGGAGGTCATGGCTCCCTTGACAAAACTCCACCGCTGGATGCTCGTACCCGTGACTCTTTGGCCGATTCACCTCCAGCCGATTTTCGTGGCCTGCATGGATGCCATCGACAAGGGGAAGTCACTGGATGAGGAGTTAAAGTTCCTAATCGCACAGCTCCACGAGCCACTGGGAGAGGAGGCCTGCCACGTCGTTGCCGAGCACGAACGACTCGTCTGGAAGGGTGGCTATGAATCCCTCGTCAACACAGCCGCCAAATTCGACTCCATCCAGAAGAATGCAGAGCTTAATCCCGACTTCCTGAGGGAATGGAGGGAGATCAAAGCCCAGTGGGATGTGAGGCAATTCACTGACAGCAAGGGGATCATTCGACGATCACTGACAGGTGAGCGGAACCTTCGTGCCCGCTTCTGGGTCGAGTGGTCGGATCCGAAGGATCGCTTCCAGGCGGTCTTCGATCTCTTCTGCCATCGTTGGAATCTCTACGGTATGGAAAAGGGGAAGCCTCTCGTCATGAAGCTCTCCGTAAATCTAACCGCTTACGGAACCATGATCTTCATTCCTGCCTACTGGTCCTTTGATGCAAAGAGGGATATATGCTGGGACGCCGTCACGAAACTCCATCGGGCACGAGCACTGAAGAAACAAGGAGAGGGGCTGGCTGAGAGTGCAGCCAAGCGGCGGTCTGATTCCAAGAAACTCAAGAAACTCGATGCCGATGCCAAGAAGCTAAAGCTCCGAGGAGAAACCCGTCATGCCTTCCTCTGTAAGGGACTCGGGCTGGATGAAAGGACTGATCCGAAGAGACTGGCTAGGTTGAGGAGAGAGTTTTGGTTAGATAAAACATTACATTAAAAATAATGAATTCTCAGAAATCACAACCAGAGACAATGCAGATTGAAGAATATTCTAGTCTGCTTTTACGTTTCTGTGGGTTGCCACAAACGAATCAGGAAAAGACTTTTATGGAAGTTCAGAGAAAGCCTCATTTTGAAAATGTTTGTAGTAATATATTGGCATTCTATTTCGACCCTAATGAAGAGCATGGTTTTAGAGAAATGTTCCTCAGGGGATTTATGAAAATGGTGGAGTCTGAGGTAAATATCTTTTCAACATATGTTGATATTAGAAGAGAATGTACTACTTCAAAAAACAATAGACTTGATATTATTATAGAAGGAGATGATTTCATAATTGGAATAGAAAACAAAATCTATCACTGGGTAGCTAATGACCTTAAAGACTATTCAGATAAAATTGACAGTCTTGGGGATAAAAAAATAAAATTTAAAATAGTCTTGGGGATAAAAAAAGAATCTCCTGAAACACTATATGGAGATTTTAAAAGTTATACCTACGAACAACTTTGGAAAAATATTCGAGCTATACTTGGGGATTATATTATAAATCTAAATTCTAAGTGGACCTTTTTCTTAATGGACTTTATGGAAACAACAGCAAGACTATCAGGAGAAAATATGGATCTGTCAAAAATTGATGAGTTTTTTATTAAAGAGAAAGATTTGATTGAAAAACTAATTACTCAACATAGAAAATTCATAGAGAAATTAAATAATAGAATTCAAAAAATATATGAAGGGATCTCCATTCCCAGTGATCTAATTAAAATTGAAAAACGTTTGTGGTCTGAGAAAGAAGCGGGAATTAATTACCTAGTATTCGATTTTTATTTTGTAGAAGGAATGGTGGCGCTCGATATTATCATTAGTTCCGATGGCTGGAGATTTGGAATTTTTCCAAGAAAAGGGGCACAAATATTTTTTGACAAACTGATCAAACAGGAACCTTTGAATGTTCAAGATACTGATGGGAGTAGACGCATTCTTAAGAGGTGGTCTTTAAATGACCCAACAGAGCAAGTAGAAGAGTCAATCGTCGAATGGATTGGGAAGATTTTAGAGACTGCCAAAAAACTGGAAGTTAAACCGTAGAATGAATTAATTCTTTAAACATTCTTAGAAGTGAGAAACTCTTCGTGTTCTTGGCGCATATAAGGGTCACCGAGGTCATAGCCTCTATAGTTTTTCTCAAAGTCCTTCCAAGAAGCTATTGTAATAGTTTCTGACATCTCATATCCGATCTTCCACAGAAGCGCATCATCACCCTCTGGGTCACCCTTGTATTCTGAACCAAGAAGTTCAATGGCCTTCTTAACGCTTGGCCGGATAACTACCTCACGGGGCCAGCATTCTTCATCGCTAGGAGGGATGCCCTCCTCGTCATTAGCAATCATCCTATTTTCCTCGGTGGAATTTAGAGCCGTCAAATCACTTCCCCGTCCCCTTGCAGGTAGGGCAGACGAGTTTTTTGTCACCACCGCAGGAGTGACAGGTTTTACCGCTCACTCTGCCGGTTCCGCGGCAAACGGGACAATCGATGGTTTTACGAGCGAAGCATGTTTTGCAGGCCATAGGATAGGAGGTTTGAGGGTTAGTTCTGGGTTGTTGGGGCTTCCAAACGATGCAAGACCGTTTGAGTTGATATCAACGGCTTCGATGAGACAACGGTCAAGCCATATCCGGCCTTTTCGGCTCTTCTCGGTGGACGAGATGGAATTCGCATCTGGACGAACACGATGGCTCTCCCTGTGTCATTCTTTCGGTTCGGTGAGGATTTCAGGCGCTTCCAGTTGATCGGATGTCGGTCAGCCTCCGGTCGAAGCCAAAACCACCAGACAAAGGAGAGGGGCCATCCAGTCAACAGGACGAAGAGCACGGCATGCCACCCCTTTTTCTCCCGAAGCTCCGCATCCTGATAAACCCAGATCAACGAGGAGATTGAGAGGTAGATGAGAGCGACAAAAACTGGCGCCACGAGGATTGCCGGTTCCGAGAACCGAAAACCATGAAACTCGATCGAGAGAGGGCTTAGGATGGATGAGGTCATGGAGCGAGCACTCGCGCACGGTTGAGCTCCACGCCCTCTGTTCCCTTACGTAGGAAGGTGGGGACATCAAGATCATCCTTGGCTTGAACGGTGTGATGGTCGGGTCCTTCAACACTCTCTGTCTCAGGCTTCCGCGGAAACTTCCTGGGAAAAGCCTCTGGATCGAGATTCCATTCTGTCGTCACCTTGGCATGACTCGTGATGCCTATAGCTGTTGTGTAGGCGGGATTCTGAAGAATTTGAGAATCTCCGATCACGCTGGTGGCGGAAACGAGCGAGACGGGGCAATGGAACACCTGCTCCGCCACCATCGCGATGTCACGCAATCGCGAGCCGCCACCTGTCAGCAATACTTGGGAAACGCTTTCTAAGATACCTTCTGAACCCTCGATAGAGGCAATTCGGGGTAAGGCAGCAATGCAATCTCGTATCTGCTCGAAGATCTCCCGCACCCTGAGATGGATGATGGCGTCCAATGAGGTTCGGTCGATTTGGTAGCTGGCCTCTCCTGGAACATTATCCGTGGTGATCTTGCCGTTTGAGTGGCCATCACTCGCAACAGCCGCTCCTTCCTGAATCTTCAAAAGCTCTGTCTTGGTATTCGGTAACTTCAGGCCGATGGACAGGTCACTGGTGATGTGATCGCCTCCAACGGCAAGGACTCCACTACAAAGAACCTGACCTGGATAACGGATGACGGTGAAATCGGTCGTGCCTCCACCAAGATCGATCAGAAGAGGTGTGGCGTATTTCTCCCCGTAGAGGACGCCGTGAGTGCAGGCGACGGATGATGGAACAAGGCTCTCAACTTGGAGCTGAAGGGATTCCAGACAATCAAGCGTCCTATGGATCCGGCTACTGGAACCATGGATGAGGTGAAGGTGCGCATCGAGACGACTCCCCTTGATTCCACGAAGGTTAGTGAATTGCTGACCATCGATACTGTAATGATCAACGGTTCCATGGATAGGAAGGTGACCACTCGGTAACGCCGACTCATCAATATTCTCTGCTGCGGCCAGCAGATCCTCTCTGATCACCTGATCACGTTCATTGGGGAGGATGTATGTGCCTGTCGCCTTCATACTACTCAGATGTGCTCCGGTGATGGAGACCCAGACACTCCTGATCTCCACATTGGTCTTATTCTCGGCATCAAGTATTGCCGCTCGAATGCACTCGGCGGCTTCAGCAGAATCAACGATCTCGCCCTTGCGAATGCCACGAGCGTGAGCCTCTCCTATACCCAAAAGGTGAAGGGTTCCATCCTTCCGACGCTCGGAGACTGCCACACAGATCTTGCTCGTCCCGATATCGAGCCCCACATAAAGAGCCCCACCGACTGAACCATCCCGAAAATAATTCAATGAGGCTGTTCCGGAGGATGATACACCGGATGGATTACTGAAGCGCTCGGCGCTTTTCATAATCTTTGATATCGCAGATTTCCATTCGGGACTTGCTGAATGAATCTCCCACCCAGGCATCGGAAGATGCCCATCTCGAACAAGGCGCTCGATCACCGAGGCCACTTCATACCCATCCAATGCACTCTCTGAATCCTGGGCTAGGGAAAGGAAGTTCACTTCCTTTTTGAGAAGATGATGGAGTGCCTCTTTGAGGCTCTTGCACCACACAGCATCGGGCATTCCGTTTTCCTTGGGGGATCTGATTTGATCAATCCAGAGTTTCATACTGGTTTGTTAGTTTAAAAATTCTATATCCTTGAGGACGCCGATAGCGACGGTCTTGTTGTATTCGCGGACCATGCCCGAGAGGCGGAAAAGGTCGATGACCCACCAGATGCCCAAACCGCCAAAGGTGATCCAGAAAAGGAGGTTCACCCAAACCTTGCCGACATAGAAGTAGTGCCAGGCAGGGAAGAGCCACCAAAGCAGGAAAGCTACAAATCCTGATTTCTTCTTCTTTTTAAATTCCGTGAGGAACGCCTCCTGAGTCAACGGATCCAACGAGTCGAGCCTGCGGAGCACAGCCTCTGGAATCTGCCTACTAATGCTCTCTGTTAGTTCGATCATGCGGAACTTTCTGCCAGAGAATCACCCATCCCCGATAGGGCATTGATTGGGGACAATTGTTTGGCTGGATGAGTTTCAAACTCATCGTCATCGTCTGAATGAAGCACCCGTCTCATGCATCTCTCCAAGTCCAAGATCATCGCCTACCGCCAGTGCCCGAAGCGCCTCTGGCTCGAGGTTCATCATCCGGAGTTGAAAAAGGTCTCAAATTCTTCCGAGACCGCATTTCAGGTTGGCTATGAAGTGGGGGATATGGCTCGCCAAATTTACGATCCAAACGGCAACGGGGAGACCGTTGAGATAAACCCCGATCGTCTTCACGAAGCAATTGCCAGAACGACAGAGCTTGTAGCCACATCAAGACATCCGATTTTTGAGGCAGGTTTTGAAGCTGCAGGGGGACGTGCCTTTGCTGATGCCCTGTTGCCTATTCAGAGGGAGGGAAACCCTGCCTGGCGCATGGTCGAAGTGAAGTCTTCTACCAAGGTAAAGGATTACCATCATGACGATATTGCCGTTCAGGCCCATATCGCCCGTGCCTCCGGGATTCCACTCGTCTCGGTCTCTCTCGCTCATGTCGATAGCTCCTGGATCTATCCCGGAGAAGGTGATTACAACGGCCTCCTCAAGGAGAATGACTTAACCGAGGAGGCCTTTTCGCGGAGTGGGGAAGTTGCAGAGTGGATCACTCAAGCGCAGGTGATAGCTGCGTTGCCGGAAGAACCAATTGTCGAGACGGGACCGCAATGCACCAAGCCCTTTGAATGCAGCTTTTGCAACTACTGCGACAGGGATCAAGTTTTGCCAGAGCATCCGATTTCAGGACTCCCGAATTTTAGAAAACGGGAATTGTGTGAGGAATTGGGGATCGAGGATCTTCGTGATGTTCCTGATCATCTACTCAACGAGAAGCAAAAACGGGTGAAGGATCACACCATCTCGGGAACGCACTACTTCGATGCCGAAGGGGCAAAGGATGCTCTTGCTCCTTACGGGTTTCCTGCTCGATTTCTAGATTTTGAAAGTGCTCAGTTTCCTGTGCCGATTTGGGCGGGAACCAGTCCCTATGAGCAAATTCCTTTCCAGTTTAGTCTCCATACCCTCGGTGAGTCTGGATTGCTCGATCATGCTGCTTTTCTGAATCTGAGTGGGGATCTTCCCACCGCCGCATTCACTAACGCCCTGCTGGGCGCATGCGGGAAAGAAGGTCCCATCTTCGTTTACTCTCATTTTGAAAGACGGATCATCAATGCAATGATCTCTCGTCACCCAGAATTCGCAGAACCTCTGAAGGAGCTCCTGCATCGAATCGTGGATCTCCTGCCAATCGCCCGTAATCACTACTACCATCCAAGTCAGGGAGGGAGTTGGAGTATCAAAGCGGTACTCCCCTCTGTATGCCCCGATCTGAGGTATGATGATCTCAAGGATGTGCAGGATGGTCTGGCTGCCGTTGAAGCTTTTCGAGAGGCGATTCACCCAAACACTCTTCCTACAAGACGTTCAGAAATTGAGTCGCAGCTTCTCGCCTACTGCAAACTCGACACACTGGCGATGGTCCGCCTTTGGGAGTTTTTTACAGGTCGTGCATATGCTCCGTAATGACGGGTTCTTTGATCCGAAGGCTGATGGACGTTCTGACGCAGAGGAGGTGGCCGAAGGGGTTTTGCAGAAGGCTCGGCGTGAAGTGGAGGAGCGGAAGGTGCCATGCATGGGTTACTTACTCTCTAATATCGCATTTGCTTCAGACATCAGCCCTGCGATGGCTCACCAGATTATCAAGGCATCGGAGCACCTGACTTATCGGCAGCTATGCATTTTAAAACTCTCTGTTGAAAAAGAGGCGTTTTCCCTCAGAACAGCCGACTATCGTGGGAGCAACTCTTTTTCCAAAGAGCTATATCAGATACTTTACGAGTGTTTAGATCTCTATCACCGTGGCTTCGTAAGTATTGGAGGAGAAGTTGCATTTGGTCCAACAGACATAGCTCCAGCAAAACTGACGGTTCAGGGCATGGGCGCAGATATTTTTAATCTGATGCGTTTAGCTTCCATACCAACCGATGATTTATTGCCTATTGCTGCCGAGCTGAAATGAGAGAAAGGCTTGAGATGTAGGTTAGCGCTGCGACCAGTGCTTTTTCCAGTAGCCCCCTGAGTTGCTCGTAGCACCCCCTGTGGAGTATGTGGATTGGGGTGTCGAGCGTGGCACGATGGGTGAGGCACTCTGAAGGTGCTTCTTCATGGTTGGGGTGCGTGTGAGCTCATGAAGCTGTTCCTCTGTGAGGATCTGATGCTCTTTGAAGAGCTCGATAATAGCTCTGAGGGTGTTTGGTTTGCAGTTGAGAAGATCTCTCCGAAGCCGTGGCACGTCGGGACGTTGATCAGGCCATCTGGAGCCTGCTTCTAGGATCAACCTCAAGGCCTCAATGCCTCGCTCGTCGCTATCGTTTTCAGCAAGTCTCCATCGGGAGGTGAGGGTGCTGATGAAGCCATCGAGGATGTGCCAGTTTTCCTCCGCGATATGGTTGGGATTCGCTCCTACTTTCAGGAGTCTGCTAACGACTTTGGGAAGCCCCCAGTGGGAAACATGAATCAAGAGTTCATCAGCCTGTTCCGCTGGGATGGGCTTCTTCAGAAGCATTTCCATGATGGTTTCACGAGTCCGCCAGACGGATCGCTCGAATGGTGACTCAAGGGAGGCCATCTCGTGTTCTTCATCTTCAATGTACGGTGAGCATGGAACCCGGGCATGAGGATCGGCTCCCAGCCAGAGCATGAGCGCGACGCCTTTTTCGTCCTGATTTTCGACGAAGACATTGAGGGCAATGTCGACCTGTCGCTGGAGGCAGGGGTAATGCTCCCGATAGCTCTTCACGAATCCTAGGAGCGGTCTGGCTTTGCTCCTGAGAGCTCGTGCCACAGCATTGTCCTGGCAGGGGTTAGCACCGGCTTGCATAAGTCGGTCCATCATCTCCCGATCGTAGGTTTCCAGTGCGTCGCAGAAATCGAAGCCACAGGGGTCAGTGCCGTATTCCAAGAGGAGGCTGACCATCGTGTGGTTTCGGGATCGGACGGCTTCGCTCAGCGGGGAGTCGTCATCGCCGTTGGGATCGTAACCGTTGACCAGAAGCAACGCCGCCAGGCTGTGAAATCCTCTGTCTGCTGCCGTCCGCAAGGGCGGAGCAATCTTGCGCCATCTCGGATCATCCGATGGGAGGCACTGGATCGGTTTGCCAGCAGCGATCCACTCCTCGACTTCGTAGAGCTTTCCCGAGGCGCAAAGGGTTATGAGTGGCAGGATCTCATCGAGATCCTTGGCCTTGGGACGAATCTTGATCGGAAAATCCTCTGCCCGGATCTCATGCGGCCTCTTCATGCAAGGTGATCAAAATATGGAAACAGGCTGTTTTCCAAGGCTCTGTGACCTGCCTTACTTATCCCAAGAGCTCCTCCATCTTTCGGATTTGTTCGGCGAAGCCTTCAGGCTTCTGATCTCGGAATTTCCGAATGTTCAGCAGCTTCCATTGGATGCCAGGTAACTCCGAGACATGCTGGCAATCGAGTAGGCTCCAGTCAGGTTCGGCACGCACGAGACTCAGAAGGAAGTTTCTCTGCCGCATGGTGAGACGCTTGGACAGCTCATCTCGGAGTCTTGTGCGAGTTGCCACCAGTTGATCCAAGGTCACGGGGACAGTCGCCATTCCCTCAAACTGATCCTGATAGGTTCTGCTGATGTCTTTGTCCCTTGAATCCAGGACATCATGGGGAGGGTGATCATGCGCGGAGAGGTAGATGACGAAGCATTCGACCATGGCCTCCGTGATTCCCTCATTCTCGAAGAGCAGATGGACGTCGAAAAGATCCCTGGGGTGCTGGCGATCAAGTGCGGCAACGAGCTTGCCTCCGTAGAGCTCTGCATGGGTCAGGGTGGGTAGCTGAAGTTCTGCAAGGAAGAGGTCCGAGGCGCTCTTGGTGAGGGAATGGTGCTCTACTGGAAGAACCGTTCCGCGAAGCACAGTGTTTACCTCGATCTTGACCATGGATGTCCCGTCCTCGATCACGAGCTTGGTGTCCCCCATCTCCTTGTTGCCGATCTTCCGAACAGAGAAGCCTGTTTTGTGGAGTCGGTCGCCGATCGTCTGGAGTCCCGATGTAATTGCCTGAAGAGCCTCTGCTCTCGGGAGCGTATGATCGGTAAAGACCAGATCGAGGTCGACTGAGAGACGTGGCATGTCCCGCAAGAAGAGATTGATGGCTGTGCCTCCCTTGAGTGCGAAGAGATCCCCAGCGAATACATCGGGGGCAACCCTGAGTAGGAGCCGGACGGTATCGATGTAGGTCTTATCCATGCTTGAGTGTCAGCAGGGTGCCGTCCTTCATCCGACTGATCCAGCGGCTTTTGCTGCCGGTGGAGATCTTGTGAGCTTTCAGGAGTTGATCGACATCCACGACGCCGGTCTCACGAGCCCAGGATAGGAAGAGTCGTATGGTCTTTACGCTCGTGCAGCAGGAGAGGAGCTGTCCGAGGACGCCGGAGCGGAGATTCCGGAGGCCGTCGAAGAGGTTGCGAGCCTCCTCCAAATCCTGATGAAGGCCGACCTCCGAGAGCAGTTCCAGGACGGCCCGTTCGGGAACTGAGACATTCAGGCCGTCCAGGACTCCCGCCGGGGTGGAGATGGTGTCTGCATTGAGCGAGGAGGGCTTCCAGGCAAAGAGCCGGGATGAGGTATACCGGGCCGAGAATCGGGAGGTGAACCATTCGGGGAGGAGGAATCGTTGATCTCCCCAGAGGGTCCAAGTTTCACGGGCTCCTAAATTGTGCCGAACGCCATGAAGGGCGAGGGCGCTCTTCCCTCCCACATGGAGCCCAAAGGACTTTTTCTGGAGCAGGAGGATGCAGCCGGGCGCATCCAGCTTGTCCGAAGGGAAGGCGTAGACCCCTTGTCCAAGCCTGACGAGCCATCCGCTCTCCACATAGCGGGCGGCCTGCTTTGGAGAGATTTTCTGTTTCGTCAGGGCCTGAACGTCAAAGGGCGCTCCATGAGGGAGGCTCGTGTGGAGTGGCCTGATTAGAGAATGTCTGGAAATTCCCCTCATAGGGGAATACTAGAGCATTATCTAATCATTCTGACAACAAGTGTTTGAAATATGAGCGAATATTCCCCTCATGGGGGAATATTCAAACGGGATCTAAACATGGCGTCCAAAAGAGATCTGGAATTACCCGAAGCGACTTACGGGGTCACATGCGGGGTGACTTGCGGGGTCACATGCGGGGTTCTGGTGAGTTTTGAGAGGGAATGCAGGGAGAAGATTTTGACGGATTCTCGGAATGCCGATTTGATGAATCCATGGCCTTCACTGACGACGAAATCGCAACATTCACGGAGCAGATCGAGCGGATCCTGTGGACTCACCGCCGTCCGCCCCTTCACCTCCGGAACATGGTCAGGGAAGGCCAGCGTATCGAAGGGAACGAGATCGAGATTTTTGAGGAAAGGCCTTACTTCCGCGACAAGTCACAGTGGATCAAGAGTCCGGTGGCCAAGACCAGCTATGTGCGCAGCCGTAACGTCTGGAAGGTCTATTGGAGGCGTGGTGATGGAAAATGGCATCCCTACGACCCATGTCCCGAGACCGGCTCCTTGGAGGAATGGCTCCATCTCGTCAACAAAGACGAGCATGGATGCTTCTGGGGATAGAGAAGTCCTGTGGATCCTGTCCTTTTGAGAAGGACCGGTTTCTCAATATCTGTCCTTTTAAGAAGGACAGAATAAACCGTCTTCTACTTTATCCGTAGAGTAGGAGCAGCTGACTTCCCCTGTGACTTCCCCGGTAGCTGGGGCTGAAAGCCTCTCTTCTCTAATGGAGGAGGCTCAGCAATCGATGGACAAGCTCGTAGGCGCGGCGGGCCTGCATGGCCTGTTCTTCTGTGTCCGTTGATGAGTAGAACTCAACGTAAAGAGCGGGCCCCAGGAAATCCACGCCCTCAAACTTTTCTCCGAGGATGGCAACTGCCGTGGTGACAGCTTTTTCCCCGAGGCGGGATTTCCAATTGCCGGCAAGGGCTTCCAGTCCGCCAGGGTAGTTCTCCAGGCAGTAGCAGATGTCGTAGGCATCTTTGGGTTTCTCCCTTCCCCGGAGGGCATGCGCCTTCATGATGATGAAGTCTGGAAGGGAGACGACCCGTAGCTGTACGGAGTTTCTGGCTCCAACGACATTCCTGCCGGGAATGGTGAGGTTCACGGGATTCTGAAAAGCGACTTCGGAGCCATCGACTTTCAGGATTCGGAAATCTTCGATCAGCTTGGGATGGTTTTTCTCAAATTGGGCGCTTTCAGGGGCCAGAAAATCCAACTCCACTTGAACGGCTTTTTCTCCGTCCTTAAGGTCCACATCAGTGATCAACTGGAAGAGTTTTTCTCCCTTGCGGTAGCGTTGAGTATCGAGGAGTAGCTTGAGCAGGCTTGCATAGCGACCATCGCCAAGTCTTTCCACATCGAGTGCGAGGTCGACGTCTATGCTGCCTGTGTGAGCTTCAGCGGCTTCTGTAAGTAGGAGATCGGGTGCCCATCCTCCCACGACGACGAGACAATCCGCAAAGGAGGCAAGGATCTGTCCGACATCAATGAGCACACGCTTTGCGGCTTCCACCTGACGGGGTGCGTAGTCCTCCTGATGGCGTGGCTCGGGATTCATTCGATGACTTCAGCGGCTTTCCACGCTGGCTTCAAGCGCTGTTCGAGGAGCGCTTCGGCGGCTTCCTGTCCTCTACCTCCACAGTGGTAAAGATCGACGTAGGTCTGAACCGGATTGGTGCAGGGTATGCGTTCAGAGCCAACCGGCGCCGGCTCGGACATCGCGAGAATGCTCTCATCCTGAGGAAAGAGAACGACAAGGTTCTCACCGGAATCGATCTGCTTCGCACTGACAACGGATCGGAATTCTTCTTCGATGCGAGGCGAGAGATAGATCCATGTCTTTGGCTGGCGAACATTGGGCGCTTGAATATCAGCGGCCGAGAAAGCTCCATAGACAACCTGAAGGGGGTGCGCCTGTCCGAGGCGGGAAAGCGCGTTGTGTAGCTCTTTGCCCTGTAACAAGGTGAAGTAGCTCATGCGCTCATGGCGCTTGAAGCGGTAGGCCTCTCGCCAAGCCATGAGGAGCTTCAATGGCTCCGAAACACGAAGCCCGCCTTCCTGCCCTTCAATTAGGGATTCATCCCGTAGATGACGAACCACTTTGTTGACCAGACCGAGGCTCACGATCGGGGCGCAGTGCTTCTGGATTTCACGTTGAGTCCACGATTTGCCTGCATGTTCTGGCTGTAGTAACAGACAAACAATGCGACCAGTTTCGGGGGTGCTGAGATTCGCTGCTTGCTTTAGCGTTCTGCGAGGAGGCTTGTTGCCGGCATGCTCAAGGCGGAGCCGTCTAGGAACATCAAGAAGGTAGTTTCCCGATAAATCATACCAGCTCCACCCATGCTCATTGCAGAGTTCAGCCATCCTTGGAGAAACCCACGGCATTGCGAGGACCGGAATAGTCACCCCATCGGAAGAGAGATGGGCGGAATGAGCGAGGAGGGGAAACCCACTTGGCCGGAGCTCTTTTTTGCAAGCGACGCAGAAACGAACCTCCCCGTCGGGGAATGGGAGGCTCATCTCCAAATCCCAAGAGGAGTGTTGAGAATGGACCTCCTTCCATCCTTGAAGCCAAGGAATGCGTTGAAGGATCTCCTCAAGCTTGGAGCAGGCGTCTCTTTCGAAAAACTCCTCTGAAGGATTCGTCATGTTCATGAAAGTGACAGTGTTCATGTATTCGTGAACATAATATAAAACGTGAACACGACAAGGATTTTTATGGGAGATGGAGGGTCAAATCAAAGAAACGCTTTTTATCAGCCTATGGATGGAATTGGCGTGGAAACACCTCTCTTGCTGATTCAGAGCAAAAGAATTTATCAACGCGGAATTTTCCAAAAAATCCGCGTTGGTTTATCGAAACCGCCCGATAGGTCTCAAACAGGGGATGAGTTTCACTGAGAGGGGGCATTTTCACTGGCCGGTAAAAAACCCCTCCTCCGGTAAAAAATGAAGGGGAGAGGCTAGGGGCGTGGCCGATCCGAATTTTTTCGGATCTCCGGCTGCCGGTGGGGGCGCAAGGTTGGCCGATGGAGCCCTCCGAAAAGGTAACAAAAGGTAACAAAAAGTTTGCGGGATCTGCGGGAATCCGCGAGAGCGGGAGGAGACGGGCAATCGCCCATAGAGCCTCTATTTATCAGCCTTAAAGAGTAACTGAGGCTAATTTGGAAGTGGTGCGCGATACAGGGTTCGAACCTGTGACCCCTACAGTGTCAGTGTAGTGCTCTACCGCTGAGCTAACCGCGCAGATCGTGGCGTCAGGCGCCAAGAGTGGGAGGAAGAAGGTAATTCCTTCACCGCCGGAGGCAACTCTTTTTCGTCGTGTACCGTCCCAGGAGAATCCCTTATCACTCGGTCATGTCCACGCATCGCTTTTATCTTCCACCCGACCGTTGGGCGGAGGAAGCGCCTGAACTCGAGCAATCGGACGCACACCATTGCGCAGATGTTCTGAGATTGGGGGTCGGGGAAACCGTGGTGATTTTTGATGGCTTAGGAAAAGTCGCCGAAGCGGAATTGACAGGAGTCCACCGCAAGCAGTGTGTCCTCCGGATCGGTCACGCCCATATCACCCCGGCGCTTCGTTGCGCGATCACCCTGGTCCAGGCAATTCCGAAGGGTAAAAACATGGATCTTATCCTACAGAAGGGGGTTGAGTTGGGGGCTTCCCGGATTGTGCCCCTGCTTACCTCCAGAACAGTGGTCCGGATGGATAACGCGGCGGACGCCGAGCGCAAACGGGAGCGGTGGCAGCAGATCGCCCTTGAGGCCTGCAAGCAGTGCGGGCGTAACAGCATGCCCGAGGTTGCAGCTCCTTCGACAGTGGAACAGTTTCTGAAGAGATTGTCCTCCAAGGAACTGCTCCTGGTTGCATCGCTTCAACCGGATGCACGCACGATCAAGGAAGTGCTTGCGGCGCATGCCAGTTCCAGAGGCGATCTTCCGAATAGCATAACTGTCATGGTGGGACCGGAGGGGGATTTCACCCCGGAGGAAATCACGTTGATCACAGCTGCCGGGGCAGCGCCCGTAACGCTCGGCCCCACGATTTTGCGAGCGGAAACAGCGGCGCTGTATTGCCTGAGCGTGCTGGGGCACGAGCTGTTTTAGGCCGAAGGCTCCAGAGGTTTAGGCTTTAGGAATTTCGGTGTGTAGTCAGAATGAGGTGCTGGCTTCGGGGCGAGCATTTTATGTTTTGGACCCAGTAGCCTCATAACCTAGAGTCAAAGTCCCTTTTTCAATGTCCGCAGCCCACTTATCCGACACGCAGAATCTGCCCGATGACCGGCAGATTCCGATCGACCGCGTGGGGGTGAAAGACCTGCGTTATCCGATCCGTGTCCGTGATAAAAACCATACGGAACAGGCCACGATTGCCACCGTGCAGTTGACCGTCGACCTCCCTCATCACTTCAAGGGAACCCACATGAGCCGCTTCGTGGAGGCACTCAATTCCCATGGGCCGGCTCTCCACGTCCGGAATATCCGTGATATTTTGGTACAACTCTCGGAGCGCCTTGAGAGCGATCAGGCCCATGTTGACTTTGAGTTTCCATACTTCATCGAGAAGCCTGCTCCGGTAACCCGGGCTGTGGGACTGCTCGACTACACGGTAAGGTTCAGCGCCACTCTCACGGGCGGACCGAAGGGCAAGGCGGATTTCATCGTTACCGTCGTCGTTCCCGTGACCACGCTCTGTCCCTGCTCCAAGGCTATCAGCGAGTCGGGAGCCCATAATCAGCGGGGTCACGTTACTTATTCGGTCCGATGTACCAAGCCGATGTGGATTGAGGAAATGATCCGTCTTGTCGAGGATTCCGCGAGTTCCGAGCTCTACAGCTTGCTCAAGCGGCCGGATGAGAAATTCGTCACCGAGCGCGCCTACGAGAACCCCGTTTTTGTAGAGGATCTCGTTCGCAATGTCGCCGCCCGCTCCGAGCAGGATCCAAATATCCTCTGGTATCGTGTGGAGGCGGAGAATTTCGAGTCGATCCACAATCACAACGCCTACGCTCTCGTGGAGCGCAAGAGTGCGCGGGACAGGGAAGGTTAGAAAGCATTTAGAGTCATGGAACGCATCTCCCTGCTGGCCGCCACGCTCTGCTACCTGTTCAGCTTCGGACACACGCTCTATGCCTTGGGCGCCGGGCGCTTCCAACTAGGAAGATTTAACTTCCTCGCCATGGCTCTCGGAGCAGCTGCACAAACCTGGTATCTTTTCCTGCGCGGCGCATCTGAGCATTCCTGCCCGATTGGAAACCTCTCCGAAACGCTGATCTTCCTCTCCTGGTCGATTGCCCTGATTTATCTCGTTATAGGACCCGCCTATCGCCTCTCCCTGATGGGAGCCTTCACGGCGCCTCTCGTGCTGCTTCTCCAGATCATCGCGCTACTACTTCCGGGTGAGGTGCACGTTAGCTTTTTTCGCCCCAATCCCTGGGTGGAAACCCATGCCGCCCTCTCGCTCGTGGCCTATGGTGCCTTCGGCCTTGCATGCGTCGCGGGCCTGATGTTTCTGGTTCAGGAGGGACAGCTGAAATCACGCAGACCGGCGCCGATCTTTCACCATCTTCCCCCGATCAGCATTCTCTCCGAGGCGACATTGCGACTTGTCTGGATTGGCTTCCTGCTCCTCACGCTAAGTTTTGTCTCGGGGATTCTGGCGCATCTTGCTGTGGCCGGCGGAAAGTTTCTTTTCTCCCTGCTCATCTGGCTGATCTATGCGGCAATTCTTTTTGCCGCCAAGTCGGGGCGTCTCTCCGGCCGGCGCTTTGCAACCGCCGTTGCCCTGGCTTTCCTCCTTGCCCTGATCCTGCTGCCCGTTATCGAGAGGCTCTCGGGGCGCGCCTAGTCACAGCATGAATATTCTCTGCGCAGGACTGAATCATAGGACAGCACACCTGGATGTGCGGGAGCGATTCGCCGTGCGCGACAACGAAATGGAGGAACTGTTGGGACGCTTGCGCTCCATCGAAGGGGTCTCCGGAGCGGTCATGCTCTCGACATGCAATCGCGTTGAGCTCTATGCCTCTAGCCTATGCCCCTTGCGTGCCCTGGACGGGTTCAGGAAAATCCTCTCAGAGCGGGCAGGGCTAGAAGCTCCCCTGTACTACCATGCCACGCCCGAGGCTGTAAGGCATCTCTTCCGGGTGGCCAGCGGCCTTGATTCCATGGTGATCGGTGAGACCGAGATCCTGGGGCAGGTCAAGAAAGCGTATTCAGCGGCGGCAGACGCCGGTGCGGCGACCCGACCGCTTCACAAGCTCTTCCAGCATGCCTTCCACGTCGCCAAGTCCGTTCGTACGGAGACCCAGATCACCAGTGGGCCGACGTCCGTGGGATCAGTGGCCGTCGAACTTGCCGGTAAGATTTTCGGTTCACTCAAGGAACGGCGGGTCATGATTCTGGGGGCGGGAGAGATCAGCGAGCGCACGGCGCGAAGCCTTCAGTCACGCGGCGTGAAGAGCGTTATCGTCTCCAACCGAACCTATGAACGGGCGGCAGAGCTCGCCGCTGAAATCGGAGGAATGGCACTTCATTTCGACCACTGGGAAAAATCCTTCGCCGACATCGACATCCTGATCAGCTCCACAAACGCCCCGCATGCGATCCTGACACCTGAAAAAATCGCCCCACTGCTCAAGCTTCGCCGCGCCGCGCCGCTCTTCGTGATCGATCTGGCCGTACCCCGCGACGCGGATCCCTCGATCAATGAGATGGAGGGGGTTTTTCTCTACGACATCGACAGTCTTGAGCAGATCGCCGCGCAGTCACTCGACATCCGAAAGCAGGAAGTGATCCGTTGCGAATCGCTCATTGATCAGCATGTCGGAGGCTTTCTCAGCTGGATGAGGACTATTCATTCACCCGACCAGCATCACATCGGGAGAATGGCTTAGAATGAGTTTGTCGGAGACACGTCTTATCCTCGGCACCCGTGGAAGCGATCTGGCGCTGGCCCAGAGCAGGATGGTACGGGAGGCTCTTGTGGCCGCCCACCCCAGCCTTTCCGTGGAACTCACCATCATCACGACGACGGGGGATGCTCAAACCTCGATGCCCCTCTATGAACCGACAGCCGAGGGGGCGGGGCTCTTTACCAAACAACTGGAAGAGGCCCTTCTCAAAGGTGAGATCGACCTTGCTGTCCATAGCCTGAAAGATCTGCCGGTTCAGGCTCCCAAAGGCCTTACGCTTGCCGCAATCCTGGAGCGTGCCCCTGTTGATGATCTGCTTATTTCGCGCCATCCCGGGGGCATTGCAGGGCTTCCGGAGGGAGCAACGGTCGGCTCAAGTAGCCCGCGGCGTACATTGCTCCTCAAAGCACATCGCCCCGACCTGAATCTGATTCCGATTCGAGGTAATGTGCCGACCCGTCTCGTGAAGGTAGCTGCGGGTGGTGCTTACGACGCGACCATCCTCGCTGCTGCTGGACTTGTTCGTCTTGGTCATGACATCCCTGCGGGATCCCTCATGATCGAAAAAACCGTTCTATGGACGGAGGCGCTGAATTGGATGCTTCCCGCACCGGGTCAGGGGGCTATCGCGGTGGAATGCAGGGAAGGTGATGAGGCGGAGCAACTCCTTTCCGTTCTCAACCATCACTCCACCTCCCGATGTGTCGAGGCCGAGAGGTTGGTGCTGCGGCATCTCGGCGGCGGCTGTCATCTTGCACTAGGTGCTCTTGCAACCGAGTCGTCGGAAGGCATGGAAATGAAAGCTATCTTTATTCCTCATCCCGAATCCGCTCCGATTAGTGCGCAGGCAACCGCTTCCAGTCCTGCCGAAGTCTCCAGGATGATTGCCGACCAACTCCTCTCATGATGAAAAAAACTTCCTCCATAGCACCAAAGCCACCGAAGAAACAATTGCCCTCCATGCAGCAAGCGGCTGGCATCTGCTACCTTGTGGGAGCCGGTCCCGGTGATCCGGGGCTTCTGACGCTTCGCGCAAAGGAGTGTCTCGAGATGGCCGATGTGGTGATCTACGATTACCTGAGCAATGCGGAGTTTTTGCGATTTGCACCCGCTTCCGCTGAAAAAATCTACGCCGGCAAGACGGCGGGGCGGCACGCTCTCAAGCAAGAAGAGACCAATGCCCTTTTGGTGAAGTTTACACGCGAGGGAAAAAGGGTCGTGCGTTTGAAGGGAGGAGACCCGTTCCTCTTCGGCCGGGGAGGAGAAGAGGCGGCGGAGCTTGCAGCATCCGGACTTCGCTTCGAGATCGTTCCCGGGGTCACTTCCGCGATCGGCGGCCCCGCCTACGCCGGAATTCCGGTCACGCACCGTGCGAGTAACGCGGTGCTGACGATTTTCACCGGACACGAGGAGCCTGACAAAAAGACATCCGGAATCGACTACAAGGCGATCGCCTCCGCTCCGGGCACGAAGGTCATGTTGATGGGGGTGGAGCGTCTGGCCGCGATCACCGGAGAGTTGGCCTCGGCAGGAATGGCCGCCGACACCCCTGTGGCCCTTGTCCGCTGGGCAACGACAGGTCGCCATGAGACCCTCATCGGAACGCTGGGCACTATCGCCAAGTTGGCCGATGAGACGCAGTTCAAGGCACCCGCCGTGGCGGTATTCGGAGAGGTGGTGAATCTCCGCGATACGCTCAACTGGTTTGAAACACGTCCTCTCTTTGGTCGCCGCATTGCAGTCACAAGGACGCGTCAGCAGGCTGGTGGATTACTCGCATCGCTTCGTGAACTCGGCGCCGATGCCTACGAACTTCCGACGATCCGGATCGAACCTCCCTCCGACAAGACACCCTTCATGGAGGCCCTTGCCGACGTCCGCACCTACGATTGGATCGTCTTCACCAGCCCGAACGGTGTGGAGGCATTTTTCAACGCCTTCTTCGCCGCCCATGAGGATGCCCGAGACCTGGGAGGAGCCCGTATCGCCGTCATCGGCAACGGAACGGCTAAAAAAGTGCGCGAGTATCATTACGCCGTCGACCTGATCCCAGAGGAATTCGTCGCCGAGTCGCTTCTCAAATCCTTCAAGGAGCTCAACGTCGAGCATCTCAAGATGCTGGTTCCCCGAGCTGCCGGAGCCCGGGAAATGCTTGCCATTGAACTCGAGAAGCTAGGTGCCATCGTTGATGATGTCCCGGTCTACCAGACAGTTCCGGAAACGCAGGATGTCTCGGGAGGGATTCGACGCTTCCGAGAGGAGGGCGCCGACATGATCACCTTCACCAGCGCCTCCACGGCGGCCCACTTCATGGCGCTCCGTCTCCCGATGCCGGAGGGACTCAAGACCGCAAGCATCGGGCCGGTCACCACCTCGGAAATGAAAAAACTCGCTCTTCCGATCGACCTGGAGGCATCGCAGCATGATATTTCCGGGCTTGTGGCCGCGATCCTTGGTTTTTATTCACCACGCTAACTTCTTGATGAAAACCCGAATATTCCATCACCCGGACATCCCAGTTTCAGAAATCGGCCTCGGCTGCTGGCAGCTCGGCGGAGCTGACTGGGGCCATGTGGACGATGCAAAGGCGTTCTCGATCCTCGGGCAAGCCGTTGATTCCGGGATCACATTTTTTGATACGGCCGACGTCTACGGATCGGGACGTAGCGAAGAGCTGTTGGGAAAATATCTTCGTGAAAACTCCCTCTCCGGGAAAGTGTTCGTCGCCACAAAGCTGGGTCGAACTGGCGATCTCTATCCCGACAAGTACACCGAGGAGGGGGTCAGAAAGGCCACCGAGAGTTCACTTCGCAGGCTTGGAGTCGAGTGTCTGGATCTTACCCAGTTGCACTGTGTGCCTGTTGAGATTCTCAGGCAGGGAGAGATTTTTGATTGGCTTAGGAAACTCCGTGCCCAAGGCAAGATCCGTCGCTTCGGGGCAAGTGTTGAATCCGATGACGAAGGGCTTCTATGCCTCGGGCAGGAAGGAATTTCCTCCCTGCAGGTGATTTTCAACATCTTCCGCCAAAAACCCGCCTTTCATCTCTTAAAGGAAGCCTTGAAAAAAGAAGTGGGTATCATCGTCCGTCTTCCTCTTGCCAGCGGCGTGCTCTCCGGGAAGTTCACCCAGGCCACCCATTTCGATGAAAAAGATCATCGCAGCTACAACCGCGATGGTGCGGCTTTCAATGTCGGGGAAACCTTTGCCGGAATCCCCTACGCGAAGGCTGTCTCATTGGCGGAAGAATTAAAGGCCCTCGTTCCAGAAGGGATCAGTATGGCGGCCATGGCGCAGCGGTGGATTCTTGATCATCAGGCTGTTACGACCGTAATCACGGGTGCAAGCAGGGTGGAACAGGTTGTTCAAAATGCTTCCGTCTCGAACCTGGCGCCGCTCACGACCCACCTCCACGGACTGCTTCGGGAATTTTATGAACATTCCGTGGCATCCCAGATCCGCGGCCCCTACTGAGGCGCCCCCTATGAGGAGAGCCCCATGGTGCATAATCAATTCCCTCATTTTGGTGGCGTGAAGCCCTTTCCGGCCTTAAAAAAGAAGTAGAAACACAAAATTATGCAAATCCACCTCAGTCCCCGTCACATCCAACTCACCGCCGCCATTCATGCCCACGTCGCTGAAAAGGTAAGCCACCTTGAGGAATACACGGAAGATATCCTCGCCGCCCATGTCGTCCTTCTGTTTGACGAGCACCGCTCCAAGAAAAAGGACTACCAGGTCAAGATTCACCTCGCGTTGCCCGGCAAGGACCTCCATGCAGAGGATGCCGAGGACGATCTCTACTCGGCGATCGACCTTGCGGCTCACAAGCTCGCGCAGCAACTCCGCAAGCGGAAGACCAAGGTCAAGGAGAAGACAAAGCACAAGGTCCGCGTCGCCCGCGAAATCGAGCGTCACGGCTACCGCCGCTAACATCTACCGTCCGGTAGATGGAGTCGGAATACAAAGTCCAACTGGAGGCCTTCGAGGGGCCTCTCGACCTGTTACTTTACCTCGTCAAGAAGGACGAGGTGGATATCTATGATATTTCCATCGAACGGATCACGACCCAGTACCTCGAGTACCTTGAGACTTTCGAGGTGCTGCACATCGAGGTGGCCGGCGAGTTCCTCGTGATGGCGGCCAATCTGCTGTACATCAAGAGCCGTACGCTCCTGCCGAAGGACCAGCAGATGCCCGAGGAGGAGGCTGAGGAGGACGATCCCCGCTGGGAGCTCATCCGCCAGCTTATCGAGTACAGGAAGTTCAAGGAAGCCGCCGCGCATCTTCGCGATCAAGAAGAACTGCAGGCCGCGCTGTTCCCCCGCGTGGCATCACTCGACCCCGCCCACGCTCCCATTCTGGACGAAAACATGCTGATCGGGGACATCGGCATCTTTGACCTGATCAACGCGTTTCAGCGTGCGTTAAAGCGACTCCCCGTTGAGGAGAAAGCCGGCGAGATCCGGGAGGAGACCTACACGGTCACCGATAGGATCAATCACCTGATCAGATTGGTGGACCGGGGGGTCTCGATGCGCTTTGAGGAATTGTTCGGAGAGGCCTCGACCCGCTCCGAACTGGTGGTCACGTTCCTCGCCATCCTTGAATTGATCCGCATGAAACAATTCCGCGTGCGTCAGGAGGAACAATTCGGTGAAATCTGGCTTGATCGCACCCTGACAGACGAGGAGGAGATCGCATCGTCCGAAGCCCCACCAGAACATTCCCATGAGTAAGAAATCACGTAAGCAGAAGGATAAGAATCAGGCAGCTGAAGAATCTTCGATCCCTTCGGAGACGGTCGAGCCGTTGACTGAAATCCTTTCCCCAGAAGAAGCATCCGAGGAATCCTCGGATCACGGCGAGGGGATCAACCCCGTTGAGGAAAACGAGGCCTCATTCCTTCCCGAAGCTGTCACCGAGGAATCCCTCAGCGAGGTTCCGGCAGGGGAGCTTCCCCCGCTCTCGCATGTGCTGGAAGCTATTCTCTTCGCTTCTCAGAAAGCGGTTTCCCCGAAGGAGCTCACGACTCACCTGAAGAGTGCGGCAACTGCGGAACCAACCTCCGTTGCCGCTGCATTTGCGCGCATCAAGGAGGGGGATGTTCGCGATGCCTTGATCGACCTACAGGCCGAGGTGGCTGCCTCGGGTCGAGCCTATCAGGTCCGGGAAACGGCAACGGGTTGGCTGCTTTCCAGCGCGCCCGGCTTTGCCCCATGGTTGCGTGCCCTTTATCCAGAAGCCAAGCCCACTCGCCTGAGTGCCTCCGCCCTCGAGACGCTCGCCATCATCGCCTACCGTCAGCCGATCGCACGAGCCGACATGGAAGCCGTCCGCGGAGTCTCCGTGGATGGAGTGATGCAGACGTTGCTCGATCGCGGGCTGGTAAAGATTGCTGGACGTGCCGAGGTGGCGGGGCGACCCCTGCTCTACGCAACCACGCAATATTTTTTGGATCATTTCGGACTCCGCACCCTGGACGAACTCCCCAATGCCGCGGAGCTTCGGCACATACCGCTTCCCAAGGCCGCTCCCGAAGCCTCTGAATCCTCCGTTCCCGCTGTCGATGACGGCACTTCGCCTGATCTGCCCGGCGTTGCAGATGTTCCGTCAGAACAGACCATCGAGCCGCTGGAGGAAGTCGAGGTGACGGAGATTATCGAGGTCCGGGAGTCCATTGTGTTCGACGAAGTTTCCTTCGAGACGGAAAAGCCATCGGACATCGACTCACCTGATGTCGAAAAAGGGACCACGGAGAATCACCCGGATCACTGAACACTACCCGACCCGGTATGGACGATCTCAACAAACTGCGCGAGGCGATCGATGAGATCGACGGGCGGTTGCTCGTTCTTCTCAACGAGCGGGCACGATTGGCCCAGGGGATCGGCAGGATTAAGGAACGCAACGGGGCGCCCGTCTACGTTGCGGGCCGGGCGGAACAATTAATGAGGCGTCTTGTGGAGCGTAACGAGGGACCTCTCGATGAAATGGCAATTCGTGCAATCTACCGCGAGATCATGTCCGCCTCCCTCTCTCTGGAAAAGGATACGGTCATTGCCTGCGAAGGGTGCGTGGCTGGACGAACCCATTTCGCCGCCAAACAACAGTTCGGCGCCAGCGTACGGTACACGTTCCATGATCATCCCTCCGAACTTTTCGGGGCGGTCACGTCCGGCAATGCCGATTGCGGAGTGATTCCCTTGGGAGAGGAGGGGCTTGACTCAACCGTACTGGAACTGCTCATGAAGTCCGAGGCGCATCTCTCCTCGCAGATCGTGCTTGGTGGCGAGGAGGGATCTCACCGAGCCCGTTATCTCGTTTTGGGCAAAACGCTCAACGCCGGATCCGGCGACGACCAGACCGCCCTGCTATTCCGCCTCACGGATCAGCCCGGAGCATTAGCCTCCGTTCTGGAGCCGTTCAAGGCGTCCGGAGTCAATGTCATCTCCATCCAAAGCCGTCCCGCCCATGGCGGTGGGCTCTACCTTTTCCTGGAAGTGCAGGGACATGCCGACGATGTGTCGGTACAGCGCGCTGTTTCGCTTCTGGGTGAAGGCGGCTTCTCTCCCAAAGTCTGCGGAAGCTATCCCGCAATACCCTGATTCGTTGTCCTAACGCCTTATTGCCATGACGATGCCCGCCAACATCAGTGCAGGATGTTTTGATCATGAGGTATGGATCAGGGTTGAAGGTCGGGGTAATTTTCAAAGCAGCGGCTCCATCCGGAAGTTTGTTCATGCGATGATCCAGCGCGGACGACGGCATTTCGTGATCGACCTTGCCGCCTGTGAACACATGGATTCCACCTTTATGGGAACCCTTACGGGCATTTCCCAAAATCTCCGTGAACTTGGACAGGGCTCCCTCCAGGTGATCAATGTCGCTCCGAGAAATCTCGAACTGATGGAAAACCTTGGCTTGAATTTCCTCTTCGGCATTGAGGCTGCTGGATCAAGCCTGAGAAGACCGGGGGAGGAGGGAATAAAACTCATGCCCCTTCCCGTGGACACGAACACGGACAAGGATGTCATTCTCTCAGCTCACCAGGCCCTGATCGCTGCCAATCCTGCCAATGCGGAGCGTTTCAAGGATGTACTCGACTACCTGAAGCACGGCACTCCTGGCGGCGGTCATTAATTCCCCGACTCTCGGTTAAAGCGGTGCCGATACGTGGTTTTGCGGCACGTACTGGTCTTTTCGCCGATTTCGTATCATGATACACGCTCATGATTCTTCAGAGCATCGAGCCTGTTGTCATTGCCGCCCTCTTCGCGGCGATGGTCGTGCTCTGCATCATTATTTTCGGATCACGCCGCAAGGTCGGTGAACTCAAGCGTGTCTCCGCGGAAATTCACCAGGAAGAGCGTAATGTCTTCGATTTTCTCCATGGCTTGGGGGCCGCCTTTTCCGAGGGAGTTCCAGCCGGAGAACTCCATCGACTCATCGTCGAAGGCGCGCAAAACACTCTCAAGGCCGACGGAGGGGCGCTCTATCTCGCCGATCGTTCTGGCAAGCAACTGTTGCCGGCATTTCTCTCCAAGGGATGTCCCCCTCTGGTTGTCCTGCCACCTCACCTTCAATCCGAAGGTGGAGTTGAGAATCAGGAAAAAGCAATCGAGAGCTTTGTGAGGTTGCAATCCGTTCGGGTTGGCGAGGGTTTTCTTGGCAAGGCTTGCGACTGGAGCGAGCCGAGGTTCCTCAGGCGTCGGGGAGATCTCCCCGAGGAACTTACCCATCAGGACCTTGGGTCCCTCGTCATGGGACCCCTCGTCTACCGTCAGAAACTTCTGGGGGTTCTTGCCCTAGCCCGTGGAGAGGGTAAAAACCCTTTCAGCGACGCTAAAATCGAGCTTTTCAAGGCAATTGCCGAGCAGTCGGCTTTCGCCCTCTTCAATCAGGCCATTCACCTCACAGCCGGGGAGAAGCATGCCCTGGATCACGACATCCAGATCGCCGGTGAAATTCAAAAGATTCTCCTTCCCGCAGATGCTCCGGATGTGGAGGGATTCGAGATCAGCGGACTAAATCTTCCGGCGAGGACTCTGAGCGGCGATTATTTCGACTATCTCGCGGTCGACGATGACCATGTGGGCATCGCTATCGCAGACGTTTCAGGAAAGGGTGTCCCCGCCGCCCTTATCATGGCTATGTGCCGGAGTGCTCTCAGAAGCCAGGCACCCGGCAAGCTTTCCCCATCTGCCGTCCTGCAGGCGGTGAACAGGCAGCTCTATCCCGACATGAAGGAGGATATGTTTATCAGCATGGCCTACGTGGTCTTGAACCGTCGCAGCGGGGCGGCTCTTCTCGCCCGAGCGGGACACGATGCCCCTCTTCTTTTTAGAAGGAAAGAGGTCGCCGTGGAATGTCTCAATCCGAAAGGAATGGCTGTCGGAATAGATAGCGGTGGTGTTTTTGACCGGCTCTGCAGTGATTTTCCGTTCACGCTGGAGTGCGGTGACATGCTGCTTCTCTATACAGACGGATTGACGGAAGCCCTTGATTCCTCGGGAATTGAATTCGGGGTTCAACGGCTTCGGGATGCCCTGCTGGCAAACGCCGATGAAGGCGCCACCAGGACGCTTCAAAGACTCTCCCAGTCCGTTAAGGATTTTGCGGGTAACCAACCCCAACATGACGACATCACGCTCATTGCGCTCCGCAAACTCTGAAGCTTTAATCAACAACCACCGTGAAAAAGAATCCGACCAACGATCCAGCTGATAATCATAAAGCCCCTTCTTCCGAGGAGATGGAAGCGCAACAACCAGCTTCCGAAATGGAAGCCGCTCCGGAATCAAATCTTCAGGCCGAGGTTGAGCGCTATAGGGACCAGGCCTTGCGTGCCGCCGCAGACCTTGAGAATTACCGCAAGCGCATGATTCGGGAAAAGGAGGAGGCCATTAGGTTTGCCAATGCAGGCCTGCTTGAAAAGCTGCTGCCTATTCTAGACAACTTTGAACTCGGCCTCGATGCCGCGCGCGGAGACGCCTCTGCCCAGGGCTCAAAGGGGATTGTGGATGGTTTCGCCATGGTGCACCGCCAACTCGGGGACTTCCTTATTTCCAGCGGCCTCCAGCCGATCGACGCGGTCGGCCAGCTTTTTGATCCCAAGTTCCATGAGGCTCTCGGTCACGAAACGGATGCGAAGCAGGAGGATGGAATCGTGCTTCGGCAACTTCGTCGCGGCTACCGTCTTGCCGACCGTCTCGTCCGTCCTTCGAGCGTAATCGTTAACAAGATTGCTTAAGACCGTCTAAGGCTTCTCAGAATACAACCCCATGGCAAAGAGGTGTTATTACGAAGTACTGCAGGTCACCCGTACCGTCGAGTTCGAGGAGATCAAGAAGTCGTATCGCAAACTTGCGGTCAAGCATCATCCAGACAAGAACCCCGGCGACACTACTGCGGAGGAACGATTTCGCGAGATCGCCGAAGCATACGACATCCTGAGTGATCCTGAAAAAAGGGCTGCTTACGACCGCTATGGTCACTCAGCATTCCAAGGTGGTATGGGAGCGGGAGGGAGTGGAGCGCATGATCCCTTCGACCTCTTTCGTGAAATGTTCGGAGCATCAGGGGGTGGAGGAGGAATTTTCGACCATTTTTTTGGAGGAGGAGGCGGGCAGGAGGGACGTGGCTCGGACCTGCGGTACGATCTGCGAATTACCCTCGAAGAGGCCTTTAGCGGCTGTGAAAAGGAGATCGAACTCCGTAAACTTGATGCCTGTGATGACTGCGGTGGCTCCGGTGCGGCCAAGGGAGCCAAGGTATCGACATGCTCCCTCTGTCGTGGCCGCGGTCAGGTTGTGGCATCGCGCGGTTTTTTCCAGGTTGCCCAGCCATGTCCCCAGTGCCATGGCGCCGGTCAGACTATCGACAAGCCCTGCAAAGGCTGCAGGGGAGAGGGTCGTGCGGAGAAAACCTCACGGATCAAGCTCACCATTCCTGCCGGAATCGACGAGGGATCGCGTCTGCGCTCCTCGGGTGGAGGGGAGGCCGGGAGCCGAGGCGGCGGTTCCGGTGACCTCTATGTCGTGATCCACCTCAAGGAGCATGCGATCTTCTCGCGCGATGGAACCGACCTTCATTGCCGGATGCCGATTCCATTTGTCACCGCCGCGCTCGGCGGAGAGATCGAAGTCCCCACACTTGCGGGAACCGTGAAGATGAAAATCCCGGCTGGAACTCAGGGTGGAAGTGATTTCCGGGTCAAAGGTCAAGGAATGCCGCGACTCCAGAGCCATGCCAAGGGGGATCTTCACGTGAAGCTCGAGGTGGAGGTCCCGACAAAACTCGATGACTCGCAGAGAAAGGCTCTCGAGGCATTTGCCGAACTCTGCGGAGATCACAACACCCCGCTTCACCGCAGTTTCACCGAGAGGCTGAAGGGGCTCTTTTCGTAGAATATCCTTTAGCTTCCGGACAGGGCAGGGGCATGGCCGCCGTGGATTTTGGAGATGCCGATGGCGATCCTCTCGGCGATCCGCTGGCGAACGGCGGGATCCTGCAAGGAGGCGTTCTCCTTGCCGTTCGAGATAAAGCCAAGTTCCAGAAGCGTTGCAGGACGTTCATTGTGATGGAGCACGTAGTAACGCGCGAACTTCACTCCGCGACTGTGTGAACCGTAACATCCAGCAATTTCCCGGAGGATGTTCGCGGCCAGTGGTGCTGATCGTGGATTGTAGTAGTAGGCTTCGACTCCATTGGCCGAACGCCTGTTAGCCCAGTTGCAGTGAATGCTCACGAAGGCGGCATCCGAATGGGCGTTGGAAATGCCGGTTCGGCCTCCGAGCGGAATGAAGACATCGGAGTTGCGGGTCATCACAACATGGTAACCGCGTGACTCCAGCAGAGGTTTGACGCGTCTGGCCACATCAAGAGTGAGCATTTTTTCGTTCAGTCCCCGGGCAGCTTTGGCCCCGTTGTCATAGCCGCCGTGCCCGGGATCTAGCACGACCGTACGGAAATTCGATAATCCGGCCCCTTCCTCAAACAGGGCGCATCCAGGCAGCATCAGTGCCGCCAACAGAGGCAGGATGCGTAGAAATCCAATCATGAGCGGATGTTTATTCATGACGAAAAGGAAATTTAGGGCACTGAAGCAGGCACGCAACCCTTTATGGAAGCTCGCGTCTCCTTGAGCGCTAGGCCCTCGACTCCGGAAGAGCTCCCAATTACTTTTTCACGATGCTTTGCAAGAGAATCATACCCTGCCTTGATGTCGACGGGGGGCGGGTCGTGAAAGGAACGAAGTTCGAGAACATTCGTGACGCAGGGGATCCTGTCGAGTGCGCCCGCGCCTATGATGCCCAGGGGGCCGACGAACTGGTCTTCCTGGATATCACAGCCACTCATGAGGGACGCGCCACCATGCGCGAAGTGGTCGAGAAGACTGCCGATGCCTGCTTCATGCCGCTGACCGTGGGTGGTGGTATTCGTAAAGTTGAGGATGTGCGGGCAATGCTGCTGGCAGGAGCCGACAAGGTCAGCATGAATACCGCGGCCCTTGATGATCCCAATCTCGTGAATGCCTCGGCCGAGGGATTCGGCTCGCAGTGCGTTGTTGTTGCGATTGATGCCCGCCGTGACGGAGAGGGTGGATGGATTGTCCATACCCACGGAGGTCGCAGGCCCACGCCTTGGCAGGCCGTTGATTGGGCCAGAGAGGTTGCCAGGCGCGGAGCTGGGGAGATTCTTCTCACCAGCATGGATTCCGATGGAACAAAGAAAGGGTACGACCTCGAGCTCACCGCCGCCGTTAGCGATGCCATCGGTATTCCTGTGATCGCCAGCGGTGGGGCGGGTGATATCGGTCACATGGCGGAGGTGCTAACCGTCGGCAAGGCCGACGCAGTGCTAGCGGCCAGCATCTTCCACTTCGGGCAGTATACCGTGGGCGATGTGAAGAGGGAGCTTGCGAACCACGGTATCCCCGTTCGCAAGCTAGTCTAAGACTTTTCCTCGTAGCAGTATGGGCAACTGATCTCATACACATACCGAGGATCTTTGAGCTCCTCCGCAGTGAGTGGTTCCTGACAGGCGAAGCAGAGCTGGCTGCCGGTTTCCTGAAGTGCCGGATCGACGCCGACACGTTTGTCAAAGACGAAGCACTCTCCATCCCAGTGAGCTCCGCCGCATTCCTCGAAATATTTCAGGATGCCACCCTCGAGTTGATATACCTCGCGGAAGCCTGCCATCTCGAGGAAGGGAGCGGCCTTCTCGCAGCGAATACCACCTGTGCAGAAGCTGACGACGGGAGCCTCTTTCATTGCTTCGGGGAGTTGCTTAACCGCGTCCGGAAATTTGCGGAAGTGGCGAATCGGAAGCGTTACGGCGCCCGCAAAGGTGCCGAGCTTCACTTCATAGGTATTTCGAGTATCGAGGAGGGTGACGGGGCGTCCCTCATCCAGCCAACGCTTAAGTTCTTTGGCCGGAAGTCGTGGAGAGGTGTATCGAGCCGGATTGATTCCCTCGACGCCGAAAGCAATGATCTCCTGCTTGATCTTCACCAGCATTCTGTTGAAGGGTTGCTCCTCACTCTCGCTACGTTTTTCTTCAAGAGCATCGAGGCCGGGAATCGAGCGTAAGGTCACGAGTAGTTTTTCAACCGACGATCTCTCTCCTGCAATGAAGAGATTGATTCCCTCCGGACTGAGCAGGATGCTGCCCTTGAGTTCCAAGGCGCAGCACTCGGTCTTGAGTCGCTCTCTCAGTTCGGGAAGCTCGCTCAGCTCTGCGAACTTGTAGGCGGCAATGTTAATGACTGACATCGGAAAAGATTATTAACAGTTTAGCCTATAGGCTGTTGGGTCTAAAAAACGCCTTTCTCAGTACCCCATCTCCGCGCCTTTGCGGGAATTCTTTTGATCAATAGGTAAACAAGTCTGCCAGAACATAGGTCTTTTCGGTGGCGGTATTAAGGGCTCGGAGGAGCTTTCCCTGCACGTTTTTAGTCAGGCGGCGACCCTTGCAGCCGCGCTGGACCATCTTGTGGGTGATCTGCTCGGTGGAGGCTGTCACCAGATCGTGCGACTTGAGTCCCAGTTCCGTTAGGAGCGACGCAAGGGGCTGTTCACCGAGATCGCGTTCGAGATCCTGCTCCAAAATCAGACTGTCTTGATGAGATCTGTCGCGGGGAAGCGTACTTTGGCGGCAGAGGCATACTTGTCATCCGAACTGCGATAACCGAGTGCGCAGCAGACGACAGAAGCGTAACCCTGCTCCTTGAGACCTAGGATAGCATCGTATTCAGCCGGTGCGAACCCCTCGATCGCGCAGGTGTCGACGCCTAGCAGAGCGGCCGTGGTCATGAGGTTGCCAAGGGCGATGTAGGCCTGAAGAGCAGCCCAATGGGGAATGCGAGCCTCGGCACCGGGAGAAAGAAGGCTGCCGTACATCATGCCGCGGTATCCCTCCAGGGATTCACGGGGAATGCCGCGCACCTCGACGACACGGTCAAGAAAACGATCGACCTCGGCTTCCGTCATTGCGGTACGGCCAGCCATGACGACGTAGTGTGAGGCGTCAACCACCTGAGTCTGATTCCAGGAATGCGGTTGAAGCTGTGCACGAACGGCCGGATCCTTCACTATCAGGAAGCGGTACGGCTGAAGTCCGAAAGAGGAGGGTGAGAGGACAAGGCTCTCTTCAAGGGTCTTCCACGTGGTGTCAGAGATTTTCTTCGAGGCATCGAATGTCTTGGTGGCATAGCGCCAGTTCAGCGCGTTGAGAAGTTGGGTTTCAGGGATGGTGTGGCTCATGGACTGTGTTTTGTAGGTTGTATCAATGGGAAAATATCGGATTGCCTTTTAAGATAAAGCAACCGAATAATTAATGGCATTAAGTAAAAACTCAATCACCAAAACCCCAACTTTCACTCTTATGTCCGAACCTGTCATTGCCCAAAAGTCTCCCATTCCTGTCGAGGTTAAAGCCGGTCAGACCTACTACTGGTGCTCCTGCGGTAAAAGCGCCACGCAGCCTTTCTGCGATGGATCCCACAAGGGAAGCGACTTCGCTCCAACTCCCTACACCGCTGAGAAAGATGGTCCTGTTTATTTCTGCGGTTGCAAGCACAGCGGTAACGGCCCTCTCTGTGACGGAGCCCACAAAGGACTCTGATCAGTTAGGCTCTTAGGTCACAGCCAGTTCGATTTCGAACCCGCCTCTCGAAAGGGAGGCGGGTTTTTTGTTAGGACGACCGATTAAAGAAGCGCCTTGGTTTTTCGGTCTACCAAGTTCAGGGACTGAATAATCCGTTCAGCGGCAGCTTTTGCCGTCATGCCGTATTTTTCACGAAGGATGGTGACGGAGCCGTGCTCGATGAACTGATCCGGCCAGCCAACCCGTACGAGCGGCGTAGTAATTCCAGTATCGGAAAGATGTTCCGCCACGGCAGCACCAAAGCCTCCGCTGATAGCGTGGTCCTCCAGAGTACAAAGAACCCTTGAACCCCGTGCAAAGAACTCCAGCGTCCCCGCATCCAATGGCTTGATCCAGCGAGGGTTGATGACGGCCGCCTTGATTCCTTGCTTCTCAAGAAGATCGGCTGTTTCCATTGCCACCTCGCAGAAGTTCCCAAGACCAAAGAGAGCCACATCCTGACCGTGGCGTAGCACCTCGGCTTTGCCGATCTCAAGAAGCTTTGGAGTCGATTTTGGGACAGCACCCGTTCCTGCTCCACGTGGGTAGCGGATTGCGATCGGCCCTTCATGGTGATTCGCCATCGTCCAAAGCATATCGGCAAATTCCTCCTCATCCTTCGGTTGCATCGCGATGATTCCCGGGATGCTGCGGAGATAGGCGATATCAAAGAGTCCGTGATGGGTGGGTCCATCATCCCCCGAGAGCCCTGCACGATCCATGCAGAGCGCCACATTCAGATGCTGAAGGGCGATATCATGGACGATCATGTCGAACGCCCGCTGCATGAAGGTCGAGTAGATGGCAAGGAAGGGCTTCATTCCCCTGGTAGCCATGCCGGCCGCGAAGAGTGCAGCATGCTCCTCCGCAATTCCGACGTCGTAGAAGCGGTCGCGATGGCGATCCTCAAACTGAACCAGGCCAGTGCCATTAGGCATCGCCGCGGTAACGGCCACGATCTTGCGATTATGGTCGGCGAAGTCGGCAAGGGTCTTCCCGAAAATCTCTGAATAGGTCGGCGAAGTCCCCGACGCTGTCTCCCCGGTATCAGGTTGGTACTTGCCTAGCCCGTGGAATTTGTCCGGCTTTTCCACGGCGGGTCCGAATCCTTTCCCCTTCTTCGTCATGATGTGAAGGATTACCGGTTCGTTAAGTGTCTTGAGGAATTCAAAGGTACGGATCAGCAACGGGATGTCGTGACCGTCGATCGGTCCGAAGTAGCGCAATCCGAGATTCTCAAAGATCACACTGGGGCCGATGATCTGCTTCACCCCGGACTTGATTTTATGGGCCAGCTTGCGCGCGCCCTTGCCGCCGATCCACTCTACAAACTTTGCGGCTTGGTCGTGGAGGTGCTCGTAGGCGGGACTGGTTGCAATCCTGTTGAGATGCTCCGCGATTGCACCCGTATTCCTGGCGATAGACCACTGATTGTCATTGAGAACCACGATGAAGCGCTTTGTTGTCTCCGAGACATTGTTGAGCGCCTCATAGCTCACTCCACAGGTGAAAGCGGCGTCGCCTGCGACGGCCACGACATGCTCGGGGCCACCATTCATGTCCCGGGCGGCAGCCATTCCAAGAGCGGCGGAGAGAGCCGTGCCAGCATGGCCAGCCCCATAGCAGTCGTGATCGCTTTCGGTTCGAAGCAAAAATCCGTTGAGTCCCCCATGCTGGCGCATGGTTGCCAGGAGACTCCGGCGACCCGTCAGCATCTTGTGGATATATCCCTGATGACTGACGTCGAAGAGGATTTTGTCGGTCGGCGTCTCGAAGACGCGATGAAGCGCTATGGTGAGTTCGACAACCCCCAGATTGGGCCCGAGATGACCTCCTGTCTCGGCAAGAGTACCGATCAATTCATTCCTGATCTCCTCCGCAAGTGCCGGGAGATCGCTCTCCGGCAGTTTTTTCAGATCGGACGGCGAGTTGATGCCTTCAAGGAGGCGAGGTGGGTACTCCGCACTCACGCTTCCTCAAAGGGTTTCAGTTCTGTCTCTCCGTTACTGTTGCGAGTGATGATCTCGATCCGTTTTTCAGCAGCATCGAGTTTCTCCCGGCAGATCTGCAGCAGCCTCATTCCCTCCTCGTAACGCTCGATCAGTGTCTCCAGTGGGGGAGGCGTCTGTTCAATCTCTTCAACGATGCTCTCCAGACGACCAAGCGAGCTTTCGATGGAATCCTTTGAAGGATCTTGCGGGGAGGGTTTCGAGGGCATGGCGCTAGCGTGAAGATCTGCGGGCCCAACGTTCCGTATCGGCGTACAGGATGCACTCGCCGTCGATCGGCAGCGGCGTAAAACTCTTGAGCAGGAAGTCGTTCACGTTGATCGTCCTCATGATGACCGGTCCCCACTCCTTGTAAGGACCCTTGATCAGATCAAGGAAGGAGAGACGCCCGGAAATGGGTGTGAGGTAGAGTCCAACAATCGGCGAACCCAGATTGCCGAAATCCGAGATCTCGTTGAACTGACGCACCGTCTCAGGAATCAGGAGGCATTTACGGTGTGCATACCAAGCGATGGCCCACGGCATATCCGAGGAGAGGATTTCCTTCGGTTGGAACCAATTCTGCAGAACCGTGATGAACGGCGGAACGTATGGAGGCCACTGGATACGCTGCGGTTGAGCGGTCACCAGGGTAAGGATCATCGGGATTCCGGAAACCAGAAAAACTGCTGTCAGGAAGGCAATGCGGAGAGATTTTGTGGTGATGCTCAGCCTGTTCCAGAGCACCAGGATGAAAGCTGCACCGAAGAGGATGAAGATCGGCAGGAAAATCACGTGCAACTGGTTTCCGGAGACGGCTTCCTTCACGCCGAAAAATGCCATGCCAAGCGATATTCCAAGCCACATGGCAAGGATCACCCAGCGCCAGGCCGCGGCAACCGGATTTTTGAACGGATGGAAGAATGAAACGAAGAAAGCAATCACGGTGATGTTCAGTCCAAGGTATTCCCAGAGGTGGGAGGCTTGTTCCAGCAGGCTTGTACGGATTTTGTTGGCCATGCCTCCTCCTATGCTGAGGCCCGTGTTGATTCCGCGCATGAGAGACTCTTCGCTGACTCCCGAGCCTGCGAAAGCCAAGTAGATCGTGAGTCCGAAAGGGTTGCCGCAGACATGGTAGTTGCGGATCAGCCAGGGAAGTACCGTCACGGCATAGACCAGTGCGGGAATGGCGAAGGTGAAAAGTCGTGATCTGAATGCAAAAAGGCAGAACGCCAAAAAGCCCGGCATCATAAAGGCGGTGACGCCGTGGGTCAGAGACATCAGTCCCAATCCAAATGCTGATCCTGCAAGCCATGCATAGACAGAGATCTGGTGGCCTTCCTTCTCAGCCATCAGCGCCCTCAGGGCGCACAGCGTGACAAAGCCAAAGAGCAGGATGAGGAACAGCTGGGGAAGTCCCGCCAATGCAAAATGCCAAAGCAAGTCTGTCACCAAAAGAAGTCCGGCCGTCATCAGGCCCAGGGTTTGGTCGAAGAGCAGTGTTCCGACGAAGTACCAAACCAGCACGCCCAGCAGTAGCAGCACGATTCCCAGGATCGCGATGACCCTGTCTCCCGTGCTCAGGGTATCCGTCGGTTGCATATCGATCTTTTTCTTTACCGGAAAGAGAGCGATTGCTTCCAACGCCGGGAAAAGAGGTGCGTTGTAGAAATCAGGGAAGTTGTCAGACGGCACTTTTTTGGAAGCATCGGTTAGCTGACGGATGGCCAGCGGTCTGATGTAGCGTGTCGTGAATCCTTCTCCGGAAATCAGCGACCGGGCAATCTGGGCCTGATCCATTGCAGGTTCGGTGCCAAGACCCTTGAACTGGACCAGTAAATAAAGAGCAATCACGCCGATCACCACGACGGTGATCATGCCGATCTTGAGAACACGGGCCGTAAGCCCCGTGTCGACATCACGTAAAGTTTCCTGAATGGCCATGAGTGGTGAGCAATGGGTTGTTTCTAGGAGTTTTTCATGCCGCCTTGAGCCAGATGACGATGGAGGGTACGGCGGCTGATGCCGAGCTTTTTTGCGGCGAGCGTCCTGTTGCCGGCGCATTCATCCAGAGCCTTGCGAATCAATGCCGTCTCGATTTTTGCAAGGTTCAACTCGCCCTCGCCGGGGAGGGGGGGGTGGGATCGCAGTGATGCCGGCAGATCACCCAGGGTGAGCTCTTTACCGCTTGCCAGAACCACCGCATGCTCCACAGCGGCCCGGAGTTCGCGGATATTTCCAGGCCATGCATTGCTTTCCAAGACCTCCATTGCCTCGGGGGTGAATCGACGTTCCGGCTTCTCATGTTCCTGCGCCATTTCCTTGAGGAAGGCACTCACCAGCAGTGGAATATCCTCAGGATGAGTCCGTAAGGGAGGCATGGTGAGGGGCACAACGTTGAGTCGAAAAAACAAGTCTTCCCGAAAGGACCCTTCGCGCACCATCGCAGCGAGATCTTTGTTTGTCGCGGCTATCAGCCGCACGTCTGCATTGAGAGTCTGGTTACCTCCGACCCGCTCGAAGCTCTTTTCGCCCAGCACACGCAGGATTTTGATCTGGACGGTGGGATCGATCTCACCGATCTCATCCAGAAAAAGAGTGCCCCCGGAAGCCTGTTCGAATCTCCCGATCCTGCGCTCGCCGGCACCGGTGAAAGCACCCTTCTCATGACCGAACAGTTCGCTTTCCAAAAGTTGGGGGGAGAGTGCGGCGCAATGAACGGCAATAAACGGTTTTTCCGAACGATTGCTTTGGGCGTGAATAGCCTTTGCCGCAACCTCCTTGCCGGTTCCACTCTCTCCTTGGATCAGAACTGTTGCCTTGCTGGGAGCCACTTGGCGGATTGTTTCAAAGACCCGCTCCATGATCGGGGAGCGGCCGATCATGCGGTCAGGAGCCCTGGTTTTGCGGACTTCCTGTCTGAGTTCCACGTTTTCCGCCTCCACAGTTCGCTCGCGCAGGGCCCGACGGATGAGCATTTCCAATCGATCGATATTCACCGGCTTGGTAACGAAATCGTAAGCTCCCTGCCTCATGGCTTCGACCGCTGTGTCGACCGATCCATATGCAGTCATCATGATGCATACTGGAGGATCGTTTCTTTTTAGGATCTTTTTCATGAGATCCATGCCATCGTCCGCGCCTAGCTTTAGGTCGGTGAGCACAAGGTCGGGCGGGTCCGCATCGATCAAGGCCAAAGCACCTGATGCATCGGCTGCCAGTGAGACCTCAAAATGCTCCTCCAGAACGGTTCGCAATCCATCACGCGTATTCTTTTCGTCATCAACAATGAGCACTGTCTGCTTCATGAATATAGAGTCATAATGACTCAGTATTTATTCATAAAGCAACTCTTACTCTTTTGAATAGATGCCAGAGTTTGCCAGTAACCGGGGCAAAGCGTCACGGTAGCTTGAAAATTCCGGAGACCAACCGATAGATAGGAGCTTGGCATTGCTGACTTTCTTGGAGGTCCAGCCACGCTTTCTGTTGAAATCCGCGACTCCCTCGGGCGGGAGCGGTCGATTCAGAAAATCCGCCATCCAGCCATATACCTCCCGTTGAGTGGCCGGCGAATTATCAGTCACGTTATAGAGGCCCGGTATTGTCGATGCCTTTGCCAAATTTGCCAAGGCTTTCGCGGCGTCATCACGGTGGATCTGATTGATCCACCGATTTCCTCCATCCTCCAGCAATGCTTCGCCGGAAAGAAACTTCCGAAGGAGCACGGAGCGACCAGGTCCGTAGATTCCCGAAAGTCGCGCAACGCTTCCTCCCGCGGCAAGGGCCATATCTTCAGCGGCCAAAAGGATGCGTCCAGTTTCGCGATCCGGAACGGCGGGGGATTCCTCGTTGACCAAGGACCCATCTGTCTGGCCATAGACCGAAGTGCTGCTGACAAAAATCATTCTGCGCGGGGCCCAACTCTCCAAGACTCGGCGGAGGCCGTCACGATAGACGGCGGCGTAAGTGTCCGCCCCACCGCGTCCGGAACTGACGCAGTAGATCGCGAGAGGAATGCCGTGGAGTTTAGGGATCAGTCCATCGACCGAGACCTGATCGGTGACATCGCAGGCGGCCGAATCAAAATTCCTGCCGTCGAGTGAGGCAAGCGTATCCGCGCTGCGGACAAGACCCAAAACCCTCTTCCCTCTTTCCGAAAAAATTTCGGCTGTGGCCTCGCCTAGGAAGCCACAGCCGATGATAAGAACTTCAGGTTTCACTCGGTCGAGTGAAGCAGGAGGATCAGCTCAAAACAAAGCGCACTTTGGCCTTGGCGCGCTTAGCGTTCGCCTTGGCCTTACGCTTGTAGCGCTGGGTCGGAGTTTCGAAGGCGCGAAGACGGCGCACCTCCTCGAGGACTCCCTCGGTGTCGAGTTTCGTCTTGAGGCGCTTGAGAGCGCGATCGATTGGTTCGCCCTTACGGACAATAACTTCCGGCATAATTAATTCACCTGCTTTCTTTTGTGGGGTGTGGAGCTTCCTCCAGTTGCAAGATGTGGTCAAGCTCCTCTTTTTTAGGGATAATCACCGGGAAAAAGGGATTGTGGATTCCTTCCAAGGCAACCTTGGTGAGCGGACCATGCCCCGGGCAGAGTATCGTCTCAGGTGGCAGGGAAAAGATTTCGGCACGGTTGGTATCAAGGCAGTCTGTATAAGAGACTTTTGGCCCCCCCATTGATCCCGCGAAGAGGGCATCTCCGACGACGGCAACGGGTAAGTCCAGTCCCTTGAGCACGTAAGTGATGCCACCTGGTGCATGACCCCGAGTGGAGCGTGTCCCGATGAGCAAACGCCCCAAATGAAATTCTTTTCCCGCAGAAAAGCTTGGAATACCCGGGACGTCTTCCTGTGCGCCGATCCAGGCAGTCGCACCGGTCTGTTCCACGAGACGATCGAGGTCAAAGAGGTGATCTCCATGACCATGCGTCAGCAGGATCAATCTCAGTGCAAGGTCATGGTCCTTGATGAAATCGATCATCTCGGAAGCATCGGCGCCCGTGTCGAAGGCGACGGCATCCCGTGTCTCCGTATCCCAAGCCAAGTACGAATGAACAAGCATGTCTCCCCACGAGGAGGTGAACATGGACATTCCCGAGGGGAGGTTCAGGGTGCCCGGATGATACTCGCCGGTAGCCAGTGAAATCAGGCGTTCCGGGTCGAGACCGAGGGATAGGGCCACTGTTTGCAAATGAGGGGCAATCAGTGTTCCCCCAAAGAGTGACAGGACTTCTTCGCGGGTGAGGCCGGAGCGCAGAGCTATATCAGCTTCCGAAAGTTCCAGTCCGCGCTTGGCCTTATGCAGAACATCGATCCAAGTATCCTCCAGGGGAATCGCGGCATTGTTCATCAAGGGCGTCTCTTTTAGGTGCGGGTGTCGCGGATCTGACGTCTGAGAATGAAGAAGAGGATTACGAAAAGAGACCAACTGCTCATGATCATCACGGCCGAGTTAAACCAAAGCAACGGCACGCTAATCCCCAAATATTGTTTCACGGGTCCGAAGAAGACATTCGGGTGACGGTTGTCACGGTAATCCGCCTGTTCCATCTCAGCTTTCGAAACCAGATCGAGAACCTTTTGGTTGGTATATAGTTGCTCAGCGGTGACGCCCTCCGCATTTCCCACGATTTCCTGCCGTTTAAGCGGCGCCCCGGCTATCACCCGGTCAATGCGGGCCATCCTTTTATCGAGATCGGAGGGGTCCCTTGCCTCGAGTCCGCTCAGGATAGCCAGAAGATCCTTGAGGTCATCAAGACGGTCTTCCTGCGCGTCCGTTGGTTTCTTGATCGCCGCGAGTTGATAGATCTGCCGTTGGATCCGCGACTGACGGATGGCCAGGGGATTCAGCTTTGCCTGTGCAAAAACAATTCCCTCATAGGACCAGCGCATCGGCATGAATTCGCAGATCATCGGCACCTGAAGGTCGCTTCTTGGTTCCATGGCCGTTCCCGGGTGGCGGTCAAACCACTCGTGGATAGCATGGATGAAATCGAGGTTGCGGTTCATCTCCTCGTACTTGATCAGCGCACCACCAAGGATGATCTGGGGGATCAGGACAACGGGGATGATGTTCACGGCGGTCTTTCCCTCCCTGGCCAGCGAGGAAATCATCAGTCCTAGCGAAATGCCGCTGAATGCGGTCAGGAACATCGCCGTGAATTCGACCCAATACAATCCGCGGATGGAGACCATCCAGTCGCCGATCAGTGTGAAGAGAGCGCATTGGGCGACCGCGAAAAGCCCCAGCGTGATCGCTTTGGCAAGCAAGTAGTAGCCGATACGGACATTCAGATTCCGCTCCCGAAGAAGCACCGGACGATCGCGGATGATGTCATCGACGCTATTGGTGAGTCCCAGGAACATCGCGACCACCAGGGAGAGGAATAGGTAGGTCGGGATATGGAAGGCCGAAGCAAAGTCGTAATGTTTGCTTTCCGAATAGCGGAGGACCGCCCCGATCAGGAAGGCCAGCATCGGGGCCTCGACCAATGTGGTGAGCATGTTGGCGCGATTGCGCAATTTGCTGATGAAGGAACGTTGGAGCAGGACAAGGAACTGGCCGACTTCATCACGCCAGCGCAGGCTTTCCCAACCAGATGGTCGCTGCGTCAGGGTGCTTCGCGACTCGGGTCCTGATGGAACTGGGATTCTCGAGGAGGCCGGTTGCTGCACCTCCTTCATGAGGCGGTATGCCTCGAACTTGTCACGCCAGTACTCAGGCGAGAAACGACGGGCGGGAACGAGTTGACCACGGTTGTTCTCCTCGTAGATCAGGTCGCCGCTCAGATCGCGAAGAGGTGTCTCCAGTACGTCGAACACAAATTCCGGCCGGGTCGTGCCGCACGCCTGGCAGCCGCCGAGTTCCGTTCCGAAGAGTTGTTCGTGCTCCGCCTCGGCAAAATAGGAGAGCATCTCCGTGGGAGTTCCAAAGAACACGAGCTTGCCACCTTTGTCCAGGAGGAGCGCCTTCTGGAACATCTGGAAGATCTTCGAGGTGGGTTGATGGATCGTAACCAGAACGATCTTGTTGTGGGCCATGCCACGGATGATTTCCACAACATGTTCCGAATCCTTGGAGGAGAGGCCGCTGGTAGGTTCGTCGAAGAGATAGACGTCGGCGGTGCTGACCATGTCGAGACCGATATTGAGACGCTTGCGTTCACCTCCGCTGAGGACTTTCTTGCTCGATCCTCCAACGACCTCCTTGCGGCGCTCGTTCAAGCCTAGCTCCGCCAGCTTGCCATCAATGCGGCGCTGGCGCTCGCGTCTGGAGAGGTGTGGGGCTCGTATGGCCGCCGCGAAACGAAGATTTTCCTCGATCGTCAACTGTTCGTCGAAAGCATCGTACTGGGGGATGTAGGTAATGTACTGGAGGAGTGCATCGAGGTTTTTGTAAAGCGAGCGCTGGTTGAGCTGCACTTCACCTGCCACCGGTGGAAACTGACCGGCCAAGGCCCTGAGCAGCGTGCTTTTACCGCACCCGCTGGCTCCCATGACACAGACCATCTCTCCTCGTTCGATGGAGAAATTAAGATTGTCCAGAGCAGGATCCCCACTGCGGAAGCGGCAGACAAGATCGCGGACATCGAGGGTACGGATGATGTTCCGCTCCTCTTCGATGATCCGGTCGGTGAAGTTGCATCGAAGCACCTGCCCCGCATCGATGCGGATCGTGTCACCGTCGATGAGATCCATGGCACCGCGAACGGGAAGACCGCGAACGACAATCGGCCTGTCGGCCTGAAGCACCTCGACACGACCGGTCTTAAGTTGATAGTCGCAGGTGATGCGTAGGGTCACCTCGCCACCGATCCCGGGGGAGATGAGGATGTCATCATCGTCCAATCGGTTGGGGTTGTTGGAGGCGATGTATTCGGTTTTGGAGCCCTTCAGCTCAAAGCGTCCCCCAAATGCACCAACGCGACGTTTCAGGTCCTCGAAATCAAGTTCGCCGCCGTCGCGAAAGAAAATCTTGTCGGAAAGCTGTGCTTCCACCGTGGTTCCCTTAGTCAGTTGGATGCCCCGGAGAGTAGCCCTCAGTTCCTGAAGCGCGGTGACGCTTACCTTCAGTCCAAAGGCAATTTCGAGATCACTGTCGCGGCTGCGGGTTTTTTCAAGGCGGACCTCCTCGTTATTGATCGCCACAAAGATGTGAGGAAGAGTGACATTTCGTTTTGCGTTGAAATAAAAGACGAGATCCTGGCTCGTGATCACCTGTTCGCCAACCAGCACGCGCTGTCCGGGATAGATGCGGCAGAATTCCCCCGGTTTTAAAAGTCGTCCTTGAACAATCAGGCTTTTGCCGGAGAGGTTCTTCAGGATGATCAAGTCGTGGTGGCGGTAGGCCAGGAGTCGGTCGTCGCCCGTGAAATCGCGCAGAGCGACATCACATCGCGCAGGGTCTCCGAAGGAAAGGGCTTCGAGCGGAGAGGCACCGTTATGAAAAAAATCGGCTTCCGCCTGCTCGTTGGCGTTGAGTTGGTAGACGATGTCGATGGCCTGCGCCGCCATGCCCAGGTGTCCCATGAAGTCGTGGTAGGCGGCCACCTGCTCCGTCTTCATGCCAGAGCGCGTGATCAGGTCATAGAGTTGAACCCCGAGCAGGATCTTGCGGTCATCGCTCAGTTCGGTGGAGAGCTTTGAAGCCATCGCCCCAAGATCCTGTTGCTGTTCCAAGGCCTGTCGGAAAAGTCTTCGCAGCTCCGAATAGACCGCCTCCGGATAGTCGTATCGAAGGAAACCAAGGCTGGAGTCGATTTCCTCCTCCAACATCTCCCCATCCACGCGAGTGAAGGCTGCCAGTACCTGAATCAGCGTCGGGAGCAGGTTGGCGCTCTCTGCAATCGTCTGGGGGCGTTTTCTCAGGCGTCTCCAACGCTTCGCTACCGAGCGCTGCAGGCGTGACGCACCTCTCAGGAGACTGTCTATGACAAGGATACTCCTCCGTCCCTGCGCCTGGGGAGGTTCCTGGGTGGCACCCGTCGCCTCCACTCCTGATGTCTGCGGTTTGGAATCCATCTAAGGTGCACCGTACCGCTCGGCGATGCGGCGGATCGATTTTGCTTTTCCCGTTTCAGGATCAACCTCAACAAGCACTCCGCACGCCATCACCGGACCGCGGGCCACGGGAAACTTGACCGGCATCGAGCTCACGAATTGACCGACCACTGCATCGCAGTCGCGACCCAGTATGGAATCCTCGGGGCCGCACATCCCGGCATCACAAAGGAAACCGGTTCCTTTGGGAAAGATACGTTCGTCCGCAGTCTGCACATGGGTATGGGTGCCGACGACAAGTGAAACCAAGCCGTCCAAGTGTCGTCCCATGGCGATCTTTTCGCTCGTGGTCTCCCCATGGACATCGACGATGATGACGGAGGTTTCCTTGCGAAGACGTTCGATTTCCTCAGAAGCCGCCAGGAAGGGGTTTTCCAAGGGGGTCTTCATGAATGTCCGGCACTGGACGTTGACCACTGCAATGGGGCCGTGAGCGGTATCCAGCACGATGCTGCCGCCCCCGGGTGTCCCTTCGGGATAGTTGATCGGCCGCAGCAGTCTTGGTTCCGAGGCAATGTAGGAGAAGATTTCCTTTTGATCCCAGATATGGTCGCCCGAAGTGATCACCGCAATGCCACTGCGCATCAAATCGATCGCTAGCTTCGGGGTGATGCCGCGTCCCGCGGCGGCATTCTCTCCGTTGGCGATGATGAAGTCCGCATCACCGCGCTCCAGGTAGAGTTCGGCGGTGCGGCATGCCGCCATACGGCCGGGTTCCCCGACCACATCGCCTAGGAAGAGGATTTTCACCATGTCACTTGTTTTTATCGAAAGAAGGCTCCGGGACGATGTAAAAATGATGCTCGAGTGAAGAAGCACCCCATATCGCTCTTTTCCATGTCACGGTTTTCAGGAGCCTTTTTTCTGTTGCTGGCCATTCGATTGCAAGCCGCCTTGCTGAGTCCTCTTGCCCCGCAACCTGAATGGGAGACCCTCCAGCGCTACAAAGGGGTCATTACAGCCGGTAATTTTGAGCGGTTGCTTCAGCAGGTTTATGTGCCGGATGGTTCTTGGCGCCAGTGGATTTCGCTCGCCCCGTGTCAGGCTACCATCACGCCCCATCCTGGAGCTGTGCCGATTGTCCTTCCTTTGGCGCCACCAGGGTCGGTGACGAAAGCTCCTCCACGTTTTTGGAGGGAGCGCACACAGCGTGCCCCTTTGCCAGGCAAGCCTCTGGCCGGCCTGAGGATTGCCATCGACCCCGGGCATCTTGGTGGAGGCTTTGCAAAGATGGAGGCTCGCTGGTTCCAGATCGGGCACTCGCGGCCGGTGGAGGAGGGAGAAATGACGCTGGTCGTTGCCAAGCTTCTCAAACAACGCCTCGAAACAATGGGTGCCGATGTCTGGATGACACGATCCAAAAACGGCGCGACCACTTCCTTGAGACCAGAAAAGCTGAAGCAAGCTGCTGCCGGATCGCTTCAGGAGCAAGGCACTCCCATTTCATCGACCCGCCTGCAGTCCGAGGCAGAGAGATTGTTTTACCGGGTGGGCGAAATTAGAAATCGGGCAAAACTGGTGAACCAGCAGATCCGTCCGGATCTGGTGGTCTGCCTTCACTTTAATGCGGAGGAGTGGGGAAATCCTTCCCACCCAACCCTCACCGAGAAAAATCACCTGCATCTTCTGCTCTCCGGAGGCATGTCGGCAAACGAACTCCTGCACGAGGATGAGCGTTACACCATGCTCGTGAAGCTTTTGGGAGGGACCCATTCGGAGGAGCTAGGAGCTTCGGAGGCGGTTGCCCGTTCGCTGGCCGCAGCCACGGGCCTTCCTCCTTTCATCTATCACAGTGCCAATGCCTTCCCCGCTTCTTCCAATCCCTATTTGTGGGTTCGCAACCTATTGGCCAACAGGCTCTTCGAATGTCCAGTTGTCTACTGCGAGCCGTACGTGATGAACAGCCGTCCCGTCTTTAACCGGATCCAACTTGGAGATTATTTGGGTCGCCGGAATGTCGGTGGTGTTTACGAGCCAAGTATTTACAGGGAATATGCCGATGCGGTGGCGCAAGGGCTTGCCGATTACTACGGAGGGGCTGCAAAATAAGAATTATGAAGACCAAAGTCATCGCCATCGCCAACCAGAAGGGGGGCGTCGGAAAAACCACCACTTCGGTCAACCTTGCCGCCGCAATCGCTGAAGCCGGACATCCGGTTCTTCTCCTCGATCTGGATCCGCAGGGAAATGCCTCGAGCGCCTTGGGACTGGAAACCGGTGCCGGCAGCAGTCTCTATGCCGCAATGATCGGGGAGACGCCGATGGAGGATATCATCCAGGAGACCCGTATCGAGAATCTTGCCGGAATCCCTGCCGATCTTGATCTGGCAGGTGCGGAGATCGAGGTGGCACGAATGGAGGGGCATCTTGGTCAGCTTCGCGCGGTGCTGGAGCCCGTCCGGTCATCGGGACGCTTTGAATACATCATTCTCGATTGTCCGCCATCGCTCGGAATCCTCATGACGAATGCCCTCAGTGCCGCCGATGAACTCCTCATCCCGATCCAGTGCGAGTACTATGCGTTGGAGGGGCTTGGCAAACTCGTCGGCGTCATGGAGCAGATCCGTGAATCGGGAGCCAACCCGACCCTCGCCATGAGCGGACTGCTCATGACCATGCTTGATGTTCGCACCAATATCAGCGCCGCCGTCGTGCGCGATGTCCGCGCGCACTTCGAGGAGGTTGTTTTCAACGCAGCCATCCCTCGCTCCGTCCGAATCAGTGAGGCGCCGAGTTTCGGAAAAACCATCCTCGAGTATGATCCCAAGGGACCCGGCGCCACCGCATACCGCGTTCTTGCCAAAGAGTTCCTCGATCGCCAGAAGCGCGGCGTCTCATTCATCGGCGCTCCGCAACGACCAGCCGGGGAATAGCAGCTCCCAAACTTGATTTTATCGGCCGCTGTTTCTTTTACCTTAAAGCCCCACAGTCTCATCAGCATAAATACCACTCTCCCATGACTGACGTTCTAGCACTCTTCAAAAAGACCGGAGCGTTGCTCCATGGACATTTTATCCTCAGGTCCGGACTTCACAGCAGAGAGTTTTTTCAGTGCGCCCTGCTTCTTCAGGATGCGCCCGTGGCAGCTCAGGTCTGTGGAGAGTTGGTTGGTAAGCTGCGTCCTTTTCACACGGAGGTCGATGGCAGGAAACCAACAGTCGTTTCACCGGCCGTCGGTGGAATCATCGTCGGTCAGGAAGTGGCGAGGCATCTCGGAACCCGTCACATCTTTGTTGAGAAGGATGGAAACGGCGGGCTTGTCATGCGCCGCTTCGAGGTCCTGCCGGGCGAACGTTTCATTGTGGCCGAGGATGTCGTGACGAGGGGCGGTCGAGTCCAAGAGACCATCGATATTATTCGTAATCTGGGGGGTGTTGTGGTGGCGGCAGGGTCGATCGTTGATCGAAGCGGGGGGAATCTTCCCGACTTCGGATGCCCCTTCGTCAGCCTGGTACAAATGACACCCGAGACTTTTCCCGCGGATGCTCTTCCCGAGGATCTCGTCGGTATTCCTGCCGTGAAGCCAGGAAGCAGATAAGCGCCGACTGTTCTGAACGCTCTCTCACGACTCCTCACGTTCATCCGGTTTTCGCATACCGTATTTGCTCTGCCGTTTGCCCTTGGATCGATGGTGGTCGCCGCGAGTTCCACGGGAGGATGGCCCGGGTGGAAGCTTTTTGGGCTGATTCTGCTCTGCATGGTATTTGCCCGTACGGCGGCGATGACGTTCAACCGAATCGTTGATTGGGAGATCGATAAGCGGAATCCTAGGACGGTCGGACGCCACCAACTTCTTGGAAAGGGAACGGCTGTCATCACGTGCGCTGGAAGTGCTCTACTGTTTGCAGGCACGACATTTTTTATCAACGGGATCTGTTTTCTCCTCTCCCCGGTGGCGCTCGGCATCATCTTTCTCTATTCCCTCACGAAGCGATTCACCCATGCCGCACAGTTTTTTCTCGGACTGGCTCTCTCGGTTTCTCCGGTTGGAGCTTGGCTGGCCGTCACGGGATCCTTTGCGTGGTCACCGATCATTCTAGCCACTGGGGTTCTCTGTTGGGTTGCCGGTTTTGACATGATCTACGCCACGCAGGATGTTGAAGCGGATCGCCGTGAGGGTCTTCACTCGATGGTTGTGTGGTTAGGGGTTCCAGGAGCACTGCGTCTTGCAGGATGGTTGCATTTGCTCATGCTCGCAGGACTGATTGCCTTCGGTTTCTCGGCTCATCTCGGGAAGATCTATTTTCTGGGGCTGATTCCCGTCCCGTTCCTTTTGCTCTTTGAGCATCGCATTGCCCGGACGCTCGACCTTGCAAAAATCAACAAGGCATTTTTTGAAACCAACGCCGTGATCGGTCTGCTCTTCGTCGTGATCGTGGTGGTCGACCGGATCGGGATCTTTTAATCAATTGCCTTAAAGGGTTTTTGTATCGGCTGGCCGGTAACAGAAATGGCGGGAAGCACACGGGGATTGGGAGATTTAACAGGAAGTGCCTTTCTTATGGGGACACGCAGAGCCCTGCGGATGGGAATGGGGGTTGGCTTGGGAGTGGGTGTTGCGAAAGCAGGAACTGCAGGAGTCGCGACGGGCACAATGGGCATGACGGGCATCAGGTTGGAAATGTTTGAAGTGCTTCCCTCCTTGGTTGCCAGAAGCAGGTTCGCATCGTCGGCATTCACATGGTATCCGGCACCAAAAGGGAGTGGTCCCTTGAAGTAAGTAGTACCATAAGCCGCCTCCAGATCAGGATCACGGCGGAGTTTGAAGATTGGAAGAGGATCGGTGTAAATCCCGAACAATTGTATCCTCCATTCCCCTGTTTTGAAGTCACGGTAGGGGATGCCAGAATCGTCTTGGAGGATGAGCTCCGAGGTGTTCAGCAGAAAGTTGCGTGTTTCGGAGAATGCCTCAAGGGGAAGGAGGTAGGAGGCGGCCTTCAGGTAGGATGCTCCGGGCCCCAGATCCCGAAGCCAGCTAAGGAAGTTGCGACACTCCTTGCCGTTGGAGAGGTCCGCCTTGAAATAATAGAGGGACTGTGATGATCCTCCGGGGCGATGGTAAATGATTTGGACTCCGGGGGAACCGAAGGGACGAATCATTTGCGATGCATCGATGATATTTCCTGTGAGTGCCAATTCGGTGAACAAGACCGGAACCACACCTTGGAAGGATCCTTGGGCGAGTTGTGGCTTCATTTCGCTCGTAATGAAATATCCGGCAAAGAGCGAGGTGTGGAGAGTCTCATCGAGATCCTTCAGGGCCACTCCCAAAGAAGTTGGGTCGAGGACCTCGGGGGGCGGCAGATCACCGACTGGTTCCAATCCCCCAAGGACCATGACGCGGGTATCGGGAAAAAAAGCATAGGCATTCAAAAAGTCAGGACCTCCGAAAAGATAACGAAGAACCCCGCGAGTGGCGGAATCCTGTGACAAGTGATCCCGTCCCCACTGCAGCATCGCCTCATACCTGACCCTTCTGCAGAAAGCCCATTGCTCCTGAAGTTGCCGTTGATGCTCCTTGTACTCCGGGGATTTTTGAAGCGGGGCAAGAATGCTCTGCCCCGGCAGGTTAATTCCGGCAAGAAACTGCGATTGCTCCAGCAACGAAGAGCCTCTCACCCGCTGAGTGGCCGCCGTCCCCATTAGCAGGAGGAAAACGAACCGGTTGATCACGGTTGTCGTTTTTGAGAAATCCATCGGTGAAGAAAAATGGGAATCAGCATAAGCACCCCTCCTGCCAGGGCAATCAACGGCTTTGTGATCACGGAGTAAACCAAGCCGGCGCCGGAGCAGATCAGGAAAATGACCGGTGGTATTGGGTAGAGCGGGCAGGTAAACGGAATATCTTCAAGAGGAGTTTTGTTGGGACGCTGCCTGCAAACAATAAGACCAACAACGCCGAGCATGAGACAGAGCATGAGTGGGATTTGGGCAAAAATAAGAACCGTCTCGAATGAACCAAAAGCGACCATTCCCAGGACCAGCATCAATTGCAGCAGGATAGCTCTCTGGGGGATTTCATTCCTCTTCTTTGCCAGCGGAGCAAAGAACCGATAATCCTCCCCGACGCATTGAGTCACACGCGGCCCTGCCCAGATCATCGCGCTAATCGATGCGACAAGCCCTAGGGCAATAATGCCGGACATGACTCTCCCCCCGATGGCTCCAATCAGATGGTTGGCAGCAACGCTTCCTACATTGAGCACGCCAGAAAGATCGTTTGCCGGAGCGGCGGTAAGAAAGACCGCATTGAGAACGAGATAGAGGAATGTCACGCCAAGGGTTCCGATGACAAGCGAGTACCCGACGGTCTTTCTGGGATAGCGAACTTCACTTGCCAGATAATTGGCTGCATTCCATCCGGAATAGGAGTAGAGGACGAAAAGAAGGGCGATTCCCGAGGTCGGCCGCGCCAGTTCCGCCAACGATCCCCGCTGTGGCAGCAGGATCCTGATGGAATCCGGATGGCAACAAGCGCTTGTGATTCCAAAGATGATGAAGAGGCCCACAAGCAGGAACTTCAGGGCTGTCACGCCGTTTTGAAGGATTGAGCTTCGTTTCAGCGATCCAAGATGGCCAAGAGAAATGAGCACCACGACCGCAATGGTCGAGAGTCTGGTCGGGCAGGAGGGGAAAGCCGCGTTCCAATACGTTCCGAATGCGATTGCTGAAAGCGAGATCGGGGCCGCGAATCCGGCAATCAGCGAGACTGCCGCCGCCATGAATCCCAGTGCCGGATGATAGATTTCCGAGAGGTAGGTATATTCCCCTCCGGATCTTGGAATTCTTGCCGCCAATTCCGCATAGGAGAGTGCGCCGCAGAGTGAAATCAGTCCGCCCAAGATCCAGAGACTAAGGATCGAAAACCCGCTTTTGAGATCCTGCAACTGGAATCCCAGACTCGTGAATACCCCTGTTCCCACCATTGTTGCAGTCACCAGCGACAGGCAGGTTAGAAAACCTATCCCGCAACCTTTATTCTTGTCCGTAACGGACATGCTAACCCTTTTCTTCGGGATCCAAGGGCAGATCCCAGGCAATTGAATGGTGCGCGTAAACAACCTCAATAAGCACCACGACCAGAGCCGTCATGAAAGAAATTAATCCGGCAACGAACGTCCCTATCACATAACTTCCCGAAAGGTGACCGCCGCTGTTTTCGAAAAAAAAGAGTCCTAAAACCGTCAGAGAAATAAGCACTCCGCCGAGCACATCAAAAAAAATCGCTATCGCGCACATTCTTCCCCTCAGCTGTGATTGACGGAACTCCACGCGATAATGAGCCTCTAGTGAAGGTGCCAGCTTGCCAATTGATAAAAGTTCCCGGTGAAGGAACCTCATTCTGTCAAAGATTCTAGCCAACCGTCCGCTGATTGCAGTGATAAGGGTAACGATGGCCGTGAGCAGAAAGACCGGGGCCAACGCAAGCTGGATCGTCGAGGTGACGTCGTTGGATGAAAGGGTCATTGTAAGTGGCGGGATGGTGGAAGCAGGTTGTCTGCTATCATAATACTGCGGAAAAAAGCCCGACGATTACTCCTCATCGAGTTTTTTCAACGCTGCCAACGCTTTCCTTGCATCCGTCACGCGGAGGATAAGGAGACCCTTCTTTGCGGAAGGCATGGAGGCCAAGTACCCGTAGTCGATGTTGATCTTCTTGAGCGAGAGAGCGTGTGCGATCCGGGAAAGACTACCGGGTCTATTGTCATTCTGGATCATCAGGACATCACTCTCCACGACAAGGGCTCCGTGACTTTCGAATACTGTCAGGGCTTTCGGCGTGTTGCTGACGACCATCCGGACCACGGCATGATCGGTGGTGTCAGAAACCGTGAGGCCAAAAATATTGATCTTGGCCTCAGCCATCGCATCACAAACAACAGCAAGAGCACCGGGCTTGTTCTCAAGAAAAAGAGCCAACTGCTGGACAATCCTGGGAGCCAATGGGTCGGCTTTCTTCATAGCCTCAAGCTAGTGGCACAGAAAAAAGGAGAGAGAGGAAATACACCTTACGCTTTCGGGGAAGCGGTGATGTGTTCCGTGATGATGGTCTTGGCCTCGTCACCCTTGTCCTTCTCGATCGGTTTGGCCGCAGGTACATGAGGTGTGATCTTCCAGAACTGAGCGAGTTGGCCCTTCCAGTCAGCAAGGATCCGTGCGGCCTGCGGGCTGGCGGTCTTCTCGTGATGCATTGTGATGAGGTTCTTGAGTTTTGACTCATCCTCGGCTGAGTCGATCCTCGCAGCACCTACCAACTGATCGTTGTAACGGCTGAGGAATTTGTTCTCCTGATCAAGGACAAAGGCCTCGCCGCCGGTCATGCCGGCTCCGAAGTTTTTACCCGTTGACCCCAGTACGACAACGGTTCCTCCGGTCATGTATTCACATCCATGGTCACCGATTCCCTCTACAACGGCAGTTCCACCCGAATTCCGGACGCAGAAACGCTCACCTGCACGTCCATTCGCAAAGAGATGACCGGCAATGGCACCATACATGACGGTATTTCCGATGATGCTGTTCTTCTCGGGGACAAAGCGGTGATCAAGTAGTGGGCGGACGATAATCTCGCCACCACTCATGCTCTTTCCGACGTAATCATTTCCTTCGCCGGTGAGTCGCAGGACAATCCCCGGTGCCAGAAATGCACCGAAGCTCTGTCCGGCAGTGCCAGTCAGATCAAGTTCAAGGGTGCCGGAAGGCAGACCCTCTTCGCCATACTGGTAGGCGATCTCACCTGAGACCTTGGTTGCGAGGGAGCGATTGGTGTTATCGACCTTGTAGGAGAGTTTCACTGCCTTGGCATCGCGTATCGCCTCCTCAGCGTCCTGAAGGATGATGTCGTCGAGCGGTTGGTCGTGCTCGGGGTCATTCCGGTCGCGCGTGGCGTAACGAACCGCCGTCGGATCATCCTTCACCACATCTTTTAGGAGTCGGGAAAGGTCCACGGTATTGGCCTTCGGATGACCCTCAATGTGCTTCTGACGCAGACACTCTGTGCGTCCGACCATCTCGTCAATGGTTCGGAAGCCAAGGCGTGCCATGATTTCACGCACCTCCTCGGCGACCGCATTGAAGAAGTTCACAACGTTTTCGGGCTTGCCTTTGAATTTGGCGCGCAGGCGATCGTCGAGTGTGGCGACGCCTACCGGGCAGTTGTTGAGATGGCACTGGCGTACATAGACACAACCCATGGCAATGAGGGCCGCGGTTCCGAAATTGTATTCTTCGGCACCCAGCAACGTGGCGTGGACGATATCCTCGCCGGTACGCATGCCGCCGTCCGTTCTCAGGGTGACACGATTGCGGAGTCCGTTGAGAAGTAGGACCTGGTGGGTTTCTGCAACACCGAGTTCCCAGGCTCCACCCGCATGCTTCACGGAGCTGAGCGGAGAGGCGCCGGTGCCTCCGTCATGACCACTCACCAGAATGATGTCGGCGTGGGCCTTCGCAACGCCGGCGGCAACGGTTCCAACTCCCGCCTCCGCAACGAGTTTGACCGTGACTCTGGCGCGCGGGTTCACCTGCTTGAGGTCGTAGATCAGCTGCGCCAGATCCTCGATCGAGTAGATGTCATGGTGAGGGGGCGGCGAAATGAGGGTGACACCCGGAACCGAGTTACGGAGCTTTGCGATGTAGGCGGTGACCTTGTGGCCAGGGAGTTGTCCTCCCTCGCCCGGCTTTGCTCCCTGAGCCATCTTGATCTCGATCTCCTTCGCACTAGCGAGGTAGGCGGCATGAACGCCAAAACGGCCCGAAGCGATCTGTTTGATGGCGCTGTTGGCCCAGTCGCCGTTCTCCTGGCGCTTGAAGCGGCGTGGATCCTCGCCACCCTCACCGCTATTGGATTTACCCCCGATACGATTCATGGCGATCGCCAGAGTTTCGTGGGCTTCGGGGCTCAGCGCTCCGAGCGACATGCCGGCCGTGGTGAAACGACGTCGGATCTCCTCGATCGACTCGACCTCGTCAATGGGGACGGGGCCGGATGGAAGGGTTACAAACTCGAGCAGATTGCGTGGCGAATGAGGGGTCGAGTTCAAGACGGCGTCGACATAGGCCTTGTAATCCTCAGGCTTGTTTGTCCTGACAAAGCTATGGAAGTTCTTGATGACCGGTGGAGTGACGGCATGAAGCTCACCACCGCGTCGGATGCGGTAGAAGCCAGGATCGCCGAGCTGCAGAGCAGCGGCCTCCTTGCCCTCCTCGACAGGAACCGGAGCGGCATAAGCCATCTCGTGGCGGGCGAGAGACTCGCGGGCGATCTCATCGAAGCCGACACCTTCGATTTGTGACGGGGTGCCGGTGAAACACTCCTCCACGAGATTGGTCGAGATACCGGTGGCCTCGAAGATCTGGGCGCCGCGGTAGCTGCCGATGACGGAGATACCCATCTTGGACATGATCTTGAGAAGTCCGCTCTGGAGAGCCTTCTTGTAGTTGAGTTGGGCGGTCGCAAAATCGACTTCGACGGAGCCCTTCTCAATCATCTCGCGGATGGTCTCGATGGCCAGATAGGGATTGATGGCGCTGGCACCGTAGCCGATGAGGCAGGCCATCTGGTGAACGTCGCGCGCCTCGCCAGTTTCGCAGACAATGCTCGCCCTCATGCGCTTGCCGGCGCGGCGAAGGTGATGGTGGACGGCTCCAACGGCAAGCAGGGCGGGAATCGCGAGGTTGTCTGCATCGATGCCCTTGTCACTGAGAATGAGGATCCGATTGCCTTCGTCGACGGCTTTTTCCGCAGCCTTGCAGAGTTCCTTCACAGCCGGCGCAAGTCCTGCAGCTCCGGAACCCTTTTTCCATAGACTGGAAAGAACGGTGGCCTTGTGCTCGCCTCCGATCTTGCGGACGATTTGCAACTCCTCGTTGAGGAGTATCGGTGAGTCCAGCGAGACTTGGGCGGCGTGCTCCGGGGTTTCGGAAAGAAGGTTGCGCCTCCAGCCCAGAGTAGTGAAGAGCGACATGACCAACCTCTCCCGAATCGGGTCGATGGGAGGGTTGGTGACCTGGGCGAAAAGTTGGCTGAAGTATGTGTAAAGAAGCCTCGGGCGCAGCGAAAGAACGGCAAGCGGGGTGTCGTCACCCATGGAGCCGACGGCTTCCGCGCCATCCTTGAGCATCGGCTTGAAGATCATGTCGAGTTCTTCGCTCGTGTAGCCGAAGGAGACCTGACGCTGGGTCAGGTCGATGATGTCAAGGTCGCCCTTTGGGGCTTCCAGTTGTTCGGCCTTCAGCGGCGCGATCCGTACACGATGGTCATCCACCATCTTGCGATAGTTGTGGCGGGTGGCCAGTGACTGCTTGATTTCGCGGTCACGCATCAGGGTGCCGGTAGCCGTGTCAATGGCGATCATTTCGCCGGGGGCTAGACGCCCCTTCTCGATGATGGTGTCTTGGTCGAGTCCATCCACTCCCATCTCGGAACCGAGGCTGAAGATGCCGCTGTCGGTGATCTGGTAACGGGCGGGGCGGAGTCCATTTCTGTCCAGGCAGGCGCCGATGGTGATGCCGTCGGTAAAGACCAGCGCGGCAGGGCCATCCCATGGCTCGCAAAGGCAGGTGTGATACTCGTAGAAAGCGGCGAGTTCCGGCGAGATCTCCTTGTCTCCTCGCCAGGCGGGCGGGACGAGCATGGTCATGGCATGCAGCAGAGAGCGTCCCGACATGGTCAGAACCTCGAGAACATTGTCGAGACTGGCGGAATCTGAGCCGCCCGGTTGGATGATCGGGAGAAGAAGATGGATATCCTCGCCCCAGAAATCGGCCTTCAGCTCCGCCTCACGGGCCTGGGTCCAGTTGCGGTTGCCACGGACAGTGTTGATCTCACCGTTGTGCGCAAGCATGCGGAAGGGATGGGCGAGTGGCCAGGTCGGGAACGTGTTGGTGCTGTAGCGCTGGTGGTAAACGCAAAGAGCGGTCTCATAGTCGGGATTGGAGAGATCGGGAAAGAACTTCTCAAGCGACGAGGAAACGAGAAGGCCCTTGTAGATGATCAGTCGGTGCGAGAGGGAGGGAATGTAGAAATCCTCGATCTTATCAGCGGCCACACGCTTCTCGATTTCGTTCCGGGCCAGGAAAAGCCTCCTCTCAAACTCATCGGAAGTCATTCCGTCGACCTTGCCGACCAACACCTGCTCGATGTCGGGCAGCGTCATCAGGGCCTTGGTGCCTAGGATCTGTCTGTTGGTGGGAACCTCACGCCAGCCAAAGAGGTAGAATCCACGCTTTTCAAGGACCTCCTCGGTGATCGCCTTGGCCCGGGCCTTTGCATATTCATTCTCCCTGGGAAGATACATCACGCCCACGCCTAAATCGGTGTCACTGTAGAGCGACTTGCCCCAGTTTTCGATGATCGGGCGGAAGAGTTTGTAGGGAATCTGGGTTGAAATGCCGGCACCATCGCCTGTGCGGGCATCAGCATCCAAGGCGCCACGGTGCATCAGATTGCAGATGGAGCGAAGTCCTATCCGGAGGATCTCGTTGGAGCGCTGGCCGCTGATCTGGGCAACCATGCCGACGCCGCAGGCGTCTTTCTCAAAAGTGGGATCATAAAGTGACGATCCGCTCTGATGGTGGGGCAGGGAATGATTCAACATGGAAGTGGTGCGTTGGATGCAGTGATGGGTTCCGGAGCGATGAAGCAACCAGGGTTGTTTAATGTCGTGGATGACGACCTATCCCGCAAGCAAATGGCGTTCCAAATGGCGATTTTTAGGATTACCTTGGCTGGGAATCATTCTTTCCCGATCATAAGGAAGCCTATCATTCCTGACCATGTCATATATTTCAGATCCCAATCGTTACGCTCGTCCCGATTTTTTTGCCCGCTGCGGCAAGTCCGGCCTTCTACTTCCCCGAATTTCGCTTGGGCTTTGGCATAATTTCGGAAATGTCGACTCATTCGAGACAGCGCGCAGCATTGTTCTGAGAGCCTTTGACCTTGGTGTCACACATTTTGATTTGGCCAACAATTACGGCCCCCCACCAGGTTCCGCCGAGAGCAATCTTGGCAAGATGCTCGCCTCGGACCTTAGATGCTATCGTGACGAGTTGATCATCTCCACCAAGGCCGGCTACACCATGTGGTCGGGCCCCTATGGTGATTGGGGCTCAAGAAAATACCTTCTTTCATCCCTTGATCAGTCGCTCAAGCGGATGGGTCTCGAGTATGTGGATATTTTCTACAGTCACCGGATGGATCCCGCAACGCCGCTTGAGGAGACGATGGGGGCGCTGTCCCACGCTGTGAAGGCCGGAAAAGCCCTTTATGCCGGCATCTCCAACTACAACCCCGAGACGACTGCACGGGCGGCTTCCTTACTTCGGGAGATGGGTACTCCCTTGCTGATCCACCAGCCAAAGTACAATATGTTCGAACGAACTGCAGAGCATGGTCTTCTTGATGTGCTTGAACAGGAAGGGGTTGGATGTATTCCCTTCTCTCCCTTGGCGCAGGGTCTCCTCACGGGGCGCTATCTTACAGGCATCCCGAAAGACGCCCGCGCAGCGAAGGATCATGGATTTCTCAAGGCCGATGGGGTCAAGCCCGAGATTCTGGACAAAGTCCGTGCCCTTGGAGAGATAGCCGCCGCGCGTGCTCAGAGCATCGCTCAGTTAGCCTTGGCTTGGGTACTACGCGATACTCGCGTTACCACAGCTCTTATCGGAGCGAGCAAAATCGACCAGTTGGAGGAATGCATAGCCGCGACGACAAACACCAGTTTTGATCCAGTAGAACTTAGGAAAATCGAGACCATTCTCAAGGCATGATTGGGTGCAACGGAGGAGGCTCCAGAGAGGCTGATCGGAACTGGCGTATTTTTCTCTGGTTCCGGGTCCTCTTCTCGGCGCGTTTTTATTATCCGGTCATGGCGGTGCTTTTTTTGGATCTTGGACTGACTGCCACCCAATACACGTTGCTCAATGTTGCCTGGGCGGCCGCCAGCCTACTTTCCGACATTCCGGCAGGAGTACTGGCCGACAGGATCGGCAGAAAGCCCCTGCTCGTCGCTGCGGGATGCTTCATGGTTGCCGAGATGGCCATCCTCTGCGTCGCGCCCCGTAATGGCGGGTTGGTGCTCTTTCTGTTCTGTCTCTTGAACCGGATCCTCAGCGGGCTTGCGGAGGGAGCCGCAAGCGGAGCCGACGAGGCCATCGTCTTTGATTCCCTTGCCGAGAGCGGTCGGGAGGGAGAGTGGAGTCGGGTCATGGAGCAGTTGACCCGATGGCAGTCGACGGCATTCCTGGTCGTGATGCTTCTTGGAGGTGCCGTGTATGCGCCTGCCTCGGTCAACGCAGTCCTCTCCATGCTCCGGATCCCGCTTCACCTTGATCAGGCGACGACCCTCCGGTTTCCACTTATCCTGACCCTGCTCAGCGCGGCGGGCGTTCTCCTGCTGGCATTGAACTTCCGAGAACCCGAACGTCATCAACCTCACTCGTTGGAGGATCCCGAGGGTCATCGCGCCACTTCGGCGCTGGGGGCTTTTGCATTCACGATGCAGGCTGGCCGATGGTTGCTTGGAAACCCCACGGCACTCTTTGTTGTCTGCGCCGGCTTCGTCTTGGATTGCGTGGTCCGCCTCTTCCTTGTTTTCAGCACCTCCTATTTCCGCATGATTGAAATTCCGGAGATTGCCTTCGGCGTGCTGGGTGCCGCGATGGGCGGCATCGGGCTTCTTATTTCCCCGTGGATACGCCGGATGGTGACGACCCGCAGTATTGGCTCCAATTTCGCTTTCATGACGGCCGTTGTTCTCGTGGGGCTTGTCGGAGTAGCTCTTCATCCACCCTATTGGGGCCTTGTGTTCGGTTACCTGCTCTGGGGAGCCATGACGATGATCGGTTTCAGCGTCTCTACTTATCTTAATCAACTGGTTGACTCTCATCACCGGGCCACAGTGCTCTCGTTTAAGGGAGTGACCATCAATCTTGCGTACGCCGGCATCAGCCTCCTTTTTGCGTGGGCCCTGCATCTGGTTCCCGGCTCGGATGCGCAGGCGCAACTGGGACATGCCTTCGGATTTCTGCCGTTCTGGTTCCTGCTGACTTGCGGCATCCTGTTCTTTGCTTTCAGGAAGCATCTCGCCCTGCTTGCCGTCCGACGCGATCAGACGGGACAATGATCCTGGCCTTTAACAAACCTTACGGCGTGCTTTCACAATTCACGCCCGATGGATCCTCGAACAGGACGCTGGCTGAGTTCGGTTTCCCCAAAGAAGTCTATCCGATCGGGCGACTTGACGCCGACTCCGAAGGCCTGCTGTTGCTGAGCGATGAAGCCGGGCTCAATACCCGCTTGCTTGATCCGGAGAATGGTCATGCCCGCTGTTACTGGGCTCAGGTTGAGAGGATTCCCACCGCGGAAGCACTGCTGACACTCGCTGCCGGTGTGACGATACAGGGTTACGAGACGCGTCCCTGCAAAGCTTGGATTCTCAACCCTCAACCTGATTTGCCCCCTCGTGATCCCCCGATCCGGGTTCGCAAAAGTGTCCCCGATTGTTGGATCGCACTGGAACTTCACGAGGGGAAAAACCGTCAGGTCCGCCGGATGACGGCGGCGATCGATCATGCCACGCTACGGCTTATCAGGGTCAGCATGGGAGAGTTGACGTTGGGATCGCTTGCTCCCGGTGTTTGGAAAGAACTCTCGACCGAAGAGAGGAAAATGATCTTCCGATAAAAGCCGGCAAGCGCCGGAGGAACACTCAGCGCAACTCTTCGATCCACGCCAAGGCCTTGTCGTAGCTGCGTCGCTCGAGGTAGTGCCGAAACTGTGGATCGAGCTCTTCGGCAGTCAGTCCGGAAATGATCTCATCAATGCGACCCGAGACGTCGATCAAGCGTTGCAGATGAGTCGTCGGATCACGATCACGATGCGCATGATCCGCGATAACCTCCAGCCGCTCACGCAACGCGGAAGCCAATAACTCGTACTCAGGGAAGGACATTCTGACCGTGCTGACGGAGCAAGTGGTCGCAGATCACAAGGTTCACCATCGCCTCAATCATGGGAACGGCGCGCGGCAGGACGCAGGCGTCGTGACGACCTCTCGCCGCAAGTTCTGCCGATTCTCCCTCCACGGTAACGGTTTGCTGAACCTTCGCGATGGTGGCTGTCGGTTTGAACGCAACGCGGAAAAAGATGTGCTCCCCGTTACTGATGCCTCCCTGAATTCCGCCGGAGCGATTCGTGGAGGTCGTGACTTTTCCGTCTTTGATGACAAAGGCGTCGTTGTGTTCACTGCCGGTGAGGCGGGTTCCTTCAAAGCCGCTGCCGATCTCAAATCCTTTGGTCGCCGGAAGGCTCATCATCGCCTTGGCAAGGTCGGCTTCCAGTTTGTCAAAGACAGGCTCCCCAAGTGCCGAGGGCACTCCGCGGACAACGCACTCGATGGTTCCGCCGATGCTGTCTCCCCGGGAGCGAACCTCCTTGATGCGTTCGATCATCGCTGCAGCAGCCTTCGGGTCGGGGCAGCGAACAGGAGTGGCATCGACTTCTGCGGCCGTTACCTTTTCCGCATCCACATCGGATTCGATGTCATGGATGGAGCGGACGTAAGCAACCACCTCGTACGATGGTTGGAGTGCGCGGATGACCTTGCGGGCAATCACTCCCGCTGCAACACGCCCGATGGTTTCCCTGGCGGATGAGCGGCCTCCGCCCTCCCAGTTTCTGATACCGTACTTGGTCTGGTACGTGAAATCGGCGTGAGAGGGACGGAACATCGTCTCCATTTCGGTGTATGCCGAGGGACGGGCATCCTTGTTGTCGACAGCAACGAGGATCGGTGTTCCGAGGGTCTGCCCATGGAAAACTCCGGAGAGGATGCGGCATTTATCCTCCTCCTGTCGGGGGGTGACGATATCGCTTTGACCCGGACGGCGGCGATCCAGTTCGATTTGGATTTCCTCCGGTGTAATCGGAAGGCGGGGAGGGCATCCATCGATCACGCAGCCGACACCACCGCCGTGGGATTCACCCCATGTGGAGACTCGGAAGAGGGTTCCAAAAATGCTGGCCATAAGGGTTTCAAGTATGCTCGGCCCAACCCGTCAACTCACGCAAAATCGCCACAAGACGAACAGTGGTCGCCATCGAACATCAATGGAGTCATCGCTCTGATCGGGGAGGGGGTGCTTGACGCCACACCGCGCAGGTTTTATTCCATGAGATGCAGCCCTAAGATAGCAATCGCGTCAGGCACACTCTTTTCGCCTCCAGGAGGATCCAAAATAAGAGAGGAGCAGCCGGCAACGCGCCTGTCGTCGCACAGGCTTCATCGTACTCAACCCTCTTTCATCCTCAGCCCCTTACTCATTTATGTTCAACAATCTCTTTGGATTTCTATCGAGCGACATCGGCATCGACCTCGGAACCGCCAATACCCTCGTCTACGTCAAGGACAAGGGAATCGTCCTGCGCGAACCCTCGATCGTTGCCGTCAAGGCCGGTACCACACAAGTGCTGGCGGTCGGTGACGAGGCCAAGCGCATGCTGGGTCGGACGCCCGGGAACATCACCGCAATCCGTCCCCTCAAGGATGGAGTCATCGCTGATTTTGAGATCACCGAGGCGATGCTTCGCCACTTCATCAATAAGGCCCACGGCAACCGCCGCTTTGTCCGTCCCCGCGTCGTGATCGCTGTTCCCAGCGGAATCACCGAGGTGGAGAAGCGCGCTGTGAAGGATTCAGCCATGCACGCTGGCGCCCGTGAAGTTTATCTCATCGAGGAACCCATGGCGGCCGCGATCGGTGTCGGTCTTCCCGTGACCGACCCTGCCGCAAACATGATCATCGACATCGGCGGCGGCACCACCGAGGTGGCCATCATTTCGCTTGCTGGCATCGTCTTCAGCCGCAGCGTTCGAGTTGCCGGCGACGAACTTGACGACGCCATCACTCAGTATCTCAAGCGTGCTTACAACCTCTTGATCGGCGAGCGCACGGCTGAGGAGATCAAGCTCCGCATCGGAAGCGCCTTCACTTTGGAGAAGGAACTCACCATGGAAGTGAAGGGCCGCGATCAGGTTGCCGGACTTCCGAAGACCATCACCATCACCTCCCAGGAGATCCGGGAGGCCTTGATGGAGCCGGTTTCGCGCATTGTCGAAGCGGTGCGCATCACGCTGGAGCGTTGCCCTCCCGAACTATCGGCGGATCTTGTAGATCGGGGCGTTGTGCTTGCCGGTGGCGGAGCCCTCCTCAGGGGGCTCGACAAACTTATTGCTGACGAGACGGGTCTTCCGGTCCACGTCGCCGAGGATCCCCTCAGCGCGGTGGCCGAGGGAACCGGAAAAGCCCTGCAGGAAATCGAATTCCTGCGGGCAGTCGCCTCAGCTGATCGCCCCAGAGTCTAAGCCTTTTCCGGTAGGTCGAAGCATTCCGCTCCCGGAACTCACGCAATCCCTTGCAGGGGCCTCGTTCAGCACATTAGCAGCAGACTTATCAGGATGAAAAAAATCCAGATCGCATTCCTTGCTGTTCTTGCCGTGCTCGTGATCGCGGTCTGTCTCTTGGAGAGCGGAACGCTCGGATGGCTCCAGTCAGGGCTGCTAGGCATCGTCTCGCCGATCAGCCATTCCGGAAGCGCGGTGAAGAGCAGTATTGGCAGTCTTGGCAAGGATCTCATGTCGCTTGATCAATTGCAGGCCGAGTATGAGCGCGTGCTTTCCGAGAACCGCAAGCTCCGTGCCGAGAATAACGGCCTGCGCGACCTTCAGCAGGACAACGACCACCTCCGGCAGGTGCTCGGATATCGTGAGCGATCCTCTTTCCGGCTCGTTCCGGCAGTGGTGCTGGGTCATGACGCGGGGGAGTGGTGGAGCACCATCAAGATCAACCGCGGGTCCGCCGATGGCATCACGCCAGACATGCCGGTCATCACCGACAAGGGGTTGGTCGGCAAGACGACAGCGGTTTCCAGCAATCTTTCCGAGGTGGTCCTGATCACCGATGAAAGCTGCAGGGTTGCGGCCAAGGTTGAGGGAACAAAGGAACAGGGTATCAGTGCCGGAACACGTGATCCCGCCGGCGAGCTGAGGCTGACGTTTTTAAGCAAACTGGCTGATCTGCAGCCCGGGCAGAAAGTTTACACAGCGGGTGTGAGCGGCGGGATTTTCCCCTCCGGCATCGCTCTCGGCACGGTGAAAAGCTTTCACGCCCGCGAACTGGACGGCGAAGCCATCCTCGAGCCCTCTGCCGATCTCGGCTCGCTCGAGGAAGTCTTTGTCGTCACCGGCGCGAAATGAGGCAGATCATCCTATTCATCATTCTGGTTGTTCTCCTGCCGGTGGCTTTGGCATTGCAGGATTTGCTCCCTTCCATTCCCCCTTTCCAGGCAAGGATTCAATTACTGCCGATCGTGTTTTGTTTCGGTGTACTCGCCCTGCCGTTGGTGCCCGCGCTGTTTTTTGCCCTTGCCGCTGCTTTGGTCCAAGGTCTTGCCCTCCTCCAGATCCAGTCGGGGCAGGTGGAACTCGGCCTGACGGCTCCGGTTGTCTTCTTTCTACTCTGGGCGATCGTGTTCCAGATGGCCAGTGAAGCTACGGAGGGAATGAGGTGGGAAGTCCATGCGTTTGGAAGCGCCATGGTGACCCTGACCCTCATCGGCGGGGAGTTTCTTGCCCTCTGTTGCAGGCGGGGTGGCTTTCCTGTTGAGATGACTGTTCTGTGGAGGATTGCGATCCCCTCCGTTGCTTCCTTACTGCTGGCACCGCTCCTCTACTTCTTGCTCCGGAAACTAGTGCCTGTTTTTGTCGAGGACGAAGCCCTGCCCAAGAAACCGGAATTCAGGAGGTGATGCCATGAAATCTCCTGACGAATCACCACGCAAAATCCTGGCCCTTGGAGGGATCCTTCTGCTGGCGCTTGTCCTTCTCCTTGCACGGATGTGGTATGTGCAGATCTACAGGCACGCTGAATACAAGGCGCGTACCAAAGGTCATTCCCAGCTCACGGTGAGGTTACCTGCCGTGAGAGGTGAGATCTGTGACCGCAACGGCGTTCCCCTGGTCGAGAACCGCGCCAGCATGGAGGTGGAATTCTACCTTCCCGACATCGTCCGCGCCTGGAAGGAGGAGCACGATGAAGTGCCTGTCCGCAAATATTGGGGCCTCGACCATGGGATGAGGGCCCTGAAATCGGAACCCGACATCGTGAAGATCGTCAACGAATCGATCGTTCCCCAACTCGAGAAACTCGGGCTTGCCGGCGACTACAACAGTCGGAAACTGCAGGTTCATTACCGCGATAATTCCGAGGTTCCCTTCGTCTATCGTCAGGATCTTGATTTCGAGACCATGGCCCGGTTCAGTGAGAACAGCCTCAATCTTCCGGGTGTCACCGTGACACTCAAACCAGTGCGACACTACGTTTACGGAGCCTTGGCGGCGCACTTGTTCGGATATGTGGGCGTTCCCAAGGAAATCGACAAGGAAGAGGCCGCTGGGTTCAACTTCTACCAACCCGATGTGGAGGGTAAGGCGCAGATCGAGCAGGCTTATAACGATGAACTTCGCGGAACCCCGGGCACGAAATTCCTCCAGCGCAACGCCCATGGTGTGATCGACGGCGAAACGTCGCGCATCGAGCCCAAGCAGGGCGGAAAGGTCTGCCTCACCATTGATGCCCGTATCCAAACCATCGTCGAGAAGGCCCTTCGTGTCGTTGGACGCGGTGCCGCCATCGTTCTGGATCCCAATTCAGGTGAGATCCTGGCAATGGCATCGGTTCCCTCCTTTGATCCGAACCAGTTCGTTCCTTCCATCTCGAAGGCTGACTGGGAGAAACTTTCCAAGGACCAGACCGATCCCCTCATGAACCGGGCTGTCAATGCCTACGCTCCCGGTTCCACGTTCAAGCTGTGCACCGCGCTCGCCGGGATACGGGCCGGAGTGGGTGACAGGCAGTTTGACTGCACCGGTGGCGTTCAGTACGGCAACAAATACATGAAGTGCTGGGTGCTCACCGCCAAGCCACCGATGCCACCCCATGGACATCAGGATCTGTCGACTGCGATCAAGAACTCCTGTGATCCATTTTTCTACCAATACGGCAATGCGGCAGGCATCGATCAGATCGATGCCGTGGGAGGCATGCTGGGCCTTGGACAGAAGACGGATCTGCCACTCAACAGCGTTGCGAGCGGCGTCATGCCCGGCACGGCGTGGCTTGCCCAGAATTATCCCCGCGAACGCTGGAGCCCCGGCTATACGGCCAATACCGCAATCGGCCAGGGCTTTGTGTTGGCAACCCCGTTGCAGGTGGCGAACATGGCCGCGACCGTGGCCAACGGAGGCATTGTCTATCAACCTCATTTGGTCGAGAAGGTCGTCGCCCAGGATGGTGCTAAGTTGAAGGAGGAACCCATAAAGATCCGCACCGACTTTCTCAAGGAATCCGGGATCACGGCCGATCAGTTCGAAAAAGTCCGCAAGGGAATGTGGCGTGTCGTGAACGATGCGGACGGCACCGCGCGCAAGGCACGGGTCAAGGGATTCGAGGTCGCCGGCAAAACCGGTACCGCCCAGTTCTGGCGCAACGGCATCAAGGATTACCACACTTGGTTCGTTTGCTTCGCCCCTTATGACAAGCCACGATATGTGGTCTGTGTTTTTGTCCAGGGTGGGCATTCGGGCGGATCCGTTCCCGCTCCCATCGCCGCCAAGATCCTCGAACAGATCTTCGCGATGGAAAAGGGACAGGAAGTGAAGCTGGAGGTCATTAATCCTGCGGTCGGCAACTTCCAACCCATTGCCGGAATCGACTTTTCCAAGGATCTTCCGGCCCAGTATGGTGGTGATGCCACACCCGCCCCGGAGGCGACTGGTGAGGAGGCTCCCGAAACTGACAACTCATCCAATGGAGGCACTCCAACAGCCAAGCCAGACATCAAGGAGGATGCCGACAGCCATGCCAATAACAAGAAGCCGCAGGCTCAGGGCGGACTTCAGAAATTCTTCAACTTCCTCGGTGGCGGCCGCTCCGCTGTTCCGAAACAATCGAATTAAATTCACCGAATGGCTATTAGACTTAAGACTATCAGGCTTTCAGGTAAAACTCCCCCCTCCTTCCAAATTTTCAATTCACTCCAAAACAACACTCCCAACCCTTTGCTTCAGCCATCAACCAATCACCCTCAGGCCCAAAAAGCCTTCACGCCAAACCCCTAAATACCAAATTCCATGAGCATCATTGAAACAGTTAAGCGCCTGCTTGGCGTCAAGAAATCCGGCCCCCGCATTGAGTTGGTCGTCAGTTGCGAGAAACTCGAAAAGCGTGTTGCCCTCCTTGAGGATGGCAAGTTGGAGGAATACTCCATCGAGCGCGACAGCGAGCGCAATATCGTTGGTGGCATCTTCAAGGGAAAAGTCCGCAACATCGAACACGGCCTCAAAGCCATGTTCGTCGACATCGGCTTCGAGAAAAACGCCTTCCTGCATTTCTGGGATGCGATTCCGGCCGCCCTTGATAGCGGCATCGAGGCCGTCCAGCGAGCCGGCGGTAACAACTCCAAGAAACAGCAAAAGATCACGGCCAAAGACATTCCCAATGTTTACCCCGTCGGCAGTGAGATCATGGTCCAGGTGACCAAGGGTCCCATCGGCACCAAGGGTCCCCGGATCACCACCAACATCTCGATGGCGGGTCGCTACATGGTGCTGATGCCCTTTAACGACCAGTGCGGCATCTCCCGCAAGATCGAGGATCCAAAGGAGCGCGCCCGTCTGAGGAAGATCCTTACCGAGCTTACCCTGCCTGAGGGGATGGGCATCATTATCCGTACTGCGGGCGAGGGGCAGAAGGCCCGGTTCTTTGTCCGGGATCTCGGCTTCCTCCTCGACCAATGGCGCGAAGTGGAGAAGGGAATGGCCGAGAAGCCATCCGCCAGCACCCTGATTCTGGAGCCCGACCTCGTCGACCGCACGGTTCGTGACCTCCTCACCGAGAGTGTTGACGCCGTTCATGTCGATGATCTGAAGGCGGCCGAGCGGATGCAGGATCTGGTGGGCCAGATCTCCAAGCGCGCCAAAAAATCGATCCACTACTACAGCGGCCAGAAGCCGATTTTCGATAATTTTGCCGTCCAGACCCAGATCGATAACGCCTTCCTGCGTCAGGTTTGGCTGCCATGCGGCGGCTATCTTGTGATCGACGAGACCGAGGCAATGATCGCCGTTGATGTGAACACCGGCAGAAACAAAGGGAGCAAGGACATGGACAAAACCATCCTTCAGACCAACCTCGAGGCTGCCGATGAGGTTGCTCGCCAGCTCCGTCTCCGCAATATCGGCGGGCTCATCGTTGTCGACTTCATCGACATGAAGAACCGCAAGGACCAGCAGGCCGTCTACCAGCGCATGCGTGACCGTCTGCGTCGTGACAAGGCCCGCACCCATGTGCTCCCGATCTCGGCCCTCGGCCTTATGGAGATGACCCGTCAGCGTGCCCAGGAGAGTCTCTCAAGCTCGCTGTACACGAACTGCTCCTACTGCCATGGAAAGGGCGTCGTAAAGAGCCCGATGACCATGAGTGTCGAACTACAGCGCGCACTGCACACCCTGATGAAGCGCCACCAAGAGGAGATTCACGAGTTCAAGGTCACCGTTCATCCCGAGCTCCTGAACCGCCTCCGCACCGAGGACGAGGAACTCCTCATCGATATCGAGCGTAAGTATGCCGGTCGTCTCACCTTCAAGTCCGATCCGACGCTCCATGTGGAGAAGTTCTCGGTTGCGAATGCGCAGACGAACGAAGAACTGAAAGTGTGATTTGGGGGAGGCTTGTGCTTTTGGTCCCTAGCTGTGTTGGCCATCGGTCGCCGTAGGATTACTACGGCTTCCCTTGGCCGCCTTGCTCGGACTCCAAAATCACTGCGTTCCTATCCCTAACCAATGCATAGATTGCAGTTGATACAATCATGATTCATCCATTTTTAGCAGATGCTGGGATTCCTATGCTGTTTGTACAGATGCCGATTTTGATTGTCACACTGCCGGTAGTCATCGCCATTGAAGCGTTCTTATGCAGGCGCTGGCTAAACCTTCCATGGAAGCGAGTATGGATCGGTTCGCTTATAGCTAATACGGTTTCGACACTATTCGGATTCCCAATTTTATGGTTAGCAATGGTATTTCTGCAAATCGGGTTAGGCGGTGGTGGGGTTCCGAAATTAATGGAGCCTTGGCTATCTGTTTACTCTGTCACCGTACAAGCAGCTTGGCTTCTTCCGGATGAGAAGCGTTTATACTGGATGATACCGACCGCCGCGTTGGTGCTTCTGATTCCTGCATTTTTTCTGACTATCTATGTTGAGGGGAGGATTTACCGGCGAGTGTTCAAAGACAGCCAGGGAATCCCATCTGTGACATGGAGAGTGCACTACATTTCCTATGCTTTTCTTTGCGCAATAGGAATAGGGGTCCTCGTGTACTCGCTAGCAAATCATCACTAACCAACTTTCTGGGCAGGAGTTCTCGCGGTTCTCTATTTTGCGATGCTCGTGGAGGGAAGGCCCCCGATCGTGCTTCCGGCAAACACGCCATGGTTAAGGAACCAGCCCTGGGGGACCTCGATGGCGTAGATGACGGCGCTTGAGGCACTGGGGATGGGCGTTTCATCGAAAGGCTTCATGTCGTGGAGTTCATAAATCAATCCGGAGCGACCCACGTAGGCTATGGAGAGTGGAACCGGAGTATCTTTCATCCAAAAGGAGACGGGGCGCGGTTGCGGAAAGACAAAGACCATCGCCTCATCTGTTCCAAGGTTTGTGCGGGACATGAGTCCCAGTTCGCGTGAGGTGTCGTCGTCGGCGATCTGCGCGGTGAGCGAATTGGTGCCGAGGGTGAGAGTTGCCTTTGGGAGATCGAGTTGCGCTTTAGGTGCGGCATTGAGAGTGAGGCCGCAAAGAGCCAGGACTCCCAAAATGGCAAAGGCGGTGTTTTTCATGGTTTAGTTATCGTAATACCGCCGCCCTCCATCAGAAAGGCAGAACGCTCGTAAGACGAATGGCGGGAATGATTTTTAATCCAAATTTCTTGCCTTCAGCCGCCGAGTTTCTACTCTGTTCAGGCCTGCGAATTCCTCCATCCGGGCGTTGAACCACTCCCGATGTCGAATTTTTTCCCTAGATGGGCCAATTGGCTTCCGCTCCAACTTCTGGTGTGCGGACTAGTCATCGGTGGGCCTATCACGCTCGGCATCTGGTATTATTTCACCCCCAAGTACACCCGGGTGGGGTATCAACCCGACCAACCGGTCCCCTTTTCGCACGCCCTTCACGTGAAGCAACTCGGAATGGATTGCCGCTATTGCCATAGTTTCGTCGAGGTGGCGGGTCACTCCAATCTCCCCTCCACCCAGACCTGCATCAATTGCCATGGCCAGGGCAAGATCCTGCCGAACAGCCCCCGTCTTGCTCCCGTGCGCGACAGTTGGCAGAGCGGCCAACCCATCCCGTGGGTCCAGATCCACAGATTGCCCGACTATGCATACTTCAATCATGCCGTGCATGTGAACCGCGGCGTGAGCTGTTACAGCTGTCATGGAGCGGTGAACGAAATGAGCGTGGTTTACGAGGCGGAGTCGCTCAGCATGAAGTGGTGCCTTGATTGCCATCGCGCCCCCGAGAATTTCCTTCGCCCTCCTTCTGAGATCTTCAATATGAACTGGCACCCCGCTTCTCCCGAGGCGCAGCGAGAGCTTGGCACCAAATTCAAGGAAGAATGGAAAGTTAACCCACCAGTCAGCTGCGGAGGATGCCACCATTGAAAAAGATTTTCCAACATCCCGCGCGTGACGCGAAGCCGACTCTCTGGAGAACCCAGGGGGAGAGGGAGAATTCCCCGGAATTTGCCGAGAGCCTCGCCCGCGAGTTTTCAACCGATGCAACCGCAATCGACGGAAAGGGAAGCGGCCTCTCCAGACGTGATTTCACAAAACTGATGGGAGCCGCCACGGCGCTGACCGGCATCGGCCTCACCGGGTGCCGTCGTCCGGAAGCGCACCTTGTTCCCTTCACCAAGAGCGCGGAATGGACGATCCCGGGCAAATACCTCTACTACGCCAGTTCCATGCCGACCCCTGTCGGCGCCGTGCCCCTGACAGTCACGACGACAGACGGTCGCCCGACCAAGATCGAGGGGAACCCCCTTCACCCCGCAAGCAACGGTGCAACCGATGTCTTCGCCCAAGCTTCGATCCTTGGACTTTACGATCCCAACCGCGCCAAGGAAATCACCCGAAATTCAGCCAAGGCTTCCCGCGCCGACCTTGATGCTTTCATTGCGCAAATTCGCTCCGCCGCGGTGACCAATGGCGGCGGCGGGCTTGCGATCTTGGTCGGCAAGGAGAACTCGCCGACCGTGGAGCGTCTCCGTGCCGAGATTGCCTCACAGTTCCCGAAATTGCTGTGGGTGCAGGACGAGGCGATCCCGGGCAACCATGCCGTTTTTGATGCATTGCTCGGTGCGGGTGTGCGGCCGGTTTATGATTTCGAGAAGGCCGATGTGATCCTGTCGCTGGGAAGTGATTTCCTGAATCCGTCAGAAAGCGGACTTGGATTTGCGAAAGGCTTCGCCAAGCGTCGCGATCCAAAGGGCAAGATGAACCGTCTCTACGTGGTGGAGAATCACTTCTCCCTCACGGGTGGCATGGCCGATCATCGCCTCCGCGTGCGAGCAAGCGAAATCGGTGATTTCACCGCGACTTTGGCCAAGGCGATCGGTGCCAAATTATCGAATTCCTCGCTATCGGGTCATGCCGCCGCCTATTCCTCCTCCGGGAATTCCTTTGATCCTGCATGGATCAAGGGTGTCGCTGAAGATTTGATCGCCGCGAAGGGGAATGGGATTGTCATCGCCGGTTCCGCGCAGACGGACGCTGTCCAGGCTCTGGCGCTTGGAATCAACGATGCGCTTGGCAATCTTGGGTCGACAGTCAATTCCGTTCAGACCTCAGCCAAGCCCTCGGCATCGCTGGCCGACCTTTCCAAGGCGATCGGTGCCGGATCGGTCAAGACTCTCCTGATACTGGAGGGCAATCCGGTCCTCACGGCACCAGCCGAACTCAATTTTGCAAATCTTCTGGCCGGTGTTCCCGAAACGCTTCATCTCGCTCAGTTTGCGGACGAGACCAGCAAGGTGACCCACTGGCACGTCCCGGCAGCCCACTATCTGGAGCGTTGGGGTGATGCGCGTTCCATTGATGGGACGATCTGCCCCGTTCAACCGATGATCCTTCCGCTATGGAACGGCATCTCTTCGCTTGAAATCCTTGCGGCACTCGCGGGTGAGAAAGTTGATGGTCCCTCCGTGGTTCGCGCCACTTTTGCATCCCTGGGCAAGGATGGATCCACCGTATCCGACTCCGCTTGGAATGAATTTCTCCGTAATGGGTTTGCATCTGGAACGGCATGGCCAGTTTCTAAGCCGGCTCTCAACGCCTCCGCTGCGACTTCAGCGGTGCAATCCGCTCCTAAGATTTCAAAGGATTTTGAAGTGGTCTTCCTTCGTAGCTCCAGCGTCGATGATGGACGCTACAGCGGGAATTCCTGGCTGCAGGAAACCCCCGACTTTGTCACCAAGTTGGTCTGGGACAATGCGGCTCTTGTCAGTCCGGCCGATGCCCGCATGCTGGGCATCAAGGATGGTGACTGGCTGAAGTTATCCGCCGGCGGTCAGTCGATCGAGGCAGCCGCGATGGTGGCTCCCGGTCATGTGGACAAATCAATCAGCATCGCCCTGGGGTATGGACGCAAAGGCATTTCCCACGTGATGGAGAATGTCGGCTTCGATGCCTATCCGCTCCGGGATTCCGCCAAACATTGCTTCCGCTCCGGCGTGACCGTGAAGCCTCTAGCGAAGGATTCCTACACCTTCGTCCGTAGTCAGGATTACCAGAACATGGAGGGTCGTAACCTGGCCCGTGAGGGAACCCTTGCCACCTTCCAGAAGTCGCCGGAGTTTGCATCCGAAATGGATGGCGAGTTACCCAAGCCGACCTCCATTTATCCGAATCCGCCGCTTACCTCCGATCTTCAGTGGGGACTTTCCTACGACCTGAACTCCTGCATTGGTTGCAATGCCTGCCTCGTCGCCTGTCAGGCCGAAAACAATATCCCGATTGTCGGCAAGGATCAGATCCGCCGCGGTCGCGACATGGCCTGGATCCGCATCGACCGCTGGTTCTCCAGCGCCGATCACAAGGAGGAGAATCTTGAGATGATCCCGATGGCGATCATGTGCCAGCAGTGCGAGAGCGCTCCCTGCGAGGCCGTCTGTCCCGCCAACGCCACGGTGCACAACGAGGAGGGGCTGAACCTGATGGCCTATAACCGCTGCATCGGCACCCGCTATTGCGCGAATAACTGTCCCTGGAAAGTCCGCCGGTTCAACTGGTTCGATTACAACGAGCGTCCGCTGGATGAACTCTACTACGGTCCGCTCGCCCACAAGGGCATGGCAGAGAGCCTTAAATTGTCGAAGAACCCGAACGTGACCGTCCGCATGCGCGGCGTCATGGAGAAGTGCACCTTCTGCATCCAGCGCATCGAGGAGGCGAAGATATCCCGCTCGGTCAAGGCCGGTGCCAGCGATGTCACCAAGACCCCGCTCCCCGCCTTCAAGACCGCCTGCCAGCAGGCATGCCCCTCCGAATCGATCGTCTTCGGCAACATCAATGATCCGAAGAGCGCGGTTTCCGAGGCCAAGGCCGACCCCCGCACCTATTCGTCACTTGCCTATCTCAACACGCGGCCACGTGTTACTTACATGGCGAGGATCCGCAATCCCAACCCAGCGATGCCGGGTGCCGATCTCGTCGGTGCCGCGAACCGCAGCGCTGAACAGGCTCAACACTCCTAAGAGAGCATGTCCACTCCTTCCACAGTCACGACCAACGAGACCGTCGATCCGGGCGCTCCTGATCTCAGTGTGCTGGAGCGTCCGCCTCAGGTGTTGAACCACCGGGGGCCGCTCTGGGTGACCGACGCCGTTTGTTCCATTGTCGAGGGAAAGACCCCTCTCTGGTGGTATGCAGCCATCACCTTCACCGGCTCTTTCGCCGCGATCGGCGGTGCCTGTATCCTCTACATGATCTGCACCGGGGTCGGTGTCTGGGGTTCGAACAGTCCTTGCTTCTGGGCCTGGGATATCACCAACTTCATCTTCTGGGTCTCCATGGCGCATGCCGGCTCCCTGATTTCCGCACTGCTCTTCCTGACCCGTCAGAAATGGAGTCTCTCTATCTCCCGTGCCGCGGAGGCGATGACGGTCTTCGCGATCGTCTGTGCCGGTGTCTATCCTGCCATCCACATCGGTCGCGTCTGGTTTGTCTGGTTCCTCTTCCCCGTCCCGAACAGCTACGGCATGTGGCCCAACTTCTCGAGTCCTCTCCTTTGGGACGTCTTCGCGGTGACTAGCTACCTCACTGTCTCCTCGCTCTTCTGGTTTGCCGGAATGGTTCCTGATCTCGCCGTTTTGCGCGACCGCGCCACCACCAAGATCCGCAAGTTCGCCTACGGGATTGCCTCTCTCGGTTGGCTCGGAACCGCCCGCCAATGGCGTCACTTCGAAATGATGTATGTCGTTCTCGCCGGCCTTACCTCGGTCCTCGTCGTCACCGTTACCTCCATTGTGGCGAGTGATTGCGCGACTTCGGTTGTTCCCGGATGGCACGCCACGATCTTCCCGTTCTATTTCATGGTCGGTGCGGTCTACAGCGGTTGCGCCGCGGTCCTGACGCTGCTTCTCCCGTTGCGTCTTATTTATCCGCAGTTACGCGACCTGATCACCCCCTCCCAGATCGATAAGGTCTGCAAGCTGCTCCTTCTGATGGGTTCTTGCGTGGGTTATGTCTACGTCTTCGAGTTATTCAATGCTTGGTATAGCGCGAACCCCTTCGAACGCGGTGCTTTCTGGGAACGCTTCACCGGAAGCAGTGCTTGGTACGCCATTACCTGCCTTTCGATCAACCTCACGGTGCCCCAACTCTTCTGGTTTAAGGCGGTCCGCCGCTGCCTCCCGTTGGTCTTCCTTCTTGCGATCCTTTGCAATGTCGGCATGTGGTTCGAGCGATTCATGATCGTCACCTCGACGCTCACCCACGACTTCCTGCCTTCTTCCTGGAAAGACTTCCACCCCACGCTCGTCGACATCCTGACGGCAACCGGAACGCTTGGCATTTTCTTCACCCTCTTCCTGCTCTTTATCCGGTTTGTTCCGATCATGAGCATGAACGAACTCAAGGCAGCACTTCCTGGATCCCAGCCTGATCATTCTAACCACTCCCAACCTTCAACCGGGGAGGCTCACTAAGATGAGTGATCAAACAAGCCACATTCGGGGTCGCTTCCATGGTCATCATCTGCCGGTGGCCGGCTCCAAGGAGGAACCTCTCTATGCGATCGGCGCCCGCTTCGAAACTCCGGATGCCTTGGTTCATGCCGTGGATCGTCTGAGGAGTGAAGGTGTCTCGCTTTACGAGTGTTTCACCCCTTACCCGGTACACGGTCTCGCCGAGGCAATGAGGCTCCCGAAATCACTGCTCGCCTTTCTCGTGCTAGGAGGGGGCGTCTCCGCGGTGCTGATCGCTCTTTCCATGGAGTTGATCCCGAGTTGCGTCATTTACCCACTCGTCGTGGATGGAAAGCCATTGAACCTCGATGCGCTCCCCCAGTATATCCCGATCGTCGTGGCTCTCACGATCATGATCGGAGCAGTCACGGCTGTCGTTGGCATGATCGCACTCGGGGGAATGCCCCGCTGGAACAACCCGATGTTTGCCTGGGATCTTTTCGCCAAGGATGCATCCCGAGGTTTCTTCCTCGCCGTGGAAGCCCGTGACAGGAAATTTTCGACCTCGGCCCTGACAGAGTTGCTCCATGAACTCGGGGCGGGGGACATCACTGCAATCCATCAGGAGGCTCCCGAAGGGAAATAATCGCCATGGTACGCTACTTTCTTTTCCTTCTGGCCCTGGTCACCATACTCGTGGTCTCCGTCGTGGGACTGCGCAACTACTCCTTCCTGCCACACAAGACCAAGCGACCTCCCATCGAGATCTTCCCGGACATGGTTCGCCAGGATAAAGTGAAGGCACAGGCTCCCAGTGATTTCTATGCAGATGGCCGCGGTGCACGCGATCATGTCGCCGGAACAGTTCCGGTCGGTTACACCGCCCCGGAATTAATCTCCCAAGCCACGGGTGGTGGGGCAACGATGGGCAGTCCCTACAACGTGGTTCTCTTCACTGACAAAGTGAATTACGCAAACACCGGAAAGACCGGCACCAACTGGGGCAATGGACTTCCCTTCAACGCCACGATGGCAACTCTTGAGCGAGGCCGCGAACGCTATCAGATCCAGTGTGCCGTTTGTCACGGCGCAACCGGAGCAGGCAATGGTATCGCCACAAAGTATGGTTTGGTAGGCGTTGCCAACCTGCAGCAGCAACGGCTTCGCGACATGACTGACGGTGAAATCTACAACACGATCGTGAACGGAAAGAATACCATGCTCGGTTACGGATCCGTGATCCAGTTGAACGATCGCTGGGCCATCGTCGCTTACATACGCGCCCTGCAGCGTTCACAGAATGCAACCATGAGTGACGTGCCCGCGGCTGATCGTGCCGCCCTGACAGTTACGAATCCGGCTGCCGCCACGAACGCTCCCGCCAAGCCATGAGCGACAAGACACCACTACCCGCACCCGAGACATTCGACTTCAAGCATGTCGGCGGCCGTTTTGTTGGGCTCTGCGTGACGGCTCTCTTTGCCCTGTTAGTTTCACTGATCCTTGGCCTGGCGAATCCCCACCAATTCGCCTTTTCCTGGTTCTTTGCCGGATGCTTCTTCTTCACGATTCTGATCGGGTCCCTATTCTGGGTAATCGTCCATCATGCGGTTGATGCCGCTTGGAGCGTGGGAATCCGCCGCCAACTGGAGAATCTCTCCTGCCTGCTGCCGCTCCTGACACTTCTCCTGGTGCCGCTTCTTTTTGTCGCTTCGGACCTTTGGACCTGGATGTCGGAGTCTCCGGTCACGAATCATGAACTTGCAGAAAAATCCGCCTTTCTGAACGTGAATTTTTTCTGGGTTCGCACGGCCTTTTACTTCTTCCTTTTCGGAACGGGTGCATTCCTGCTGCGTCGCAACTCATTGGCCCAAGACAAGGATGGTGCTGCAATCCACACGATCCGTAACCGGAAGGTGGCCTACTTCCTTGTTCCTGTTGGTGCCGTATCCCTGACCTTCTGGTCAATCGATTGGATCATGGGTCTGAACTGGAAGTGGAACTCCACGATCTGGGGGCTCTATATCTTTGCTGGATCGGTCCTCGCAGCCCTCTGCGTTATCATCCTGCTCTCAAACGCGCTTCGCTCGGCCGGATACCTCAAGAGCGTCCTGACACAGCAGCACAACTTCGCATTCGGCAAGCTGTTGCTCGCCTTCACCCTCTTCTGGTCGTGGATTGCCTATGTGCAGTACATGCTCATCTGGTACGCCAACATTCCCGAAGAGAGCGTCTATTACGTCCTACGCTCTTCCTCCTCTTGGAAGGCGCTCGGAATCATTCTTGTGGTGGGACATTTTCTGGTCCCCTTCGTCCTTCTTCTCTTCCGTGCCCCCAAGGCCAGTGCTGGTTTCCTTGGCCTTGTCGCTGGTTGGATTCTCGCGATGCATCTGCTAGACGTCTACACCATGGTTCTTCCAGTGCTTCATCCGGAAGGTTTCCAACCCGCAGTTCTTGACGTTGCCTCCCTCCTGGCAATCGGTTGCACGCTGGGGGCTGTTTTCCTGAAACAGCTCGGCGACTCTCCTCTCTGGCCCTCACGCGATCCGCGCCTGGCGGAGGCAGCTAATTACACCGACTGATGAGCCACGATCACACTCCTGCTCCTGAAACAGCGCGCTCCTCGACGGGAATCCTTCTTGGCGTCGGGGTTTTGATCCTCCTTCTCGCCGCAGTGATCGGCGCTCTCTGGTTGAATCGTTCCGAGTCGGCTACCGAAACCGAGGATCTCGACCGAGCCGCCGTCCGGACAAAAAACCTCGCCGAGCTTCAGGCTGCCGATTCAAACGCCCTCACCACCTACGGATGGAACGATCAGGCCAAGGGAATTGTTCACGTTCCGATCACCAAGGCGATGGAACTGGTGCTTCCATCGCTCCAGGCATCCGCGAACAAGGCACCCAAGGGAGCCCAGCCTTAGCTGACATCGTCATGAGCCATCACACGCTTCCACACCATCATGCCGAATCGGGTCACGAACCCCTCGACACCAAGGCTATCGATGCTTCGGTGAAATTACCCGTGATCATTCTTTTCGGGAATGCCATTCACTGGTTGGTTGTCGCATCCCTGCTCTCCCTCGTCCTGTCGATCAAACTCGTGGCTCCGGGATTCCTGGGTGGAGTGAGCTTCCTGACCTATGGGCGTCTTGCTCCGATGGCTCGCGATCTCATGCTTTATGGCTGGGCATCGCAGGCGGCACTTGCCGCGGGAATCTGGCTGATGGCCAGACTCTGCGGTCGCCCCCTAGGGGAAGGACTCGGAGGTGTGTTTTTGCGAACATTGATCATCAGCGCCACCGTACTCTGGAATTTGGCCGTTCTGCTGGGAACCCTCGCGATTTTAGCCGGATACAGCTCCGGCGTAGAATGGCTGGAGTATCCGGGATGGGCATCGGCCATGTTGCTCCTCTCGTTCCTGCTAATTGGAATCTGGGCGGTTCTTCTCTTCGACCGTCGTACCACCGGTCATGCCGAGGTCGCCCAGTGGTACCTCGTCGCCGCCTTCTGCTGGTTCCCTTGGGTCTATGGTACGGCCAACCTACTGCTTGTCTGGAAGCCCATTCAGGCCTCCGCCCAGGGTCCTATCCAGTCATGGTTTTGTGGCAGTCTTCTTGCCCTATGGCTCCTGCCCGTGGCGCTGGCTGCCGCCTACGCGCTATTGCCCCGGCTGACGCAGAATCATCTGAATCGTCGTCACTTGGCCACGCTTGGGTTCTGGATGCTGCTCTTCCTGGGTGGATGGAATGGAATGGATCGACTGATCGGCGGTCCCGTGCCTGCATGGATGACCTCTGCAGGAGTTGTTGCCGGAGTTCTCTTTTTGATCCCGGTCATCATGATCGTTATCAATCTTCTCGGCATGCCTCGACATGGAGTCCATGGCGCAAAGATCATTCCCTCAAATTTCCTGCACATGGGTATCTATGCGCTCATCGTGGTCGGTGTGATTGGTTCAATTTCCTCGCTGCCCAGCGTTAGCGGAGCACTTCGCTTTACCGCATTCACCGAGGCAAAGACCCAACTTTGGATCCTAGGGGCCATTTCCCTGCCACTTTTCGGCGTCCTCTACGAGTCGTTGCCACAACTTCTTGGTCGCGAGTGTTGGAATCAGACGTTCTCCTCCCGTCACTACATCCTCACGCTGGTCGGAATCGGCATGTTGGTCGTCCTCATGATTCTTGGAGGTCTCTTCACCGGGTTGGCGCTCTCTGATCCCACGATCTCTTTCCTGAACATCACCTCTTACTCCTACCCGTTCCACTTGTTGGAGTGCGTTGCCCAGCTGTTGCTTTGTGTTGCCGCACTATTCCTTGCGATGAATGTCTCCGTCGCTCTGGCCGGTGATTATCTCCTCAACAAGCAAACAGGGAAATAACATGAACCGTCTTCCCACACTGCTAAGCGGAATTTTTCTGGTTTTCCTGACCTCCTGGCTGGGACTCGTGGCTTACCCCGCGATCCAACTCGGACGCCTTGCGCCGGTTGCCGATGCGGATAACGGCGGAACATTGCCTCCCACCTACGGCGGTCAGGCCATCGCCGGACAGCATGTGTATGCAACCGAGGGATGCATCTCCTGTCACAGTCAGCAGGTCCGTCAGACAAGCATCACTTCCTCCGACATTGAGCGTGGTTGGGGAGTCCGACCCTCTGTGGCCCGGGATTATCTCCGCGACAGCACTGCATTCCTGGGATCGCGCCGACTCGGTCAGGATCTCTCCAACATCGGTGTCCGCCGGCCCGATGCAAAATGGCATTTCATCCATCTTTATCATCCCGCAGCAGTCTGTGAAGGATCGCTCATGCCCTGCTTCAGTCATCTCTTTCTGACCCGCAAGATTCAGGGCCAGCGATCCGATGAAGCGCTTGAACTCACCGGTGAGGATGCTCCCAAGGATGGCTACGAAGTGATTCCGACAAGCGACGCCAAGAACCTGGTCGCCTACCTGCTAGCCCTACGTCACGATTACCCATTGCCTGAGGCTCCGGTGAAGAAAGCCGGTGCGGCAAAATAAGAGATTCAGCCGTGAACAACGATCATCACCATCAACAGCAGGAGAACGGAACGGGGGAGACCAACAGGCCCCTTTCGCCGTGGTTAGTCGGCGCCTTCATGCTTGCACTATGCTGGGGAGGGCTCTACCTGGGCTTTAACAGCGGCGGTTTCCGTCAGGATGTCTACGAATCCAATGCCGTGAACTGGGCCGGTGGTGGGGTTCAGTCTGCCGCTCCTGTCGATCCCAAAGTCGTCGGCAAGCGTCTCTACACCCAGAACTGCGTTGTCTGCCATCAACCAACGGGTATGGGGGTCGCCGGCCAGTTCCCGCCGCTTGTCGGCAGTGAATATGTCCTTGCCGATGGAAATATGGGTGACAATCACCTTGTGATGCTTGTGCTCAATGGTCTGCAGGGGCACTTCATGGTGAAGGGGCAGCCTTATAACAATGCGATGGTGCCATGGAAACAGCTCTCCGATGAGCAGATTGCGGACATTCTCACCTACATTCGTTCAGACTGGGGAAATAATGCCCCCGCCATCACCCCTGACTTTGTTGCCTACGTCAGGAAAGAGACCGCCTCGGCTAATGATTCCTACACCCAGGAGCAATTGATGGCCATGAAGCCCATGAAGTCGACAGAAATGCCCGGAGCTCCCGCTAAAAAATGATCATGACCTTTCTTCGTGCCATTCTCAACAAACGGATCCCCTCGCGCCTGCTGACGGGGTTGATTTTCCTCTCCTCGTTGCTGATTGCGGGAGGTTCCTTTGCGGAGGAACGCAATGGCAATGTCTACGGACTGCCTCCTTGCGTGACAACGACCGGGATGCAGATCGACGCGGTCATCAAGATCATCTTTTGGTTAACGCTGGTGGTGTTTATTCTGACTCAGGGCACCTACATTTACTATCTGATCGCCTACCGTCGTCGCCCGGGAGTTCCCGCTCATTACAGCCATGGGAACAATACGCTTGAGATTATCTGGACCACGGCCCCGACCCTCGTCTTTCTGGCACTTGCCATCTATGGTGACCGGCTTTGGGAAGACATCCATCGCCCTGCTCCCGAGAGTGCGCTGACGATCGATGTCTCCAGTTACCAGTTCGGGTGGCAGTTCCGCTATCCCGGTATCAGCGGCCAGCTTGCCCCGATGGATGTCCGTAAAATTAATCCCCAGAATCCCTTCGGCACCGATCCTTCCAATCCTAAGACGGCGCAGGATGTCATCACCACGGATCTCGTGATCCCTGTGGGGCGTCCCGTTCATGTGCTTCTGCATGCCCGCGATGTGATTCACTCGTTCTACGTCCCTGAATTTCGTCTTTATCAGGATTGTGTGCCGGGACGAACCATCGGTTGGGTTTGGTTTCAGGCAACGCAGACCGGTGATTTCCAACTCGCCTGCAATCAACTCTGCGGAACCGGTCATTACAACATGAAGGCCCCGATTAAGATTGTCTCCGAAGGTGAGTTTCAGAAGTGGCTGACCACTCGCCAGCAAAAGAATGCCGGAACGCTTTCCGCTCCAACCTCAGCACCAAGTCCCGCCAAGGCGGCTACCTTGACTGCACCTACACCGGGGAATACACTTTAAGACTATGAGCGCTACACTTACCCACGACGGCGTTGCGGCAGTGGAGGTCCACGGTGGAGACCATCACAACGATCACGGGCACGGTAAGCCCGGCATCATGCATTATCTTTGGAACACCGATCATAAGATGATCGCTCTTCAGTTCCTCTGGTCAGCTACATTTTTCCTACTCTTCGGTGGAGCGATGGCCCTGGCAATGCGCTGGCAGTTGGCCTTCCCCGGACACCCAATTCCAGTCATCGGGCATCTCCTCCCTCATGGTGTTGTCAATGATGAGGGAGCGATTATCCCGAGTGGTTACAACGTGCTGGTCACAATGCACGGAACGATCCTCGTCTTCTTTGTGGCGATGCCCCTCCTGATCGGTGTCTTTGGAAACTTCCTGATCCCGCTCAAGATCGGTGCTGGTGACATGGCGTTTCCTGCATTGAATGAGTTGAGCTATTGGCTCTTCGCGCTCTCCGGAGTGATCATGCTCAGTTCCTTCTGGGTACCAGGCGGTGCTCCAGGCACCGGTTGGACAGCCTATGCTCCCTTGAGCAGCGTGGCGGCATATAACCAAACACCAATGGGCCAGACACTTTGGTGTGCGGCACTCTTTGTCAACGGACTCTCATCAATCACCGGTGCCGTGAACTACATCACCACGGTGATCACGATGCGTGCGCCCGGCATGACGATGTTCCGGTTGCCGCTGCCGGTCTGGGCAATCTTCCTGACCGCGATTCTTCTGATTCTTGCGATTCCCGTTCTCTCAGCAGCAGCAGCCCTGATCATCTTTGATCTGAATTTCGGAACCACGTTCTATCGTCCTTCCGGATACGGCCAACCGCTTCTATGGCAGCACCTCTTCTGGTTCTTTGGTCACCCGGAGGTTTACATCCTCATTCTTCCAGCGATGGGTCTTACCTCTGAAATCCTTGCTGTTTTCTCCCGCAAGCCCGTCTTCGGATACAAGGCAATGGTCTGGGCCATGATTGCGATCGGCTTCCTAGGTTTTGTTGTCTGGGGTCACCACATGTATGTCAGCGGCATGAACCTCACCTTGAGCGCGGCATTCTCCGTCTCAACCATGGTCATTGCCGTTCCTAGCGCGATCAAGACCTTCAACTGGATGGGTACGATCTGGCGTGGGTCGATCCACTACACGGTGCCGATGGCCTTTTCCGTCGCCTTTGTCTCAATGTTCGTCATTGGTGGTTTGAGCGGCATTTTCATGGCCTCCACCCCTGTCGACCTTTTCGTCCATCACACCTACTTCATCGTGGCTCACTTCCACTATGTTCTCTTCGGTGGCAGCATGTTCGCGATCTTTGCGGCCATCTACTTCTGGTTCCCGAAAATGTCAGGAAGGATGTTCAACAACACACTTGGGTGGATTCACTTCTGGATGACCTTTGTCTTCTTCAACCTGACATTCTTCCCGATGCACAATCTTGGACTTGGAGGCATGATGCGCCGCATCGCTGATCCCACGGTTTATGATTGCCTCAAGCAACTTCAACCGTTGAACGTGGTTTGCACAATCGGTGCCATGGGACTTGGTCTGGCAACGCTTCCTTTTGTTTGGAACATCGTCTGGAGCATGAGAAATGGACCCAAGGCCCCTGCCAATCCTTGGAACTCCACCACTCTCGAATGGACCGTTTCTCATCCCATCCCTCATGGTAACTTCGCCGTGACGCCGACCGTTTACCATGGCCCCTACGAGTACAGCGTGCCGGGCCTGGTGAAGGATTACCTGCCGCAGAACGAGAAGGCTCCCGCTCACATTACGCTGGAAGCTCACTAGGTTCATCCTGTGGGAGCTGTTGATACAGTCAGGGTTACCCGTTCGGGCGTCACTTCCTCAATTTTACCGAAGGGGTCCGTTGGGTTGGTGCACCGGATCGCGATGATCGGTGCAATGGCTACCTTTTTCCTGATTGTCGTGGGAGGACTCGTCACCTCCAAGGGAGCTGGAATGTCGGTACCCGACTGGCCGACCACCTATGGTTACAACATGTTCCTCTTTCCCTACTCGAAGTGGGTGGGAGGGATCTTCTGGGAACACTCCCACAGGCTGCTTGCTAGCGGCGTCGGCCTGATCACCCTGATACTTGCCGCAGTCACCTTCTGGAAGGAGCGTCGTTCGTGGGTAAAATGGTTGGCGGTGGCCGCCGTGCTCGGAGTGATTACCCAGGGTGTGCTCGGCGGGCTACGCGTTACGCTCTACAAGGACCAGATCGGCATCTTCCACGCGGCGCTGGCACAAAGCTTCTTTGGCCTGCTTCTGGTGATTACTGCGGTAACAGGGAAGGGATTTCTCTCGGGAGCTTGGTTTGCCGACAAGGCGGCTGCATCACTGCGGTGGCTTGTTCTGGCAGGGCTCTTATTGACCTATTTTCAACTCGGCGTTGCGGCAACTATCCGACATCAGCATGCGCCGTTGGCCATCCGTGATTTTCCGACCGCCTATGGAACCCTGATTCCCGACACCTCGGATGCGTCACTGGCCCGAATCAATGAAGTGCGCTCCAAGGATGCCATCGCTCCGGTTTCGGCGACCCAGATTTACCTCCAGTTGATCCATCGTGCTGGAGCTGTCGTCCTGCTGCTCATCGTGATCGCCACGGCCATGATGACCATGGCGCGGACGCACCTCGGTCATTGGATGCGGTCCTGGAGCCTTCTCTGGGTGGGAGCCATTCTTCTTCAAATCCTTCTCGGAGCCATCACCATCTGGTCGAACAAGGCGGCCGATGTGGCCACCTCCCACATGGCACTTGGGGCATTGTTGACCGCGTTCGGAATCCTCTTCACCTTCCGGCTTTTTTGCGCTACCGCCCAGCCCGATTCCTCGGGTCAACACCCGGAGGTGATTGCATGAACGCCTCCCAGGAAGCGAGTGGTTCCGAAGTTAAGACCCTCCCCAAGCCCCAAGGGTTGGTTTCCAATTTGAGCGAGCTTTCCAAGGCACGACTTTCCTTCCTGGTTCTCATGACCACGCTGGTCGGGTTTCTGCTGGGATGGCGTGGCCCGATGGATTACACCCTGCTGGTCGCCACCTTGATCGGCACCGCCCTCAGTGCTGCCGGAGCCTCGGCCCTCAACCAATGGCTGGAGCGTGATCTTGACGCCCTCATGTCCAGAACCTCGGATCGTCCTCTGCCCGCCCGCCGGATGCATCCCTCCGATGCGCTGCTTTTTGCCTTACTCTGCAGTGGCACTGGCGTCGCCATCCTCGCTTTTTTTGCCAACCCCCTGACTGCCATTCTTGCCGGATTGACGATCCTGATTTACGCCGCCCTCTATACTCCGCTCAAGCGTTACACGGAGCTCAATACACTCATCGGGGCGATACCCGGTGCGTTGCCGCCCCTATTAGGATGGACGGCAGCCAGGGACCATGCGGGTCTGGGGGGGTGGATTCTTTTCCTCATTCTCTGGTTTTGGCAAATGCCTCATTTCCTGGCAATCGCATGGCTCTACAAGGATCAGTATGCTGCTGCGGGCTTCAAGATGCTGAGCACGCGTGATCCCGAGGGGTGGGCCACCTCCCTACAATCACTTATCTATTCCGTGGCTCTTCTTGCCATCTCGTTGCTACCCGGACTGATCGGGATGGCCTCCCCCTATTATTTCTTCGCCGCCCTGGCTCTTGGAGCGGCAATGATCTATCTCTCCGCTGCCTTTATCAGAAACAGGACGAATTCCGCCGCCCGCCGCCTTTTCTTTGCCTCGATCATCTATCTGCCGCTGTTACTTGGCGCTTTGATCGCTTTTGCCCGCTGAACCCGTCACGACCATGGGAACACCACAAAAACAGAAAACTCAGCGAGTGATTCTTGCTGGATTGTTCGTTTTTGCGCTCGCTCTCTGTGCGCTTGTCGTGATCATGATGTTACGTCGCGGTCCCGCCGTGGCCTATTGAAGCTTTTACGATGAATAACGCCGCTTACAACGACTCATCCCTCTTTCACGCTCCCATGGTCGTGGAGGAGTCCGCACATGATCATCATGCCGCTCCCCCGACGGCACCTGCCACCTGCAAGCTTGGCATGTGCATCTTCCTCTGCTCCGAGGCTCTCCTTTTCAGCGGGTTGATTTCCGCCTACTTGGTCCTCCGTCAGTCAGCCGGATCCTGGCCCCCCAATTTCGGTGACGGCATCGAGCTTCCCCCGATGCCGAAGCTCCTCACAGGTATCAACACCGTCATTCTGGTCAGCAGTTCCTTCGTCTATCACTTCGCCGAGGTGGCGGTGAAAAAAGGGAAGTCCGGCGCAGGATGGATGCTTCTGGCCGCGATGATGGGTGCGACCTTTGTGGGGCTCCAGTGCGTCGAGTGGACGGAACTCTATCATGATGGACTTTGGTTCGATAAGGGCGGCGTCTACGGCTCCACCTTCTTCACTCTAACCGGCTTCCACGGGGCTCACGTCTGCATCGGCGTTCTCCTGATCCTCTGGTGCTTCTATCTGCAGGCTACCAAAAAGTTCTTCACGCCGCATCGCCACGTCGCCCTGGAAAATGTGGGTCTCTACTGGCACTTCGTCGACGTGGTCTGGGTCTTCCTCTACACGATCCTTTATTTGGTCTGATCCGAGTTGGATCCGGCATTTTCGTGAGCGACTCATTTCAGGAACAGGGCTCGCCAAGACCCATGCCTATCATGGTCTGGGTGATTGCCTTCCTTGTCGCCATCGTTTTGATCGCGGGTGCCAGCCGGCTCTTCAGGGTTTCTGAACGTCACGACTACGAGCTGACTCCGGCTCTTGGAACCGTTCCCGAATTTCACTTCACCACCCAGGAGGGAAAACCGCTCACGCGTGACGACCTGCTTGGCAAGGTCTGGGTGATCGACTTTTTTTTCACCCGATGCCCGGGCCCCTGTCCGATGATGAATTCGAAACTGGCCGAAATCTCCAAGGAACTTAAAAAAGCCAAGGACGTCCGTCTTGTGTCCCTCTCGATCGATCCGGAGCATGATACCCCCGAAGTGCTGAAGGAGTATGCTTCCCGTTTCAACGCCGATCCCAACCGGTGGATTTTCCTTACCGGCCCGAAGGATCAGGTCGACACATTTACCACCAAGGGAATGTTTCAGGCCCTCTCCACGGACCCGTCTAACCCAGCCAATACGGTTCATTCGACACGCTTTCTCGTGATCGATCGTGAGGGTAAGATCCGGATCTTCCGCAAACTGGACGAACCTGAATTGGTCCAGAAGCTTTTGATGGACATCGGGAATCTCCTGCGAGAACCTATCAATAAGCCAACGCCTTCGGCGCCATGAAACTCCTGAAATTTCTCCCGGCCCTACTCATTTCCATTGCAAGTGTGTACGCCTGTCCTGATTGCGCCCTGACAAGCACCGGAGGTCAGATCGAAACACAGACGATCGTGTCAAAGCTCGCTTTCTCCTCCAGCACGCTCTTCATGCTTGGCATCTTCTTTGCCGTCGCCGGTTTCATGACCTGGACCATGGTGAAAACCTGCCGTGAGATCAGCCGGGAACGGGCCCTCTCTTCCTCAGGGGAGGCCTAAGAGCCCAAGGGTTCTCCGGTAGCATGAACGTCCACGATCTTCCCAAAGTCGATGCCACCCTGAATGGGATCAGCACGCTACTGATCATTACCGGATGGATCATGATCAGGAATCATCACAAGAGGGCGCACGCCCTCTGCATGATCTCGGCCATTGTGACTTCGGCGCTCTTCCTGGGTTGCTACCTCTATTATCACTTCCACGTCGGTCATGTTCCCTTCACCTATCAGGGGTGGCCCAGGACACTCTATTTCGTGATTCTGTTCACTCATTTACCGCTGGCCCTGGCTATCGTCCCCCTGATCGCGCTCACGATCACCCCCGCCCTGCAGCAGCGATTTGACTCCCATAAGAGGATGGCCCGCTGGACTCTCCCGATCTGGCTCTATGTCTCGGTGACCGGTGTGTTGGTCTACATGATGCTCTACGTATGGTTTCCCTCCGAGAAGATCTGACAGGCAACAATCAGCCCCCGGTCGGTTCAGGAATCGAGCGTACCGGAATGCTCGATGCCTTTGCCCATGACACCCGTGAGGATGTTCTGGTTCTGGCGATGTTCGAAACCCGTCCTTGGGAACATGGAGAACTTCAATTGTTTCAGCTTCAGGAGAAGCTCAATGCCTATGTCTCCTTCATTCTGGATGGTGAAATGCAGGAGAACTTTCCCCATTTGCTTGGCAAGCCAGTCAGGATCGAGTTGCGCACTTCGCATGAACCTTCCGAAAGGGCGCTCGGGTTCCTGAGTCGCGCCCAAGACCAACTGGCTCTTCAGAAAATCGGCCTTGAGGTGGTCGTGATCGGGGAGGTGACCGCAGTAGAAGGTGGCTGCTGCGGAGGAACTGAAAGCGGCGGCTGTTGCGGGGGAGGCGCGACACTTCCCCAGCATCGTCACGAGACGCCCATTCAGGATTCTAATTCCTCCTGTGGCTGTAGCCACTGATAGGATTATCCGGCTTTTATGGAATTTAGCACAACAACGACACGCCCCCGTAACGTCGATTGGAAAAGGGCCGCGGCGATTCTCTACGGGGACTGGGGGACGAGTAAGGCCTACGTGATTGGGTTGGCATTTGCGGTGGCGGGATACAGTTCTCCTTGGCTGATCACAGCGATGTGTGTGTTGACGGCGTTGGTTGGGTTCAACTACATGGCGATCTGCCGCCTCTATCCGAACGGCGGCGGTGTCTATGCCAGCGTGCGTCATCGCTCGGAAATCATCTCAATTGTCGGTGTTTTCCTTTTGATAGCTGATTACATCGTGACCGCTGCGCTAAGTGCACTGTCCGCTTTTTCGTATCTACAGGTGCCACACCCCGAATGGTTCGCTTGCGGCGCAATTCTACTGATCGGTGGAATGAATTACTTCGGGCCCAAGCACACTGGTGGAATGGCAGTGCTGATTTCCATCCCTGCCGCCATTGTCGTACTTCTTTTGGGAATGTTTGCGCTGCCTCATCTTGGAGAGGCTGTTGCAAATCTCCAGCCCCTCCATGACCACCCGCTGAAGAACTGGAACGCTTTTGTCGGGATCGTTCTTGCACTATCGGGCGTGGAGGCTATTGCCAACTCTACGGGAGTCATGAAACTCGATCCGGGAAGCACATTGGAAAAGCCCGTGGTATCAAAGACAGCGAACAAAGCGATCCTTGTGGTCATGCTTGAGGTCTGTCTCTTCACTGCCCTGCTTGGTCTGGCCATGGATGCCCTTCCCGGTCTGGTAATCCATCCTTCAACCGACGGTCCGGACGTTAATGCTCCGGGAGCAGAGAACGTGCGCGACTACATGCTCCGTTATATGGGACAGGTTTTTGTGGGCCATGCTTTCGGTCCTCTTGCGGGGCATGTGATGGCTTGGGCGGTCAGTATCGTCTTCGGTGTTCTTCTTCTATCGGCTGTTAACACTGCCATTGTTGATTTGAACGCAATCTCATTCCTGATGGCTCGTGACAAGGAGCTTCCTCCTATCTTTGCCAAGCTCAACCCTTTTGGTGTCCCAAACGCTGGAGTGATTGTCGCCACTATAATTCCCGCATCCCTGGTAGTTGCAGTCAGCGATGTGTCGGGTCTTGCCGATCTTTATGCGGTCGGTGTTGTCGGTGCGATCGCCACAAACCTGGGTGCCACCTGCACCGATTGGAAACTCCTCCTGAAACGCTACGAGCGAGTGATCATGTTCATCACGTTCGGCATCATGGCGGCGATCGAAATTTCACTGTTCGTTGAAAAACCGAATGCGCGTATTTTTGCCTTCACCATTCTTGCCATCGGCCTTGTCCTTCGTGGACTTGCCAGGGAGAGCTCCGACCGTAAGGCGGCTGCCGCTCAGGATGCCGCACTGGAAGCCGCTGTGCTTGCGGTTGAGAGAGCAGCCAGTGAAAAGCCTTCGACTGCTGCCAAGATCGTTGAGGAAATCCCCCCGACTCCTGTCCAAGCCGCAACACCGCCGGCCCGCAACTATTCCGGCCCCATTCTTGCCGCCGTGCGTGGCCAGGGGCGCACGCTTGATTTTGCTCTCAGGGAGGCGCAGGAGAATGGGCAACCGCTGTACATTCTTTTCGTCCGTGAGCAACCCGTCATTGCTCCCGGTGATCGGAAGAGAAAATGGACGGAAGATCGTCAGGCAAAAGAGATCTTCGAGTCCTTACGTGGGAAAGGCTTGGGCGAATGGATCATCCCTTGCTATGCCGTCAGCGATGCTCCCGCGCATACGATTGCCGATCTTGCCTCGACCATCGGAGCTGAGCGGGTGCTCCTGGGTGCACCGCAGAGAAATTCACTGCTTCATATGCTTCGCGGCAACATCATCCGTGAGGTTGCAGCTCTCCTTCCAGACGATATAACACTCCTTGTCTGCGTCTAAAGATAAGAAAGGATGAACGTCGAACGACTCAAATACATTATCTGGGCTGCTGATACGTCACGAGCCGTAAAGTTTTACACGACCGTTTTCGGCGGCAAGGTGATTAGGGAAAACCCCGCGGTGACCGATGTTGAGGTTGCTGGCGGGATTATTGGCATCCATGGGGGCGGCGAGGGGAAGCGCACCTGGACCGGCATGAGTTTCCAAGTTCCTGATGTGATCGTGGGTGCAGCAGAGATTGTCGCGGCGGGCGGCCAGTTGTTACGAGAGCCTCAACCCGAGAATGGCGAGCCGCCTCATCTGGCGATGTGCGTTGATACGGAGGGTAATGAGATCATGCTCTCTCGTAAGAGGAGCTAGCTCATATCTATCCGTTGGAATGCTTCCGGGGAGACTGACGTGCCTCCCGTGAATGGAAAATCGAGATCGATGATGATGTAGAACGTCATGCAAATGAGACCTGTCAGAAGAACTGTCAGCAGGACTTGAAGCCAGAAGTTTTGTGCTTCAAAGAGATAGGAGAGACCAATCGTTGCGGCAGCACCAACTAGAATTATTAACCATAGAAATGGAGGAAGGCTTGAGCAGGAATCGTCGATGCGGGAAGCCCTTAAGTTAGTCATTTTGGTGAGATACTGAATCGACGTATCCAAAAATACTTTTTCGTTCTCATTACCTGGTTTGATTCGCAGATACGCTTCTCCGATTTTTCGTTGTAACTGCGTGGTCTTCGGACTGGCCTCCCCTCTCTCCAATGACTTCCACTCATCATTCACGATGGAATCGCGATAGGCCCTGAGAACTTGCCGCAGTTCATCCTGTATGGGTTGGGAAAAAGCCGAGGTAACGAAATAGAGATCGCGTAAATAACGCGCCTCCTGAACCGCATTCGCGGAGGTGGTGGAAAAGGCTTCCCAAGTCGCCGTGAAGACAAAGGCTAGAAAAATTCCATACACTGTCCCCATTGTGGTGAAAAAAGGACCGGTTACATCGTGGCTACGGTTGAGAAAACGTAAGGAAAAAGTTTTCCTAAAGAGGTAGAGTCCCAAAACGGAAAGCAGCGATGGTGGAATGATACATACTGCCAGCAATTCAAACGGCGAAAGGTAAAAGCAGAGAGACTGTTCCAGGGACATGGCGGCTATTAGGGGAATCGGTACAGGAAGAATTGTTTGTGTACTACCACTAAAAGACAAGGTTGTAGAGAGAGGCTTGGGATTTACTGCTCTTGTTCCCGCGAGTAGCACCCATCAGAACTTCCGAGTCTTGCGTGCTGGTTCTAGGAGGCTTTTGAGCCAATACGGCTGTTGGATAGAAGCTTCCAAAAGAAACAGCCTTCATCATGGCCGTACTTCTGTTTGCGTTGATCACTCGAATATTGATCAACCCATGTCGAGCGAACGCGCTTTGATATTCTTCACTATTCTCGATATCGGCTATCAGGACCCAACCCGAAGGCTTCAAAACGCGGATAATCTCACTTAAGGCTAGGGATCGATCCTCGGCTTTGTCGAGGTTGTGAATGGCCCAATGAGAGACCACCGCATGAAACGATTCCTCTGAAAAAGGAATCTGGCGCATGTCTGCGGTGTGAATTTCAACTCGATCTTTAACCCCCTCGAGAGTTGCATTTTCCAAAGCAGCCGCAGCGTGGTTCTCGGATTGATCCTCTGCACGCCAAATATCGACTCCAACCGCTTTCCCATGAGGCAACCGCTTTGCTGCTTCGATAAGCAGAAGGCCTCTCCCGCAACCGACATCTAGAACCTGCTCCGATCCCGTCAGTGGGATCACTCCGAGAAATTGCTGGCGATCACGAAGCTTGGTCACCCTGCTGTAATGGACCATGAAGCACCCCATGCTGATGGTGTAGATAGCAATCACCATCAGAGGAACAGCGAGCACCTCAGCCCATCCTCTGTGAGAGTCAAAGACCAGAATCAGCCCCAGCGAAAGAGTAAGGGCTATGCCACCAATGCTGAAAAACGCTCGAACTAAGCCGGGCGCATCAATCCCATAATCGGGTCGTTGCATGGCCATTTTTGGCGTTTTAGAATGGTCCTTACGCCTTCGTATAGAGCTCTGCGCCCTGTTCGGAAAACTCCTTCGACTTCTCCTCCATGCCCTTTTTGAGGGCTTCTTCCTCAGAGAGGTTTTGAGCAGCGGCGTATTTGCGGACGTCCTCGGAAATCTTCATGGAGCAAAAGTGAGGACCGCACATGGAGCAGAAGTGAGCTGATTTCGCTCCCTCTTGAGGGAGGGTCTCGTCGTGAAACTCACGTGCGGTGACGGGGTCGAGGCCGAGGTTGAACTGATCCTCCCAGCGGAACTCGAAGCGGGCCTTGGAGAGGGCGTTGTCGCGGTACTGTGCGCCGGGGTGTCCCTTAGCGAGGTCGGCGGCATGGGCGGCGATCTTGTAGGTGATGACGCCATCCTTCACATCCTTCTTGTTCGGCAGGCCAAGGTGCTCCTTCGGCGTGACGTAGCAGAGCATGGCACAGCCATACCAACCGATCATGGCGGCTCCGATTCCACTCGTAATGTGGTCGTAGCCGGGAGCGATGTCGGTGGTGAGGGGGCCAAGCGTGTAGAAAGGGGCCTCGTGGCACCACTCGAGTTGCTTGGCCATGTTCTCCTCGATCATGTGCATCGGGACGTGGCCGGGACCTTCGTTCATGACTTGGACACCCTTGGCCCAGGCGCGTTCGGTGAGTTCGCCCTGCACCTTGAGTTCACCAAACTGGGCCTCGTCGTTGGCATCGGCCACCGATCCCGGACGGAGGCCGTCGCCGATCGAGAAGCTGACATCGTAGGCGGCCATGATGTCGCAGATGTCGTCCCAGTGAGTGTAGAGGAAGTTCTCCTGGTGATGGGCGAGGCACCACTTCGCCATGATCGAGCCGCCGCGGCTGACGATACCGGTCATGCGCTTGGCTGTGAGTGGAACGAAGCGGAGGAGGACGCCGGCGTGGATTGTGAAGTAGTCGACACCCTGCTCGGCCTGCTCGATGAGGGTATCGCGGAAGATCTCCCAGGTGAGGTCCTCGGCCTTCCCGTTCACCTTCTCAAGTGCCTGATAGATCGGGACTGTTCCGATGGGGACGGGGCTGTTCCGCAGGATCCACTCGCGGGTGGCATGGATGTTCTTGCCGGTGGAGAGATCCATCACGGTGTCGGCTCCCCACTTGGTCGCCCAACGCATCTTCTCGACCTCTTCCTCGATAGAGGAGGCGACGGCGCTGTTGCCGATATTGGCGTTGATCTTCACCAGGAAGTTGCGGCCTATGATCATGGGCTCGAGCTCCGGGTGGTTGATATTCGCGGGAATGATCGCTCGTCCCGCGGCGACTTCTGAGCGGACGAACTCTGGGGTGATCTGTTCGGGAATCCGCTGGGGAAAGCGGCCGAAGATCGATGGGGTGTAGGGACTTCCGGGGCGCTGGCCGGAACCCGCGTGCTGCTTGTCGAGTTCGTTGCGCACGATGTCCGTGTCGAGTTCGGCAAGCTTGGTCTGCTGCGCCCGACCCATGTTCTCGCGGATGGCAATGAACTCCATCTCCGGGGTGATGATTCCCTGACGCGCGTACCAGAGCTGGGTCACGGGATGACCTGCGGAGGCACGAAGAGGCTTGCGCTTATTTCCCTTGAGCCCCGGAAATTCAATCAGGCGATTCCGCTCGGAGGTGCTGGCATACTCGGCATGCTTGCCTGAGAGGTAGCCATTGTCCATAGGCTGAACCTCACGCCCCTCGTAGGAAGCAACATCACCACGCTTCTCGATCCAGAATGAGCGTAGGGCAGGGAGCCCCTCGGAGGAGTCACCCTCGAAGTCGGGATCTCCCCAGGGGCCGCTGCAGTCGTAGACGCGGATAGGAGCATTCGGTTCCAGTTCCCCAGAGAAGTTCTTGGTTGGGGAGAGCTCGATTTCCCGCATTGGAACGCGCACTTCAGGATGGATGGTTCCCTCCACGTAGACTCGGGCGCTGGCGGGAAGGGCTTCGGTACTCTGAGGTTCAATGGCGGCTTTGGTAGAGATCATGAAATTCTGGGTTTAGGCTAAAGGTTATTAGACGGCTATGGTGGAATGAGTGGAGAGGAATGAGGGAATACAATAAAAGAGCCACGCGTGGGAGCACGGCGCGGCCTGAGTCTTCTCCCTATGCGGCATTACCCGCATCAGGTTCAAAGGGTCGTTCGGTTTGTCCCGAACCTCTCAGCCAGCCGGCTCCCCTGCATGTGCTGTAAGAATAGTCGGCTTGGTGGAGGGGTCAACAGCTCATCTGGAGATTGGGGGCGGCATCCATGAGGTATAACAGGCTTTGGCATCGACTTTCATAGAGTCGGGCGGTATCACCCACACTGTAAGCCCGCTCCTGGAGAGCGAGCGATAAAGACCCCAATAACAAAAGAGAGCCCATGATCAATTTTCTCAATCGAATGGAAAAACTGCTCTTCGGATGCCGTTGGATTCTGGCGCCGATGTATTATTGCCTCATCGCTGCGCTCTTGGTCATCCTCTGCAAGTTTGCACAGGAGTTCTGGCACATCGTGAGTACGTGCCTGACGACCGATTCCCACAGCATCGTTATTTCCGTCCTGCAACTCGTGGACGTGGTTCTGGTGGGAAACCTGATCGTCATGATCATCTTCAGCGGTTACGAGAACTTCGTCTCCAAGATTGATATCGCGGAGCACCACGTCGACCGTCCGCCTTGGATGGGTAAAATCGACTATGGTGGACTCAAACAGAAGATTATCGGCTCCATCGTTGCGATCTCCTCGATCGAGTTACTGAAACTCTTTATCGAGCTTGGGGAGATGCATGCCACCAGCAGTGACACAGAAATTCATTTTTTCCAGTGGAAGTTGATCTGCATGGGTGGTCTCCACGGCGTCTTTGTGGTTTCCGGTCTGATCTTTGCCTTCACGGAGAAAGAGTCGGAAAGGACGGAGCATTCCGGACACTAAAGCCCCTCTTTTTCAGGATAATACACAGCCATGGGTAGATCCTGCTGGCGTGCAGGGGAGATCCACTTAAGCAAGGCATTACCCTTGCTCCACCTTATGGAATGATCCCGAGCCATTAGAGCGTTGCTATGGCTGGGACGTTGCGAGTTAATTCCAATCACGGCATGAAATTCACTCTCTTCTCCGATTTTTTCACGGCATGGAGGAGTTGTATTCGCGAAGGATTTTCTGCAAACCGATTGTTTCGTGACAGTGTAGCGGGAGTCGTTGTTGGGGCTATCTCACTGCCTCTCTCCATGGCGTTTGCCATCTCATCGGGAATGTCTCCTCAGTCAGGTCTCTATACGGCTATTATCGGCGGTCTTGTTGCCGGGATTTTCGGCGGATCGAAATACCAAGTTTCAGGACCGACTGCCGCTTTCATCGTCATTCTTATTCCGATTGTTAAAGATTTCGGCCCTTCTGGCCTTTTGATCACAACTGCCTTTGCGGGTGTCATCCTCCTTATTCTCGGCCTGCTGAAAATGGGTAAGATGATCGATTTCATCTCTTTTCCAGTCATTGCTGGATTTACGTTAGGCATCGCGATTTGCGTCATGATTCTTCAGATGCGAAGTTTTTTCGGTATCGAGGCACCCCCGAGCGATTCCATCGTCAACGAATTCACAACGGTCTGTTCACATTGGAAAACATTTAACCAAGCGGATCTGATCCTTGGGATTTTCACCCTCATTGCTCTTTTTTTCTGGTCCTACTTTTTAAAAAATATCCCTGCGGCGCTTGTCGTGCTGCCCTTGTCATGCGTCCTTGGAGTGTTTCTTCCAAAGTTCGATCCGGCACTTCACTTCGATACCGTACAAAACCATTTTTCCATTATGGTTGACGGCAAGATTTTTCATGGGATCCCTCCCATCCCCCCGCAGTTCGATTTCCCATGGACTCTTCCTGGGGGAATGCGGCTCTTAGATTCCTTTTCGGGAATGATGAGTTTGATCAAGGGAGCTTTTACTATCGCCGTACTGTGCGCCATCGAGACACTGGTCACTGCAGTCTGTGGCGACAGGCTCACTTCCACGCGGCATAATCCAAATGGTGAGCTCATAGGTCATGGCCTGGCGAATATTGTCTCACCCTTTTTCGGTGGGTTTAGCGTCTCGGGGGCGATCCCCAGAACTGCTGCGAATATACAGGCTGGTGCCACGAGTCCTTGGTCTTCAGTCATTCACTCGGCGTTTTTACTGGCGTCCATCCTGCTTCTCTCACGCTATCTCGGATATCTCCCTCTATCTGCCATGGCGGCACTACTGATTTATGTCGCTTACTTTATGAGCGATCTCCGAGGGTGCGTTGATATCATCCGCACGGCCGAGAGGGAGGAGTGGTTGACCCTCATTCTTTGCGCGGTATTGACAGTCATTTTTGATATGGTGACGGCCATCGCCGTAGGAGTCATTCTGACATCAGTTCTGTTCATGTACCGTGTGTCAGTAATTTCCATGACCAAAGAGGGTGTCGAGGAGTGCATCAAGGATCAGGAAGCTGAAAAGGAGCTGCCTCCGGTGAGGGTTCCTCCGGGCATTCTCTTTTTCAAGGTTGAGGGAGCACTCTTTTTCGGATCGGCAAACCGTCTGACTTCTGAAATCAAATCCCAAGAGGGCGCTAAGTTTGCCGTGATCGATCTTTCCAGCGTGCCGCTGATTGATTCCACTGGGATTTCCCAACTGTTGACTACTCTGAAGCAATTGCGCGCAGATGGACTGGTTGTTTCTCTAACAGGTCTCAGACCGATACTTAAATCGGCAATCAGGTCTTCCAATTTAGCAGTAGAATTTCCGGAAATTCGGATTTTTAGAACCAATACGGAAGCCTTTCGGGTTCTTCTCACTCCGGTCAGCAAGATTCTTCCGATTGGTCACATCTGATGTGATTCCATTAAAGGGGAGCCAGACTTTAAAAGACTTATCCAATGCTCCCTATTTCAGGTGGTTATGAGAGCGATTTAAAGATTACTGCGTCCCTTGACGGGGGCAGATAACTTCATAAATTAAACGTAGTGCATCACCCTGTTTCATTATCTTTTTTTGAGGACTTGATGGCTGCTGGTTTTACACCGGCAGTTTTAAGGCTTATCGGGCGTGCAACTACCCTGCTCGTCACAGCTTTGATTTGCATGCCGAGCGGTCGTGCCAATCCTTCGGGAGGAACTGTTCGGCATGGATCTGCAACGATTGTTCAAAACGGTAATCAACTCACCATCAATCAGGTTTCGGGCTTGGCGATCCTGGATTGGAATTCCTTTTCCATCGCGCATGGAGAAACGACGAAGTTCAATCAACCGGGTTCCACCAGCATCGCTCTCAACAGGGTCAATGGCGGCACCCAGAGTCTTATCAATGGCACTTTGGAGGCCAACGGGGGGGTGATCTTGATAAATCCCGCCGGAATCATGGTTGGTAGTTCAGGTGTTGTGAACGTGAACTCCTTTATCGCATCGACGCGCGATGTAACTGACAACGACTTCCTTTCGGGAAAATCAATGAAGTTTCAGGGAAACAGTGAGGCCTCCATTCAGAACCTGGGAACCATTCATGCCGAGTCGGGCGACATCTACCTGATTGCACATTCAATCATAAATTCAGGAACTCTCTCGGCCAAGAAGGGCACTGTTGGACTGGCTGCGGCCAACGAGGTTTTACTTCAGCCCGCAGGTGATGAGAAGTTATCGATCCTCTCACAGGAGGCCTCCGGTGGAAAAATCGTGAACAGCGGAACCATCCATGCTGTCGCCGCGGAGATCAAGGCTGCTGGAAATCCCTACGCCGTGGCGATCAATCTAGACGGTATTATCGAGACCCATGCCCATCCGACATCGGGTGCATCGCCCAAGGTCACCATCCGGGCCACCCAAGGTGATATCGCGGTAGGCGGCGGGGCAAAAATCACAGCAAATGGAGAATCAGCCGCTGGGAAAGTTATCATCCAGACTGTCGGTAGTCTCGAGATCGGGGGAACAATCCTAGCCACTTCATCCGCCGCAACCGGTGGGACAATCAACCTGCTTGGTAAAAACATTCACCTCGACTCAACCACCGTGGTGGATGCCTCCGGCTTCTTGGGAGGCGGCAAGATCTTTGTGGGTGGTGATTATCAGGGGGGTAAGAATGCAACCGTTCACTATTCGGATAAAGCACTGCCAACAGCCCAGACACTTCAGGTCGATCAGGGATCCAAGCTTTCCGCTGATGCCACGGGCAAGGGGAACGGAGGCGTGATCATCCAGTGGTCTGACGGCACGACTGTTTCCAGCGGGTCGGTTTCCGTTCAGGGTGGATCACTTGGTGGTAACGGCGGCTTCGCTGAAATCTCCGGCAAACAAAACCTCGGCTTTAATGGATCCGTGAATCTATCAGCGCCCAAAGGAACCGCAGGCCAGGTTCTCTTTGATCCGACGTGGCTCCAGATTACGGACGGTCCAGATTCCATCGATTGGTCCTCACTTCTTCCTACAATGAGCAGTGCGTCATCATTTTCATCGGGGGAAAACATGAACGTTGCAAATATTCAGAATATTACCGGCGGAACCATCACACTTGAGGCAAACTTTATTAGTTTGGAAGATTGTAACGGCAACAACCGCGCTACTATTACGTTGAGCCCCAATGTTAATTTGATCTTGATTGCTAAGCCTGACGGGTCAACTCCAGGTTATATATACATGCCTGGCACTGCGGATGGGCCTTCTTACTCGAGAAGTTCGATTACTGCATCCGGAACCGGCTTTGTCACTCTTGATGCCAGTGATAACAGCACCTTGAATATGCACGGTCTTATCACGACCGCATCCGGTCCGATCACCCTGCTGTCCCAAGGGAATATTGATCTGTCGGGGGGAACTCTCACCAGCGCTTCGGGATCTATCAATGTGCAGTCCTCGGCTGGTAGCATCACTGGGAACAATACAGCAATCTCCACATCTGGAGCTGGGGGCATTTCATTGAATGCAGTCACGGGAATGTCCCTCACGGCGACCACCATGCAAAGCACTTCCGGCAATGTTCAGCTGACCTCCTCTGGTGCCTTGGATCTCTACTCCCTGGCGACTCCAGGAAATCTACCCACCTCTGCTCAAGGCAGTCTGATCAATTCAGTTTCCGGAAGCATTTCATTGAATGCTTCGGGAGATATCTACATGGGTGGTTCTTCACTTAGTTCTCAGACAGGCAATATCTCACTTGCTTCAAGCGCAGGTAAAATATCATTGGTGTCGGATTATTATTTTCCGGATGGAATCACCCCATCGCTAATCCCCTCCACGATAGTTGCAAATGGAGGAAATATAAGTTTAAGCGGATCTGCTGGAATTGCACTCAAAGGAGCTCTCATCGAAAATACTTCAGGAGGTATTACCCTTGTTAGTTCTGCTCCAAGCAGCGTGATAGACATTGGCAGCAGGCAATATGCCGCAACAGCAACTGATTTTCAGGCCAATATCACGGACACAGCCACTGCGGGAAGCGCCATCTCCTCAGGTAGCGGTTCTACTATCGTTTCGGGATGGGGCCTCAATTTGGAAAATAACTCCTCAATCATAACGTCTGGTAGTGGATTGGTTCAGATGTATGCCGCGCAGGATCTTAATCTTGGTGGGAGTATCCAGACGGATAATGGATATATCCAACTTCGTGCCCAGAACGGCAATGTCAACTTCACGCCAGGATCCTCGATTCAGCAGACTTACGGCTACATCGATATCTGGAGCGATTACGGATCCATCCTTGGATCCACTCATATTAGCTCGGTCCAAAGTGGGATCAATATCAACGCCTACGGCTACACCTACACGCCCGGAAGTACCCTTGGCACAATTGATCTGTCGGGAGAGATAAAAACCGGTGCAAATGGTGTAGTGGGTGGGGGAGGGATAGTTGTCAATGCCCGCAACACCCTGACTTTTAACGGTATTCTCAAGACGGCTTATGGTGATATCAACCTCGGCGCAGGTAATTCCATGACACTTGGCGACTCGATCAGCAGCACATCGGTTTCAACCGCCAACAACTCGATTAATCTTTCGTCCCCGATGATACAACTCAACGGGACAGCGCTTTCCGCCCCCAACGGAAGTATTTCCATCAACAATGGCAACCAAATGATCCTGACTGGGGACACGCTAGCGTCGATCACCTCCTCCTCTGGGAATATTTTCAACAACCTCAGAGCCTCTCAGATCAATCTCTACGCTAATTCGATTTTCTTGTCGGATCCCAATGGTGACCATCCGTCATCTATCTCTCTTCAAGCCTACGAGAGTCTCTTTGTAGCTGGCACTTCAATTACGCTTCCTTTCGGAAGTTCGATTCAATCCGGCAACGGATGGGTTCAGATGTATGCCAATCAGGATCTTAATCTTGGTGGAAGTATCCAGACTGATAATGGTTATATCCAACTTCATGCTCGGAACGGCAACATTAACTTCACGCCGGGATCGTCGATTCAGCAGGGTTATGGCTACATGGATATCTGGACTGATTATGGGTCTATCCTCGGATCCTCTCATATTAACTCGGTCTCGAGCGGTATTAATATCAACGCCTACGGCTACAGCTATACGCCCGGAACAACCCTTGGCACAATTGATCTGACGGGAGAGATAAAAACTGGTCTCAACGGCGTCAGCTCTGGTGGCAGCATCCACCTGAATGCCCGCAATACACTGACCTTTAACGGCCTGCTTAACTCTGTCGGGGGTGACATCAATCTCAACGGCAACCAAGGAATCACTCTCGGTAGCACGGATCAGAGCACATCGGTTTCCACCGCCAACAACTCGATTAATCTTTCGTCCCCGATGATTCAGCTTAATGGGACAACGCTCTCCTCCCCCAGCGGAAGTATCAGCATCAACAATGGCAATCAACTGATTCTCACGGGAGACACGCTTGCGACGATCACCTCCTCCTCGGGGAACATTTTCAACAACCTCAGCGCTTCACAGATCAGTTTCTACGCTAATTCGGTTTCCTTGTCGGATCCCAACGGACACAACCCGACGGCCGTCACGTTGCCCTCCAACGAGTCGATATTTTTTCAGGCTAACAATGGTAATCTGCTGATGCCCGCGGGGAGTTCTATCACGACCTCCGGCAATGGATCGGTGCAATTGTATGCCGCGCAAGATTTGGATCTGGCCGGTTCGATCCAGACGGATCAGGGATACATTGGGCTACATACATGGGTAGGTAACATTAACTTCACGGCTGGATCAGCTATTCAGCAGAACAACGGAGCCATCCAAATTTGGGCCGACAATGGATCTATTACAGGCACGACAAGCATCCACACTGACTCGGGATCGTTACAACTGTGGGCAAATAATTCCATCAATGGCCTAGTCGACCTCTCGGGTTCCATCTCTGCTGGTAATTCCATCAGCCTTTCCGCCGGCAATAACCTCTCCTTCAACGGTGCCCTAAGCTCCAGTAGCTCCATCAACCTTTCTTCTGGCAACAATCTCTCCTTTAACGGCGCTATCACTTCAGTTGGTAATTCAATCAGTCTTTCCGGTGGCAATGGCATGACACTTGGCGACTCGATCAGCAGCACATCGGTTTCCACCGCCAACAACTCGATTAATCTTTCGTCCCCGATGATTCAGCTTAATGGGACAGGGCTTTCCGCCCCCAACGGAAGCATCAGCATCAACAATGGCAATCAACTGATTCTCACGGGAGACACGCTAGCGACGATCACCTCCTCCTCGGGGAACATTTTCAACAACCTCAGCGCCTCACAGATCAGTTTCTACGCTAATTCGGTTTCCTTGTCGGATCCCAACGGACACAACCCGACGGCCATCACGCTACCCCCCAACGAGTCGATATTTTTTCAGGCTAACAATGGGAATCTGCTGATGCCTTTCGGCAGTTCAATCACGGCATCTGGCAACGGGCAGGTGAGGCTATATGCCTCTCAGAACCTCACGCTTGGAGGAACGATCCTGACTGATCAAGGGTACATTGGATTGTATTCATGGGGAGGGATCATCAACTTCACGGCAGGATCTTCCGTTCAGCAGAACAACGCCCAAATCCAAATCTGGTCCGACAATGGATCTATTACCGGCACGACAAGCATCCACACTGACTCGGGATCGTTACAACTGTGGGCAAATAATTCCATCAATGGCCTAGTCGACCTCTCGGGTTCCATCTCTGCGGGTAATTCCATCAGCCTTTCCGCGGGTAATAATCTCTCCTTCAACGGCACCGTCAACTCCAGCGGGAATAATATTAGCTTTTACTCCCCCACGTCGATCACGCTGGGGAACCTTGATGCAGTCACGAGCATTTCTACACCTAACAATCTGCAACTCAATGCACCTGCCCTTGCATTTATTAATAGTCCCGAACTGACTGTTGGATCTCTTTCCGGGGCTTTTGGATCCATCAATTCTTCCTCTGTACGGTTTGTTTCATCCACCGCCTTTACGAAGAGTTATGATGGAACTCCCAATATTCTGCTCTCGCCTGGAGATTTTGCAGTCAACTCTTTGAACAACGGTTACACAGCCGATATTCTGTCGGTGAATGGTAGCTACAACAGCCCAGATGTTGATTCTGCGAGTTCAATAAATATCCATTCCGTGCTGTTGCAGCTCAATGGGCAAATCTCCATCAATGGTTCCTTTGGACTAGGCATCAATAATCTCTCCGTTGCAGGAACGATTACGCCTGCATATCTAATTCCTTACCTGAGCGGTAGCCCAACAACAGTTCATAAAGTTTATGACGGAACGACGACAGCCAATGTGTTCGAATCGTTAATTGGACTAAGCGGGACATTTTTTAATAATGACGTAGTAGGCATTCAATCCGGATATGCAGCATCCTATGCCACGCCAAATGTGGGTAGTGGCATGAATGTAACGGTGAGTGGCCTCGCGCTGAATAACCCGAATTACAAGCTTGTGGATGGGGGCGGCAATCTAACCACGAGCATCAGCGGCAACATTGGCACGATCACGCCTGCGACAGTGACTGCGAGTCTGATCGGGACGACGACGAAGACGTACGATACGACGACGATGGCGAGCTTATCCTCCGGGAACTACCAACTCAGCGGGGTTCTTGGGAATGACGTGGTGACATTGAACAACCCTGGAACAGGGAGCTATGCGAGTGCGAATGTTGGGAATGGAATTACAGTGAGCGTGGGTGGGTTAAGCCTGGTGGGCAACGGGCTAGGCAACTACGTGTTGGGCAACGCTAATAATAGTGTTAGCGGCAACATTGGCACGATCACGCCAGCGACAGTGACTGCGAGTTTGAGCGGGATGACGACGAAGACGTACGATACGACGACGATGGCGAGCTTATCCTCCGGGAACTACCAACTCAGCGGGGTTCTTGGGAATGACGTGGTGACATTGAACAACCCTGGAACAGGGAGCTATGCGAGTGCGAATGTTGGGAATGGAATTACAGTGAGCGTGGGTGGGTTAAGCCTGGTGGGCAACGGGCTAGGCAACTACGTGTTGGGCAACGCTAATAATAGTGTTAGCGGCAATATTGGCACGATCACGCCTGCGACAGTGACTGCGAGTCTGATCGGGACAGTAAATAAACAATACAACGGGGATGCAGTCGCCAAAATCTCTCCTGCAAACTATATACTTAATGGAGTCCTGGGTTTGGATTTGGGGAACGTAAGGTTGAACAACCCGGTAACAGGCACTTACGACAATGCCAATGCTGGGGCAGGCATCAATGTCACCGTAAGCGGACTGGCATTAACCGGTAGTGCTGCAAACAACTATCAGCTTGCGAGCACAACCATTAATGCCACGATCGGATCAATCACGGCACTACCTCCTCCGCCTCCCCCTCCCGCGACTGTCGGCACTGGCAATAGTCTTGCCATCACAGGGGTTATCAATACGCCTGATTTTAGAAGGATGGTTCAAGCTGCAGTACCTCCGCCACCTCCTCCTGCAGCAGCTGGCCCTGCCGGCCCTGCAATCGGTGGAAGCTTTGGAAGCGCCGGACCCGGTGGTGTTGGTGGAGGATTTTCTCCGGCATCGGGAGATTCTTTGGCTAGTGGAGCACCTGCTCCGCCGCCCGCCTCTGGAAGTCCAGGTCAAGGTGGATCGGGGGCACCTGATCCCAACAGCCCTCCTCCTGCAGCAAATGGTGCTCCTGTTGCTGATAATGGATCTGCTTCTGCACCTGGTGGCTCTGCACCGACTGCCAATGGTGCACCTGCTGCTGCCAATGGAACTGCCGCTGGTGGAGCTAGTGGTGGCGGAGGTGTTGCGGGAGGTCCTGCTGGCTCCGGAGCTTCTCCGAGTGCTTCCTCCCACTCCGGAGGAGTCGCTGGCAATACCTCCGGCTCCAGCAGCCCCGGTCAAGCTCCGGTGCATCTTCCAGCTTCGGTCGTTGCTGCCACCAGACTTAATTCCCCCGTAATCAATGGTAACTCAGCCGCGGCTGCGTTTAATCGACTTAACCCTACGATTTCGGCGGGTGAGGGGGTTGTCGAGGAATCGTCTTCCTCCAGTGGCGCGGCAGCTCAGTCACAGGGAGCCTCGCCAGTCAATCAATCGCGCGCTTCAAGTCGCTTCGGCGGAGTCGGATCGGACAGCACACCCGGGGGTGACTTGAACAGCATGGTTCAAGTCTTCGCTCTATAGAGCGGTTGTTTTTTTGTCAGATACGACAGCTAGTGGCTATGGCTCTGAACGAGCCAAACATTACAGACTGCAAAGAGTATAGCGACGACTACGCCAAGGATCATGCTCCAATACCGCATTTTCTTCGGGTCGTCCCCATGGTGACATCTGACGGTGAATGCGACGGTGATGGCGAGGGAGAGAACAATGAATGCCGCAACCATGAGATGGAATTGGTCGGCCAGAGTGCCGAATGTTCCAAGGCCCAGAAATGCCGATCTCATGCTGATGATATTCGCGAAAAGAGCTGCCCCTAGTAAGGTAACGCGTTGGGGGGTGTGAACATCCGTAAAGTAACTGACAAGCATCATGACAACTGCCACGTAAGCGATGGAGACCAGACTCCAGTATTCTTCGGAATCATGCCTTGTCATGTCGATGACGGCTGTCAGGAGCGAGAAAGAGCCCTTGGCTTGACCCAGGGTTGGATCGCCGAGATTGGAAGCGTAGGTCGATGTCTCGGATGTCAAAGTGAATGCCTTGACGGTCCAATCCTGCGGGATGTTCTCCTTGCTGATGCCGGAGTTTTCCGAATCGGGTTTGAGGATGATTTTTGAGGAGTCCCGCAAGGAGTACTCCATCTGGATCGGAAGCACCTGAGAATCATAAGGATAATGTTTGAGATTCCAGTTCATACGGAACGTTCCGGTGCCACGCCGTTTGTAGCAAGTCAGGCCCGTGATCTCGGGTTTGGTCTCAGTGTACCAGACCACTTTCTCAGCGTTTAGAAACTGCAGGTCAGCCAGAATATTTTCCTGACCGGTGGTTTTGGCCCAGATCCAGAAATCACACGAGAAGGTCCCCCTCGCAGGACTCATATCGCGGATATTCATAATATAAATCCCCACTGTTGCCGTCTCAACAACTGGAGGTAGCGTGGCTTGGGCGGGTGTTTTTACGGAGACATTCGTTTTGCTTGCGATGTCTGTGGCAAAAGCCCCCCCCGGGAGCCATAGAGCCATGAAAATGAGGATGATGAGTGCCGTGAAACGGGTTCCAGATATCTTCATCAGGGCACATCCATAAGCAGAGATCAGGAACAGTGCAACGTTATTGACTTTGAAGTTCTTTAGGAAAGGATTCCCGACAAGGATTAGCATTATGACGCAACACACTAGAGAAGCGATGGATCACTCCGAGCATATCCACCATGCGGGGCATGAGTCTGAGAGTCATAAGTTCTCCAAGTTCATGGGCGTTACCATCGCGATCATCGGAGTTCTGATCGCAATCAATGGGAATCTGGAAAGTAACCAGAAAGACGATTTTATCCGCACGATGATCGACCAATCCAGAATCCACTCCAGTTACGCAGGATACAGCGTGAAGTATAGGATGATCATGTTGGAAATGGAGAAGGCCCGAATGGCCGTCTCTTCAACATCAGATGGGGGTATTGTGGATTCAAAAAAGTTACCACTCGAACTAAACAGGCTTGTAGGACTCTATTCCTACTACAGCAAGGAACGAAAATTGGCGCGCGATTGGTCCGAGAGCTATGATGCACTGATTAATGCTCACTTTGACGCAGCTTCCGGATATGATAAGGCAGGATTGCTAGCCGAGGTGGGCATTGTATTGGCTTCTTTGGGTATCTTGTTCTCAAGCCGAGTAGCTTGGTTTGCCTCAATTGCGCTTGCTGCTCTCTGTATCTGTCAGGCCTCGCTCACCTGGGTTCATTCAAAAGGAACGATCGGTTCTGCGACTGTGGTTCTCAATAAGGCTGAGGCCGCTTTTAATGATCTTCGGAAAGACCATCTAGAATCCCATGAGGATGAGATGACCGTCGAGGCCCTTGATCCGGGTGGGAAGATCCGTGCTTCACTACACTAGGTTAGGCCGCCCAGGCTAGGGGCCTTAACGTTGCGTCGTTTTCTACATTTTCAGCCACTTTTTCATGAGGAAGCTACGATGGAACTTGGCGGCTCTGTGCCTGATGGTTCCCTCGGCCATTGCTCAGTTTTCCCCTGATCCTTCGATCGGACGTAATCTGCCAGACAGCATTCCCGAAAATGCTCCCGACACTTTTGTGCGGCGCCCTTCCGAACTACAACTCAAGCCTGATTTCACGGATATCCCGATCACTGGAACTCCCGGGAGCGGCGTTCTACATCAAATCATTTTCTCAGGTGCCATATCACCCAAGGACCTGAGTGAAGGAGTGATGATTTTTCCCGGATTGAATGTCGACCGCGTCGACCTGATTAAGCAGGATCGCCGGTTTTTAGAAACAGTGGAAAAAGAGTACCTGAACAAGAGACTGGATCTTGATATTGTCAGGAAAATCAGCAGCGAAACGCTGCATTTTTACTTCCATCACGAACGCCCGTTGGTATTCGTGCAACCGGTATCGATCGATTACGAGCGAGGGATTCTTCGTATTGAGGTCGTGGAGGCGACCCTTGGACAGAAGATCGGCATCGGGGCTAAGTGGTTCGATGAGAGGCTTCTCTTGCGTTCACTCCGTGCGAAGGTGGGGCACTACATCAATCGGATGGGACTGCTTAATGATGTTGCCATTCTGAATCAGAATCCCTTCATGCAGAGTCAGGCTGTCCTCAAGCGAGGAGATCTTCCCGGGACGACAACAATTGAGCTTCGCACCGAGGATAAGTTTCCCATGAGGGGATTTGTCGGCATCGACAATACGGGTACAGTGCAGACTGGTCCCTGGAGATGGAATGCTGGGATTAATTGGGGCAACGCATTTTTCCAGGGAGCCCAACTCAGCTATCAGTATTCCGCTCCTTTCGAAAACTTGAAGACACAGCCAGTGCAGAGCGGTAGCTTTTCGATCCCACTTCCTTGGAAACACATATTTTCTGTTTACGGTAGTTACTCGGCTACTGATCTGAACATCCGAAGCGGTTCTACAAGCATTGCCGATGTGGGGACTCAATCCCAAATCAGCCCTCGTTACATTATTCCCATTGGAAAAATGTACGGGAAGCTGTTGCAGAACGTGACATTCGGTTTCGACTGGGTGTCGAGCAACCTGAATTACCAGCAGGGTGGCAATCAGGTTCCCGCGAATCAAACAGACGTGATTCAGGCAATGGCGGGCTATCAGGTGTCTCTCAAGGATAAGTTCGGTCAAACCAGTATCTCAACGGACAACTACTGGTCACCAGGCGGATTAGATTCAAGAAACACCTCGTCCGCTTTTCAAGGAGTGGATTCACGGACACAAGCCAATTACTACTACTCGGTTCTTACCCTTCAGAGAGAAAACGTCTTGCCGGAAGGGTGCAGCTTGTTGGCTCTTTTCTCGGGACAGCTTGCCTCCACCTCGCTGATCAGCAACGAGCAACTCTCCATCGGTGGCTATGGTTCCGTGCGCGGTTACCCCCAGCAGATTCTTTATGGTGATCAGGGATTTTATTTTAACATGGAGCTACACTCGCCGTGTTACAGTATCTTCGGATTGACCAAATCACTCGGCGATTCCGAGTGGGGAGGTTTGCCGAAGATCGTCCGCAAGCTTGGTAAGGATCAGCTGATGTTTCTGGCATTTTGGGATTACGGCCTTGTGAATTCCATTCATCCCTTGGCTGGAGATCCCGCCACCTATGATATCACAGCACTGGGTATCGGAGTCCGGTACGGACTGGGTAGTAACTATTCACTGAGATGTGATCTCGGATTCCCTCTCATCAACCCGAATGTGGGAGTATCCATCGGGCCGACGATCAACCTCGGCGCATCAATCGGCTTCTAAATTTTAATCGCCAGTCCGCAAAAATTCGGAGTGGTAACCCTAAAGCATCCTTTCCAGAAAGGATGTGCGGTCGAAGAGGGCCAGATCCTCTGCTTGTTCACCTGTTCCGATAAAGCGTGGAAGGACACCCGTTTCACGCGCAATCGCAACGGCGACGCCTCCTTTACCGGAGCCATCCAACTTGGTGAGAATGAGTCCCGTGAGAGGAGTAGCGGTATGGAACTCTTTCGCCTGAACAACGGCATTACTTCCGGTGGTGGTATCGGCAACGAGGAACACTTCATGAGGAGCCGCAGGATCAATCTTTCCAAGGGATCGCTTCACCTTGGCCAATTCTTGCATGAGATTTGATTTCGTATGAAGGCGCCCCGCCGTGTCGCAGATCAGAAAGTCGGACTTAAGGCGTTTAGCCTTTGCCAAGGCATCATGGCAGAGAGCCGCCGGATCGGCACCATACTCGCTGCTGACCACCTCGACGCCTAAGCGCTCACCCCATGACTTGAGTTGCTCCACAGCCGCTGCGCGAAAGGTGTCCGCCGCGCAGAGCAGGACGGAGTGACCCCGTGATTTCAAATGTGCTGCAAGCTTTGCACTGCTTGTGGTTTTGCCGGTACCGTTGACCCCCACCATGAGGATCACGACGGGCCCTTCGGTTGATGGTGTGAGATCTTCTCCTTTCACTGGAAGGAACCTCGATGCCTCCTCGCGTGCCGTAGCGAGAACATTTTCGGAATGAAGTGCCAGTCCCTTGCTCCGCAAGGCCTCGAGGATGGAAGTCGCCGTCGGGGCTCCAAGATCAGACTGCCAGAGGGCGGCCTCGACCTCTTCCCAATCAACCGCATCATGGGCACCGGTAATTCGCCCGAGTACACCCTTTAGCCAGCCAGCCATTACTCAGCCGGATCCTCCGATTCGTCGCTGCCCTGTTCGCTTCCCTTTGCCGCGGGGGTTCTCTCGGGGCGCGAGAGCGTGGTCTTGATCTTGTCCAGGACACCATTGACGAAACGTCCAGACTCCTCTGTTCCGTATTTCTTTGCGATGTCGATCGCTTCGTTGATCGAGACAATGGGAGGAATGTCGTCACAGAAAAGCATCTCGTGGATGGCTAATCTCAGGATGTTGCGGTCAACGGCCGAGAGGCGATCGAGTTCGTAATTCTGTGTGTGTTCGCGAAGGGCGACATCGACCTCGCCGGAATGCTCGATCACTCCGCTGACCAGGCCCTGGCAGAATCGCCGTGCCGAGGGGCTCAATCCCCGGAAGGCGTAGAAATCCTCCAGATCGGAAACCCCGGCTCCACCGCCGAGGTCGCGCTGGTAGAGAAACTGGATGGCGGCCTCACGGCCTTCGCGTCGTACTCCCATGATGTTTGTCAGGTGGTGGTGATTGCCGTCGAAGCGCGCAGAACCTCGATGGCGGCACGAGCAGCCTCGGTGCCCCGGTTGAACTCGCTGCCAAGGCAACGCTCGCGTGCCTGACTCTCGTTATCCAGAAGAAGCACACCGTGGATGATTGCCGTGCCAGTCTCCACCGACATGTTACATAGTGAGTTGCTGACTGAGGCGGCGATCAAGTCAGCGTGTCCGGTCTCCCCACGGAAAATAACGCCGAGGCAGATAACGGCATCCGCCCTGTTTTTTTCAATCACTTGCCTTGTCAGATAGGGAATTTCAAAAGAACCCGGGGCGTAAAACACCTCGGTTTTGCTGAGAGCTTCGATCGTAGAGATCTCGGAAAGCGCTTTCTCAACCATGGGATCGACGAACTCTTTATTGTACCGGCTTGCCACGATAGCAATGCGGTTGGTTGCCGTTGTGGCAAGACGCGGTCGGGCTGGTAGCGGCGTGAGCATCAAGAAGTAAGATGAGGGCTAAAGGCTCTGGGCTAAAGAGAGAAATTCATCACTGGAACTTCGCTTAGATCATGTGGCCCAGCTTCTTTTTCTTGGTCGAGAGGTACTTGGTATTGTGACGGTTCGGTTCGGATCTGATCGGCACGCGCTCTACGATCTCCATGCCATAGCCTTCCAGTCCAACCACCTTGCGGGGATTATTCGTGAGGAGGCGGATTTTTTTGATGCCAAGATCCGCGAGGATCTGGGCACCCGTTCCATAATCCCTGAGATCGGCGGGATATCCGAGGCGTTCATTTGCCTCAACGGTGTCAAAACCCTCCTCCTGTAACTTGTAGGCATGGATCTTCGCGGGCAGACCGATACCGCGTCCCTCCTGACGCATGTAGACGAGCACGCCGTGACCGCTCTCGGCGATCTGTGCGAGGGCACGGTGGAGTTGACTGCCGCAATCACAGCGACGCGATCCGAAGACATCACCCGTCAGGCATTCGCTGTGGACACGCACGAGCGCTGGTTTCGTCGGATCGATAGGGCCTTTCACCAGGGCAAGGTGATGATGGTTATCAACCTCGGCCCGGTAGAGGACCATCCTGAAGTCGCCGAAGTCCGTCGGCATCTCGATTTCCTGTTCGCGGAGGACAAGCTTCTCGCTCTTGCGTCGGTAGGCGATCAGGTCACGGATCGACGCGATTTTAAGGCCATGCTTTTTACGAAACTTTAGGAGATCGGGAAGGCGCGCCATCGAGCCATCCTCATTAAGGATCTCGCAAATGACTCCTGAAGGATCGAGACCCGCAAGACGTGCCAGATCGACTCCGGCCTCGGTGTGACCGGCTCGTTTGAGAACGCCTCCCTCGGCTGCCTGTAGGGGGAAGATATGACCCGGTTGCCTGAGGTCCTTGGGGCCTGCCTTGGGATTACTCAACACTTTGATTGTAGCCGAGCGGTCTCGGGCGCTGATGCCGGTGGTCGTCCCATGAGAGGCATCAACTGAAACAGTGAAGTCGGTTGCGTGGAGTTCGCGGTTATGGGCGACCATGCGCTGCAAACCAAGGTGAGTGGCGCGCTCTTCGGTGATTGGAACACAGATCAGTCCACGCCCATGAGTGGCCATGAAATTGACCGCCTGCGGGGTCGCCTTAGAGGCAGCCATCACCAGATCCCCCTCGTTTTCACGATCCTCATCGTCAGTGATAATGACCATGCGTCCCTTGCGTATTTCGTCGATTACTTCGGAAATCGAATCAAAGGGAGAGGATTTCGAAGGTTTCTTTACGACTGCCTTTTTTGACTTTGGAGATTGTTTTTTCATGCCAGGGAAGGAGTGGCATGGGCCATATCCGGGGCAGAAGGCGAGGATAATGCTGTCGTGCGGCGGGCGATCCATCCACCTCCGATGACACGGTCTCCAACATAGAAGACGGCAGCTTGGCCGGGAGTAACAGCACGAAGAGGTTCCAAGGGTCGAACCACAGCGGTGTCGTTCTCCCCGGCGATCACTTCTGCCAGATCCCCTGTATGCCCGTGACGGACTTTGACCAAAACCCTCTGAGGCTTAATTGGTGGCTCTCCGTGCCAGTTGGTGCGGTTAACTAGGAACTCCTCACAGAGAAGGTCCTCCTCCCCTCCGAGGATGACGCGGCCGCTGGCAGCATCGATATCGATCACATAGCGAGGGGTTCCGGCTCCTCCGGGAAGGCCTTTTCTCTGACCGATCGTGAAGAGCTCAATCCCGTCGTGTGGACCGAGATGATTACCCTGGATGTCATAGAAGCCGCCGGGTTGGAAGGTTTCCCCGCGATCGCGCAGGAACGCTTTGTAGTCTTTTCCGGGTACAAAACAGATCTCCTGGCTGTCCTCCTTGTCGGCTACCTTGAGCCCCAGCTTGCGGGCGATACTGCGGATCTCCTCCTTGGTGAGGGAGCCTAGGGGGAACAGGGCGCGTGCGAGTTGTTGGCCGCGCAGGCTGAAGAGGAAGTAGGATTGATCCTTCTTCGGATCGAGCCCCTTGCGAAGAATCGGGGCTTCCGCCGGGGGATGCTCCACGATGGCGTAGTGACCGGTGGCAATAAAGGCCGCGCCAAGAGCAGTCGCCTTGTCCCAGAGGTTACCGAATTTCAGCTTCTCATTGCACATGACACAGGGATTGGGGGTGCGTCCGGCTTTGTACTCCTCTGCGAAATAATCGATCACCAGACGCTCGAAAGGGACAGCCTCATCGATGACGTAGTGGGGAACGCCAAGTGCATGGGCTACGCCACGAGCATCGGCGATTGCCTGGGGGCCGCAACACTTGTCCTCGGCCCTGCTCATGCAGTCCTGGGGCCAAAGTTTCATGGTGACCCCGATCACCTCCCATCCCTGCTCTTTGAGGAGATAAGCCGCCACACTGGAGTCGACCCCTCCACTCATTCCCACGACGACACGGCGGGAATCTGGTGGTGGGGAGGTAATGGTCATAGGGACTCGGGCTTTTTAGGAATTAGAGGAACGAAAGAATAGTTGTTCAGTGAAAGTGCGTCAACGAGAGGACACTATGGGGAGGAAACAAACAAAAAAGGCCCCGGAGGAAACTCCGGGGCCTTTTGAAGTGTTCTTAATCTAAGAAATTCTTAGAAAATGAAGCGGAGACCTGCACGGGTCAGGGTCTCGTTCAGGCTGTTGTTGCCATAGAGGTAGCGGGAATCGGCGAAGATTCCAACCGAACGGTTGATGCGGTACTCAGCGCCAACGCCGACGTTGCCGTCACCCTGGCTCTTGGTGCCCCAAGTCGCTCCACCGCCAACGAGGGCGTAAGGAGCGAGGTGCCAGCTCTCGATCGGGAGACGGGCAATGATGTTGCCTTGGGTGCTGTTGTAGGTGTGACCGTTGCCATTGAGGCTGGAGAGGGTGTCATCGACACCGATGCCGAAGTACTTGGTGAGGAAGTAGTTTACGCCGAGACCGCCGCCGAATCCGTTAACGGACTGGCCGCTGTAACGACCGGCTGCACCGGCTGCGAAGGCGTCAACCTGGACTTCACCGGCACGGAAGAGATCCTGCTGGGGAGCCACAACGACCTTCTTGGAAGAGACTGCAGTGCCAGCGAACGAGGTCGCGGCGGAAGCAATCACAACTGCGAGGAGTGTAAGTGTTTTGTTCATGTGTAGTATGTTGGTTTGTAGTTTTTAACTGACCCTGTTGTGGATAAGTGATCAGTGTTATTCCGTCAACACCTTAGTTTCCATGTTTTTAATGACAAATAGTTGATGTCTATCTGCGACAATTACCTCATGGTCACCGCCGATGGTATTAGATCACCTGATTATCGCGCAGGGGTTACTGGCAACGGGGTTGGTGAAGGAAAAGGGGTGGCCGTGGTGTTTGTCATGACAAGGGCAGCGGGGGTCACAGGAGAATTGGTCAGCAATCCACGGGCCGTGTCGATCCAGTCCTGCATCGAGGGATTCTCTGGGTAGTTGCGGACCAGCACCATAACTTGCCCCAGTGCGCGGTTAGGTTGTCCGATGGCAGCGGTGTCCTTGGCTTTTTGGAATAAGAGGTCTGGAAGGCGGGTCTGGTTGAAGGCGTCGGTTTGCTGTCGGGAGTTGCTATCGGTGGCGACGGCCGTTTCCTGGGCAATCTGCAGATCCCAGGTCTGGAAAATCCTAGGATCGTTTTTCGCTCTCAGGGGGCCACGGATGTTTTTTTCCATGATCGATTGGTAATTACCCGCTGCTTGCTCGAAATCTTTTTCCGGGAGGAGGTCGGAAATCTGAAGCCATTGGACCACGCTCGATTTATCGACGGGTTGGTTGATGAGGGTTAACGCTTCGGGGTAGGGTTTGTCCGTCGCGGTGTTTTTGGCCGTTTTTTTCTGACCCTGCTTGGGGGCAGCGTTTTGAGTCGGTGATCCGGCCGCATCAGCATCACCGGAGTTATCCTGAGTCTCCTGGCGCAGTGATTTTTGAGCGGACAGTGTCTCCAGATAGGAAAGGCACTCTGGAATTTGTGCGTAGGCATCGTGTTTTTCGTTTCGCTGGAGAGCCATGGCCAGATAGCGCATTTGGAGTTGGGCTGCATTCTGGAACGAGATACTGTGGAGCAGCTCCTGATTTTTCCGACTCCAGTCGACGTAATCCTGATGACTTTCGAGATATTTCGTGTTCTCAAGGGACCTTAGGTAGAGGTCAACGGCCGCCGGACCCGAATTGGCCGCTGCCAGAACCTGTGTGATGGCGGCACTTCTGCGATTATCTTCCTTAAGTTTTGCCCCCTGATCGACCCTGTCGAGTTCTCTGAGGATTTCAGTAGCGTTTTGAGGAGTCGGCAGGTCTTGGGCATCAACGGTATTGAGGCCAAGCACCGAAACGATCAGCACCAAGATAGACGCAGGACGCGGGAGGAAGTAGTTCATGGGATGGTATTGAAGGCGCCCCCTCTTCCCCGGTCAACGGGGAAGGAGATAAGATAGGCTTCCCACAAAAAAAGAGCAGCCCGGTCGAAGTTTTCCGAGTTCCCCCCCGAGACCTCGAAAGTTTTTACGACCGGGCTGCAACCACAAACCAAATATGTAAGAGCACGCACCGTGCCAACTTTTCATCCCTTGCTACCGCCCACATTTTCACGATCCTTGCCGGCGTGATGTTCAAAGATCGCCAGAATACCGTTCGCGCGATTAAAAAAGTGATCAGTCCGCCATTAAAATGACTACTGACGATCTTTTCTCCATAGCAGTTTCCGAAGACTCACCGAAGTTGAGGATCGAACAATTAAGGAGCCAGATCTCGCATCACGACCGACTCTACTACGAACAGGCAAAGCCCGAGATTTCAGACCGTGAGTATGATGCGCTTTACCGGGAACTTGTGGATCTCGAACGTGCCCAACCTGAACTGATTACCCCTGAATCTCCGACGCAAAAAGTCGGGGGACGTCCACAGGCTGCCTTTGCACAAGTTGAGCATCTTATGCCCATGCAGAGTCTTGACAACACCTACTCAGCCGAGGAGATCGGCGACTTTGTCGAGCGACTCCAGCGGCTGCTGCCGAGTGAAGAGATCCCCTTCACCATCGAGCCGAAGGTGGATGGGGTGGCGATCTGCCTGCTTTACGAAAAGGGCCGCTTGGTACGCGCCGCGACCCGTGGCGACGGCACTACTGGCGATGAGGTCACCCGCAACATCCGGACGATCGGCGTGATCCCCGCGCAGTTGCACGGCAAGGCCCCCGAAGTGCTGGAAGTCCGCGGCGAGGTCTACCTGCCCAAGGAAACCTTTGCCCGGATCAATGCCGAACGGGATGAGCAGGGGCTTCCAACCTTTGCCAATCCACGCAATGCCGCTGCTGGAACGCTCAAACAACTCGATCCGAACATTGTCGCCGCGCGGAAACTCTCGGCGGTCTTCTATGGTTATGGGGCAGTGGAGCCCGCCTCCGCTCTCCCGGATCGCATGGAGGATTTCTTCGGGCAACTAAAGGCGTGGGGCTTTCCCGTGAATCCGCGCCATTGGCTTGCCCGCGACGCCTCCCAGGTAATGGCTGCGATCATGGAACTCGGTGCAATCCGTCGTGATTTTCCTTTCGAGACGGATGGGGCGGTCATTAAGGCCGACCGGATTGAACAGCACGCACGCCTCGGGTCCACGAGCAAGGCTCCCCGTTGGGCGATCGCCTTCAAGTATGAGCCGGAGCAAGCCAAGACGCGCCTGTTGAACATCACCATTCAAGTGGGGCGAAGCGGTGTCCTGACACCTGTGGCTGAGTTGGAGCCTGTGTTCGTCGCAGGTAGCACCGTTTCCCGGGCCACCCTTCATAACGAGGAGGAGATTGCGCGCAAGGATTTGCGTATCGGTGATTGGGTGATGATAGAGAAGGCTGGCGATGTGATTCCCGCCGTGGTTGGTGTCCTGACGGCGGAACGTAATGGAACCGAAAAGATCTTTCAGATGCCGACTCATTGCCCGGTTTGCTCAGCTCCCGTGACCCGTATTGAGGGTGAGATTGCGGTGCGGTGTGCCAATCCGGGATGTGCCGCTCAGGTACGCCGCAGAATCGAGTACTATGCGGGTCGATCAGCCATGGATATCGAGGGACTGGGAGAGGCGATGGTAACGCAGCTTGCAGATGCCGGTTTGGTGACTGATATCGCTGACCTTTACACACTTACTGCCGATCAACTCCTGCCGCTTGAGAGGATGGGTCAGAAGAGTGTAACCAATCTTATTGCCGCCATCTCCGCGAGTCGTGATCAACCGCTCTGGAGACTCCTGGCGGGATTGGGTATCCCTCACGTCGGGGTGACCGTGGCCCGAACACTAGCCGCCTCGTTCGGCACAGTCGACCGCTTGGCAGCGGCACCGATAGAGGAACTTTGCTCGATCCAGGAAATCGGGGAGATCATGGCAACAGCAATTCATTCTTGGTTCCGTGACCCTTCTATCCTGACGCTCTTGGAAAAGTTACGTTCCGCCGGTTTGAATTTTGGGGAACGGGATCCACAAGAATTAGCTCCTGCGTCCGATGGTCCATTCAAGGGAACAATCTGGGTGCTAACTGGAACGCTTTCCAGACCGCGCGATGAAACCGCCGAATTGATACGCCTCCGCGGAGGCAAAGTCTCCGGCTCCGTGAGTGCCAAGACCACCTATCTGCTTGCCGGCGAAGAGGCTGGCAGCAAACTCGAGAAGGCCCAGAAGCTGGGCGTAAAAGTCCTGACCGAAGATGAGTTCAGAAAACTGATTATTTGAATATGGAACTTCTGAACTCATGAAAAGAATCCAAGCAATTTCAGGATTTTTCCAGGAATGCATATTTCTCCCCTTCCTGAGTTCCTGAGTTCCATATTAATTCTCCTTTCGCTTTCCCTCTCGCCATGACCACACCTTCCACAGCCGATCTCTACCGCGACTATGTCATGCCGACCTACGGACGGTTCGATCTTGTTTTGAGCCGGGGTGAAGGAGCGTTGGTTTGGGACGAAGCTGGCAAAGCGTATCTGGATTTCGGTGCCGGCATCGCAGTCTGTTCACTCGGTCATGCCCATCCCAAGCTAGCCAAGGCATTGGCGGATCAGACCGCCGCGCTGATCCATACCTCGAACCTTTACATGACCCGGCCGCAGGGGGAGTTGGCTAAGCTGATCGTCGATCTCGTGGACCTTGGTGGGAAGGTCTTCTTTTGCAACAGCGGTGCCGAGGCGAACGAAGGACTCTACAAGCTGGCACGGAAATTCGGAGCGCCGACGGGTAGGCATGAGATTATCACCTTCACCAATTCCTTTCATGGACGGACACTAGGAGGCATCAGTGCCACCGGTCAGGAGAAAGTGAAGACCGGATTTTCACCACTCGTTGAGGGATTCGTTCATGTTCCATTCAATGATCTTGCGGCTGTCGAGGCAGCGATCACACCGAAGACCGTCGCGATCCTGTTGGAGCCGGTTCAGGGCGAGGGAGGGATCAATCCGGCGACTCCCGAGTTCCTCAAAGGTGTGCGTGTGCTTTGCGACAAGCATGACCTGCTCCTCATGTTCGACGAAGTCCAGTGCGGATTCGGCCGAACAGGAGACTGGTGTGCCTGGAGGACGATCGTCCCCACTGGTGTGGAGCCCGATGCTGTCAGCTGGGCCAAAGGGATCGCAAGCGGTGTGCCGTTGGGCGCATTCTGGGCGGGAACCCGCTCCACGGCTACGGTTCCTCTTTGTGATCTGCTCGGACCCGGCACCCACGGGACGACCTATGGTGGCAATCCTCTGGTTGCCGCTGCCGGCCTCACGGTGCTCTTAACAATTCAGGAAGAGGGCTTGTTGGAAAACGCGCGGAACCTTGGACTGCGTCTGATCAGTGAGTTGCAGGCGATGAATCTGCCCGCGATCCGGTTGGTACGGGGCGTCGGTCTGATGATCGGTATCGAGCTGAATGATCTCACCGGCGAGGGACTTCCCTCGATCATCGCTACCAAGGCGCTTATGGCTGCTGGTCTGCTCGTGATCCCTTCCGGTGAACGGACGATCCGACTGCTCCCGCCACTGAATATTACGAAGACGGAGGCCGATCGGGCCTTGGCAATCTTGAGGGAAGTTCTTTCGGCGATGCCAGTTTCCTAGCTCTGACCCCTCTTTGACTTGGCAGCCTGTTGGGCTGCAGGTGTGGGTGTTGGGGCCGGATTTTTGCTCTCAAGAGCAAGAAGTTCAGAGATGGTCACGAATTGATACCCCTTCGCAAGCAGTGCATCGAGTGTGGCTGGCATCGCCTCGATGGTTCCCTTGTGAATATCGTGCGAGAGGATGATGGCACCAGGCTTGGCTCCCCCGCTTTGCTTCCAACCATTGAGAATACGACTCGAGACGACAGAGGCTCCGGGATCTTTCCAATCATCGGGATCCACTGACCAGAGAATGACTTTCATCGCATACTCCTTCTCAATGGCTCTACTAAGCCGCGGATTCGTGGCGCCGTAGGGAGGGCGCATCAAGGTGACGGGCTTGCCGATGGTTTGTTTGATAAGATCCGAAGTGTCGGTCAACTCGTGCTGGAGGCCACCTTCTGCAAGCTTGTTGAGGGCCTTGTGATCCCAACTGTGGTTTCCGACCTCGTGTCCCTCGGCGATCTCCCGCTGCAGAATTTCGGGATGATCCTTCACCCGTTCGCCAAGCACGAAGAAAGTGGCATGGATGTGACGCTCCTTGAGGATATCGAGAAGTTTAGGAGTCAGTTTGGCATCGGGTCCGTCATCAAAGGTCATCGCGATATAGGGACCGTCGACGCGGATCGAATTGTAGCTGCTTCGTTCTGCTCCCGGGGCCTGTGAAGAGGATGCCTGCATACCTCCAGGAGGGACGGCAGGTGCCGTCGTGGATAATGCGACTTGATTGGTTGAAATCGGCGCGACGGTTGCCGGGATCATGGATTGGGAAGAGATTGCCTGATTGGAGGGATGAGACTGCTGCGAGTAGGCAAATGCTAACGGGAAAATAACAAGAGTCGCTGACAGGGAGCTGAATAGGTATCGACGGGACATGATGCAGAGTAACGTGGCAGAAAATTTCAAAGATGCACGCCCCTGATCAAAAAATTGAACAAAGGCAGCAGTGCTCTTCCCCAAGTCGATTCAAGCGCTTGGGATGAGTGCTTTTGCCCTCGGGGTCAGAAGGCTAAGGAATTCCAAAAGAGATGCTTTTTTTTGAATGGGGCGCCGCGTGATCGCCCCCATCGGGCGCCACATCCGTTCGGCTTCAATTCCTCTCATCGTGAGCGCTCCGAGTTTGACCTCTTGTCTCACGGATGTTTCGGGAATGATCGAGAGGGCCTGCTCCGCCTCCACCGCGGCTTTAACCGTCTCTATGTTTTCGAGTTCCGCGACGTACTGAACTCTGACCCCCTCTTTGCGAAGTATCTTGTCCAAGTATCGGCGTGTCGGAATATCAGGTGTGAGGCCCACGAATCGCTCTCCCTCAAGGTCGGCAAGTGATAAGAGCTTTTTACCCGACAGTTTGTGACCCGGCGATGTCACGAGGACCAACCGCTCTTGCCAGCAGGTGATTGCCCGCAGTCCGGGGCGCGCCTTTGGATAGGCAACAAGGCCAAGATCGGCCCTGCCATCCTCGACGGCCTCGTAAATCTCGTCGGCTTTGCGATAATCTACGGTGATTTCGACCCCGGGGTGGTTTTTGCGGAACTGTTTTAGAATAGGAGGGAGATTGTGGAGCGCGATGCTGATGACACTGGCGATTCGCAATTTGCCACCAAGTTCGCCGCGAGCTACCCGGAATCGCGTGCTAAGGCCGTCGTAGCGAGCAATGATGTCCCGGCAGACCTCCCAGTAGACATGGCCTTCAGGGGTGAGGCAGAAAGTCTTTTTGTCGCGGTCAATCAGAGGGACTCCGAAACTTTTTTCCACCGACCGGATTTGTTGGCTGACGGCGCTCTGGGTGATGCCGCTTGCCTCGGCGGCGCGCGAGAAGCTGCCGGTTTCACAAAGATCGCAGAAGACCTTGAATCCCTCGATGTGCATGGGCAGAGTTTCGGTGATCAAGTGACGAATCCCAAGGCAAAAACCGCCGTTAGCTTGCTCCTCTAAACGCTATCCACGCCACGAAACCATGCCATCCATTGCCGAGAATCTGGAGACGGTCAGGGGTAATATCGTTAACGCTGCTCATCGCGCGGGATGCGATGCTGCCTCGGTTGAGTTGATTGCCGTTTCCAAGACGTATCCCGCCGAGATCATCAGTCATGCCATCGATGCCGGACAGGAGGTATTCGGAGAAAACCGCGTCCAGGAGGCGATGATCAAGATTCCGGCTCTTCCCGGACGCCTCCGATGGCATCTTATCGGGCATCTTCAGTCCAATAAGGTTCGGAAGGCATTGCCATTATTCGATCTGATTCATGGTGTCGATTCGGCTGATTTGGCACGAGACATCGACCGGATCGCTGCAGAAGAGGGAAGTCATCCCCGCGTGCTGCTCGAGGTGAATGTTTCCGGGGAGGGAAGCAAGCATGGCTTCTCTCCCGAGCATCTCGAGAGGAATCTGGAGTCATTGCTGGAGTTGCCTCGAGTACACATTGAAGGGTTGATGACGATGGCTCCCCTTGCTCCCGAGGCCGAGGCATCGCGTCGCTATTTTGCCGCCTTGAGGGAATTGAGGGATCGGATTTCTATGAAGACAGGTATTTCCCTCAAAACATTATCAATGGGAATGAGTGGGGATTACCAAGTGGCCGTCGAGGAAGGGGCAACCCTAGTTAGGGTGGGCTCCGCCATCTTTGGCTCACGTTAAAAAAATCCCCCTAATTGAAGATTTTTCGGGTAAAAAACCAAGAACTACGCTACCCATAGTGGTCATGTCAGAATTTCACGAAGAAAACGACGAGTTATTGGATCTCGAACAGACTCCCTCGGCAGAAGAACTCCAGAATCAGGTAAAGAGAGCGCAATCGGAACTGCTCCAATTGCGTCAGCGTCAGGATCAGATCGAGAAAGAGAAACAGCGACTTGAGGAATTGACCCGACGTCAGGAGGAGTTGGAGCGCGGGCGCAATGAGATCGCTGACAAGCTTTCGCGGTCCATTATTCTTGTCCAGCGCGAGACGGAGGAAGCCCAGCGCCGGCTTGAGCAGCTCAATAACATCCAGGATTCCTTTGCCGAGCATCTCCGCAACCTTGAGGAGATAGATCCCAAAGCATGGAACGGCCGCGATCTTTCGCGTGAATTGACCCGTGCTCTTGGAACCGTGGATGAAGCGCGTGCAGCCTATGCTCGATCGCACGCAAAAATTTCTCCCATTGCTGACTCCGAGACCGGCTTGCCCGTGGACTCTGGGGCCCTATTCCACGAGGGATCAGGAGGTGACCATGGATTTGCGTATTGGCTCCAGAATGGCCTTGCTTTCACTTTGCCGCTCTTGATTCTGGGAACGATCGCCCTGTTCATCTGGGTCTGGCATCTGCTGACCGCTCCCAAGTAAGCCGATTTTTTGCCGCCTTTCATGCCGACTCCTCCCTCAGGTCGACGCAATTTTCTTCCGCGGGCTGCGGGAAGCCGCTCACCGCGAACCAAGGAGCAGGCGCCGATTCACGATGATCGGATGAAGTTGGAAAGGGATCTGGATGAGATCCGGAAGCAGGAAGCGGCCTTGAGGAAACTTGAGGAGGAGACAAAGCGCAAGATGGAGGAGCTTCCAAAAAAGCTCGCAGAGCGTGAACGGAAACAGCGGGAAAGAATTCATCAACTCGCTGTCTTGACCGCAACCGATCATGTGGGTCGTCCCCGTGACAAACGGCATGCCCCGTTACGACAAGGAAATTCCCCCCGACGGATGACCCTGCCAGAACAGCGTCGTGCTCGGATTCAATTCCTGATGCTGTGCGCGGTGCTGGCTATTTTTTTGGTTCTCCTCTGGAAGTCGCTTCCCTGATGGGTCAGTGGTCGTCCAAAGATCTCAGATTTTTTGAAGCTTCAAGGAGAGGAAAGTACTCCTATTTTCCCTGATTGCAGACTAATCTTCACAGATGACAAAGGCCAAGGCACCGGAGCCCAAGGGATCACGGAAGAAAAGTTCCGAGGAGTGCCAGGCCGGCGACGTTTCCAAAGAAGTTGCCCGACGAGCCTATCGTTCCATGCTAGAGGCCCGTCTTCTGGAGGAGAAATTGGCCGCGCTTTATCGTTCCGGTAAAATCGTAGGCGGCGTTTTTCTTGGGCGCGGCCAAGAGGCTCTTAGCGTGGCTCTCGGCGTCCAACTTCGGCGCGGAGACATCTATGCGCCGCTCATCCGTGATCAGGCAGGAAGGTTGGCGTTTGGCGACACCATTCTCGATACCCTTCGCACGTATCTTGGTTCCTCGCTTGGTTCCATGAGAGGGCGTGATGGAAACATTCACCGGGGTCGCCCCTCCGAGGGCTATCACGCGATGATCAGCCATCTCGGCGCGATGGTTTCCACGGTCTGCGGAAGTCTCATGGCGAAGCGGTTTCGAGGGGAAAAGGGAACCGTCGGAGCAACCTGTATCGGCGAGGGGGGGACCTCCACCGGAAGCTTTCATGAGGGAATCAATCTCGCAGCGGTTGAAAAACTTCCGTTGGTGGTGGTCGTGGCCAATAACCAGTATTCCTACTCAACGCCGAATGACCGGCAGTTCGCCTGCTCCGACCTTCTTTCCAAGGCCGCAGGATATGGTGTTGTCGGACGTCGTGCCATCGGTAACGACTTGATCGACTGTCTTGCCGTGATCGGGGGTGCCGTTGCCGCTGCGCGTCGGGATGAGGGCCCGCAGCTTGTGGTGGCGGATCTGTTAAGGCTTGTGGGCCATGGAGAGCATGACGATGCCTCATACATTCCCGATGCCCTTAAGAAGTCGCCACTGGGAAGGGATTGTCTGGAGCTGGCGCGTCAGGCGCTTGTTGATAAGGGGTGGCTAACCCTTGATGAAGCCTCCTCATGGCAGGAAGCCGTTGAAAAAGAAGTCGAGGAGACATCGTCAAAAGTGCTGCGCGAGCCTGTTCCCGATCCGACCGAGGAGGATTGGAATGCATTTGCCTCCTTGGGAAGAAGCCTTCAACAGGGAGCAAATCAATGAGCGCGATCACTTATCTGGAGGCGATTCGCCTGGCTCAGCAGCGCGCCCTGAAAGAGGACCACAGTGTTTTTATTTACGGCCAGGATATCGGTGGCTTCGGCGGAGCCTTCAAGGCCACCAAAAATCTCGCCAAGGAATTTCCCGGCAGAGTTCTCGATGCTCCGATCAGCGAGGACGCGATGGTAGGGCTTGCCATCGGAGCCGCCATTGAAGGGATGAGGCCAATCGTGGAGATGCAGTTTGCGGATTTTTCCACATGCGGCTTCAACCAGATCGTCAATCAAGCCGCGACTCTTCACTACCGAACGGGCACTCCGTGTCCAATCGTTGTTCGGCTTCCCAGCGGAGGCACACCGGGAAGTGGTCCTTTCCACAGCCAGAGCATGGAGGCGATCTATGCGCACTACCCCGGGTTGGTGGTGATGACACCCGCCACTGTCGAGGATGCATACACGATGTTGCTGGAGGCGATTGCTCTTGATGACCCCGTGATCTTCTGTGAGCACAAGTTTCTCTACTACCACCTCAAGGCGGATAAACTGCCAAAGTTCCCGGGTGAGGAGCTTCCTTTTGGAAAAGCACGGATCACCCGCCCGGGCAGGGATGCCACAGTCGTTGCCTACGCAGCGATGGTGCACGAGGCGTTGGCAGCCGCCGAGGAACTTACCCACGACGGCTATGACATCGAGGTGGTCGACCTGCGAACTGTCCGACCGATTGACACGGATACGATTCTTGCCTCCGTGGCCCGTACCGGTCGATTGCTTGCGGTGGGTGAAGCCTGGCCGTGGGGAGGGGTTGCCGCCGAGGTGATAGCCCGGGTTGCCACCGAGGGGTTTGGACTGCTCGACGCCCCTCCTCAACGACTGAATGCCAAGGAGACCCCGGTGCCTTATCATCCTGCTCTCTGGGGAACGCACCGTCCGACAGCCCCCTTAATCGCCAATTCGCTCCGTCAACTTCTCGAACTCTAGACCGCGAACACACCCACCGAGCTTACGCCTGCACGCCATGTTCCCATCACCCAACTCCACCCCTCTTCTGCCCATCATCATGCCGCAACTTGGCGAATCGATCGCCGAGGCCACGGTTGTCCGAGCCGCATACGCCATCGGAGACCGCGTGGAGGCCGACAAGGACCTTCTGGAAGTGGAAACCAACAAAGCGGTGATGGGTGTTACCGCTCCGTGCGGAGGTATTCTCCGTGAACTCAGTGCGGTGATCGGCGAGAGCTATGCGGTGGGAGCCACGCTCGGTTTTCTCGAGGTCAGTGAGGAGGATGCGGAGCGTTTGGGGCTGAATGATGTCGCTCCTGTTCCCGTGGAAAAGCCGAAAAAGAAAAAAACTCCGGGTATCTCCGGGGCTGCCGAAGCGGAATCGATCAAGCCAACCAGAAAAGCGGTCGAGCCCACGGTTAGCGGGCTCCCTGTTCCGGCACATGCCGGCGGAGCAAGTTTCCTGTCACCCCGCATGAAGGCGCGAATGGCGGAACTTGGACTTCATGCCGCGGATCTCGCTGGCGTCGCCGGCAGTGGTGCGGGTGGACGCGTTACAATCGATGATCTTGAGCGATTCCTGCAGGATCTTGAGAGGAACACGATTTCCCCGGCGTCCTCCATGCGTGTTGCCGTTGCCGATGCCATGCGCCGCAGTTGGACGCGCCCTCTTGCCACGGTCGTTCTTCCCGTACAGCTTGATTTACTCCTCGCTCACCGCAAGAGCCAGACTGTGAAGGCCGGCCCGGCGCTCTATGCATTGAGAGCCTTGGCTGTTGCGCTTTCGGAAACACCGGCTGTCGCCGGAAGGTTGATCGGTGACAGGGTCATCCATCCTCGTTCGGTCGATATCGGCTTCGCCGTGGAGGCAGAGGACGGGGTTCTTGTTCCGGTCATCCGGCATGCAGACCAATCCCCTCTAGCCGACCTTGTGGAAAGGTACAACCGCCTTGTGGAGCTTGCGCGTGCCCGTCGCCTGCCCGGTTCCGATACAGGAGGATCGATCGCCACGATCACAAATTACGGTGTTTTCGGACTAACCATGGCGACACCGATTCCACTTCCCGAGCAGACGATTCTTCTCGGTATGGGAGCGGGGCGTGTCACGCCATCTTGGGATCCTGCAAAAAAGGATTTTGTGCCCGTGACGGAGGCCCAGTTTACTCTGAGTTTTGATCACCGAGTCCTTGATGGTGGCGCCGCAGGTCGATTGCTTCAGCGTGTGGCCAACTTGCTGGGAACGCCGGAAGAGTTGTGATTCATTTCGTAAACTCCTCACGAACGATCATTTTGAGAAATCCGCAACTTTCATTTGCCGGAGGTGTTAATTGAAGTGATGAAAACAATATTACTTCTTTCCGCGGGCCTTCTCTTGGCAACGTCTTCCCTGTCGCTTAGGGCACAGAATACCAACACACAATCAACGCCTCCCCCGCCACCCCATGGCGGAGGGCATGGCCCGATGGCTAACTTAAGCGATGCTGAACGTGCTCAGGTAAAGGCTGCTCATGACAAGGCGATCCAGCAAAATCCGGCACTCGACCAAAAAATGAAGGCCGCTCAGCAGGCCATGGAAGAGGCAAGGAAGTCCATGCATGAGGCAATGATCGCCGTCGACCCCACCGTGGAACCGATCCTTGCAAAAATGATGCCCCCAAAATGGGGAGGAAAGCACGAGGGAGGTTCAGGCAATGCGAATGGCCAAGTCGCAGGTGTTGCTCCCGGTTCAACCAATTCCAACGGATGGCAACAGGCTGGTCACCATGAACCACCCGGAATGGCCAACCTTTCGGAAACAGAGCGACAGCAACTCAAGTCACTGCATGAGCAGGTGAAGAATAACCCTTCGGTGGTTGCGGCACGGCAGGCGAAACAGGATGCAACCACTCCTGAGGCCAGAAATGCCGCAGAAGAAGCTCTCCATCAGGCGATACATGACGCCATGATTAAGGCCGATCCCTCCGCTGAGGCGATCCTCTCCAAGCTTCATCCCCTAGGCGGGAATGGAGGACAATCTTCTTCGTCCTCTTCCTCCACTCCGATGGTTCAGTAGGATTTCTGCCGGAGGATTCATCTGGGATCCGTGAAATCCCTTGGCGAGGCACCCGCACCTACTGAGAGGTTAACCGCGGGGCTTGATCACTTCCTTTCCAGAATGACCCGTGGGTTGATTCGAACTCTCAATCGGGGTTGGAGTGGAAACTCGGAGGTTGTGACGAAGAAGTCTCGTGTATGGCCCCTGAACGGTCTGCGGAGAATAGAGATCGCGACGATTTTCAACGGTGGTGCATGCAGTCATTAATGACGCCACGAAAAGGACGATGGCGCAGCGAATGCTGGGGGTGAGGGATGTTTTCACAAGAACATGAGTCTAATGGAATGGGCTGTTTCCCTGTCAAAGAAATTGCCCCTTCCGAACTTCTTCGCAAGGATCATTCTAGGTGATGCTGGCGTATTACATTCATGATCTGAGTCCCTTCCTGATTCATGTTGGGGGATTTGGGGTTCGCTGGTACGGACTGGCCTACCTCGCCGGTTTCATTGTTGCCATCATTCTCTATCGCCGTCTGGCAGTGCTCGGTTACTCAGACCTCCATCCCGATCAAGTAAGTGATTTTATCACGATGGCGGCGCTCTTCGGTGTTTTGTTGGGTGGGCGTCTCGGGTACATGCTTTTTTACGATACGGATACTTTTTTTCACGACCCTCTGATTTTCTTCCGAGTCTGGGAGGGGGGAATGGCTAGTCACGGTGGCATTCTTGGACTGACTTTCTACACCATGTGGTACGCCCATAGGCATCGGATTTCCTTCCGAAACCTTGCAGACAATCTGGTGGTGGTCGGCCCGATCGGCGTCTTTTTCGGGCGCTGTGCCAACTTTATCAATGGTGAGCTGTATGGCCGTGTCTCCGATGCTTGCTGGGCGGTCCAATTTCCCAAGGAGATCCTTTTCTACACGCCCGAGCACCTTGATCGATTTCTACTGAAGGCAGCGACGATCAATCCGGCGTTTGGATCTCCCGAAGCCGTGATTACAGGGGTCAACTCCTCAAGTTCGCTAAGGGAATTGCTGGCCATTGAGATCAGCCCCCGTTATCCCTCCCAGCTTGTAGAGGCGTTGTTGGAGGGGGGTTTCCTCTTTGTTCTCCTTTGGATATTGAGGACACGGGTTCGCCTTCCAAATGGTTTCCTAACGGGGATTTTTTTCATCGCTTATGCGTTGGTGAGAATCCTTGGAGAATGCTTTCGCGAGCCTGATGCCCCGCTCACAGGAATGCTCACCCGGGGACAGTTTCTCTCACTGTTCATGATACTCATTGGGGTCTTATTTCTGATCTGGGCTAAGTCGAAACCGGGTTATCCGCGCGTCCCAGGGATGCCTGCTGTCGTAGGGGTTTCACATCATGATTGAGGTGAGATATGAACGCGGGGTCTATCTTCCCGAATGTGATCATCTTTGGCTGGATCCTCGGGGATCCCGTCCCTTCGCCTTTGTGTCGCATGCCCATAGCGACCATACGGGTCACCATCAAAGAACGATCCTGACGGATGCCACGGCACGATTCATGCGGGCGCGCATGGGTTCGAGTGGCAAAGTGCAGCATGTCCTGCGATATGGAGAGGAAAGGGAGTTTGGATCATTCCGGGCGACATTGCTCCCGGCTGGACATGTTTTGGGATCTGCTCAGGTCCTGATCGAACAAGCCGGGGAAAGGTTGCTCTACACGGGTGACTTCAAGCTGCGTCCGGGACTGTCCAGTGAGGCGGCCCAAAGCGTTGAGGCCGATACGCTGATCATGGAGACAACATTCGGTCTCCCTCATTACAACTTTCCACCGGCGGCCAAAACGATTGGCCGGATTCTGGAGTTCTGTCGTTCTACTCTTGCCGAGGGCTCCGTTCCGGTTCTCCTGGGTTACTCGTTGGGAAAAGCACAGGAAATTTTAGCGGCTTTGGCCGGAGCAGATCTACCCGTCATGCTGCATGGCTCGATTTGGCAAATGACGCGTCTCTATGAGGAGTTGGGGGCGGTTTTCCCGGCTTATTCCCGTTTCGAACCCGAACAGGTCGCGGGGCATGTTCTTATCTGCCCACCAGCGACGGCAGGTTCCGCCATGCTAGAAAAAATCGTTGAAAAAAGAGTGGCCATGATCACGGGTTGGGGCCTGGATGAGAGAGCCGTTTACCGCTACGGGTGCGATTCTGTCTTTCCGCTTTCCGATCATGCAGATTACGGGGAACTGATGGAAATGGTTGGCTTGGTGAAGCCAAGACGCGTTTACACATTGCACGGCTATGCTGACGAATTCGCCTTGGATCTTCGACGTCGAGGCATCGATGCCTGGTCTCTCACTGGCGGGAACCAACTCGAGTTTTCCCTGTGAATCTACAACGGATGTTTTCCCTCCCCCTAGGGCTTGGGTAGGGATCTCAAGAGCTTCTCGACCTTGATAGCATCCTCGGGCGTATCCACGCCAATCCCTCGATGGGAAGTGATAATGACGCGTATTGGAATACCGTTCTCGAGGGCGCGAAGCTGTTCCAGTTTCTCACACTGCTCCAGAGGGGTGGGTGAGAAGCTAACCAGATTTCGCAGCACTTCCCTTCGGTATCCATAGATACCAAGGTGCAGTAATGAAGGCACGGCGCTCGCCTTGTCTTTGGCATCGCGGTGAAAAGGTATCCTGCTTCTAGAGAAGTAGAGTGCGTCACCTTTTGCATTCATGACGACTTTCACGCAATTCGGATTATCAGCTTCCCTCGGGTCTCCAAACGGAGTGGCCGCCGTGATCATTCCGATCTTGGGATGTCGTTTCAGGGTAGAGGCCAGAGAACCTATCAGGAGCGGGTCTATCATCGGTTCATCACCCTGAACATTTATGAAATGAGTGATTCCCCTGAGCCGAGTGGCCACTTCCGCTATCCGGTCGGTGCCGCTCGGATGATCCGGCGATGTCATCACCACATCGGCACCAAAATTGAGTGCCGCTTCCGCTATCCTATCATCGTCAGTCGCAATAACCACGCAGGAGATCCCTTTTGCACGGAGAGAGCGTTCCCAGACATGCTGGACAAGCGGTTTACCCGCAATCCGATGCAGGCATTTCCCCGGAAAACGAGTCGAGCCCCAGCGGGCCGGAATGACAAGAGCGATGGAGGTTTTGGTGGAGGTGCCCATGGGCCAATAATGAATCAGCAGGCGTCACTGAGCACCATGCGTACCGCCTCTGCGATGGTCGGTGCTATATAGTCGGCCCCGCAGTCTAGATGCTTCTTTCCGTAACCTGTCTCGACCAAAATCGTACGCACGCTGGCATTCCGCCCGCACTCGATATCAAGATCCTTGTCTCCAATCATAAAGGATCGTTGAAGGTCAATGCCGTGATCAACAGCGGCTTCGAGAATCATACCCGGAGCCGGCTTGCGACGGGATGATCCCGAGCCGGGAAGATCCGGGGACATGTAGGAGGCATCAATGTTTCCATCGAGTTGGCGTATCAGTTCTTTCTGCACTGATTCAAACTGTTCGACAGTAAAGTAACCTCGTCCGATGCCGCTCTGATTGGTGATGATGATCACAGCCCATCCGAGGGAACGCGCCCGTGCCAACACCTCGTCGGCGCCTGCATAGGCCTTAACATCTTTGGGATCGTGACAATGGTCAACCTCGACCATGAGCGTGCCGTCACGGTCGACAAAGATGGCGGGACGCAGACTTTTGGCGTCGCTCATGCTTCTTGCAGTCCCTTGAAACTATTCTCCAATTCAGCCCGCGTACAGGTGGCTGTACCCAGTTTGCCCACGACGATCCCCGCAGCATGATTAGCAAGTTCAGCCGCCTCCTCCGGGGTGGCACCAGCCGCAATCCCCAGAGTGTAAAGGGAGATGGAGGTGTCGCCTGCACCGGAAACATCAAAAATTTCGCGTGCCCGGGTGGGTGTGTGGTACGGGGTGTGCCCGGGCCGAAACAACATCATTCCCTGCTCGCTAAGGGTGATCAGTAGGGAGCCGGCATTCCAGCGGTCGAGCAGGATTTCACCCACTCTCATCAAGGCTTGGTCGTTTTCGACAGGATGAACCGGCGGCGAGAGAGGGATGCCTGCGGCGGCAAAGGCCTCAGAGCGATTCGGCTTGATTGCCGCGATTTCCGGCCACTCCAGGGGGTTTTTGGGATTTGGATCGCAGGTGACGATCACCCCTTTTTCCCGTGCCGCTTCTAAAACTGCATTCACAAACCCCTGGTCAAGAAATCCCTTTCCGTAATCCTCGATAAGAACCGCGTCAGCCGCTCCAACCAATGCCCGTGCCTTTTCCAAAATATCCACCCTTGCTGAAGCGGGAGCAAGGCGTTGTTCACGGTCCACCCTCACCACTTGCTGGCGCTGTGCAATGATCCGAGTCTTAACAATGGTAGGAATGGAGGAGTCGGTGAAGAGGCCTTCGATGGAAATTCCCTCGTCACGGAGCAGGCCCGTGAGTTTTTCACCATGAGGATCGGTTCCCACCATTCCGAGCATGGTGACCGAGGAGGTGAACTCCCGAAGGTTTCGAGCCACGTTGGCCGCCCCGCCCGGATAGCTTGACTCGCTCTGAACCTCGACGACCGGCACAGGAGCCTCGGGGGATATCCTGCCGACGTTACCCCAGACGAATTCGTCCAGCATCAAGTCGCCGATGACGAGGAGACGCTTGGTCGCCGCGTGATCAAGAATGTGTTGTAATCTTTCCCGGTCCATTACAGATTGAATTCAACCTAAAGCGTGTGAACTACGATTCGCCCATGCTCCACAGCGAGCCCCCGCTCGGCGAGGGTATTTTTCCAAGATTTCCAATGAAATCCATTTTCCACATCTGTGCGTTTGTCGTTTGTTCGGCACTACTCACCACCACATCCCTCAGGGCGGACAACCCTCCGCAGAAGATATCACTGTCAGACTTTCCCGCTGCTGCCGTCGACGAGGTGGTTGTGCCGGTACCCAGCGAAATCTTTGCGGTGCTTGACAAATTGGGTAACCCGAATTGGAAAGGGCAACTCCGTGACGGCAAGGCGCGTACCCCCGAGGATCGCGCCCGCACCGCTCTCCTCCTTGGCAATGTCATCGCCGAGGGATTTGTCGCTGTCGAGGCCGAGGATGCCGAGCGCGTCAAGGAACTCGGTCGACAAGTCCTCACGCTGGCCGAGGCCATCAATGTCCGCAAGTCGGTCATCGCCCGCAGCAAAAGCATCACTGACATGGCCGATCAGCGCGATTGGAAAGGCGTCCGTTCTGAATTTGACGGAGCCCTGCAGGATGTGCGTAGCGCCATGCAGGAACTCAATGATCAAGATCTTTCCCAGTTGGTTAGTCTGGGAGGGTGGCTACGTGGCACCGAAGTGTTGACTTCCATAGTTCAGGGTGGTTTTGCAAAGGACGGCACGGAACTTCTCCATCAGCCTGAATTGGTAAGTTACTTCGACCGCTGTATAGGAACCATGGGGAAGCGACTTCGTAAGAATCCTCTGATCGTAAGCGTCCGGGATGTGCTCCGTAAAATCGAACCTATCGTGAATGAGGGTGGCGACAAAATAATCCCGGCGCAGGTCAAGACCATCCATGAGTTCACCCATGGAGTAAACCAGCAGATCGTCGAGGGGACTGGTGGCAACTGATCATGAATCTCCGTATCGCCCAAAGTTTTGCCTCTCTTGGCCGTCGGATTCCTCTTCTCGGAGTGGCTTTCTTATGTTTCGTTCCGCTGCTTCACGCCACAGTGGATGATGCCCTTTCCTTCGCCTACGAGGCGGCGCTCCCTTATTACAAGCAGGGTTTCTCGATCCGCAAGGATGCCTGGGGCGGTGACCTTGGGGTCAAGGAGAAGAAAGCAGTCAGTTCACAACTTTTCAGGGGTAACGACTACTGGTTCCTCATGGCAACCGATGTGAAGGGGGCCTCCCTCTCCGTCCATATTTATGATGACAAGGGCAATCTTGTCGATGCGGAGAGCTGGCAGAAGGGCCGCTTTGCCGGAGTAAGGGTCAGCCCGAAGGCCACTGGTACATTTTTCGCCATCGTCCAGATCCTCAAGTCCCCCGAGGATCGAACTCCTTGGGCTTTGGTTTACGGCTACAAGTAGCCGTCCTCGTTGAAGAGACCCCTACAGAAAAAAAAGCAGGGAGTTGGTAGAACGATTGCAGGTGCAATTGAGTCCCCTGAATCGATCAGGCTTGAGTTCAAAGACGCCCGGGCTTTGCAGGCCGTGTACGGCGGCGATGAATCATTGCTTCGGTTGATGGAAAGCACTCTTGGAGTTCATGTCACCAGCCGTGATGGGTGGCTTAAGATTGAAGGAACTTCCATTGCCGTCGCCAAGGCCCGGCATCTTATTGTTGAATTGCAGCGGGTGGCCTCTCTGGGGGCCGTGATAGGACGCGAGGAATTTTTGGTGGCACTGGATCACTGCGGCTCATCTGCCAATCATACAGATCTCCAACAGGCACACGATTCACCATTGGAAGCACTCTATCACGAAAGAATCCAGTGCTCTCAACGCAAGCCGCCCGTCATACCCAAAAACATATCCCAGAGGGATTACCTAAGGGCTATCGATGCACATGACATCACCTTCGGTATAGGTCCGGCCGGGACTGGGAAGACCTACTTGGCCGTTGCCAAGGCTGTTGCTGCCCTGAAAACTGAAAAGGTGAGCAGAATCATCCTCACGCGTCCTGCCGTCGAGGCTGGTGAAGCATTGGGATTTCTTCCCGGTGAGCTGCAGGAAAAGATCCTGCCATACCTGCGTCCGCTATATGATGCGCTCCATGACATGCTGGAACCTGAAGAACTCCAGCGTGCCATCGACCGAAACATTATCGAGATAGCCCCCTTGGCCTATATGAGGGGAAGAACCCTCAACAAGGCATTCATTATTTTGGATGAGGCCCAGAATACCACGACCGAGCAAATGTTCATGTTTCTCACGCGCATCGGGGTCTCTTCTAAGTGCGTCATCACTGGAGACCGGACCCAGATTGATCTTCCCAAGAACAAACCCAGCGGTTTGATCGAGGCAATGGGGGCGCTGGCCGAAACCTCCGGAATCCGGTTTCATCATTTTCTGGAAAAGGATGTCGTTCGTCACCCTCTTGTCCGTGCAATCATCAGTGCCTACAAGGAGCATCGGGGCCTCAGAGAGAGCCGGATCTGATCCTGTCACTTCCGCAAGGTCCCCTGCCTACTCCAAAAAACATGCTTCGATTCCTCAGGAAAAAGCGTCTCGAGTCCCGCGGATTAAGCTGCGGGAAGTCGCGTCTTGCAAACAGCAAAAGCGCCCTGCTGGGAGAGTTGGAGGGTGGGGCATTGTTGCGTTTTGGTATCGTTCTTGCGGCCGCGGGCATTCTTGCCCTTTTTTGTCTCTCGGGTGATGCTCGGGAACCTGTCAAACACCTGCTTTACGCGCTCCTTGTGCTTGCTCTCGCAGTTGTCCAACCATTGGTCAGCGGCGACTTGGCGCTAGCCAAAAACTCCCGGATGGCTCTTTTCCTGGGGGTGATTCTGCTGCAGGTGGGAATCGGTGAATTCCTTCAGCTTCAAGTGACCGAAGGACATTTGGAGGATCATCTTGTCGCGTTGCTCCTTCCTTATGCCCTCGCACCGATGATCCTCTCGGTGCTCATGGGGCCTCAAACCGGCCTTCTGGCCTGCCTCCTCGGTGCCCTCTGGTGGTCGGTCCTCAGGGTAACAAGGGATCCGGTACTCCTTCTGCTGGCGATTGCGGGAGGCCTCGCCGCCGTACTTTCCACCCTTCGAGTCCGTCGCCGTTCCAGACTTCTGCGAGCAGGTTTTTACTCCGGTCTTGCCGTGTGGGTCGTGGCGTTGCTTTCCGGGGTAATTGGTCCGGTTCTCTGGGACAATCTTCCCTCCACGGACTGGTGGAGTCTCTGCATCGAGAGCAGCGTCGCCGTAGGCATCGGGATTCTGACGGCCGTCTTGGTCAGCGGCTCTCTTCCGCTGATCGAGCAGGCCTTCGGGATCACCACGGAGATTTCATGGCTTGAAATGGCCGATCTGAACCACCCGCTCCTGCGACGACTTAGTTTGGAGGCTCCCGGCACCTATCACCACTCCCTGGCCATGGCGAACCTTGCCGAGGCCTGTGCGGAAAAAGTGGGTGCCAATGCCACGCTCTGCCGTGTCAGTGCATATTTTCACGACATTGGCAAGTTGGTGAAACCCGAGTACTTCACCGAAAACATGGTTCCGGGGGAGAATCCCCACGACGAACTTACCCCGACCATGAGCGCCCTGATCATTCTTTCCCATGTCAAGGAGGGGGTCGATCTGGGAGTAAGGAGCAAGCTGAACAGTCGGGTGATTGATGCCATCAGGCAGCATCACGGAACGACCCTTGTGGAATATTTTTATCAGCGAGCCTGTCGTCAGGAGATGGATGCGCGTGCAGGCGGCAACCTGATGAATGTGCGTCCCGAGGATATTCCAAAAGTAAGCGAGGAGAGCTATCGGTATCCAGGCCCCAAGCCGCAGACGATCGAGGCGGTCATCCTGGGTCTTTCTGATGCCGCCGAAAGCGCTTCACGTAGTCTGGAACGACCAACGCCGCAACGTTTGGACGATCTTGTTCATGGCATTCTTCACGACCGGATTGAAGACGGTGAATATGACGAGGCTCCTGTCACCCTGTGCCAACTCCAGGAGATCGCCGCAACATTGGTTGCAAGCTTGGGCAGCATGCATCACGTCAGGATCGCCTATGGGCGACGGAAGGAGGACAGGATTCCCTCCGGCAAGGACTGATACCACCCTTCCGTTAAGGAGTGTTTGAATCGGGCGACTTGATCAGGAAGGTGAGTCCCGCCCCCATGATCAGCAGGGTGCCCGCCACGATAAAACTCGAGGTGAAGTTGCCGCTAGAGGCCTTTAGCATCTGGGAGACACGAGAAAGTACAAATCCACCCATTCCCCAAGCTGTGAAGACGAGGCCATAATTCATCCCGAAATTCTTAAGTCCCCAAAGATCCTTTGTGATCGAGGGGAAGAGTGAAAGATTGGCACCATAGTTTGCACCGATCAGGGCGGCTATCAGGACAAGAACACCTGGAGTGGTCGCGCCTCCGGTGACGGGGATGGCAATGAGCATAAGCAGGGCTTGAAATAGGAAGACGAGGAGGAGAGTCGCGCGCCGGCCGATCTTATCGGACAATGATCCGGCGATAACCCGTCCAAGGGCATTTCCGATAGCTAGGACAGCTACCGCGATAAAGGCAGATGCTCCCATCGATTTCTTTGCCATGCCGCTGATGCTGCCAATGACCATCAGGCCAGCCCCGGCTCCCACAAAGTAGAGAAGCCAGAGCAGCCAGAAAGAGCCCTTGGAGAGAATCTGGCCGGGGGATAGGTCGGCCATGGGTGTCGAAGTGTTGTTTGTTATTGCAGAAGTTTCGGCAACATACACTGCGGGTGGATTCTTAAGGAATTGGGAGAGGCTGATGACGATCACGGCGAAGAGAGTCCCCAGTATGAGCATCGACTTCAGAATGCCGAAATCCTTGAGAAGGGTTTCGGAGAGCGGGGCGAGGTATACCGGAGCCAAACCAAATCCCGCCACCACGATACCGGCAACCATACCCGTCTTTGCCTTTGGAAACCATTTGAGGGCTGCAGGTGTGGCGCATGCATAGCCGAAGCCGATACCGGTCCCGACCATCACGCCAAAGCCGATGACCCAAAGGGTGTAGTTATTGGTTGTTGAGATCAGCAGCATCCCGGCGGCCACAAGCACTCCCCCGATCGTAGCCGTGATCCTGGGGCCTATCTTATCCTGCAACCGACCCGCCAGGATCATCGCAAAGGCGAAAATCAGGCAGCAGAGGGCGTACGGATCATTGAGCTGATCTCCTTTCCATCCAAAGTCCTTTTCGATGGCACCTTTGAACATACTCCATGTGTAGAGAACCCCGAGGGCGAGATTGATGCCGAGTCCGGCCAACGCAACGCGCCAGCCCAAGTTCCTGGGGGATGTGTGGGAGGTCACGGAAAAAGGATGAATGAAGAAGGATGAAAGATGAAAGCGATAAAATAACCCCTCTTCTTTCCTGTGAATGCACATCAATATTCCAGCTTTACTGGTGCTACAGCATCCGCCGGAATTTCGCCAAGCCATGCTTTAACAGCAGCCCTTTGCGAATCGGGACTAATACCATAGGTCAGGTAGAGATTCGGGAGGTGGGGTTGCTCCGCGAGCAGATAAGGGGATCCGAAGGATGTGAAGATGGCATTGGGGAGGTGATGCAGGATTCCGTGCCAAAAATGCATTACGGCATCCCCGATAGGGGAAATTGTGCCGATCAAGTTATGAGGGGTGATGCAGATGCAGATAAAACTGGCTTTGGCCGAGGCCGCCGCCTCAGCGATGGTATCGCGGCCGGCATTTACAAGATGGGTCACCCTGTAGCCTCGTTCCTCCAAGGCCAACCTCGCCGGAGTGAGATCCGAAAAAAGAGCGGAACTAGGTTTTGGATTAGGCTGGGAAATACAGGCCAGAACCACATGATCCCCGCGTTTCAGGCGAGCCGGGGTGTTTGTGCCAGGTTTAATAAGAGTCAGCGAGCGTTCAGCCATCTCCCGTGATGCCTGTTCAAAACCGTTTCTTTGCTGCTCGGTGACTTTTGGTCCAAAGAATTGACGATGAATGCCAATCCTTGCCTTCATCTCAAGAACTCTTCGCACGGCTTGATAAAGGCGGTTTTCCGAAATTCGTCCCTTGCGGACCGCCATAAGCAGGCGCGCATGATCCTCTCGCTCAGCAAAAAGCACGACATCGCCTCCGGCCTTCACGAATTCCACAGCGGCATTCTCCCACGGGACACGTGAGCAAAGACCAATCATCGGGAGTGCATCACTGACCACCAATCCTCGGAAGCCAAGAGTCTCGCGCAGAAGACGAACCTGTAAAAGAGGATCGATCGTGGCGGGGAGAGCTTCCTGTTCGGATAGCCCGACATAGTCAGGAAAACTCAGGTGTCCGGTCATGACGGAACAGACGCCCTCGTCGATCACCTCTTTCCATACCTTCCCGTGCGAAGCCTCCCAGCGAGGAACATTCATGGACACGGTGCTCGTGCAGAGGTGTTGATCCCTCCAATCGCTTCCGTCTCCGGGAAAATGCTTGGCGCACGCGGCCATTAGCCCCGATTTTTGGACTCCCCTCACGTAAGCCCGACAAAGGGCTGCAACTGCGTCGGGATTATCCCCGAATGAGCGGATATTGACGACTGGATTACGCCAGTTTGAGTTAATGTCACACACCGGACCCAGCGTCCAGTGGGCCCCCAGCGCACGAGCCTCCATAGCAGTGGCCTCCCCCATTCTTTGGACGAGATCCAGATCACCTGCGGCACCCGCGGCCATGAACCACGGAAAGTTGACACACTCGGGGATCATCACACCTGCGCCGTGTTCGAAGTCGCTGGTTAGAAGCGGCGGAATACCTCCAGCATCCGCAACCGCCTCGGCTGTTTCCCTCACCTTCGAGGCAGGCCATTTGGAGAAAAAGAGAGAGCCGATACCGAGTTCGCGAACGATGCGAGGCCATTCCTCCTCTGGAATCTGATATTGGGCAGGACAGAGAATCTGGCCGACTGCCTGCTCCAACGACAATCCGGCAAGTCTCCTTTCAACCCAATGGGAATCTTCGGCGGAGGGAATGTATTCCATGATATGTTCTCCGAGGAATCATAACTCAGCGTAACATCACCCCGAAACGCTCCCCCTTGCCGCAATCAAGAGCAAAGGCAGCCAGAAGTTCGGCTGTCTGCTGTAGGTCCGAATACTGGATCATCTCGACGGGGGAGTGCATATAGCGGTTTGGAACCCCGATCGAGACGGTCGGAATACCACCCTTCTGTTTGAAGATCGCATCGGCATCGGTGCCGGTCCATCGTGGGTTCACTTCGACCTGAAGAGGGATTTTTTCGCGTGTACCTAACTTGCGAAGGCGATCGTTGACCACGGGATGATTCACGCTGCCAAGGCTGATCACGGGGCCCTTGCCCATCACGACCTCTCCATGTTTGGCCTTCGAGCAGTTGGGGATATCGGTCGCATGCGTTACGTCAACCACGAGAGCCACATCAGGATGGACTGTGTATCCAGCCATAGAGGCACCATAGAGGCCGTTCTCTTCCTGGATAGTTGAAACGGCGACCAACCTGGCCTTTAGTTGACCTCTTTTCAACGAGGCAAGCCTGAGCCCCTCGGCGGCCGTCCAGGCGCCGATTCTGTTGTCACAACCGCGTGCTGCAAAACGGCCTCCGGCAAGCTCCTGAAATTCCGCAGCATATGTTACGGCGTCACCGATGGAGACAAGTTTCTCTGCCTCCTTGCGTGAGGAAGCGCCGATGTCAATGTGCATGGAGTGCATCTCTGGAACCTTGTTGCGGTCGTCCGGTTCCTGAAGGTGAATTGCCAGAAGCCCGGTTACGCCCGGAACCGATCCTGCCTTGCCGTGAACCGTGACGCGTTGGCCACGGATGAGTCCCTTGTCGACGCCGCCGATTCCCTTGAAGTAGAGGAAGCCGTCGTCCGTGATATGCGATATCATCAGGCCCAATTCATCCACATGCCCGCTGATCAGGATGGTTGGATCCCCTTTTCCTGAAGTCGGGTTCAGCGTTGCATAGGCATTTCCATAGGAATCGATTTCCACCGAGTCCGCGAAACGGCTGACATAATCAACCCAGACTTTCTGTCCACGGGTCTCAAAGCCCGAAGGAGAAGGGGTGTTGAGAAGTGTTTTGAGAAACTCGTAGGGGCTGGACTTGGAGGATGCCTTCATCATGTGAGAGTGAATCTTCTTGGCGTGTGGCTGAAGAAAAATCGGCGGATCATTGTTTGTCACGAAAAAGCCCCGGCCGCTTTCATGGCGGCCGGGGCTTTCGATTGTTGATGAACTGGTTAGATCAGTTCGTTAACGATGTTTTCGATGAGTTCCTGACGGCCGCTGGTGTGCTGGATTGGATCGGGATGACTGAGGGCATGTTTCTCGAGGCTTGCGAAGCTGGATTTGCCCGACTCCACCTCGGCGCCAATGCCGCTGTCCCATGAGGAGTACCTGTTCTTGACGATTTCGGCGATGCGTCCGTCCTTGCGGATGGAGGCCGCGATTTTTAGACCCCGAGCAAAGGCATCCATTCCGCCGATGTGGGCGTAGAAGAGGTCGATCGGTTCAAAGCTCTCGCGGCGCACTTTGGCGTCGAAGTTCATGCCGCCTGTCGTGAGACCGCCCATCTTCATCACGCCCAGCATGATCTGGGTGGTGAGGTAGAGGTTGGTCGGGAACTGGTCTGTATCCCAGCCGATGAGCTCATTGCCGGTGTTGGCGTCGATGGAGCCGAGAGCATTGGCCCCAAGGCATACTTCGATCTCGTGTGCCATGGTGTGCCCGGCGAGGGTGGCGTGGTTGGTCTCGAGGTTCATCTTGAAGTGATCCTGGAGACCGTATTCACGAAGGAAGTTCAGGCAGGCAGCCGTGTCGCTGTCATACTGGTGGGTGGTTGGCTCCTTTGGCTTTGGCTCGATATAGAACTGGCCCTTGAAACCGATCTCCTTCTTGTAATCGACTGCCATATGGAGGAAGCGGGCGAGATGATCGAGTTCGCGCTTCATGTCGGTATTCCAGAGCGTTGAGTAACCTTCGCGTCCACCCCAGAAGGTGTAGCCCTCGCCGCCCAGTTCGTGGGTGACTTCCATAGCCTTCTTCACCTGTGCAGCGGCATAGGCGTAGACATCTGCATTGGGGCTTGTGGCGGCTCCGTGGAGGAAGCGGGGGTTGGCAAAGAGGCAGGCGGTACCCCAGAGGAGCTTGATGCCCGTGCGCTGCTGCTCCTCCTTAAGAACTGCGGCGACTGCGTCTAGGTTCTTGTTGCTCTCGGCGAGCGTCTTTCCCTCTGGGGCCACGTCGCGATCGTGGAAGGCGTAGTACGGGGCGCCGAGCTTCTGCGTGAACTCGAAGGCATAGCGCACGCGGTTCTTGGCGTTTTCGAGAGAGTCGGTGCCGTCATCCCAGGGGCGGATGGCTGTGCCGGCACCGAATGGGTCGGAGAGGGAATTGCGGAAGGTGTGCCAATAGACGACAGAGAAACGCAGCCAATCCTTCATGGACTTCCCCTCGATCATCTCTGATGGGTTGTAGTGTTTGAAGGCGAGGGGATTCTTCGAGGAGGGACCCTCGAAAGGGATCGAGGTGATGTCAGGGAAGGCTTGGGTGCTCATAGAGTTGCAATGTTAAAGGGAATCTTGCCGCTCAAGTGAAGGGGAAAACATGGTGAGGTGGTCTTTTTTCTCGTTCATGTTGGCAGATGCAGGCAAAGATCCTCGTTTATGGCAATTCGCGCTATTCTCTTTGATCTTGATGACACTCTTGCCGTTGATGAGGCGGTTTCGCATGAGACCTTCGCCCATGTTGCGGCCGTAGCTGCAGACCGGTTTGGAGCGGAACCCGGCCGTTTTGCAACCGATGCGATGGCGATCGCGAGGTCTCTTTGGGCCGAAGGAACTTGTCGGCCGTTCTGCCGCTCTATCGGAATCAGCGCCTTCGAGTGCCTCTGGGGTGGATTCGAGGGGGATTCCAAAGATCTTACTGATCTCCGTAACTGGGCAGTTGCTTATCGGGTGGAGGTCTTTACCGAGGCGCTCACTACTCAAGGTATTGTTTGTCCACCAGATGCCGGAGCGTTCCTCTCCGCTGAATTTGCTGCCACTCGACGCTCCCGCCAACGTCTGCTTGCGGGAGCGAGGGATCTCATGGCGCAACTCTCACCCTCTTACAGCCTAGCCCTCCTGACAAACGGCGCCCCGGATCTGCAGCGGGAAAAGATAGCGGCTTCAGGACTTGAATCGTTTTTCAAGGCAATCGCCGTCTCCGGGGAACACGGCATCGGCAAGCCTAAGCCGGAAATCTTTGACTACCTTCTCGACCAGTTGGGTGTGACTGCTGACGAAGCCCTCATGGTCGGCAATAGTTTGGAACGGGATATCGCCGGAGCCCGCAACGCAGGCATTCGATCAATCTGGATCCGTGTGCCCGGTTCAGAGGAGCATGCGGAGGTCTCTCCGGATTATACAATTTCAGCTCTCGCCGAAATTCCTGCCATCTTGGAAGCGTTTCATGCTTCCCGCAAGAATTAGCGACTTGACCACGATACCTCTGTCACTCATCTAATGACGCTCCCTTTTCTTGATAAGCAGGGAGCTATTAACTGATTCTTTTCACCCTACATGTCGTTCCTTCGCTCAGCCATTTTTGCAAGGATGATGCTTGCCGTAGCGTTGCTGCCGGTGACTGGTGGGTGGCTGAAGGCGCAAATGCCCGGTCAGGCTCCCCTGATCCAGGAAATTGACGTTCAGTTCGTAGGACCCAGCACCCTGAGCAAGCAACGCGTGCTCGATAATCTCGCCACAAAACCGGGCGCTCCCTACAACGACCGGCTTGTTGAGGAGGATATCAAATCCCTCTACGCCACGGGCCAGGTTTCGAATGCGCGAATTTTCGCCGAGTCGATTTCGGGTGGGCTGAAGGTCACCGTTCTCCTTCAGGGAAGGGCAACCGTCGGCGAAGTAATCATCGAGGGGGCTGAAGCGATCAAGAATTCGAAAATCCGCAAGGAAATCGCGACCAAGCCGGGGGAACCCATGAGTGACGAGCGGCTTAACGATGACCGTCAGAAAATCCTGAAGCTATACGAGGACAAGAATTACACCGATGTGAAGGTGGATACGAAGACATCCGAACTTCCGGATAAGAGGATGAAAGTTACCTTTGTGATCAACGAAGGGCCTAAATTAGTCATTCGACGCATCACGTTCACCGGCAATGATTCCGTTCTTCCCAAGGACTTGCTGAAGGTCATGAAGACAAAAACGGCAAATCTCCTCTCCTTCCTGACAAAGGCCGGTCGTCTCACTCCATCCCAGATGGATGAGGACAAGGAGGCGATCCGCAACCTTTATCAGAACAGGGGCTTTGCCGACATGAAGGTTACCGATGTGCAGACCACTCCGCTATCAAAGGGTAATGGCGTCGATCTGGTGATCTCCATCTACGAGGGAACACAGTACCGCGTTAACAAGCTTTCTGCAGAAGGAGCCACGATCGTGTCACCCGCTGACCTGCTGCGCTATGTTAAGATGAGAACCGGTTCTCTCTACACGCCGGATGGAATGGGCGCAGATCTCAAGAAAATCCGCGATTTCTACGGCTCCCGCGGGTACGTCGACATGGTTGTCCAACCACAGGTCACCCCAGCCGGACAGGGACAAATCGATCTTACCTACCGTATCGACGAGGGTGTCCAATCCTACGTGAATCTCATTAACGTTCAGGGAAACACCAAGACCAAGGACAAGGTCATCCGCCGCGAGTTGGCTGTGCAACCCGGTGGGATTTTTGACACCACCCTGGTTGATGTCAGCAAGACACGGCTGATGAATCTGAATTATTTTTCTAAGGTAGATACTGTGCCTGTCGATACTTTGGTGCCCGGACGCAAGGATTTGGATGTCATCGTCGATGAAAAAAAGACCGGATCGTTCAATTTCGGCGCCGGCTTCAGCTCCATCGATAGCTTGGTGGGATTTGCCGAACTCCAGCAGTCTAACTTTGATTTGTTTAACTGGCCCAACTTCACTGGGGCGGGGCAACGCTTCCGTATCCGTGCCCAGTATGGTCTGCAGCGTCAGGATTTCACGATGTCACTCACCGAGCCTTGGTTCATGGGATACAAGGTTTCCGTGGGCGGTGAGCTCTACTACCACGCTGCTACATTCCTGAGTCCGGTCTATAGCCAGTCGAACCTCGGCGGAGCACTCCAGGCACGCAAGGCAATCACTCCTTTCACCGCGCTTCGAGGGGAATATCGCTTGGAAGACGTTCGCATTTACAATCTGACCGGAAATTATGGCACGGCTATTAACAACGCTGGGGCAAGTTCCCCTTACACCAAGAGCGCGATCCTTCTCGGACTTGATTTTGACAACCGTGACAGCCTCTTCCTCACTCACAAAGGACAGTCGATTAACCTCAGCGGTGTGGTTGCTGGTGGTGGCTTGGGGGGCAATGTGCAGGACTACGGTCTCAACATTGAGGCCAAGAAATACTTCCCTCTCCCGTGGGATATGATTCTTCTGACCAAAGGGTCAATTGGTTTGATGAACCCTTGGGGAAGCGGCACCAAGGGGACGCTCAATAACGCCCCCCCGATTTTTGATGAACTTTACCTAGGAGGTGCCAACGACATGCGTGGATTCTCCTTCCGTGAGGTGGGTCCGAAAGATCAGTATGGTAACCCGATTGGAGGTAATACCTCTGTCTACGGAACAGGGGAGATCACGTTCCCGATCATTCCCCGGTTACGTGGGGCCTTTTTCTCGGACTGGGGATTTGTGAATGCCAGTTCCTGGAGTTTCAGTCCGACAACGGTCACGAGTCTAGGATATGGGCAAAGCTATACGTCGGGTGGTCTCAACGGGGATGTGGGTATCGGAGCCCGCATCGACTTGCCGATCGGACCTATTCGTGTTGATTGGGGCTATCCAGTCATGTACGACAGCTGGAATAAGAGCAGCGGACAGTTCAATTTTAATGTTGGCTACACCTTCTAGGATGTCTATATCCACGGACTGACTCCAAATACCATTACCATGATCTCAATCCTTCGCATCACGATTCTAACCGCTATTTTTCTCCTGGGTGGTGCCGGTTTCGCCCATGCCCAGGTCAAGTTTGGCACGGTGGACATGAATTTGGTCTTCAGTGAGTATTACAAAACCAAGGATGCTCAGGCAAAGTATGCCGACGCAGAGAAGACGGCCAACGACGATTTGAACGGACGTGTCGATACCTTGAAGGCCAGCATGAAGGATATCAGCCAGTTAAACACCGATCTTCAGAAGCCCGATCTCTCCAAAGACGTGGCCGATGCAAAGAAGAAGGATCTTCAGGCAAAGGTTGCCGCTGCCCGTACTCTCGATCGCGAGATTGCCGATTATCGCAGTTCGAAGCAGAAGGGGCTTCAAGACCAGTTCCTTCGCATGCGTAAAGATATCGTGGACGACATCATGAAGACCGTGAACGATCTTGTGAAGGCCAAGAACTACGACATCGTCTTCGATAAGTCCGGACTCAGTGCCGGGGCCGTCCCTGTCGTACTTTATTCCCGCAGTGATCTTGATTTCACCCAGGAAGTGATCACAGCGCTCAACAAGAACGCACCGGCTGTTCCCGCGCCAGCTAAGTAATCGGGGTAACTAAAACCCTTTGCCGCTCCATCCATGAGACTGCAGGAGTTGGCGACTCTTGTGGGATTTGAGGTTCCAGCTGAAGCCGGCGATTTGGAAGTTTCAGGAGTTGCTTCCCTCCAGGAGGCCCGGGAGGGAGATATTACCTTTTTTGGAAATCCCCGCTATCTTTCCCAACTCCGCTCCTGTAAGGCAGCCGCAGTTTTTGTTCCAGTTGAGTTTCAGGAAGATCTTGCTCCCCAGCTTTTAAAGGTTGCCAATCCCTCGGCTGCGTTTGCCGCAGTTGTTGCAGCATTTGCTCCACCCGAATTGACGCCCGCGCCCGGCATTCATCACTCTGCCGTAGTCGCATCTTCGGCTATCCTAGGTAGTGGGATTTCGATCGGCCCGCTGGCCGTCATTGAGGAACATGCCAGCATTGGTGCCGGTACTGTAATTGGCGCAGGGTGCCTTATTGGCAGGGAGGTTCGCCTCGGAGAGGGATGCCTTTTGCATGCCGGTTCCATTGTGAGAGAGCGGTGCATCTTGGGGGACAGGGTGATCCTTCAACCCGGAGCTGTCATCGGATCCTGCGGGTTCGGTTATGAACTAAAAGATGGCCGTCATCATAAGATACCCCAGACGGGCATTGTGGAGGTTGGCAGTGATGTGGAGATAGGTGCCAATGCCACGGTGTATCGCGCCAGATTTGGGCGTACAGTGATTGGCGAGGGGAGCAAGATCGATAACCTTGTTCAGATTGCCCACAACGTGCAGGTGGGTCCCCATACCATTATTTGTTCCCAGGTTGGTATTGCCGGCAGCACTAGGGTTGGATCCTATGTCACGCTCGCAGGTCAGGTTGGCTTGGCCGGACATCTGGAGATCGGTGATAAGGCCGTGATCGGAGCCCAATCCGGACTTTCCAAGAATGTTCCTGCGGGAAGCATGGTCATCGGCGCCCCCGCCAAGCCGATGAAGGATTGGAAACAGAATAACTTCTATATCTCCCAGCTTGGTAAGCTCTTCGAGCGAGTGAAGGAGTTGGAGCGGAAACTTGGCGGGGAGTAGGGATTTTCGATTGGTGATTCGGTTCACAATCACCCTTGCCCGATAGGGGTGTGAATCCCTATATTGTGCGTATCTAACCCCAAACCGCCCCTTAGGCCCAATACCTTGTATAATCAGAACGAAAAAGTCGAACCGATCGATGTCGCCGAAGAGATCTCCCGCTCCTTCCTCGACTACTCCATGTCGGTCATTATTTCGCGAGCTCTTCCCGATGCCCGCGATGGTCTGAAGCCCTCCCAACGCCGCATTCTTTTCGCCATGAGCGAACTCGGTGTCATGCCGACCCGAAAGCACCTCAAGTGTGCCAAGATCGTCGGTGAGACTATGGGTAATTATCACCCCCATGGTGACCAGGCCATTTACCCGACCCTTGTTCACATGGCCCAGCCTTGGGCAATGCGCGAGACCCTGATCGAGGGCCAAGGCAATTTTGGTTCCGTGGAAGGCGATCCCCCAGCCTCGATGCGTTATACCGAGGCACGCCTGCGCCCTCTCGGTGCAGTGCTCATGGAGGACATGGACCACGACACGGTCGATTTCGTTCCGAATTACGATGACACCCGTGAGGAACCGACCGTCTTCCCCGCCTCGATTCCCAACCTTCTGGTCAATGGCGGCACAGGCATCGCGGTAGGCATGGCGACGAACATTCCGCCGCACAACCTGGGAGAGACAATCGATGCGGTCTGCGCCCAAGTTGATAATCCGGACATCACGATCGAGCAGTTGATGAAGCACATCAAGGGGCCCGATTTTCCCACGGGTTGCCAGCTCTGCGGCATCAGCGGGATCAAACAATATTTCGAGACCGGTCGTGGCTCGGTAAAAGTGAGGGGCCGCGCGGGTGTGGAGGAGATCAAGGGAGGACGTGAGCAGATCGTCATCACCGAGATCCCCTACAACGTCAATCGTGCCACTCTTGTTGAGCGCATCGCCGGTTTGGTGAACGAAAAGATCATCACCGACATCAGCGCCATCCGTGACGAGTCCGATGAAAACACCCGCGTGGTGATCGAACTCAAGCGCGATGCAATTCCCAAGGTTGTCATCAACAACCTTTACAAGCACACGGCGCTCGAGTCCTCCTTCTCGATCTCGATGCTCGCCATCGACCGTGGTCGTCCGAAACTTCTTTCGCTGAAGGAAGCCATCGCCTGCTTCATTGAGCATCGTCGCGAGGTCATCCTGCGCCGTACCCGCTTCCTGCTTCGTGAGGCCGAGGCACGTGCCGAGAAGCTCGAGGGGTATCTCATTGCCCTCGCGAACCTCGATAACTTCATCAAGATCATTCGTGATTCCCAGAACCGCGACGAGGCTCGCACACGACTCCTCGCCCTGAATTTCAGCAAGAAGGAAATCGAAAAATTCGGCCTTCTTCTGCGACACGAGTCCCGTCTCAACGAGAAGGGACAGTATTGCTTCAGTGAGCAGCAGGCGGATGCCATTCTGGAATTGCGTCTCTATCAACTCACCGGACTCGAGCGTGACAAGATCACCGCCGAATACCAGGAGTTGCTCAAGACCATCAAGGACCTTCTCGACATTCTGGCACGCGAGGAACGCGTGCTCTCGATCATCAAGGCCGAGCTCAAGGCGATCCGCGACAAGCATGCCGGTCCCCGCCTCACCGAACTCGTGCCCGAGGAGGGGGATATTTCCATCGAGGATCTCATCGCCAACGAGGGGTGCATCATCACCGTCACCCACAAGGGGCTGATCAAGCGCACGGCCGTCAGTGCCTACCGTTCCCAGAAACGCGGTGGCAAGGGTGTCATCGGCATGACGACCAAGGAGGCGCAGAACGAGACGGAGGACGACGATTTCGTTGAGCACCTCTTTACCGCCAGCACTCACGACTACCTTGTCTTCTTTACGAAGACTGGTCGCTGTTACGTGGAGCGTGTTTACGAGATTCCAGAGATGAGCCGCACGGCCAAGGGAAAATCCATCGCCAATATCCTGAATCTCCAATCCGGGGAGCAGATCGCCGCTACCATGCGCATCGAGTCGACTACCAGCGGTGGCGCCGGCGGGGTCGAGACCACCTGGAATCCCGAGAAGCATATCCTTTTTGCGACACGCAGCGGCATCGTGAAGAAGTCGAACCTCGGTGACTTTGCGAATATCCGCAAGGGAGGCATCATCGCCATCAAGATTGAGGATGATGACCAACTCATCTCCGCCTGCCTCACCGAGGGACATGACGAGGTCGTTCTCGTCACGCGCGAGGGGATGAGCATCCGCTTTAGCGAGGAGGAGCTCCGTGATCAGGCACGTGCCACCGTGGGTGTTTGGGGCATCCGCCCCGACAAGGGAGACTACGTCGTCTCAGCAAGCCTTGTTCGTAATGACGCCACCCTTTTGGTTGCCGGTGACAACGGAATCGGCAAGCGCACGCCCTTCGAGGATTACCGCAAGCAATCGCGCGGAGGCAAAGGCATCATCACGATGAAGACCGGCGAGAAGACCGGACTGGTCGTCGGGGCCCTCACCGTTACAGATGCCGATGAACTCATGCTCATCACCAGCGGAGGTCAGATGGTGCGTACGAGGGTTTCGGAAATCCGTGAAGCTGGGCGCAACACCATGGGTGTGAAGCTCATCGGCTTGTCCGATGGGGAGAAACTCCAACGAATTGCGCCAGTTGTCTCCCAAAAAGAAGACGAAGCCTTGGAGGGCTAGGTCTTTCAAGACCTAGCGTTGTTGCCCTGGTCTAGCCGTAGGTTTGTCTGCTGATCGTCCCCGATCAAGCATCCTCGGATCTTCTGATCCGAGGACTTCTCGGCCAGTGCCCCGAATGACTAAGCCGCATTCCCACGCGCCTTTTCTACGGCTGACGCTTGGGCACCTAGCGATCTACTTAAAATACCGTCGCCCTGACCAAAAAAGAGGGCCAATACTGGGGTGCTGATCAGGAACTCGGATACAATGCCGGATTGAAATACAGTTTCTAGAAATTACTTTGCTATCATAAAAAAAAAGCCGCTCCCCGAAATGGGAGCGGCCTTTCTTTTGGAAGGATATCGATCCGTTATTTCATCAAGAGAGCTGCGCGGGAGCGCTTGATCTCGCGGGTGATCTTGCGGTGCAGGTGAGCTGCGAGGCCGGTCATGCGGCGAGGAAGGATCTTACCGGCTTCGGTCGTGAACTTACGGAGAAGCTCAGGGTTCTTGAAGTCGATCGCGTCGGTGGAGACGTCGAGGCGACGGCGGGGCATGCAGCGGTTGGCCTTACGGAAATTGCGGCTACGCTGTTCTGTTTTTGGTGTGCTCATTGTTTTGAGAAATTCGGCGTTCCGTTACTTGGTTTCGCGGTGGAGGGTGTGACGCTTGAGGTTCGGGTTGTACTTCTTTTTCTCAAGACGGCCCGGGGTATTGAGGCTCTTCTTGTTGCGTGTCGAGATGTATCTGGAGACGGGCTTGCCTTCGGCAACCGCTTCGGTGCACTCGAGGATGATGATGTCGCGTGGCATAAACTGGGATTTGTTTGGTGGTGGTCGGGTTAGCTGATGTCGCTACTCTCTTCCTCTTCGTTTTCGGACTCCTCTTCGGTTAGTCCGAACAATGAGGTGATCTGGGGTCTGGCACTGTTATGGTGCTGATTCTTCTCCAGACCGGCCTGACAATCCACCGTGTAGCGGGTGAATGGAAGGGCCTCGAGTCGCTCGTGTTTGATCGGTTTCTGACAGAGGTCGCAGACACCGTAGGAGCCATCCTCGATCCTTTTGAGAGCCTCGTCAATCTCGTAAAGAGAGCCCTGCTCTTTGGAAAGCATGCTGAGGGCAAAGTCGCGGTCGTAAGCATCACTGCCAGCGTCGGCTTGGTGCATGCCGAAAGCTGATGTGTCGCTGCCGGAGTGCAGGTTATCCCTGGCAACTCCCCTCATGGCATCAAGGAGGGTATCCTTGAGTTCGAGGAGTCGCTGGCGCTGTTTGGCAAGAAAGGGGGTGAGCTTGAGGTTTTTGTTTACCTTGGGCTTTCTGACGAACTGCTGAGCCAAAACGCGCTGATTCGAGGAGACCGGGGTCTTGACCTTGGTCTTTCCCTTCGAGGGTTTGGAAGCAGGCTTGGAAACCTTGGCAACCTTCTTAGGCGCGGCTTTCTTGGAAAGCGGTTTTACCTGCTTTTTCTGGATGTCCTTTGAAGGCTTTTTTGCGGGAGCTTTCTTGGCGGCGTTGGAAGATGGCTTGGAGGCCCTCACCGCAGCCTTTTTAGGGACTGCGGCCTTCTTTGCAGGAGCCTTTTTTGCAGGTTTTTTGGATGCCATAACGGGATCGTAGGAGGTTGTCTGTTTGGTGGTGGGGGAAAATAGGGGAGGGGCTTGTTATAGCTCCCCACGATATCCCGCAAGAGAAATCTTCCAAAAATCCAAGCCCCTCCTTTTCAGGGGGTGAGGCGCGGGGTCATCAGAAGAGCCAAGAGTCCCAGCCTGATGGTCCAAAGAATGGTTCGGATCCAGTTGGTCGATACAAGTAACTCCATGGCTTTGGGATCGGCCCGTTGCTCTAGAAGTTGATGAAGCGGGACTTGAATCAGGAAAGTACTGGCCCAGATCAGGAGCAGGCATCCCAAGGCACCCAGATGGAGGGGTGAAAGTCCAACAGTCGTTTTTTCTCCGGAAAAGAGCGAAAGTCCCACCAGTCCGATCGCGGTTCCCATCTCAAGCAGCATTAAGGGAGCCACAACGAGGCCTGTTCTGACCGTGTGGGATTGTTCATAGGAGACAAAACCTTCAAGGGGCACCTTCAGAAATAGCGGGTAGTGGACGATTTGCACAAACCAAATGATCCCCGTCATCATAGCGGTTGCCAGAATCTGGGTCACCAGCAGGCTTCTCGAAGAGAGGAGATCGTTGATCATGAGTGGAGGCTATCCCAAGTGATCGGGGATTGTAGAGAGGAGATGAGTGCCATACCTTCTTTCACCTCCTGGCACCAAAAGCACGAAAAGCATCAAAAGCGAGTTCCCAACGATGAAACCCCTTCCCGGCTTCCGTGATCTCTTTCCCGAGGACTTTGCGCGTCGCAATTATCTGGTTGGCAAGTGGCGTGAAACGGCAAGGCGTTATGGCTTTGTTGAATTCGACGGACCGACTCTTGAATCAGCCGAACTTTACCGCAAAAAGAACAGTGGAGGTGAAATTCTCGGACAACTGTATGAGTTCACCGACAAGGGAGAACGATCCGTTGCCCTTCGTCCCGAGGTGACCCCCACACTCGCCCGCATGGTTGCCGCAAGGCATCGCGATTTTGCCAAGCCGATGCGCTGGTTCAATGTCGGAACATGCTTCCGCTACGAGCGTCAACAGCGCGGCCGCCTGCGCGAGTTCCTGCAGTTCAACTGTGATCTGGTCGGTGATGCCACCCCTGCTGCCGATGCCGAGGTAATCGCCTTGTTGATCGATCTGCTTCGCTCCTTTGGGCTTGGACCGGAGGATTTTGCCATTCGTCTGAGCGACCGATCCGCATGGCATGACTTTCTTGCCGGTCATGGGGTCGGTAACGATCGGACAGCCGAGTTTCTGACCATTGTCGACCGCATGGAGAAGATGCCTCCGGAGAAGACAGAGGAGTTGCTGATGCCGTTCGGAATATCCCTGGGTACATTGAAGGCATTCATTGCGCGGGCCGAGATCCCAGCGCTGGCTCCCTTGCTGGCCGATCTCGAGGCCCGTGGTTTGCGCAACTATGTCCGCCCGGATCTGGGAGTGGTTCGCGGTTTGGCCTATTACACGGGGGTTGTTTTCGAGGCCTTCGCTCTGCACGCAGGATTGCGGGCCATCGCCGGTGGCGGTCGTTACGACCGACTCCTTGCAGATCTGAGTGATGGATCCGCTGACCTGCCGGCGGTCGGATTCGGTGTCGGCGACGCCGTCTTGCTGGAACTCATCCCGGAATGCCCTGCGGCCAAAGCTCAGGAAGAGGCTGCCCTCAAGGCTGACGCCTCCGTCCAAGTCTACCTCGTGATCGCCGACGAGGAGCGTCGTTCGAATGCCCTTTTCCTTGCACAGCAACTCCGTTCCGAGGGGTGGCGCGTGGGATTTCCTCTGGGACAGGAAAAAGTGGGAAAGCAGTTTGGATCTGCGGAGGCCGCCGGCGCCACTCATGCCGTCGTGATCGGAGCCGAATGGCCCCAGGTCAAGGTCAAGTGTCTTGCCGACCGTATGGAGCAGGAACTCGACCATGCCACCCTTTCTGTCTGGTTGGCAGAGCAACGAGCCGTTTGATAACTCGTTTTACCATTTTCTTCTTCCGACCTAATACTCTACCGCCTAAACCGCTAAACACCTTTTTTATCCAATGCACTACCGTGATTGTCTCTGCGGCGCCCTACGCCCCTCCGATATCGGCCGCGATGTAACCCTAAGCGGGTGGGTCGCCTCCCGCCGCGACCATGGCGGCGTGATCTTCATCGACCTCCGCGATCGCGACGGCATCACGCAGGTGGTCTTCCGCCCCGAAGTGCATGCCGAGGCGGCAACCGCTGCCCATAGCCTGCGCTCCGAGGATGTGATCACGGTGTCGGGGCATGTGGCCGCTCGTCTGGCCGGCACGGAAAATCCCAAGCTTCCCACCGGCGGCGTCGAACTGGTCGCCTCATCGCTCACGGTGCTCAACCGCTCGGAAGTCCCTCCTTTTCCAATGGATGAGAGGATTGCCAACGAGGATCTGCGGCTCACGCACCGTTTTCTTGATCTTCGCCGTCCCGCGATGGCAGCGAATCTCCGTCTCCGTCACCGTATCACCAAGTCACTCCGCGACGTGCTCGACACCGAGGGGTTTTGGGAAATCGAAACACCGATCCTCTCGAAAAGCACCCCGGAGGGAGCCCGTGACTTTCTGGTGCCCTCACGCCTGACGCCGGGGGCCTTCTACGCCCTCCCCCAGGCTCCCCAGCAGTACAAGCAACTCCTGATGGTCGGCGGCGTGGACAAGTACTTCCAGATCGCCCGATGCTTCCGTGACGAGGATTTGCGCGCAGACCGCCAACCGGAGTTCACGCAGGTCGATATCGAGGCTTCGTTTGTGAAGGCAAAGGATCTTCAGGACCTGATCGAGAAGATGTTTCAGCGTATCTTTCGCGAGGCCCGCGGGGTGGAAATCCCGGTTCCCTTCCCCCGCATGACCCATGCCGATGCCATGAACCGCTACGGCAGTGACAAACCTGACACACGCTTCGGAATGGAGATTCAGGATGTGGGAGACATCTTCGCCCAGAGCCAGTTCAAGGTCTTCCGTGCGGCTCTTGATGCGGGTGGCGTCGTGAAGGCGATGAATGCAAAAGGGTTCGCCTGCATCACCACCGGGCAGATCGAGGAACTCACCGAACTCGCCAAGTCAGCGGGTGCCAAGGGATTGGCCTTCATCAAGGTTGAGAATGGTGAGTGGAAGTCACCGATTGTGAAGTTCTTCTCCGATGAAGAAAAAGCCGCCCTCTCCGCCCGCCTCGACATGCAGGAGGGTGATCTCGTGCTGTTTGGTGCCGATGCCTGGGAGGGTGCCTGCACTGTGCTTGGGCGTGTGCGTCTGCGAGTCGCGGAGATCCAGAAGCTCGCCATCGATCCGAACCAACTGAATTTCCTTTGGGTCATTGATTTTCCGATGCTCGCATTCAATGCCGAGGAAAAGAAGTGGAACGCCGTCCATCATCCTTTCACGCGTCCGAAGGATGAGGATCGCGACCTGCTCAAGGATCCCTCGAAACTGGGTGACATCCGCGCGGAAGCCTATGATATCGTGCTCAACGGTGTGGAGATTGGCGGCGGCAGCATCCGAATCCATGAGGGTGACCTGCAGGCCGAAGCCTTCTCCGTTCTCGGCATCACCGCCGAGGAGCAGGAGGAACTCTTTGGACACCTTCTGCGTGCATTCCGACATGGTGCTCCTCCTCATGGTGGCATTGCCCTCGGGCTTGACCGTCTTGTTGCGCTGATAGCGGGAGAGGAATCGATCCGGGAAGTCATCGCATTCCCGAAGAACAACCGTGGAGCCGAGCTCCTCACCGGTTCACCCGCTCCCGCCGAGATGAAGCAACTACGCGAGCTTTACATTTCCTCGACGATCAAGCCCAAGGCTCCGGGTGCCGCTCCGGCAGCCTGATCCCCTGACTGTTTTCAGTAGATGCAGCCTCGGTTCCTTCCGGGTTTTGAGGCGACGGTAGACCGGGTGATTTATTCCCCCGAGTTACCGGCACCTCCCGATCAGCGGCATCCTTTTGTCTACTACATCACGATTCGCAACGGGAGTGACCGGACGGTCACGGTGAAGGGGCGCAAGTGGGTCGTTCGCGGTGAATCGGGTCATGTCACCGCCGTTGAGGGGGACGGGGTGGTGGGGTGTTTTCCACGGCTCGAGCCTGGAGATCACTTTTCCTACAATAGTTATCACACCACCTCCGAAAGGGCTCTTGCGGAGGGGGCTTATCTTGCGGTGACCGATGACGGCGATCCGGTGATGGCATTAATACCGGCGTTCGAGCTTCTTCCCCCCTTCGAATAATTCCTCCTGTGAGGTGCTCTCCGATGGTATTCTGATCCTCATGCGCGCCGCTTTTCATCATACCCACGAGTACGGAGGGTTTCGTTTGCGTTACGGACATGCCCTGCCCTACGGAGCAAGCCATGTGCCCGGAGGGGTGAATTTTTCGATTTATTCGGCCCACGCAACCACATGCACGCTGGTTCTCTTCCGCAAGGGGGAGCCGGAGCCCTATGCCGAGATCCCGTTTCCTGCCGAATGCAAGATCGGCGATGTCTTCACCATGATCGTCTATGATCTGGACTACGAGGAGTTGGAGTACGGTTTCCGGATGGATGGACCGAACGATCCCAAAGCAGGGCATCTCTTCGACCCAAAGTGCATCCTTCTCGATCCCTTTGCCCGTGAGATCGGAGGTCGTGATGTCTGGCTGGCCGCACCTGCGGAGAAAGAAATCTATTCCCACAGGGGTAGAATGCCCTTCGAGGACTTCGACTGGGGTCATGACCGCCCCATCAATCTTCCCGTGGAAGATCTGGTGATCTACGAAATGCATGTGCGCGGATTCACGCGCCATCCCTCCTCGGGTGTCAGGCATCCCGGAACCTACGAGGGAATCATCGAGAAGATCCCTTATCTCCAGTCGATCGGTGTGAATTGCATCGAATTGATGCCGATCTTCGAGTTCGACGAATGGGAAAACAAGAGGATCAATCCCGAGACCGGAACGCGACTGTGCAACTATTGGGGATACAGCACAGTGGGATTCTACGCCCCGAAAAGCGGTTATGCCGCTACAGGACACAACGGCACCCAGGTCTCGGAATTCAAGGAGATGATCAAGGCGCTCCACGCTGCCGGAATCTCGGTCATTCTCGACGTGGTCTTCAATCATACGGCTGAAGGAGACCTGCGCGGACCGACCATCTCCTTCAGGGGCATCGACAACCAGACCTATTACATGCTCAACGCGGATGGTAGTTACGCAAACTACACCGGGTGCGGAAACACGTTGAACTGTAACCATCCCGTGGTCAGGTCCTTCGTTCTGGACTGTCTTCACTATTGGGTCTCGGAGTTTCACATCGACGGTTTCCGTTTCGATTTGGCCTCCGTTCTGGGAAGGGACAGGAACGGTCATCCTCTTGCCAATCCACCGCTGCTGGAGGCGCTTGCCCTCGATCCGATCCTTGCGGGATGTGATCTGATTGCCGAGGCGTGGGATGCGGGAGGGCTCTATCAAGTGGGCAATTTCCCATCTTACGGACGATGGATGGAATGGAACGGTCACTTCCGGGACGCTGCCCGACGCTTTCTCAAGGGTGACCCCGGAGTTGCCGGAGAAATGGTCCAGGGAATCCTCGGTTCCCCCAATCTCTACACTCCCTCGGGGCGCAAGCCGACCGCCTCGGTGAACTTCCTCACCTGCCACGACGGCTTCACTCTTCGAGACCTCTTCACCTACAACGACAAGCATAACTTGGCCAACGGTGAGGAAAACCGTGATGGTGCCAATGATAACAATTCCTGGAACTGCGGAGTGGAGGGGGAGACAGATGACCCTGCGGTGAATGCCCTGCGCGCGCGTCTTCAGCGTAACGCCATGGCGCTTCTGTTTCTGAGTCAGGGTGTGCCGATGCTGTCGATGGGTGATGAGCTGGGCCGAACACAGAATGGCAACAACAACGCATACTGCCACGATGAGGAGTGGAACTGGTTTGACTGGACTCCCGATGGTATCGAGGGAAGCAAGGAATCGGGGCTCAAGCGATTTGTAAGCCTCATGAGTGATTTTCGCCGTCGCCATAGCCAGTTGCACCGGAAAGAGTTCTTCACGGGACAGGATGTGCAGGGTTGTGGTTATCCGGACATTGCTTGGCATGGAATCAAGCCTCGGCAGCCTGACTGGGGTCCTGAAAGCCGCTCGCTGGCTTTTATGATCGCAGGGGATATGGACGCGTCCTTTGGTCCTGAGGGTGACTTCATCTACGCTGCTTTCAATATGTGGCATGAGCCGCTGAGCTTCGGTTTACCCAAGCTTCCGGTGGGAATGCGCTGGCGTCTCGTGGTCGACACGGCACGCCCTTCACCCGATGACTTCCTTGAGCCAGGAACGGAGCAATTGATTGCGGACCAGAGTTCCGTGACCTTGAGTGAGCGCTCCGTGATTGTCCTGATAGGAAATATGGCGGGGCGTTTGGGATAATGGGGCAAGGAACCCCAAGATATAACTTTTCTTGAAATAATGCCCACTTAGGGCATTTTCATCCTCCACTCACGACCCTATCGTCCAGTGGCCTAGGACACTCCCCTTTCACGGGAGTAACACGGGTTCGAATCCCGTTAGGGTCGCCACTTCAAAAAGTGGCCCAGTCGCCTCTGAAAGCCCATAAATAAAGGCTCTGCAGGCGACGCCCCTCTCGAAAGCAAAAGCGCCAGGTAGCGCCTCTGAGGCCAGAAATTTGTTACCTTTTGTTACCTCCCGAAGAAGGTCCCTACGACCTCCCCACACTTATTCATCGAGTTGAGGGCTATCATCCTCGAAATTGGGTCAGTGAGAGCTGTCAAACCGCAGAGTTAAGGGATTCAGGTTGATCAGCGAAACCGGCTCTAACTCCACGACTACAAAAGCCGCATTCGGAGGGGCATCGTGTAGAAAACATCCGAACATCTTCTGTCAGAGAAAACGCCAGTATTTCCAGGATTATCCCTGCAGAATGAAGAGAAAAGGGGTAGTCTTCTTCCGGATACTCAGCCATGGCCACAGAAGCCAAAAGCATCGAAGAGTTGTTTCCCCTGATTGAATTCTGCAAGGCAGGGAACCTCGCCGCTGTCTCTAAATGGATTGCTGAAGGCAAACCAATCAATCCCCCTAGCGGTAAGAAGACACGTCGAGCGAGTCCCCTGCAAATCGCCATCGAGAAGGGATTTCTAACTCTGACTGAAGTCTTGCTTGAGGCCGGAGCCAATCCCGCTCCCGAGAATTCGAACATGAATGCCTTGTGGCATGCGGTCGAGCGGAGGCGGGCCGATATCGCTGCCCTATTGCTCGATCGGGGAATGCCAATCGATTCCGTAGACTTCGGGTCCGTCTGCTATTGCGCAGATCCAACACTCATCAACCTTTTCCTAGAACGCGGAGCCGATCCCAAAGATGGCTACCCCCTTTACTACGGGATGAAACACTGCCTCAACCCACTGCTTGGAATTTACAAAACGCAGGTCGAGAAGCATCCCGAACTCCAAATTCAAGCAGACATGGCACTATGCCACTTTGCTCGGGAGGGAAATCTCCGCTGCGTTAGCCTTCTTATCTGGGCTGGAGCCAGACCTGACTTTGAGATCCCTGAGGTAGAAGGCGCACGGAATGATTTCAGCTACACCTGTGCCTTTGAACAGGCGGCTTATGGCGGACATACCAACATCCTCAAGAGGATGAAGCCTGAGAATTATCCCATCATTATTCCCCGCCTCTTGGAGATCTGTTCTTCACGAGAAGGGGACTCTCTTGAGTATGCACTGGGGCTAGTCTCCAAGATCAGCGCCCTCCCTGATGAAGGTTTATCCGTTCTGAATAGTCTCTTCTGGAACCTGGGCTGGGCTGCCGACCCGCGTCCGATTTTCGGAGTCAGAAGCACGGTAAAAATAGACCGGCACATCGACGCTCTTGAGGCCTTGGTAAAGCACGGACTGAAGTGGAAACCCTCCCCTGAGTCAGCCCGTGACTTGCGCCGTCATATTCGTCATCTCGAACCAGAGAAAATCCTCCGCGTCTTCCGTATCTTGAAAGATCACCAAGCCGCCGAGATTCCTTTCATGGAAAGCCTTGTGGCCACTCCCACCATGCGTAATCACCTCGGTGATCATGCTAAGAAAATAGCAGAACTCTTCCATCCTCCTCCAGTGAAGCCGACCAAGGCCTCCACGGAACTCATCCCAACTGAGAAAAAATGCAAGGAAGCCACTCCAGCCACTCTCCCCGAACTCAAAGCCAGGGCTGAGACCTACATTGTGGACACCATCCGCAATACCACTCGCTTTTGTTTTTGGAGCACGGAAATCCGAGACCATCTCGACAGCACTGCAGCCCGACGCATCCTCGGGATGCAAAAAGATGATCAACGATCATACTACCGGATCATTCAGGAAGCAGCGCAGACGGTAAATAAGAAGGCTAAGACCTACGAAATCACCATACAAGGAAACGACTATAACGACACGATCAGCGGGATGACCATCACCCGCCTCAAGGGAAAGGAATGGAAAGACGTCCAGGACGAAGTCTGGACAGACTCTCCCTCAGCCAATCCCCGCAGGATCACTGATCCGAGCCTCAAACTCTTTGCCTGGTTCAGGGAACACACCCCTTCCGAGGACTGGCTCACCGAGACTGCTATTTCGTGGAAAGCAGGATTCAAAGGTAGGCAAGGCCTTGTTGGTAGCCTTCTGCATGAACTCCAAAGCAAACTTGCACCTCACTTTCACTTTGAGGAACGAGGAAGCCGCTGGGACAGAAAGAACCCCATCTCTTACCTAATCCGGATCGATCCGGAAGCTTCCATCGAGACCCCGCTTGTCACCAAGTCCATCCCTTCGAGCCTAAATCCAGTCTTTGAGAATCATCTCCATTACTTCACCAAACAGGATATCGATGCGTGGACGGACTTCATTTACGATCACCTCTTAAAATCAACCCCGAGCGGCCTTGATCCTATCTATGTTTACTGGGTCGATACAGCTGAGGAACTAGCCCGCGTCTTCCCTGGGCTAAGCCCCTCCGGCTACTCATCAGGAGGGTCCAAACTCGCCGAGTTTTTCCAATCCCTACGTATCATTCCAGAGATCGTGATGGAGTATGACTTTGATGATGGTTCCGATGCCTGGCACCTGCGATTTCTACCTCAGGAAAACTGGCAGGATACCCTCAAAGCCATCGAGGATCTCCGCAGCAAACCTACTCTCAAACAGCGTTACGGGCTTAACAGTCATAGCGCCAAGCTTCTCGAGTGGATCAAGGGGCTTACCGAAAAGGAGTTTCTCCAAGAATGGACTCCTGTTGTCGAAGATGCCCTGGAAAAAGAGATCGGAATTAAGTGCCCCTGGAATGACAGGAACTTTTCCGCCTACATCCAACTGCTCATCGATGAGATCAATGACAAGACACCCTATGATCTGAAGATTCAGCCGTGGAAAGACTACTCAGACTGGAAGACTCGTATCAGGGTCCGCAAAAAGGAATCCGAAGAATCCAAGATCATCCAACAGATTCAGTTCTATGGTCTCCAGCAGGGCAAACTCCTCCAAGAACAACGGATCAAAGAACTCCTTGCCCAACTTCTTGATTCAAAGAGCGCCTAGCTCTCAGCACTACCCTTCAAAGGATTCTTTGATGCCTTCTGGGCCTTGGTCGTCCGGCGTTTCGGCTTTGGAGGCTTTTCTGTCGGTATTCGCTCTATGGGTTGATCGTCATTCTTCTTGTGAAGCCGATCGCTTAGCCACTGGCGTTGCCAGTGATTCATCCCGGAATGAAACAGGCCCATGGAGGGAAAATTACCATGCTTCCAAGGACCCGCAAGAAAGGCTCGGTTCCCATACGATCAGGATCGAGAGGGCATGCATCCCCTCCAAAAAAACCATGAGTCGATTCTTTAGAAAAACTCAAGAGCAGCTACAGATATATCTGTTAATAAAACGAGCTTGTTCTTTTAACAATCTAAAGAGATGTTCCCCTTGTCATGAAGAGCGATAAGATCACAGGCCGCATCCACCGAAAAGGACCTGGCTGGGTTTTTACCCCTTCGGATTTCCTCGATCTTGGATCACCCCAGACCGTGGGAATGAACCTCCTGCGCCTCTCCCGACAGGGAATGATCCGTAAGATCGATCGCGGCCTCTACGAGTATCCCAAGACCCATCCCAAGCTGGGCAAACTTCACCCCCAACCCGAGGACATTGTTTCAGCCATTGCCCGCCGCGATGGCATTCGACTCCAAGAGCATGAGTCCTTCGCCGCGAACCGACTCCGCCTTACCGAGCAGGTGCCTGCTCGCATGATCTATCTCACGCCGGGCCGCAGTCGCAAAGTGAAGGCAGGCCCCCTCACCATCGAACTACGTCACCGCTCCGCCCGGAAGCTCACCGCCCCAGCGCCCATGAGCGCCACGGTCTTCTCGGCACTCCGCAACATTGGCAAAGCCAACATCACCGATGAGAGGATTTCTCACCTCCGGGGACTGCTCTCCTCCAAAGACATGAGGCAACTCATCCGCGATCTTCCGAAAGCTCCGGCCTGGATGCACCCACACCTACGCCATTTGACCGCCTTGGAGGCAACCGCATGAAATCCTTTGCCCTTGAGCCCTCCGAAGAGCGCTCTGTCTACATCAATCAATACGCCGCCACACACGGCATCCCGGCATACATCGTCGAGAAAGACTTTTGGGTTTGCTGGCTCCTCGCCCGCATCTTCTCCACCCCCAGCCTTGGCTCCGCCTGCGTCTTCAAGGGGGGCACCTCCCTCTCCAAAGTCTTTGGAGCCATTGAGCGCTTTTCCGAGGACATTGATCTGGCTCTCTCAAGCGACAGCCTCGGCTGGAGCGAAGAAGAACTCGACGATGCACCCTCCCCAACCAAACGCCGTCGTCTGGTCAAGAAGCTCGATCAAGCCTGCGCTGAGGCAGTCCAAGGTCGATTCCACCAGGAACTGGAAACATCCGTCTCCGCCATCCTTGGCAAACCGCCCGGATCCACCTGGCTCTCCTACGAGTTCAATTCCAGAACCAACTCCCCTGAGCTCTATTTCGCTTACCCTCAATCCGTCCCCTCTGGCTCCTACATTCCTCCCGTCGTCAAAGTAGAGTTCGGATCTCTCACCGACCAAAGACCCACAGGCGCCCATCGCATCACCCCCATAGTAGCCGCCTTGGCTCCGGAGGAATTCAAGGACTTCCAATCCGATGTGGTGGCACTGGAGATCGAGCGCACCTTCTGGGAGAAAATCACTATCCTTCATGCGGAATATCACCGCCCTTCCGAGCAACCACTACGCGACCGCTTCGCCAGACACTATGCAGATGTTGCCGCCTTATGGCTTCACCCCTCCCGGGAAAAATCCCTCCACCGCCTTGACCTCCTCGATCGAGTCCGAGTCCACAAGTCTCGCTACTTCGAGTCCACCTGGGCCAACTACGACACAGCCATCCCCGGCTCTCTGAAACTTCTCCCTCCCGAGAACCGCATTCCGGAACTCCGCCGAGACTACACCGCCATGGAGCCGATGTTCCTCGCCAATGAGATCCCTACCTTTGATCAGATCCTCGAAATCCTCAGAGAAGCGGGGCAACACCTCAATCAGCACCCCCTTCATCCGTGACCATATCGATATCCGTTGTGAGATAAGGCATGTACCCATTGAAAAGTTGATGCCCTCCCATTTTCCATGGCGCGTCATCAAGATGTCCTAGGGATTCTGAAATAGCGTGAGGTGTTCCTTGGTGGGTTACCGATAGGGCATGACCACAAACCCACCACCCACAAATATCGAAGCACTTCAGTGCACCCAAGAGCTGGCAGAAGCGATCTGCCGTCTCATCACGGTTTGCTTACCTAAAAAGGATCTGCCGAAAGGAGTTCATGAATCGGAATTCATCAACTCCAAGACGGCGGCAATATGGCTTGGCATCCCTGTGAGATCGCTCCAGCGATATGTTCAGATGGGACTCCTTCCTAGCTACAAACTAGGCAAACACCGCCTTTTCCGCCGCAAAGAGCTATTGGATGCAGTTGGCGCAAATCGCAGGGCATCCTTCACTGAATTTCTTCGGTGAAGGCCTCTTTTTTTCTCAAAATCAGTAAAGCCAGAATCCCCCCGGTGAATTTTACACGTTTTTTACTCTGTTGGTGCTCCCGATTGGGAGCAATCGGCTTCGAATCCCGTTAGGGTCGCCACTTCAAAAAGTGGCCCGGTCGCCTCTGAAAGCCCATAAATAAAGGCTCTACAGACGACACTCGCCTCGAAAGCAAAAGCGCCAGATAGCGCCTCTGAGGCCAGAATTTTGTTACCTTTTGTTACCTGGAAACGCGGGGTGCAGTACGTTCCCTCCCGATCTGCTCTTGGCTGGTGCCTCATCACCTAAGAGCGCCCTTCTTTTTAGTGATGTAAATACCCCCCTGAAAAGTTGCTCCCAATCGGGAGCACCAGGGGTCTTTTTTTCGTTCAAGGTGCGCGGGATGAACACACACCAACCACACAACAACAACGGCCGCTATCTGAACTCGAGGCATCCCACTGATTGCATTCACGCTCTCCCAAAGGAAGAGGGCTCGAGTATTGAAAGGATCCTCCAAGTCTTGGGCAGATCTTTCGAGTGGATCGCCGAGGCAGTCGAACCGTCCGAGAAGATACTCCGTGCCGCCGTGTCCACCCACTGCTTCCGTTCCGACCTGATCAATGAGGAAAGCCTTGCTGACCTTGCCAACTCTTTCAACTACTCAGGGAAAGACTTGAGAGGGTTAGTTCTGCACTTCAAGCGCGAGATCAACCGGAAGTAATCCACCATTCATCCGATTGAATCACCTGTATCTTTGGTGGACTCGTCACTGAAAATAGCTCTCGTCATTCAGATACCATGAACGTTTCGAAGATCCTCTTTACAGCAGACCTGCATTTGAACATCGATGCACGATCGATTGATGGCCGGCGTGTCCTTGATCTGTTTGCGGAGGCTGTAATACGAGACAATCCTGATGCGGTCGTAGTGGCAGGGGATCTTTCGACCCCATCAAAAGCCTCGGAACATATTGCCCTGATCCGCAAGGCAGTCGGTGATCGTCCCTTAGCCGTGGCCCTCGGAAATCATGATTTCTGGACGGGCAACATTTCGGGGAAAGATTTTCATCTTCTCGAAAACACAATCTCGGCATTCTGGGAATCCCCGTGCAGGGAAAACGAGATCACCCTCTTGGATCTTGAAAACGCCGACTGGGGAGAAACCGCCATTGTTGGCGGGTATGGTCATTTCGATCTGGGGCTGGCTTGGCCGAGCCTACACCTTCATGGAAAACCGGTCACAAGGGAGGACTATCTGGCCGGGAAGGGTTGGAATGATTTTAGGTTCATTCCTGGATGTGCAGAATTTTTGGAGGTCAATGCACGCGCTCAGGCCGATGGAATTGCAGGGCGACTCGATCAGGCCATTGATGCAAGAAAGCGTATTCTGATGGCTCTCCACACCTGCCCATGGCCTCAACTCAACGGTCATCCCCAATCAGGTTCTTACAGAGATCTTTTCACTGGTTACTCCGGTAATTCTCTGGTGGGAAAGGAAATAGAGAAACGCTCCGCCAACGTGGAGTTTCTGATGTGTGGCCACACCCATTACCGAGTCAAAGAACAGCGATTCCATGGCATCCCCTCCCTAAATGTCGGTGCTGATTACGGGATCTTTCGAGCCGTCATCTATGATTTGGAGACTAGGGAAATCCGCTGGATATAAATCTTACCCCTTATCAGGCAGCCCATCGACCAGGCTTTTAGTTACATTCACCTACAGGATTTGGAGTGCCAGGGTCAGCATCTCACTTCGATGGTCATTTGCTGGCCACTACAGAAGCCAACTCCTGATACTGCAGGTCGAATCTTTTCCTGTTTTTGTCACGTAGCTTCTCAAGATTCTGGAGTTTCCAACGGATCGCGGGAAGTTGTGCTAGATGCCCGCATCTCATCAGACTCCAATCGGGATTGCATTGGACTAATCCTAGAAGAAACTCCCGGTGACGGGGCTCCAACCCCTCCAACAAATCCTTCTTCAGTTTCTCGCGGATAGCCTCCAGGTGATGGAGTGAAACCTGCTCCCGTGTCATTCCAACGAATTCATTCTCGTAAGGACGGAGGAGATCCTGATTATTTGGTGAGAGAACCTCGTGAAATGTTCGATTGTGGCCCGCCAAGTAGCAGACAAAGCACTCGATGATTTCTGGGGTCAGTCCTCCCTGCTCGTACAACTTCGCCACATCAAACAAATCCCTAGGGTGCTGCCGGTCCATTGCGGCAACCAACTTGCTTCCAAATAGCTCCGAGCGATCCAACGTCGGAAGCTGAAGATCGAGGGTGAAAAGGGACCTGGCCTCCTCTGCCAATCTCGACAGGACAACCGGAAGCACCGTCCCTCGGAACACTTGATTGACTTCAACCTTCACCATCATATCACCCCTTCTCAGAAATAATTTGATCTCCTCCCCTGACGGAAGAGGCCGGAACTCAGCGATGATCGCCCTCTTCGCAAGACGATCCTGGATTGCTTTGAGTTTGGATGAAATGGCTGTAAGGGCTGCATCCCGAGAGATTGTGTGATCGGTGAAAACCACATCAATGTCCACCGAGAGCCGGGGCATGTTGCCACAGAAGAAACTAATGGCAGTTCCTCCCTTCATCGCAAACTCGCTTTGGGAAAAGACCTCGGGCGCCACTTCCAACAGCAGCCTGACGGTATCGAGATAGCGACTATTCATGATCCTTTGAGAATCAGTGTATGCCCGCTGGCAAGCTTCCTGACCCACCGGGCTCCTCCGGTTACCCCCTTGATTGCTTCAGCGGCTTGTGTAGCCCAAGGAAGACCCAATTCCTCAGCCCATTGGACGCAGAGTCGTGACGCTTTAGTTTGGCGGCAATGGATCAGCAACGGAGTGAGGCATTCCGGGCGAATAGAACCGAGCAACTCCATGATATTGCGAGCCTCTCCCACTTCCTGGTGAGTCCCTACCTCGCTGAGCAACTCCAGCAAGGCCCTTTCCGGTTCTGACACGGGAACTTTTCCATGCTTGTCTGGGAGGATGCTTATGGCAGTCGTTTGCATAATCGGCTGCTCAAAAAGCTGACGACTTGTATAACGGCATGGAAACCTGTCTCGAAACCACACAGGTATCCTGACCCCCTTGGGTCCCCACAGGCAGAGCGTCTCCTGAAATGGAACATTGTGAATCAACCCACGCCACGAAAGGGCTGTTTTCCCGCCAATATGGAGACCAGAAAAGCGAGTATTCAAAAACTCCAGACAACCATCTTGGCTTAACTCCCCTCCCTCTAAAGCAAATGCCCCTCTCTCCAACCGCTTCAACCACCCTGACTTAACGTAATAATAAGCCAACTCCCTGGAGACTCCGGCACAGCGAAGTTCCAGGGAACTGAGCGGCCTCCCCTTCGAAAAGGTAGCAATCACGCTTTTGATTATCCCAAGACGTTTAGATGAAGCCATACTTCACTTTTACTATTGCAAAATAAACAATCCAGCCAAAAAGGTTTATCCCAGACACATTTGATGAATTATCATTTCATTTTGGGACACGGGAATAAACAGCCAGGGGTTGAATAAACCAAGAAACGTGTCCAATGCTCTAAAATTACCTCCGAACCCAAAAATGCCGTTATTTTTTCTTCGCGGGGTTAAGGGTGAGACATGAACACAACCCCACCGAACATGAACCCCGAAGTGCTTCTATACTCCCAAGAACTAGCAGAAGCGATCTGCCGTCTCATCACGGTTTGCCTGACTAAACAGTGACGTGACCTCGGGGATTTGAGCCAGGTGGTGTGTTAGTCTTTGGGACAACCAAACCCAAAGACCATGAAAGGAAAGAGATACAGCACAGAGGAGAAGATCCGGATATTGAGGCAGGCAGACACCG